>Ga0315277_10000700_pt1 | contig 51532 bp, 59 predicted proteins | sample YL17G05_15_MG_FD_203695 | JGI IMG/M metagenome (GOLD analysis project Ga0315277, IMG submission 203695) | Sediment microbial communities from Yellowstone Lake, YNP, Wyoming, USA - YL17G05_15 | ecosystem: Environmental > Aquatic > Freshwater > Lake > Sediment | place: USA: Wyoming | collected... | reverse complement strand
TAGCTATGGCCTCTTCCCTTGTTTTCTTGAGTATGACTCCTGCTCCAACGCCTATAAGGATTTTGCTTGTGTCTTTTACATCAGAATCAAGAAAGGCAGCGCTGCCTAGCGGAGACCATATCTCCTGGCCTTTTTTCACCTGCTCCAGCTTTTTCACTGCATCTATGGTGGATGCAAGCTCGGTTATTCTTTCGTTCAGCATTATTTTTTCTTCAAGCAGTGCATTCATCTGCTGCTTCATCAGCTGCAGCTGAAGATATTTTCTTTGCAGTTCTTTTTCCATTTCAATCCTTTTCCAAAAAGTCTTGACCCAAAAAGGAGGCTTCCGCCTTCCTTGTTAACAATCTAGTGGATAATAACTTATAAAAACTTCAAGGCCTCGGTTATTTTTCCAAGCTCAGGACCGGATGATAAATCTGAGATAATCACGCCGTGGCTGTTGGCTATGATACCAGATTTTATGAAGGGTGAGCCGAAGTTTACAGTGCCTATATCTATATCTACTTTTAAAAACTTCTCCAGAAAATTTTTTTCAGTTTCTTTTATATTTGGCTGCACAAGACATCCTTTGTTGGTTACGAGGGCGAAGGCTCCGACAAGCTTTTGGTTAGCTATGGTTGCTATCTCGCATGGCAAATTAAAAAACGCTGCTATTTCTTCCTTGCTCTTTTTCAGAAGCGGCGAGATTACTATGCCGTTATCGTTCATTAATATAAGATTGCCCAGGGCAGTGTACATGCTTTTGACAATCATGACTTTGGTTGTCTTTCTTATCATTTCAAGCTCGTAATCCTCAATCACATGGGGAACAAGTATGCCTTGCGAGTTACCGACGCAGAATATTCCTGAAAGCCTTGTGTCTAAGACAGTAGATTTTTGCATAGGGACTTTCAAAACATTAATGATTTTTTTATTGGGATTTACGCCTGTGAAACAGTAGGCATCTGTGGCAAAGCCATAGAGCCCTAGATTCGGGTCACCACTAAAATTTGTCCTTAATATGTGCATAGCATAAGCTCCTAGGATTTCATCAACTGGCGGTCAACGCCGTATATTTTTCTGATAAGGCCAAGGCCTGGTATGTTCTTCTTCTGTCTTTGCTCGAAAAAAGTTATCTCAACTTCGTCGCCGTTCTGCAGCGAAAGCTTCTCTCTCAGGTTTTCTTTATAAATTATTTCCAATAAATCGTCTTCATAAACTGACTCTGGCTGCCTTATTGCCCAGCAATCAACATCCTGGCCTTTGGCAGAAACTATTACAGGCGCTAGATAGGCGTATACTTTTACCGAACCGTCAAGCAGTATATGTTCTATGTTATTTTTTGTATAATGCTTTATATCAATCGACTTTTCCAGCTTTATGTCCAACGTTCCTTTGAAAGGCTCATATCCCAGAATATTGATCAGTCTTAAATAATATTTTTTCAGGAGTTCTTTTCCATGCATGGCTCCGATAGTGACGTTACCTTTGAGTTTCATTAGACAAGACACCTACGGTTTCTTTTTCTATTATCTTCCCTCATTAATATATTATTTACTATTAGACAAGACCTTTCCTTGATATATTCCCTTTATCAGATATTTATTCTGTTGGCAAGAGATTTAAATAGAATTATAGAATCTGCTTACTCTTCAGTTATTTCATGCTTTTCCATTTTCTCTCGTTTTTCTGGTGTTTTTTCGCCTTTTATCATTTCTTCTTCTTTTTGCTTTTGGGCTGCTTTTGGTCCTAATCTGTCGAGAAGCTTGTCTTTCATGCCTTTTTTCTCTTTCTTTGGCATGGCCTTGAAATCCTGGTACTCAAAGCCCATGAGCTCTGCTTTTACTATATCGCCGTCTTTGAAGGTTGTTACCCTTACCTTTCTGGGTATATTATTGCCGCATTCCCAGATATTTTGGTTTAATTTTTCGCCAATCTTTACTTCACTGCATTTAAGATGCCTCTTAAGAAAAGCCTGCACAAGCGTGATGGCATAGGGTGCGCGCTTATTTTTAGTGCTTTTTCTGAAGGCTTTTCTTAGTGAGATATTGAATATTTTTTCGCCTGGATGAGCAGCTGGCTTTTTAGGCAAGGATGAGGCTACAGCAGGGGATGCTGTCTCTATTTTTTTCTCCTCAACTTTCTTTTCTTTTGGTGCTTCTTTATCAGGTTCTTTTTCTGCCATTAAACTCACCGCTTATATTTTGTTTCTGCCTCTTCTCCAGTGCTTTACATGCACGCGTATTCTTCTTGTTCTTGCGCGCTTCAGCGAAAATTTTTTGATATCTGCCCATCTTGGAGCATTCCGCTTCCTGATAGCAATAAGCTTTATCTTTTTTCCTGTTTCTTTTTTTCCGCTCATTAGACAAGACACCTACGGTTTCTTTTTCTATTATCTTCCCTCATTAATATATTATTTTCTCGTTTCTGCAACCACTATTGGACAAGACCTCTATTTGTATGCTCTCCTTATTCTGAAATCTTTTTGCTCGTTTATTTTTTTAAGTATCATTATGAGCTGCTGCTCTGTGATCTTGCTTTTTAGCTGCCCCATCTGGTACAACTGGGACAAATACACCTCGAGCTGAAGCGCAAGATCTGGCTTGACCATCTTCAGGTTGGCAAGCCTTTCCCGTGCCTTATGGTCCAATATCTGTGCTGTAATTTTTTTTACTGATTCCTGCAATTGCTGCATCTGGGCATGCTCCTGCAATGCAGAAGACTGCATCTCAAGCAGCTTTTTTTCCATCATCTTTTTTTTAATCTCATCTTCCTCAGACATTTTTATTTAATCCCTTTGGCTATAGTGTTAAGAAATTTCTGGCCTTCTGGTGTGATTACCCTGCCTCTTGGTTTTTCTGTCTTGGCAATGAGCCCTGTTTTTTCCAGTTCCTGCAGGATTTTCCGTATTATATTTCCGCTGCCTTTGGCGAAGTGCGTTGGCTTGTGGCCTCTTCTGTGCTTGCTGCCATAATAGCTCCTTAACCGCGATACACCTACAGGGCCATCAAGGCAGATTCTTCGCAGCACAGATGCTGCTCTTATGTACCACCAGTCAGGATTTTCAGGCGGCCTTTCCTTGCCAACACCTGTTTTTACGTAATTAGCCCATTCTGGCATACCTATCTTGCCTTTAAGCTGCTCTGCTGTTTTTTTCACCAGCAGCGTTGCGTCAACATCCCTTATTGATACCATATCAATCCTTTTTCCGAACTGAATTGACGCAAAATTGTCTGAAGCACGAAGTGCTTCTGTTTGCTTTTGCGTCATTTTGTTTCGTCTTGACCCAAAATGGAGGTCACGGCCTTCCTTTTTTCATCCTCTTATGGAATATTATCTTCATCTTAACTGTTTATAATTATTTATAAGGATATCGGATTGTCTTATTGCAGAGGAGAAGACACCTACGGTTTCTCTCCTTCTAATCTCATTTCCCTTATGTAAATATATTATTTATATGGATAGTGAATTGTTTTATTGCAACTAAAGCATTTAATGGTTATTTTCTTATTCTTTAGCCGCTGGCTACAATTAACGCCTGGCAGGAAATATGAATAGCAATGCCTGCAGAACTTTCGCCTGAGCCTGCCGAGCCTTATATTATAGCGCATGCCTATCCTCTTGGCGAGCTTCACATACCTGCAAGCGAGCTCAGGATCTTCTTTGGCGGTTTTTCTTGCCTCGTCGAAAAGTATGTTTATCCGCTCTCTGGCTATTTTTAACTGGTATTCTGGCTTGCTTCCGCGTTCCATAGAAATAGATGGGAATAAGGGTTTATATTTTTAAATAATTTGATAGGATAATAAATGTATGACAAAAGAGTCGACACAATGGCGCACTCGTCATCAATCGGGTCGGTGCGATATTGACAAATATCGTGAGGATCTAGCTGATGTTTTAAGCAGATCTATAAATGAAAGTGATCCAAACCTTGAGAATGCTTTTACACCAGCTGTGGCAAGAGGGATTATTGCTGAGTGCAAAGAAGAACAGGAATACAGACGTGTTCTGACCGGTAGAATAACATCAGTCATCCGTGAGTATGCTGGAAGAAAAGCAGCAGGTTATGCTTAACTTTTATTATAGATAGCTTATTACCTTATCCTTCGCCAGGTTATGCCATGAGGCGTGTCTTCGAGCAGGATGCCGTGTTTCTTTAGTTCGTTTCGTATGGCATCTGCTTGCTTGAAGTCCTTCTTCTTGCGAGCTGCTTCTCTTTCATTAATGAGTTTCTGCTCTTCTGCTGTCAAGGCGGTTTCTTCTTCTGTTATTATGTCGAATATTTTGTTGATGCTCATCAGGAAAGCATAGGTTTTTTTCAACGAGACCTTGTCTATGCGCATTTTATCTATCTCGCGGTTGACGATTTTGATTAAGTCAAATACAGCTGCAAGTGCCTCAGGCACATTTAGGTCGTCGTCCATGTATTCCTCAAAGCGCTCCCTGGTCTCGTCTACGAGCAGGGATATTTCCTCGTTGTTAGGCGCATCTATCTTGTTGACAAGGTTCTTTATCTTTGACACGAGAAAGTTTATGCTCTCGACTGTTTTTTTTGCGCTTTCCAGCTCTTTGAAGGTAAAGTTAAGCTGGCTTCTGTAGTGTGAAGAAAACAGCAGATACCGGATAGCTATTGGGTCATAGCCTTTCTTGATAAGGTCGCGCAGGGTATAGTAATTGCCAAGGGACTTGCTCATCTTTTTGCCATCTACTTTCAGGTGCTCGCAATGGACCCAATAGCGGGCAAGCTTGTGGCCTGCTCCTTCGCTTTGTGCAATTTCATTTTCATGATGCGGAAATATGAGATCAACGCCTCCGCCGTGTATATCAAAATTATCACCGAGATATTTGGTGCTCATGGCAGAGCATTCTATGTGCCAGCCAGGCCTGCCTTTAATCACAATGCCGTCAAAATTCGCATTCCAGAAGACGCTGCCGTCTTCTGCACTCCATGCTTTCCAGATGGCAAAATCACGGGCTTCTTCTTTTTCATATTCATCCTGCTTTATTCGCGATTTGGCTTCCTTTATTTTTATATTAGCGAGCTTACCATAATCCTTAAACTTGGATATATCAAAATAGACTGAGTTGTCTTCGCCTTTATATGCAAGCCATTTCTTTATCAGTATTTTGATTAAGGCTATTATTTCATCTATGTTTTCTGTGGCTTTTGGATATACAGTAGCATGCTTTATTCTTAGCGTATCAATGTCTTCGAAGAAAGCGTCTGTATATTTTTCAGTGAATTCCCTTAGGGGCATGCCTGCTTCTTTGCTTCTTTTTATTGTCTTGTCATCAACGTCAGTCAGGTTCATTACTAACTTCACGGAAAAGCCCCTATATTCCAAATACCGCCTGAGAATATCTGCGAATACATAAGCTCGGAAATTGCCGATATGTGCATAGTCGTAGACAGTCGGGCCGCAGAAGTACATGCCTACATTCCTGCTTAATGGCACGAATTCTTCTTTTTTTCTTTTGGCTGTGTTGAATAGCCTGAGCATAGCTTACCTCTGGGTAGATATATTGTTTCCTTTAGAATTAAAGTTATAAAAGAAGATTATTAGGTTTGACTTTCGTGCTTGTGCTCTTCCTGTGCATGCTCTTTTTTTGATTCTTCCATAATAAATTTCTTATGGCTGCGGTAATATAACAGCACTATAATCAGAATAATAATCAGTAGAATTATCAGGATAGTGACAGTATAATTCGTTGGCTTTGACTCTGGCAGGGTTGTCGTGGTTGATGAAGATATTGTGGTTGTAGTTGTTGTTGCTTCTGGCATTGTTGTCGTAGTTGCTACAGCAATCTGCTCATATATCTTCTTTATGGTAAGGTTGACCTTGCTTGAAGATGCATTTATGCTGTTTAACGTTACGAGCAAATCATAATATTCATCGCCTGTTAATTCAAACTTCTTTTCTTCGCCAATTGACAGCACTGCGATCTGCGGATCGCTTGTGACATTTATTTTTGCTGTTGTTGATGTGACATTGAGAACTGATACATAATGCGTTGCATTTTCTAAGGTGAATCTCAGCCTGTCGCCTATGCTGATGGATTTTATATAGCCTGCTGTGAATTCTGAATCAGTTACTGGATAGGTTGTTGCACCACCGCCTCCGCCGCCAGTGCTACCCAAGGTTGTAGTAGTTGTTGACGTTGCAGGCGTGTATGCAGCAAATTTAGTGAAATGATAGGTCCAGATCAGCAGGTCGCTTCCGCTGTCTATGTAGCATTCCCTTGGTGAAGTAGAATTGATATTGGTTGGGTTGCTTGCATTATTGCACTGGGTTGTTATTTCTGCAAGCGTAGTGCTTCTTGACCATGCAGCTTTCTTTCCAGCCATTCCGCCGAGAACAAGCTTTACTTTCTGTGAGAAATTCAACTCTATATTAGAGCCTACCTCAATCACCAGATCAACTGAGCCTGAAGGTGCTGTAAACGATGATGTATTGACTATAGGAAGTATTATCTTGCCATCCCAGGCTGAACTGCCTGAAATTACAGCTCCTGCTGGGATTTGCGCAGTATAATTTGCAGATGCTGCTTCTCGTTTTAAGGTTACATTGCTTGTGCCTATTGTCACATTACCAAAACTCATCATGGGCGCAAAGTTAACTGAAACAGTAGTATTAGATGAAATGTTCGAAGGTATTGTAACCTGCTGAAGAGCCGGGCTGTTTGAATCTACAACAATCTCTGTTATATTTTCAGTTATGGCAACTGTCTCATTGATTGCATACTGCTGGCTTGTGCCTAACACGACTATTGAGATCAAACCTGAATTTCTGTTATTAAGTGTATCGTTAACTGTTATGTTCAGGGTGTAGGTCTGGCCTGCAGTAAGGTTGGTGGCATTGATCAGGTAACCTGAGCAGTTAATAGTAAAGTTAGCTGTATCACTAACTGCGAAGCAGCTCACGTTTCTCGAGTCAGTTGCAGTGATGTTATGCGTTAAGGTTTCATTAGACCTTATGGATCTTCCTGTCAGATTGATGAAGGTAGGGCCTGTGGCATCAAGCAGGATGGTTCGTGTTGATGTATTATTCCTGTTGCCAACGCTGTCATTTACAGTTGCATTTATATAGTATGTCCCGTCTGCAAGATTGGTGAAATTGATGAATAAAGGCGAAGATGAGCTGCTTGATGAATTGATTAGTGCGTTAGTTGAATTATAAAGACTTATTTTCAGTACATCTAATCCTGCGGTTGTATCATCTGATGTGACATTTGCGACAATATAGCTTTGAGAGTAATTGCCAGTTGCTGTTGTTTGCGCTGTGAAATTGATAGTTGGTGCATTAGTGTCTACTGTGTAAATCCAGATTTCACTCGTGCCAGTGTTTCCAAATATGTCAGTACAGTTAACGAACCAGTTTACTATCCCGTCTGAGCTTATTAGATATCCTGCAGAAATGTTGCTTCCATCTGCATCAACTCCAAAATTAGCAGAGTTGTTGAGAGAATAATCATTCCAAGACATGGTGCAGTTGGCAGAACCTGATGCATCAGTTACATTAAATGAATGTTCAACTGTGGCATTATTATGAAAAGTATTATTTTGTGGTGTTATTAGATTAACTACTGGAGCAACTGTATCAAGGTTTATCATTCTTGTTGACGTGTAGTTTGTATGGCCTAATGTATCGTTTACTGTGGCATTAATATAATAGGTTCTGTCAGCAAGACCAGTAAAGTTGACGAATAAAGGCGAAGATGAACTGCTTGTTGAGTTGATTAGTGCATTAGTTGAGTTGTACAGCCTTATGATTATTGATTGCAGGTTGCTGTCAGCAGCTGTGACATTTGCAACAATATAGCTCTGGGAACGATTGCCTGATTGTGTTGTTGGCGATGTGAAGTTTATAGTTGGATTAGTTGTATCGAGCATTATTGTTCTTGTTTCTGTTGCATTTGTATTTCCAGCGCTATCGTTTACAGTTGCATTCAGGTAGTAGGTTCCGTCTGCCAAACCTGTAAAGTTTATGAAAAGGGGTGAAGTTGAGTTTGTAGTTGAGTTGATTAGTGCGTTAGTTGAATTATAAAGACTTATTTTCAGTAAACTTAATCCTGATGTGTCATCAGTTGATGTGACGTTTGCAACAATATAGCTCTGGGAGTAATTGCCAGTTGCTGTTGTCTGCGCTGTGAAATTTATAGTTGGTGCATTAGTGTCTACTGTGTAAATCCAGATTTCACTCATGCCAGTGTTTCCAGCTATGTCAGTACAGTTAACAAACCAGTTTACTACCCCGTCTGTGCTTTCTAAGGCTACTTCAGTAATGGTGCTTCCATTTGCAGCAACTATTCCAAAATTAAAAATGTTGCCAGGGGAATAATCAGCCCAGTACATGATGCAGTTGGCAGAGCCTGATGCATCAGTCACGTTAAATGAATGTTCAGTGGTATTAATATTTTTAAAGGTGTTGTTTTGCGGTGCCACTAAATTAACCACAGGGGCAACGGTATCAAGATATATTATCCTTGTTTCTGTATTATTTATATTTCCGTGGGTGTCGTTGGCTGTTGCGTTCAAATAGTAACGACCGTTTTGCAGGCTTGTAAAGTTGATGGCAAGCGAAGATGCATTGGTCTGATTAGTATAATTAACCAATCCGCCTGTTGAATTATAAAGGTTAATTCTTACGTCATCAAGGCCGCTGCCATAATCTGCTGCAGAGACATTAGCGGTTATATAGTTTCTTGAATAATTGCCAGTTGTTGTTGTCTGGTTTGTAAACATAATGAAAGGCGGGGTATATTCATAGACATAGATAGTTATTCCATCAGATTGTTCTGAAGACGAACCAGAAGCATCATAAGCAGTAACATTAACACTATTTGAGTTCATAGGTGCCCATGTAATTGCAGTGAAATTAACATATAATAAGGTAGAATCACCAGGGGAAAGGTTTACTGACAGATTATTCCAGTATACCATTCTGCTGGAGTAATTGACCAGACTAATGGTAATCGAGGCGTTAGAATAGTTTAGACCTGTATCATAAATATCTATTATGGTTACATTACTAATGTTTATCTGCCCTGTATTGGTTATGTTAATTAAGTATCGTGTAGTGTTCCAAAGATAAACCCTGCCTGAGTTCAAGAGCGTCTTATCAAGAGCGAACTGGGGGCCTTGCTGAACATCAAAGGATTCATAAATGTTATTATCCGTGGCCACGTAGTCTGTTGCCTTGAACATAAAGCTATAACTGCCTGTTGCAGTTCCCTGTGTAAGATTCAGGTTTTGCCCGCTGCTGATATTGTACAATACTATTTCGCTTAAATTAGTATAAATCCATCTGGAACTGAAATCTGACTCGCCGGAAGTGTTGAAGTATTCGGTTCTTGGCATGAATCTGCTGTAAGAGCTATTTATAATAGTCGTGTTTATGATGCATGAATCGCCGGAACACCAATCATCTCGACCAATGCCTAAAAGCGGTTTTTCCGAACCATGCGCTGATGTGTTATAAACAAGCCACCATCTGTATGGCTGTGGGATACAGTCAAGGCCGCTACAGCCGCACTCCCATGAGGAGGCATTATTTGCTCTAAAACATCCTGGAACTGAAATGCATTCAGCGCAAAAAGTATTATAGACAGGTATAGTGATATTGTTTATAGAATAGGTTTCTTTATACCAGACCAAAGCAAAGGTTCCGCTTCCTGGATTAACAATGCCTCCGCCAAGGGTTTCATTTCTTATGCTTGTCCAAGCAGCAATGGTGTAAGAAGTCCCATTAAAAAGATAACCGTCTACCACATACAAATAAGTGTCTGATATGTTTATTCTTATAGTGACATTGGTATAACCACTGCTCCATGTAAGGCTTTGCCCACTGCTCATATTCGGGGCTATGTTGTCTATTGTTATATTCGTGCCCCATGTTGCCTGCTTATTTCTATATCTGTCAGTGGCATTAAGAAGCAAGGAGAAGCCTGTGCAATTGCCGCTGCAGTATTGCGTGGTATTCCACGAACACATGCTTCCATTAACTGATACATTGCCATAGCACAAGCTCTGATTGACAACATCGCCTGTAGAATTATAGAGTTTAATGGTCCAGTTTAATAAGTAAGTATCGTTTACATAACCTGTTAAGTTCGTTACTTCACCTACAAAGGTCATGTTTATTCCGCTTATGTTATAATACATTACGTCAGTAAATCTGACTTCCGGCGGTGTATTATCAACGCAGGAACGGACACATATTTCTTCAACATTGCGGTTGGTTGTTTCGCATGTTGAGTTGATGAAGTATGTTGTGTTTATGTTTTTGTCTTCTATGTCATAAGAGGTATTGTCCATAGGATCTGTTGGGTCATTTGTTCCAGACTGGTTGTTAAAGCAGGAATAGGTGTTTGTAAAATTGTTATTGTTTGCCTGCTGGTCAACATCAATTCCACTCAATCCGTTATTTTGAAGAATGTTTCCTGTAAAGTTATTATCCCGAGCACTGGTTTGAGAGACCTTAATTCCGGATTGATTGTTAAAGCCAAAATAATTGTTGGTTATTATGTTGTTGGCGCTACTGGTCATAGAGATTCCGTAATAATTATAAGAGCTATTGGAATTAGAAATATTGGTATAATCTGTTGATTGTAGTATAATACCATTATTAGGCAGGGAGTCTGATCCTTTTACAGTAACATTATTTATAACTGAATAATCTGCATTGCATAAAATCAATTCAGAGATATTATAATTGTTCTGTATTGGAACTGAGGAATTATAGAATAATATAGGCCTATCACCAGAACCTGTGTTATTTACTATCAGATTATTGCAATTTGAAGCAATGCTTCCCATGAAGCTAAAGTCATATCCTCCATTTTCCTGGATGGTATTGTTTATAATATTCATGCCTGAGCTCATGCTGACGCTAATTCCAGTGCCTCCGCCGCCGCCAAAGCCACCGCTGGCTGAGTTATTTGAAACTACATTATTTAAAATACTATAATTAGATACGCTGTTTAGGTCTATTCCAATACCGTAATTTAAAATTATGCAATTAGTTATATTGTTGCTTGTTCTACCCTGGTCACTTTTTATGCCAGTTCCGCTGTTATTTCCCCTGAGGGTAGAGCTATTACAATCAAAAGCAATGTTGCTGGCGTTTATAAAAAAGGCAATCGTATCCATGGATGGTCCGCTGGCATTTATATAATAAGTATCACGGCAGAGTGTAATGCTGTCATTGATATAGTAGGTTCCATTAACTGATATTACGCTGCTCTGATAGGTTGATTCGTTAGACATGTTTACGCAGCTTGTTGCTGCAAAAGCCAAAGGAGTGCAGAAAGATAGGATAGATATTGCTATAACAAATAAAAATAAATTTGACAACATAACTGTTGCTTTTTTATTCATGTATGTTCCTCAGTACTGATTATTTCTATTTTTGTAAAATTAAAGATTATGATTACTCGTGTATTGGTCCTTTCTTGAATAGCGGGAGCTTCTTGTGTCCGTGGAAATACATCCAGCCTAAGACTGCTATGATTATTAACACGAGTATCAGCATATAGAGACTGTAATACTCAGCAGGCACAGAAGGCTGTTCAGCTGTTGTGGTAGTTGTTACAGGCAATGTAGTGGTTGTTACTTCAGGCGGTATGGTTGTCGTAGTTGTTGTTTCAACTGCCTCTCCTGTTATTGCAAAGATGGAAAGACCAGGTGTGTCTGCTTCATACTCAACTTCCGAAGAGCTTTCGCTGATTATCAATGTCTGGAGTTTTTGCCATGCATTGTTTGAATACCTGTTCAGATAGATGTGCTCCTTGGTGAAGTTGTTGCCATTTATCCATGTTTTTGTGACATTGAACCTGATTTTTGCTGATTTTAGGTTGCTGTCGCTAAGGTTGTCATGCGTTATCTCTATGTACTGGTAGACCTTGCCTGTGATATTATGGATGACAGTAGCTGGCTGGCCAGCAAGCTTGGTGATAATTATTGTAACGTTATTAGCCTTATTACGAACTTCGATAATTATTTGTTTGAAGCCTATGTCCTTATTGGTTATCTTTATTTTGTGCACAACTCCTGTTGTCATCTCTGTATAGTTATTCTTGGATTTTGGTATGGTTGTAGTTGTTGTACCGCCACCGCCTCCTCCACCGCCACTAGCTAGTGTAGTAGTTGTGGTCGTGGTGGTTGTTGTTGCTACTGTGAAGGTCCAGTTTGAGGATGCCCAGCCCTCATTCGGAGTAGATGCATTATCAAAGGCTTGGATGTTCCAGATGAAAGAACCTAATGAAATAGTGGAAAGATTGAATTCAGCAGAATAATTATTCTCAACGTTAACTGAGATATTTATGGTCTGGTTAAGTGCCCAGGTTCCTGAGGTGTTGGTCCATATGGAAATATTTCTTATATCCAGATTATCAGTAACATTGCAGCGGAAGGTCATATTAGTGCTGTAGCTTGTATTGCCTGTTACAGGGCTGGATAGGTTTACTATTACTAGGCTTGCTCTGAAACCTCTTGTTACAGTATTGTTTAGGTTGCCTGCTGTGTCATTGGCGAAGATGTATAAGGTATGGTAACCTTCGCTTGCATTAAACGTGGCGTTTGCACAGCTTGTTAAGGTTGTGTTGCCACCGTTATCAAGATTGAACCAGCATTGATCAAGACGGGTATCGCTTGCTGTGAAGTTTAATGGCAGTGAAGTATTGTAATAATAGGTTGTGTTTGTTGGTAGGCTTATTGCGATGGTTGGCTTTATACTGTCTGCAGTGAAGCCAATAGTTACAGTATTATTCAGATTGCCTGCTGTGTCATTGGCAAAGATGTATAAAACGTGACTGCCTTGGCTTGCATTGAAGGTTGCATTGGCGCAGTTGGTTAGGGTTGTGTTGGCACCATTGTCAAGGTTAAACCAGCATTGATCAAGACGTGTATCGCTTGCTGTGTAATTTAACGGTAAGCTTGTGTTATAGTTGTAAGTTGTGTTGGATGGCAGGCTTATTGAAATGGTTGGCTTTATACTGTCTGCTGTGAAGCCAATAGTTACAGTATTATTCAGATTGCCTGCTGTGTCATTGGCGAAGATGTATAGTATGTGACTGCCCTGTGATGCATTGAAGGTTGCATTGGCACAATTCGTTAATGTGGTGTTGTCACCATGGTCGAGGTTGAACCAGCATTTGTCTATAACACCACCAAGGGTATCTCCTACGGTGTAATTTAATGGCAATGATGTGTTGTAACTATATGTGATATTCTGAGGTAGGCTTATTGAGATGGTTGGCTTTATTGTGTCATTAACAGTTACTGTCCAGAAATCTGACTGGCCTGTTTCATTACAGATTACGTACCAAGCTTGGGTTCCTGCATTAAGGTTGGTTGCAGTAATGGTTGTTGTTGATCCATTTAAAACAGAGGAATTAGTTCCTTTTAGAGTGCTATTCACATACAAGCTGCAGTTTTGCGTTGTATATTGGTTTGAATACAGCACAAAGCTAAAGCTTGATGAAGTATCAAGTGAAGTGCTTGCATTGGCAGGAGCTGTAAGATTAATGCTGTCCAGATAAAGAGGATCAAGCGTGTAGCCATCTGTTGCATTATCTATTGTCAATGTGAAGTTCCACTTGGTTGTTAATGCGGATTTAAGTATAATAGTAAACTTGAACTGGTGCGTTGTATTTGCAGGAGTCGAGGCGTTGTATAACACAAAGCTGTAATTTCCTATTAAGGTGTTATTCTCTCCTGCTGATATCCATTGCGAGGTATTGGAAAGATTAAGGTATTGCATTCTCCATGTTATGCCGCTTGCCATTGCTGTATTATTTATTGTGATATTCCTTGTGCCTTGCAGCGCAGTGTTATTCATTGTTACATTTATATAAGCGGTGCAGCCTGGATAGCAGGAATAGACTGTTTTGTCAGAGGTCATGGTGCCAAGGTCTGGATAGCCTTGTATCTGTGGTGCCACGCCTGAGAAGTGCGGTATGGTTATCCATATCATATTATCTGTTGTGTTGACAAAGCATGTAGCTGTTGGATTCGTTTTGCTGCATGGCATTGGTGAGGATGATGAGTTAACATAAGCCTGGTAGGTTGGGGATGCATAGTCAGCATAATCACTTGGCAAGTGAGCAGTTGTGTTTGTGCTTATGTTCCATACTACACCCCACGTTTCATTATAGAGATACGGAATCCTCATGGTTATTGGCATGCTGTCATCCAGATCAGCATCTGAATATGGCATTCCTATAAGGACGCGGTCGTATATCTCTGGCCCTGTGCTGCCAAAGCGCCATGCCTGTTGCATGGATGTTGCGCCTTCTGTGTCAGTAGAATTACTGTCGAATACAGCATCAGGAGGACCAGAAGCAAGAAGATCAACATTAATATAATGTACAGTTATGTTATTTGCATTTTTCATCCTAAAGCTTATTGACGCGCCACTCATCACAACGGACAGCGGGTTTATCTGGTTTACGTTTGATTGTCCTCCAACAAACAGGCTGCAGCTAGCTGGGTTATAAGCCGGGACATTACAGGCAGCTGTGTTCTTTACCATGTCAATAAACAGATCGCCTAAATCACCGCCTTCAGGGTTTTTCATGTTAAATGAATCTTTTATTGTTATATTGATCTCAGTTGTAGCTAGCTGAGCTGCTGTGAAGGTCTTTTTTGTAGGAGACCCTCCTGAGGTGTATATATTCATTCTGTCTATTCCACTAACATTCAGCAAAGGCAGACGGAATACTCCGTTTGATGACTGCCCGACATCCAGCATGAAGGTGAAATTTGTCATACCGAAACTATTATAATTAAGCTTGACCTCTAGGAAGGCGGTATTCGAAAAGACTGAGCCTGTGCTGTTGAGTAACCTGAAGGTCATTTTTTTAACAGGTATTGGGGTTGGAGGACCTCCACCACCCGTGGCATTAATGCTTGAAAGAGAGCCAACAAGACCGAAGACTGTAAAGTTGGTTTGTGAAGGGTCATTGCCGTAACTCAGCGAAACTTCCTTAAACCCGCCATAATAATCAGTGCTATTTTGCGCGATAACAAATACGATAATAGTTGCGTTTTCTACAGGCGCAAATACGGATATGTTATAAAAGCCGGACGCGGCATTGAAAATATCACTACCTGAAAAATTGTACATTGCCATTGAATTATCGCCGGCAAATACCATTCTTCCTGGCTCCATCAAATAAGAAATTATGCTCAGGTTATCGAAAAGACCGCTCACAGTCCGGTTAACATAGCCTGTAAGCCTTTGCATTGACTCAGTGCAGTTGAACACTTTGCTATAATAGCCGGATAAACCAGACACATCCTGGCTGACAGGAAAGCTCTGGTTCGGATAAATCATAATTGAATAGTTTCTTTCACTCGGAACGTATGCTAATACATTAGTGACATAGCTTCCGAAATTCTGCTGTATAGAATAGCCTAATTTTTTGTCCTTGATCTGGTACTGGAAAGGCATAGCATTTCCGCTGGCATTAATGGCTGATATATTTAACGTGGTTGCATTTTTCAGATAGAACGTTACTGGTGACACTCTAGCAACTTCAAAGACCGGAAACTCTGGCAAGGAAGCTCCAATATAATCAGCATAAGTATTGCTGCTGCTGTTGAAGTGCCTGATAACTGGCTTGTAAAAGGCATTCCCATAACGTTCTACGTTAGTTATGTTAAAGTTGCCTGTTTCAATGCTTACGGCAGAAAATGTGCTGTTTAAGGTTGGTGGTCCCTGACCACTCATTGTATATATGTATATCGTGACATTCGTGTTGTTCATTGCTGTGCCGTCTGAGTATTTAGTGGAACCGTAGAAATTGAAAGTTTCTGCAAAGGCAGGAGTAATACCTGCTATCAAACTAAAAAGAGCAATAAAAACAATAAGCCTTTTCACAGTATCACTTAGACATTTATTGTAAAAGGTTGAATATAAAGTTTATTTTTTCAGTAAATTACGAAACAATTACAGTAAAAATCGTCAGATTTTAAGAATTCTATTCGTGTATTGGCTTCGGTCTACTGATAGGCAGGTGCTTGTGGCCATGATAATATACCCAGCCGAGGATTGCGATGATTATTATTATGATTATCAGGATGTATATGCCGTAATCTGCGACTAGCTTGGTGACTTCTTCTGGCACTCCTGGTATAACTGGTGCTGGCAGGGTTGTTGTTACTACAAGCATAGTTGTTGTGGTTGTTTCTCCAAAGTAATCGTGCAGCTTCTTTATAGTAAGGTTGGCCTTGCTTGAAGATGCATTTATGCTGTTTAGCGTTACGAGCAGGTCATAATATTCATCGCCTGTTAATTCAAACTTCTTTTCTTCGCCAATTGACAGCACTGCGATCTGCGGATCGCTTGTGACATTTATTTTTGCTGTGGTTGCTGTTACATTCATGACCTTAACATAATGCGTTGCATTTTCTATTGCAAATCTGAACTTGTCATCTTTACCAAGTGCTTTGGTATAGCCTGCTGTGAATTCTGCATCAGTTACTGGATAGGTTGTTGCACCACCGCCTGCACTGCCTCCACCGCCTCCGCCAGAAGGAGTGCTTCCGCCTAGGGTTGTGGTTGTAGTTGTAGTCCCGTTAGCTGGCTGTCCTCCTGCCCAGACAGAGAATTCGCAGTAAGGCAACAGCCATATACATGTTGTGGCTGTTGAGCCTATAGCAGTTGCATTGGCTGTTTTATTAACACAATTCTGACCATTGTCATCACAGTGCCATAACTCTGCACAGTTGGTATCTCCTTTTGGAATGGTTATCTTGCAAACCTCTGGATGCAGGTTATTTATTATCTTGTCTCTTGTTTCAGATATCATTCCTACATAACCTATATCATTTCCGCTTGCATCAGTTGTTATATTTTCAATCAGGCTTCCACTTGTTGAGATGGTTCTTACCTTGTCATTTAGGCCTGTTTTTGTAAGCGTTACATTCAAGAATTCGAGAGCTGCTGTTCCGTCTGTAGTATTAAGTTTAATATTCGCACTTCTCCCGTCTGTATAGTTGGTTTTCATTCCAGCATTAGGGCCGCAGACATATCCCTGCCAGTGTTCGTATGCTCCGTTCTGGTCAAGGTCGTAATAAACATTCCAGTCAGTTGGTGTCTTGATTCTTGTTACAAAGTTGCAATATCCGCATTTTGATACGCTTGATGTTTTGAATGAGCTGCATTTGCTTACAGCGCATTTTCCGCCTGAGTCGCAGACTTTCAGCTTATAATAATAAGTTGTATCATTTTGTAATGGATAATCTAGAGATATGTTTTGAGGGTTACTGTCGTTGTAAATCATGGCTTGGTGCCATGATTTGTATTCCCTGACTGTACTTCTCTTCAATATTCCTGTATCATAGATGTTTGTGTTTAAAATCGAGCATCTTGAATCATTGTAATAGAATTCCAGGGTTCCGTTGGCAGGTTTGTTGGTGTCGTACATGATTAGTGCAGAGTCTGGATACTCCTCAATTTTAACTCCTGTGACCTGCGGTGAGCTTGTGTCAATATGATTAGCTGCATTTACGCCTTTGTTTTCGCAGTTGGAAGAGTATTGGCAACCCCAGTCATTGCAATCTATATTTCCATCAGAATTGTCATCTATGCCATTGAAACAGTCTTCACCCTGAACAAAGCCTTTCTTAAGGATGTCTTCGAATTTGGCTGTGTTTGTATTATAATCAAAGGAACCGCTTATATCGAAGTCTACTGATCCTGGTGTTGTCCAGCCTGGGCCTGCTGTATCACTTGGTGATGATATATTATGGCTTGCATCTGCTGTGGCTACAAAGACCCTGATGTCTTTGGTTGAATCGTATAATGTCGGGTATTTGGTAAGATCGCTCTTTTTTATTGCTATCATTGGCCCGCCAATCTCAGAGCACATCTTTTTCTTCCAGGTGCTTATCTTAATATCAGTAACTTTCCATTCAGAGTTTTCGCATTTGTAGACATTGAAGGTTTCAAGAGCCATGCTCAGGGTAGAATTCCACTGTGACATGTATCTTAAATTAAATTCGTATCCTGTTGCTGAACTGTTATGCGGTAATGCACAGCCGCCATTGGTAGAGCCGTCTGTATCCAGATATACGTATAGCTTTATTGTTTCATTGCCAGTTCCTATCTTATCTGTAAAGCCGCTGCCAGGCATTCCGCCGCCAGGGCCAGGCATGCCCATTGTTATTTTTTCTTTATTGCATGCAGAGGCGTTTTCAAAATTAGCAACATTGGTACCTAAGCCAAAGGAATCGCCCATGTCTTTCATGCCAAAGCCGCATATGTCAACAGATGCTGTAATACCTTCTCCGCATAAATCCATTCCTATCGGAGCGGGGGCACCTGATTCCATTCCAGTAAACATTTCATTCATGCCAGCTGGGTTGCACCAGCCTGTAATATATCTGCAGCCTATTGAGGTATTGCAATAGTCTGCGCTAGTTCCGCCAAAGCACTCTGGTTCGCAGTTGCCCCATTGTCCCTGCCTGCAGTATATGCTTGCGTTGCATGCAGTTAAATTGTTCTGTAGGCTCATGTTGCTCCAGCACTGGTCCATGATATTTGTGCAGAATGATCCTCCGCCCCCAAGGGTATTATTATTGAACCAGCATCCATTGGTGGCATTGCAGCCTGCTTCCACAGAGTTATATCGCCAACAATCTTTGCTAAAGTCAACCTCGCATCTTGGATTTAACTCAGGGAACCAACCGCAGCTTATATTAATTGCTGTCTTGTTGGTACATAACGACTGATTACCATCATACTTATAACACTCTGCGCCCATGGAACCGCCTGCACTACCTCCCATTGCCATGCCGCCTGCAAAGCCTCCGCCTTTAGGCTCGCACCAGCCAGGATCCTTCCACCTGCAGCCATCTACTGCGTTGCAGCTGGTTGCATTGTTATTATTCCAGCAGGATGCTGATCCTGCATCTCCGCACCATCCTGCTTCAGCCCATAAGCATAATGGAGATAAAGCAACGCATTGAGATTGATTATAACCGCTTGGTGAATCTGGATTATTACATATGCTTTGGCATTGGCCACCGCCTCCTTGGAAGCTTTCCCACCAGCATACATGATTGCTTTGGCTATCTAAAGCGTTATTGCAATCTGTCTGGGAGCTTGAGTAAGGCATGTTCCAGCATTTTGAACTATGATCCTGGCACATACCGCCTGAAGGGCTGTTTTCTGTTCTCCACCAGCATCCAGCAGCAACGCATGTATCATTATTCCATGCACTATAGCAGGCTGAAGATTCGTTTCTATTACAATGATCTTGACCACCTGAAGACCAGCTACAGCCAGTAATATTATTGCAGCCTGATGATGAATAGTATTGCCAGCAATTCTTCATCTTGAAACTATTATGCTCACAGAAACCGCCAATTGGAGACCATGTATCATTTGTCCAGCTGCAGTTAGCATAGATTCCTCCGCTTTCGCAGATTGTCCTGTTCATGTTTGGGCTCATGCAGACCTCTGAAATGGACATGTCCATCTCGCACCAGCCAGTTACAGCAGAGCCGTTATTCCACTGGCAATTCGATTGCGTTGAGCAATTGCCTGCATTTCTGTCATATTTCCAGCAGTTAGCTCCTTTGAAGTCACACCAGCCAGTCGGATTCCAGGTATCATTCATCCATTCGCAGCTATTGTTTAGGCATGTATTATTATTAGTCCAGCCAAAGCAATTGCCTTCGACCATGCCACAGAACGGGTCTGTATAACATCCAGGGTCCATGCAATCTGCCATTCCATCATCAGTGTTATCAATGCCGTCCCAGCATATCTCCACGTCTTCGCCAGTATTAGGAACACAGCTGCCTGTGCCACCTGAAGAGGTCTGCCATATACAGCTTCCGGTTGTGCTGTTGGTCAGGGATATCCTTCCCAGATTTGCACAATCATTATTATTATAACATCTGTCACAGGCATCTTCGCACGTCTTTTCACCTTTCTTAATACAATATCCGCCTGTTGTCATGGTGCTATCAGTAACCCATTTGCAGCCGCCGTTATCAGAGTTTGCTTTGCTGTTAAGGCAGCGATAGCTTGGCCTTTTTGTGGTATCGTTATTAGTTGGGTCGCCCATGAAGGTGCAGGCACTGCAATCAGAGTTGCAGTCAGTAGCTAATCCGTTCTTGAACTGTCCTCTGGCTTTGCAGAAGCCTATGCTATTAGGGGCATGTGTGCTTGCTGTAAATTCACAATAACCTAAGGCACTACCAATACAGGCTGATTCTGCGTTGGTTGCATTAACAGTATTTCCATTGCTATCCTTAGACTCGCAGGCGAAGCATGCCTTGTCACAGTTGGTCTCTTCATCGAATTTGTATTCACATCTTCCAGCAGGAACAGAAACCCAGGTAATGGTGCTTTCGTTAATCAGTTCGCAGTAATTCTCTGTAATCCACTTGCCGCTTGCTGCTTCGCAGTTCATTTTATTATCTATTTTAGTAAGGCTCTGGGTTGAATTACCAAAAACATCACCTGCTTTAAAACCGCACCTTGAGGTTGCATTGTTCCATGAGCAAGGCATGTACCAAGGAGAGCCAGCTATCTGTTCGCAAAGCTGCTGGCTTGTATAAGCATTATAATCCTCGCAGAAACCTGCGCCTTCAGGAGGCTGCTGCATCTGGTCCTTGCAGGATGTTGACATCCTGTTTTCAGCGCATGTACCATTTACCCAGGCACAACAGGTAGAGAGCATGGGTAAATTGTTGCATACTGTTGAATCATTAATCATGGTGCAGTTTATTCCGTTTGCCTGTATGTTTGCTACATTGGCATGACCTGTTATAACATCGCATTTTCCATTAGTATAATTGCATCCAATTATTATATTGCAGGTTGTGGAGTTCATATCAAATATATAGCAGCCAGGATTCCATTCCTGGAAGATGCCACTGCTAGGCGGTCCACCGCCTCCGCCGCCGGTGCCCCAGGTAGGGTTGGAGCAATTGCCTCCCTTGCTTGTGTTGCTCCAATCATTATATTGCCACCAGCAATAAAATGTATCCATGCATGCTCTTTCTGTTGTAAGATTTGAACAAAGTACATTTGAAACATCCTTGTAGCACCAGCCGTTGGTTAAATTGCCTGGCGGGTTTCCGCTCCATACACAAGATAAACCATAAGTACTATCCTCATTTTCGCATCTGCTCTGATTTCCGCTATTCATTGAATCCCATGTCCAGCACTGGACATCCTCGCACCAGCCAGAACTGGTCCATTGTTTCCATACACAGCTTGGCTCAGCTGTGCATAATTGTGAGTTTGTATATGCCCAGCAGTCTTTTTTCTGGCAATAGCTTCCGCTCCATGTACAGCTAATGTTGGCAGTGTTATTTACGCAGGTAGCTGCATTAGTAAAGTCCCATGACCAGCAATCGACATCCTGGCAGTTATCCCATTTCCAGGTACATTTTATTCCTTGGGCGTTTGTGCAGGCTGACTGGTTAGTATATTTCCAGCAGCCATTTTCAGTACAATAATTGTTTTCCCAGGTACAATTTCTTCCATTCCAGTCCTTGGCTGCCCTGCATTGTGTGTCGTTATTATAGCTCCAGCATCCCTTGTCATTACAGCTTCCCCAGCTGCATCCTGATACATTTATGCAAGAAGATCTGTCATTATAATTATTACAAGAGGCAGTGCCTCCGTTATTATAACAATATTCGCCCCACATACAGTTTAAGCTGGCTGAATTGTTCTCGCAGGTGCTTGAATTGGTGCCTGAGAAGGCCCAGCAGCTTACTTTTTCACAGCCATAAGTTGTTCCGCCTGCATGCCATGTACAATTTTTTCCCATCAATGAATGCAAACTGGAGTTTGCACAGGACTGCTGGGTGTTCAAGCTCCAGCAATTCAGCTCTTCGCACGAGCTTCCCCACTGGTCGGATTTCCAGTAGCAGCCACTGATGGCTTCGCATCCGAGCTGTGTTGTACCCTGCCAGCAGTTGCCTGATGCTGATGCAATAAAGCTAAAGAGAAATACAAAGATAGGTAAAACCAATGCCAGTGTCCATTTCGTCCTGTCCATTTAATCACGCTTTGGAGCGTTCCTGCTTTTACTATGTTTTGGGGCGATATATAAAGTTTTTGTCTTATTTTTTTCATCTGTGAATCGTTTTTCTGTCTGCTGATTCAGGAAAAATTAATATTTATAAGCTATTAATTCAATTACAGAGTAGAATATCTCTAAAAGGAAAGAAGGTTGATAAGGAAGAAAACCTTTGGTTTTCGCCTTATGCTGGGATGGCAGAGAGGCTATGCGACCGCCTGCAGTAGGCCCTTTTCTTTTCAAAAAAGAAAAGCCCTTGGGTAAAGAGAACTTCAAGGGAATGAGGGTAAAGGGAGAGAGAACAAACCGAAGCACCTAAAGGTGCTTCAATGTGGTTTTAGGTTCTTCTCCTTTGCAGAAAGCGGTATAGGGGAGTTCAATTCTCCCTCCCAGCTTCCTAAGTTTTATGCTTTCTGGAAGGGTTTAAAAAGATTTTGAATATAGTTTGAGTAGATGATATGTCAAAGAAAATAGAAAAAAAAGTACGAAAGATGCGCGGAAGCAAGACGCACGGTTACGGGGCAAAGAAACCCCATGCCCAGCGAAAAAACAGGCATTGTTATAGTAAGTTATCCAGTCCCCATGTCTTTGGTATAGTGAGATATAAGCGATGTAATAAATGTAGAAAAACCTACTCCTTTATATACTCCTATAATTGGAAGCATTGTCATCATTGTGGTGGGGTTCTAGCTGTAAAAAGATATAACGAAACGCATTATGGTGAAGTACCTTATTCATTTTAATATAAAATATAGGCTTCATCGCTCTCCCAGTTCTCCATATCGATATAGTAGAGCTTCTTACCTGTAAATCTTGTCGTGATGGTCATAGTCTTCAAAGGAGATTATTTTGTTTATGTGATCTATCCGAAAGGTCAGAACAAAATGTCCGATGTGCACTCTTTGTATTTCCTTCATGCTGTAGTGAAGGTCTGTGTACCTATGTTCGGGGTTAGTAATGATCCCATCAATTTTTTTACGGACAATCTCATAGTGCCTAGCATCTTTCTTTTTTAGTTTAGCTAACTTCCTAGTTATCTCTTCGCTGTATGTATCAGTGTATATCTATCTTACCGCTTTTTCAAACTGCTCTCTAGAAAGATGCTTTCCTTTCACTATTCTGGTTAATTTCTTTTTATATTCGGGCCTAAACTCAGGCTCTAAAAAGTTTTCCTCATATTCATTTACCATAAGATTTATGGCTTCGGACTTGTCCCTAAGACCATACTTTGCCTTGATTATGTTAAGAACTCGGTTTGCCTTTTCATCTATATCTATCATTGCTTGCACCATATATACCACGTATATAAGTATATACACATTATATATAAAATTATCGCTTGCTATGGGCTCCTGTAATGCTAGGGTATTAGTGCCCCTAAAAAGAATTTGCAAACTATTACATTCTGCCTATTTTTTCCAAGAATTCTCTTTCTTTTTTGATAAATTCCTCTGATTTTTTTATGAAACTATCTTTTGAACGCACGTATTTCGCCTCCTTTTAGCCAATTCTTTATTTCATCACCTGCATAGTATGATTCTCTTATTCCCTGGAATATATTTATATCATGTGTAATATTTAACTTTTCATTGTTCACTCCTAAAAAGGATGCTGTTGCAACCAGGGCAGTTCTTCTGTTGCCACTTTCAAAGGGGTGATTTTTAATTATACCTTTTAGTAAAACCACGGCTTTATCAAAAAGGTCCCCTTTTTTGTTTTTCATGTCTTTAATTATATCTTCCAATGTTTTCTTTCCTGAGAATATCAGAGCGCTTCTGTCTGCTTTTCTTACTTTGATTTCCTGTAAAATATTTTTGTTTATTTCGATAATTTCATTAATAGTTGGATACCTCACTTCTTTCATAGACATCAATTAATTACTTTTGATTTTAAGTATTTCAATGTGTCGGAGCTTTGGGCATATGTAGATAGTAGCGCCTTCCCAGCTCTATTGGCTAGTTAAATATAAATAAAGCCTAGGGCATATTATTTATATGGAAGCAGTTTGGCTGTGGGTTATTGCGGTTCCTATTGTATCGCTTCTTTTTTTAACTGTTTACTATGGCATAATGGCTGGGAAATCATGGGGCGGTGAAATATTAGGGGTTTTAAAGCGGATTGCCTGCGGAATCATATTTTCATTATTAACCATTGTAATAGTAGGCGGGCTAATAACCTTAGAGAAAATTCAAAATTACACTACGGATGAGAACTTAAAAATTATGTTTGGCATTGGCGCAGGTTCGGCATTTACTATAGCAATCTTATTATGGATGACTGCTTTTAGAAAAATGGCCAAGCTTGCCCAGAAATAGTAATATTTTTTTCTACACCTCTTCATATACTTATAATTATAAATCAGGTGTCATAGAAGGATGGCGCATGTGAAAAGATCTTTCCATTAATGTTTTAATGAAGTTTACCTTTGATAGCGGAACAAAAACCTGTTTGGCTATGATTTCTGGTTTCATCTTTCTTTCAAGCCCTAACAGGATCATATCAACTTTTTCGCTGGGCATACCTGTAATATAAATATATTTGTCATTTACACCTGGCATGATATCAGGGTTTGAAGGTTTGCTTATTATTTCGTTTGGCACATAAAGATATTTTGCTAATTGTAAAACCTGTGTTCTATATAAATTACCTATGGGCATGATATCTGCATTATTATCGACTCCAAATTTACAGAACAGGCCGGTAAACGCTTCTGATTGGTTTGCAGCGCCTGCGACGAGCAGATTGTTTGCTTCTCCGTAAAAATACACCATAACCATCCTCATTCGATGTTTTGCCTTAAAATGGGCGATTCCCTTTGCAACCAGTTTGTCGCTGCACCCGTCCAGGCCATGAACGAAGGGGCTTTCTCCGTATTTTTTCTCGAATTGCTTATACATCATGTGGGTTGCCTTTTCTTTCAATGCTCTGGTCGGGATTTTAGAATAAGCGAAATTATACAAGCCCATTTTCTCAAGCTCTGGTGTAATAGCTGCAAGCTTTGTTTTAATGCCAAGCCACTTGGCTACGAGCTTGCCGTCTTCAGTTGCCTGCGGGTTGCCTTCTTTTTCTGGCATGAATAAGCCAAGAACCTTTTCTTTGCCCAGTGCTCTTACGCACAAGGCAGCAACTGTGGTCGAATCCAGCCCGCCGCTTAAGCTGACAATAACACCGTCTCTATTGAGTTGCTTTACTTTAGCTTTTATGAATTTTTGAATTTTATTGGAAACTGATTGGCAGTCTATATCCAAAAGTTCTTTTTTTAGTTGCATAAACTATTATTTAACTCCACTATATTTAACTTTTAAACCTCTGAAAGATCTATGGGTTTTTAAGATCTTCAGAAGAACAGCATAATCAGCACTGATAAAATAATCATGTTGCCGAAATCGGCGATAGATGTTGTTATAGGTATAAGGAAATTATTAGGGTCTTCTTTTTTCCTGAAGAAATAGAAGCCTGCGTAGACTGATATCAGAAATAGAGTGCTTACCAGAAATATGACATCTATTATGGCTATGGAGAAAATTTTATAAACAGTTGCAGCTCCTACAGCGTAGTTTGATAAACTTGAAATAATCATGGCTATAATGGAACTGAAAACAGCTGTCAGCAAAGATATAATAATTATCTGAACTAATAATTTCTTCAGTTCTTTGTTTTTCCAACAGTCTTTTTTTATCTTACCTTCGTGCAACATGGTCGAAAATCTCGATGAAACTATTGTACCATAGTCGCCAACCATATCGTTCAATGCTGGCAAAAGTATAATTAACGGGTAAATAGAAACAAAAACAGTTTTTATGTGCTCGAGGGATAAGCCGCCGAATGAACTGATTATTGAAGCAAGCATCAGAATTTTGATGCTTTCCCTTATTATTGTTCTAGGAACATTGGAATGCTGACCGTACTCCTTTACGTAAAATAAAGTCTTCTTTGAAATCTTATGTTTTTTGTGAATTTTGTGAATTAATGGGTGGTATTTTTTTCTGCTGATTTTTCTCAGCTTTTCCAAATGCTGTCTTACATTTTTCATATTATCACCAAGACTATAAGCAATGAAATGATGCCTATTATATCTCCTGCTGAGGTTACGAAAGGTCCCATTATATTGTTGGGATCATGACCTTTTCTGAATAAATAAAATGTGACAAATAATGTCAAGGTTATGTTCATGGCATTGGCTAGAGCGCCTGCGATCAAGGGAAGTAAAATTATTTTTATTGTAAAGATATGAAGCACTAAAAGGTTAAACAAAAAAGCTATGACTCCTAGGATAAGAGACACAAAAATAGCCAAAAAAAATGATGCAGATAAATTGCCCTTTATTATCTTTGTTTCTACTTTATTCGGTTTAATCACACCTAAAAACAAGCCAGAACTTAATCTGGCAGCAAAGGTACCGCTTATATCATGCACCATACTTAGAAATCCTGGAAGAAATACTAACATTCCTGGAATAAGAAGTATTTTATCCATGTATAATGCAAGAACAGTTCCAGCAATCAGGCCGCCGATTATAGATACTATTTGCGAGGAGAATATCTCTTTGAAGTTATTATCAAAGATGTTCATGACTATGGTTTGATTCCTGTGCTAATATATATTGCTAGATCATTCAGAAACAAATATTATTTTAAATATCGGTTGCTATAACAATTATTAAGATGGGATATGGCGGAGTATTCTCTAGAATTAACAGCAGGCGCTCGTACCCGTGCAATAGATCTTAGTAATATTCTTAAGGATTGCTGTTGGTGCTTGAAACCATGCAAAAATTCCGATGTTGTAATATTATCTACAAATACGTCGCTGTCAGGCGAAGCTATAAAAAGATTGGATGAATATGGCGAAAAGGCTGGATTTACTGTACAGAAAATGCAATATGCAACTGTCTGATAAATTAAATGCTTTATTTCTTGATTTTCTTATATTCGAAATAGGAATAGACAACGGTGTAAACGACAAGCACAACCGCAGGAATAATTACAAATAAGAGGGCATAATCTGGAAGGAGCATGCCAAAAAGGGCAATAATACCGCAAAGCTTGAATAACAAACCGCCGAGCTTGTGCGTTTTATCCCAGACCTTGTCACTGCTCATGGTCCATGGCGTTCGTATGCCGATAAACCAGTTTCTCTTTGCGTTTTCGGTAAGAATTCCAGCATAATAGAACAAAATTGCAAAGGCAGGTGATAGCATTAAGATCATGCTAAACATGAAACCAAGGCTCCAGAATATGGTAAGCAGATAAAGGTAAAGCAGGAAGGCTATAATAATTATTATAAATATATCAAAATATTTTCTGAACTTTTGTATGTTTTTCTTCAGGGGATCTATTCGCGGAATCGCCAGGAAAAGCAGGAACAGAGCAAAGGATATTATTGGCATCAGGAACAGGCCCCAGAATTTTGACATGTAGCCATCTACAATGCCTTGCGCATTCCAGTGAGAAGCCATACTAGCTGGCATTTGCGGATATAGATAGATACCGATAATAAAGGATATTATAACTAGCAACAGAACTGCTATTTCACCGTTTCTCATAGATATAATTGCTAATAATATGTTTAATAACGTTTCTACTTTATTCAATATATGAGATGCGTTGATGTAAATATCGCATCTCAATTCAAAACTATAATTTATGAAGTGTTTTGAAGATGCAGGAAAAAATATTTTTCAAGGACAGCGAAGGCAACATGCTTTGCGGAATATTATCTGCCTCTAGCAAGAACAGGCCGATTATAATTTTATGCCACGGGTTTACTTCTAGTAAAGATGGGAATACACAATTAAGTTTGGGTGAGATGTTAAATGAAAAAAATATTTCCACTTTCAGGATTGATTTGTTTGCGCATGGAGAGAGCGAGGGTAAAATAGAGGATATAACAGTATCCAAGGCTGTTGATGACATACTAAGTGCAATAAAATTACTGAAAGATCGTGGTTACAAAAAGATTGGCTTGTTCGGCTCAAGCTTTGGCGGAATAGCAAGCATAATAGCTGCTTCTAAGGCAGAGCTATTTGTGCTTGCGTTAAAATGCCCTGTATCTAATTTCGAGGAACTGGCAGTGGGGCGGATCAATGGAGAGATGCTAAAGGAATGGAAAAATAATGGGGTTGCGACATATGAGCCATGGGAAGGATTCAAGATTACAATGAAGTATAATTTCTTTGAGGATATGAAGAACAATAATGGCTACGAGGCAGCTAAACGAATAAAGATACCGATGCTGATAGTGCATGGAGATAGGGATGATGTTGTGCCAATAGAACAGAGCAGGAAAACTGCAGGCATTATCAGGAACTGTAGGCTGGAAATAATAAAGGGCGCTGGTCATGGCTTTGAAAAGCCTGAGCAATTTGAGAAGATGGTTGAACTTATAACGGATTTTATTGCTGATAATAGTAATCTTTAAAAGGTTTTTTAAGACTGTTATCAAAATAAGAAGTTACATTTCATAACCAGAGGTTTTTAAAATGATAGCTGAAAAAATACGCGGATTATTAGATGATATGTCAGGTGTTTCATGCGACAGGGATGTACTGGCTGCATGCTATCGTGCTTTCGGAGAAGCTGGCCAGATCAACAGAGATATGAAAACTGCAGATATAGACAGATTTATAAGATCGTACAATGAGTCTCAGAAAGAATACCCTAGCATAGTTACATTTCGAGATAATGCAGATTATGCTATCCAGAAATTAGAGGAATTTAAGGATGTTGAAGAGCTTCTTGGACAGGTTGAGGAGGCTCACAAGCCAGCTGCAGCTAAGGCTGATGAGTTATTGAGATTATTAATAAAGTACAGGGATGCTATACCTGATAATTTCCCTTCCATTGACTTTATGGCTTTTGGCATCGGCGAATCTGTATTCAGAGAAGGATATAACAGAAAAACAATGGTATGGAATAAATCAAAATGCCGCATAACTAATCCTGGCAGAATAGATGCCTCGAAGCTGCGTATCGATGTTTATGACATGGCTGTTCTGAGGCAGGAAGAGGTAATTTTTCAGAACCAGAATATTACTAATTACGAAAAGCCTAAAGACAACTACAGGTATTTTGATGAAAGGTCTCTGAGCCTTCAGTCTGAGAAAGCATACTGGAATGCGCATAGTTATGGCGGTATTGGCTTGATTATTATAATTAGGTGCCCTGAGTTCAGGGTAAAGGGTGTCGGTTACAGGCCTGAAGAAGCAGGACATGATTGCACTATAAAGCCTGGGATTGTAAAGGTTGACAAGATTATGAAAATAAGTTCCCAAACCTTTCACGATGAAATCAGCAAGATAACTAGAAAACTGAAACTGGAGAATATTACAGAAGGTTTCATGTGAGGTTTATATATGCGACCGCCGGGAGTTTCGCCGAGGCAGATAATACATCTACCTAAGGGATGGTGAATCCCTTCAGGAAGGGATATCCCTTCCTACGGGTTCGAACCCGGGTCATCAGCTCTCTTCTGCTTGAAGCCTTTTCTTGAAAAAGGCTTGAATGGAAGGCTGAGGTCCTACCGTTTTCCTGTCCTTTTCCGGATGCGATTTTTCGCGAAGCGAAAAAGGGCATCTAGACTACAGTCGCCTGCTACTTAGTATATTTTTCAACGGATTAATAAAACACATCAAAAGAAACATTTATAATCTTTTCTTCTAAATATACTGAAGATTCTATGATCGATGATATATACCTGCAAAATATAATACAGCAAGCTGTAGAAGAAAGCGAATTCCGTGAATATGCAGAAAGGGAGTTTAAAGCAAGAGCTGAGGTAGAATTAAAAAGCATAGATGCTTCTGAAAGAAGCTTTGTAGAGCTTCCTATTTTTTATAATGCAAAAGCATCTAAAGCAGAAGATATTATACCAATATATTTGAGACCTTTTTATAAAAATTAGTTTTTCTTGTGTTTAAGAAAAATTTTCCATAATATAAGGTTTATATTCTTTTAGGATATTGAAATTCTATGAATAAACCTAGGATACTTATAGCAGATGGTCTGAATAAGGAAGGTATACAACTTCTTGTGAATGATGGCATAGAGGTTACTGACCAAAAGATGAGCACTAATGAATTGCTGAGGGAGATACCTCCGTTTGATGGGCTGATTGTAAGAAGCAAACCTGAGGTTACAAGGGCTGTGATAGAGGCTGGCAAGAAACTGAAGATAATTGGAAGGGCTGGTGTCGGTTACGATAACATTGATGTAGAGGCTGCTACTGAAGGGGGTATAGTTGTAAAAATCGCTCCTTATGGAAATACGAACTCAACAGCTGAATTAACAATAGGGCTGATGCTTGCTGCTGCAAGGAATATACCGCAGACATATCATTCTCTTATAGGAAAGTTATGGGAAAGAAAAAAATATGAAGGTAGTGAGTTATCAGGTAAGACCCTGGGCATTATTGGCTGCGGTAGGGTTGGAAAAAGGGTTGCAGAAATAGCAAAATACGGTTTTGGAATGAATGTGATTGGCTATGACATCCATAAGGCTGCGAACTCAGGTATAACCTATGTAGATAATATTGATGAAGTACTAAGAAGCTCGGATTTTGTTACAATACATACACCTGCTATGGAAAAGCCTGTTATCGGAAGGGTAGAACTTAAAATAATGAAGAGTACTGCAATCCTTGTAAATACCTCGAGGGGCGATAATGTTGACGAAGAGGCACTATATACTGCATTGCATGAAGGCTGGATAGCTGGTGCAGGCCTAGATGTTTACAAGGAAGAGCCATCCGAAGGTCATATTTTTATAAACGAGCTTTTTGAACTTAACAACTTTGTTGGAACTTCACACCTAGGCGCATCGACAGCTGAAGCGCAGAGAAAAACCGGAATAGAGATAGCTGACGTTGTGCTTGGTTATCTGAAAGAGGGTAACTGGAGAAATGCTGTTAATGTCGGTGAAGACATAAGCGATAAAAGCCCTACTTACAATGTTTTTATTACACATGTTGACAAGCCTGGTATGTTCAGGGAAATAAGCGGGGTTTTTGAAAATTATCGAATAAATATAGGCGAGATTCCTTCAAGATCAATAGGTCGCGGAAGTGCTATTACAATTATAAGGGCATATCGACCTATTACCCAAGGAATTATAACAGATCTTAGAACTTTAGATGGTGTTGTCAGGGTAACTTACTGATTTTTTATTCTTACCTGAAGAACTTTCTCAGGGCTGGATGCATGTCTTCCATGTAGCGCATGGAGATCTGCTCGTATAAATTGTGGATTATCATGACTGTTAACAATATACCGGTGCCTGTTCCTACTGCGTTGGTGAAGTCTGCCATTGTAGCTAGCAGGCCGATGAAAACACCGGATATTATTGCCAGGCTTGGGATATAGCGGTTAAGAACCTGCTCTACTATTCTCGGGTCACGACGGAAGCCTGGTATCTGCATGCCCATGCCTTCTATCTGCTCTGAAACGCTTCTTGCATCCATGCCTGCTGTAGCTACCCAGAATACAGAGAAGATAACTGAGCCTATTACCATGAAGAGCAGATAACTTATTGAGCGCAAAATATCAGTAAAGGTTGGGAAGCCAAAACTGCTTGTGATTAAAAAAGCTGATATAAAGCCTAGGGCTATTGCTATCCATACTAATTTGCTTCCGCCCTGATATTTGAAATAGAATGAAAGAAAGCCTATGGCGAAAATAACAGCGAGCAGCGTGAGGAAGAAGATCTGTGTAGACAAGCCTTGCGGGGTTTGCAGATAATATACAATGCCGCTTGAAGCACGTCCTGCTTCGTCAAAGCATCCGAGGAAGCCGCATTTGCCTGTTTCAGTTGGTGCTGCAACCATGCTGCTTATCAGCTGGAAGTTAGCAAGAAGGGCAGCTGTAAGTATGACAGGGATATTGGATGTGTATATAAGATTAAGTGGCCATCGCCTTGAAAAGCCTCTTATAGAGCCAAAGGCTAAGGGGATCTCTACTTTTATTGACTGGGCATACACTACAATAAGAAATACAAGCAGTGTAGCAAACAATGGCAGCAATGCTGTAATTGCCTCGAATATATTGCCTGTTCCAAACAAGGCAATGACTTGGGGTATAATTCCTGCAGGCATTGTTCCGCCTAAAGGTGTTATTGGATTAAAGGTTCTGACAAAAATGCCTTTGGCAACACCTGCTGCAATGAACAAAGAAACGCCAGAGCCAATGCCCCATTTGCTGACTACTTCGTCCATCATTAAAATAAGAACGCCACCAAAGGCAATCTGGCCTATTAAAATAAGCATCATTCCTGGATCTGCTGAAGATGACCTTATGGCGCCAAAGGCTACATAGGCGTAGGCCTCAAATATACAGAATATTATTGTAAGAAGTTTCTGGGTTCCCTGAAACTTTTTTCTGCCATCAGGGGATTTCAAATCCCATGGAATTATCTTAGAACCGACTAAGAGTTGCAATATTATGGATGCTGTAACTATAGGGCCTATACCCAGGGTTATTAAAGAGCCGAAGCTAGCTCCCATTATCATTTCCAAATACTGTATTCTTGTAACACCCTCTGGGTCAACGCCATAGAGGGTTATCTGACCGAGAACCAAGTAGAGCAATAATATAATGCCTGTCCATTTTAAGCGCGATTTAAAGCTAAGGTGCGTCTTGGCTTCTTGTATCCCTGGCAATTTGGATACTATTGTATCATACAACTGTATCATACAAATTTTCCACCTGCTTTTTCTATTTTTTCCTTGGCTTTCTTGGAGAATTTCTTTACCTTTACTGTCAGTGGCCTGGTTATTTCGCCTGCTGACAATAATTTATCAATGCCTAGGGCTGATAAATCAAGCTCATTTTTTCCTTCTGCCAGCTTTTCCAGATCCTTAATATTTACTGATTTATCTTTTTCTTTTAAAGCATGAAAGCCCTTGTAGCCAAAGTGGTCTGGCTCGTATTTGACAATGTATGAGTATTTGTGCTTGTGAGAGCCAGCGTAGCCTTTGCCGCCTCTGCTGCCTTTTCCGCGGTGCTTTTTCTTAGCACCCCAGCCGTGCGTCTTGCTACCGCGCATTCCCCTATTTTTTTTTACTTTCTGCTTTGACATTTAAATCATCTTCTTTATCAATTCATTGATTGCTTTTCCCCTGTAGCCTAAATCGCCCTTAGGATAGAATCTTCTTACTGATTTTAAGCCGCCTTTTGGTGGTTTTAGCCTGATGGTTCTTTTGTCTTTAAAGCGTTCTATCAGCTCTTCAGATAGTTCGCCCCATGCAACCTTGTTCTCTGTCTTTTTTATCATGCCTAGGATAGAATCTGTTCTTGGTAGTATGGCCAGGTTATTCCTATCTTTTAAGCCAAGCAATCTAAGGGTATCTGCTATTTCCTTTCTTATTCCGGTTTTTCCCCTGATTCTTACAACTGCCAACATATCCATGTTATTCACCTTCTAAGCTCAATCCCTTATTAGAAAATATTATTTCCATCATAAAAATTATTCACCTGCTAGAGGAGCAGAAACCTACGGTTTCTCTCCTTCTATCCTCATTTCCCTTATTATAAAATATTATTTCATTCATACGAATTATTCCCCTGCTTCTGAATTTTCTATGTTTTCTTCTGCGATTTCTTCTTCTGATTCTGCCTCTGCTTCAGGCGCGATTGCTTCTTCCGGCACTTGCTTCTTTGCTTTTTTCTTCTTGGTTTTCTTTTTATTTTCTTTTGGTGCTTCTTCTATCGTTTCCTCAGGTATTATTTCTTTTTTGGTTTCTGCTTTTTTCTTCTTGGTTTTCTTTTCTTCTTTTTCTTCTTCTGGCATTGCCTCACCAGGTATTTTCATTCTGTTCATTTCTTTGAAGGCGTTGAATATTGCAATTATATAATTTGATCTTGTTCCAGTGTTTCCAAAGCTCTTGCACCATATATCTGCTATGCCTGCGAGACGCATTGCTTTTTTTGCCTCATCATTTATGCAAAGCCCAATGCCTTTGGGTGCAGGCTTTAACACGACCTTTACTGAACCTTCACTACCTTCTATCCTAAATGGTAAGCTATGCTTTTCGCTGCATGCGCATTCCCATGAGCCGCAACCACGCTTAATCGGTATTATATTTAGTTTTGCGTTTTCTGTTGCCTTGCGTATGGCTTCTCTATGCTCGGATGATTCACCCTTTCCTACACCAAAATAGCCATCACCATTGCCTATAACCACAAGAGCCACAATGTTGTATCTTCTGCCGGATCTATGCATTCTTGCTGTTCTTTTAGTCGGCGTTCTCTTGATCCCACCACCTTTACCAGGTGAGCCGCCTATGAATATTACATCGCTTTTAAGATTTGGCAGCAATTTATCAACAATCTGCGGTTCCTTTATTTTTCTGCCGGTTTCGAATATCTCATCTATTGAAAGTATCTTTCCTTCAAAGACCTCTCTGCCTAAATCTGTCTTTGGTATCCATAAGGTGGTTCTTTCTTCATACATTTTCATCACTCTTAAAGGATTTTATAATATTTTCCTTGACCTGCGTAAAATGTTCATGCAGTTTTTCAGGCTCAAGGCCTTTCTTAAGGTAATCAGCAAACTGCCTTCTGTATTTTTCTGCGTTCTCGTTTTTTAGGGTTTTGGCATATTCTGCTATATGCAGGCCTTCTATTCTTTCCTTAAGCATTTCCTGGCTCAGAGGTATTACAACCCCTGCGTCTTTAATGCCCAAGGCAGCTGCATAAAGGGCATTTCCTTTTATAGATGTCTGAAGACCAATGTCCAGGATGGCTTCTTCTATTCCCTTGCTTAATGCTTCAAACCCTGCCATTAAGCCTGTAAGATAAGCAGATGGCAGGTTTCCATAATGGCCTTTCCAGTCATAGCGCTTCAGGTTTTTTGAGGTTTCTTCCAGCAATACTTTGTCGCCGCTCTTTTCAAATGCTATAAACTGGATGTGAATATAATTAAGACTCCTTTTAACAACTACCCTTATCTTCCTGCTTTTCAATAAAGCTAATCTTTTTTCATAGTCAGTTTTCTTTTCTCTTCTTCTGCGAAACATTTTCTAACACCGCTTTTCTACGCTTCTTTAGGCATTTCTTTTTTATCCTCTTTTTTTACTAGATTGTTTCTTTCGAGATATGTCATCAAGTGCGATCTGCTCCTGAAGAAACCACTTTTTGATTTACGATAAATATCCCTGTAGATTCGGTTATCTATTCTGCTATTGCTTTTAAGCTCTTTTGCCATTTTTCTGAGGGCCCTTATTTTTTGTATCCAGACCTTCTTCCTATTTAATCTTGTTCTAGCTCCTCCTTTTATCGAGCCTTTGTTCCTTCTTCTTCCTTTTTTCTTCTGTTCTGCAACCTTCTTTCTTCTAAAGGAGCTCAGCCCTTTCTTTGGCATTTTCTTTATTACACCATCATTGATAAGCCTTCTTATGTCAGCGCTTGTTATGGCTTCTGATATGTCAGCAATTCTCGATGGGTCAAACCAAACTCTAGTGCGACCGCACTTCAATACCCTTGCTGCTATATTTTTCTGTGATGTGAGATTCATACTAATTCCAATCCTTATCTACAAATTCCGCTGACTGCGGAATATCTGATATACAAAATTCATCAAAGGCAATCATGCACTTAGAGCAGTGAAATATCTCTTTCTCTAGTTTCTGCCCAAAGTCCCCGCAAACAGGGCATCTTCCTTTTTCAAATACCACGAACATAATCATCACCTACCCTTTTTGCTAGCGCAAAAAGTCTAGACCATATTATTTTTTTTCTTTTTCCTCTTTTTTTACTTCTTCCTTTTTCTCATCTGGCTTCTTTGCATCTTTTACTTCTTTTTTCTCATCTTTCTTTTCCTTTGAAGCTTCTTTTACTTCTTCCTTTTTCTCTTTTGCCGCGGTTTTCTTTTTTGCTTCTTCTGCTTTCTTTTTGGTCTCAATAGCCTTTGCAATTTTCTCAGCTCTTTTAAGCTTCTTGCGGTTAAGCACATTGATGCCAAGGCTCTTGGCTTTCTCGAAGATAGCAAAGGCTTTCCTTGCACCAACGTCTGAGGAAACTATGATTATCTGTTTGTCCTTATTAATGGTCTCAACTGCTTTTGGATTGCTTACAATAACTGGATATAGATTGTTTATCCTGCCTTTGTTAGGGGAGCTGTAACCTATTTTCACCAGTAAGCCGGAGCCTCTTTTTGATTTTCTGAGCTTGCTTTCGCTTCCTTTGGGCTTTCTCCATTTCAGGCCAAGCCTTCTGTACTTATAGTAATCCTGGCGCAAGAATTTTCTTTTCATATTTCCTCACCGGTTTGCAAGAATTTTCCTGACAGATAGATGCCATCCTGAAAGATTCGCTTATCTCTTTTTGAGAGCTTGCATGCCCTTTCTATATTAGCTGCTGTCTGGCCTACTTCTTCTGAATTTATACCAGTCAGGGTTATGATATCCTTATCGACCTTGACCTCAGTTTTTCCAACTACCTTGGCTATTCTTGCTCCTTTTTCTCCAAGGAAGTTTCTTATATGGAACTCGCTGTCCTTAACAGTAAGGGACATGGGAAAGTGCAAGAAGACTATCTTCATGGTATATCTGAAGCCGACAGTAACGCCTGTTATCATTTTTCTTACATGTGCTGCTATTGTTCCTACGAAGGCCTTGATTTTTCTTTTTTCACTCTCTGTTGCTATTATAAACTCTTTATCCTTTTTTTCTATTATTACAGACTTATTGAATCTCGGGTCATCAAAATCTTTTGACAGCTCTCCCTTTGGGCCCTTGACTATTACCCGTCTTTCCTCTAATTTTATTTCCACCTTCTCTGGTATAACAACCTTTTTTTCTATCTTCATCAAAACACCTAATAGATATATCCAATAAGCTGTCCACCAAGACCTTTTTTCATTGCATCTTTCTGGCTCATAACCCCTTTGGATGTAGAGACTATCAAAATTCCAAAGCCCTTGGCAGGCAGGTAACGTGCTCCCCATTTCTCATACTCGCCTTTTTTCAAAGAGAACCTTGGCCTTATGCTTCTTGCCTTGTTTATATTGCTTATAAGCTGGACGCTGAAGCTGCCGGATTTTCCGTCATCTACAAATTCGTAGCCTCCTATGTAGCCTTCTTTTTTGATGACGTCCAAAACATTTTTTATCATGGATGATGCAGGAACTATGCAGCTTCTTCTACCAATCTTATCTGCATTGTTCAAGGCGTAAAGGACGTCTGATAATATATCGTGTCTCATATCATTCACCTAAATTTCTTGAAGCCCAGTTTACTTGCAACTTCTCTAAAGCATCTTCTGCAGTAGTAAAGGTCGTATTTTCTTATTAGGCCTCTCATAGAGCCGCATCTGATGCATTTCCTAGATCCTTTGCCGAATTTTCTTTTGATGGCTTTTCTTCGAACCATATTATCACCTAATCAACTACCACGTTAAATTCCTTTTTCATAAAGGCTATGGCTTCTTCTTTGGTTATCTGGTGTTTCTTTCCAAGTTTTGATGGTATTTTTCTTCTTCTTACCTTGTAGCCTGGTCTTTCTAGGGCAACAGATACATCAAAGCCGAGTATAGCTATCTGCGGGTCATACTCCAGCCCAGGCACATCTATATATTCCTTAATGCCGAAAGATACGTTACCAGTAGCATCAAAGTTACTTGCAGTTAGTTTGTTTTCCTTTGCTTCGAGCAGCCTTTTCAGCAGTTCCTTTGTATTTTTTCTTATGGTTACCTTGCAGCCAATTGGCTTGTCCTTAGGCACGTTAAAGGTTGATCTTTTCCTTGTCTTGGTTATAACTGACTTTGATCCAGACACTTTTTCGACTATGACTTTAGCATGCTCCAGATTATGGGTAGTGCCACAGCCTATATTCAAGACTATTTTTTCTACTCTTATTTCTAGCATTGGATTCATTTGTTTTCACCTATTGGTATAACAGGCTTTTCCTTGCCTACAACAAAGACATAATCCTTTGGTATAGGTATTTTCCTGTTTTCAATAGCTATAACAACCTGATTTGGCTGCGGACTTCTTGTTATTATAATATCTTCTATTTTTCCAAGGGCTCCGGTGTTGTGCCCTGATATGATAAGCGCTATACTGCCTTTTTCAAATTTTAAGTGCTCCTTTATCGAATTTTTCTCAGTATCCAGAATTAATACATCTCCTGTGTTGTATTTGTTGCCTTCCTCCTTGCTGATAAGTATGTTTTTTCCGTCGTGCAGATTAAGCTGTATCTTATTGCCTATACATTGCTTGTCTCTGATTCTACAGAGCTTGAAAAGTGACTCACTTTTTTTCATGCTGACTAGCTCAAAGCCTTTAATAGACGGTATTATCATGAAACATTCATCTCCTATAGAAACAATATCCATCAGGCCTATAGGATAGGCATAGTCCTTCTTGACTTTACCATCGACTTTGACAAGACTGTTGTTCATTATTGTTTTGACTTCACGGATGGTCTGGGCGTATCCAAGTATATCACGTATTATAAGGGCTATAGGGATTGATGCTTTTTTTGGATGAGGCCCTGGTCTTGGCGCAACTACGAATTTCTTGCTCTTCTTTTTTACTGGCCAAAATCCCGGAGCAGCTAATCTTTTAAGTCTCATTTAACCACCAAATAACTTGAAAAATTTCTGGTTATATTTCCAGTATTTTTCTGCCAAGGCTTTGCCTGAGGCTGTTTGCAGCTCTTTGAAGCCATTTTCTGTTACTTTCTTTGTTATGGCTATGCATTCGTTGAAGCCCTTGCCGTTTTTTGTTGATACAAATATTAGCTTAGCAATTCCAAACGGGCTTATTAGATTAATCATATCAGCGTCTAACAAAACTTTAGCTTCTATGGTATTTGGTTGTGGTGCATCAGGCACATCACACTTCATCATGTGGGCTTCAATGCAATGAAGAACTGCCTCAGCAAGCTTCTGGTCTGCGCCTAATTTCTGGAAGAATTCTCTGGCGATTTCAACGCCTTTGATATGATGATCCAGGCCTGAATATTTTGGCTTGGCTATGTCATGCAGCCATGAGGCTATTTCAACTATTTCTATATTCGCGTTCTCTTTTTTTGCAAGCTTTAGGGCAAACTTCCTGACTCTTTTGCTGTGCTCGTAATTTAGTTCATCGAGATTCTCTCTTGCAAATTTTTCAACTCTTTTTAAAATATTCATAATTATCACTTCTTGATATGTTTTCGCTCAACGAACTTCCTTCTTTTCTTGTCATCTAAATTCAGTTTGATAACCATCAGATTGCTTGGATCTATTGATATCTCTACTTCCTGGCCAGAGACTTTCTTTTTCTTTACGCTATCTACGAACACACGCAGCTTTTTCAGGTCTACTCGAGTAACTTTACCTGTCTTGCCCTTGAACCCGCCTGCCATAACCTTTACTTCATCATCTCTTCTTAGCGGTATTGAACGTCTTCCTGTTTCTTTTCTCAGCTTTTTGTCTAAATGCGCTGAGATCATCTTCTGCCTTACATGAAGCGGGGCATTATATCTGTATTTTCTCTGCTTTGCTGTGTCAATGCTTGCTGTCCATGAACGGGAAAATTTTTTTGTCATAAGACAAGACACCATCCTGATTTGACGCCTTCGGCGTCGGTTTGTTCTCTTCTTTTCCTTGATATCTTCCCTTTATTAGGGATATTATTTTCATTGATATTAACAGCCATTTTTTTCACCATAATTATCATAAAACAATTGAGGCGATTTTGCCGATTGCTGAGAAGCGCTCAACAACCTCTTTGGCAATAACTGTCCTGATTTCTGTGCCTATTGGCTCGAAGGTTTTTGAGTTCACAAGCACAGCTGAGTTGTCTGTGAATTTTACTCTTGTGCCGTCTGCTCTTTTGTATTCTTTTCTCTGCCTTACGATAACAGCGTATACAATCTGTTTCCTCATTTTCTCTTTACCTTTGGTAACTGAACATATCACAACATCGCCTACGCCTGCTTTTGGCAATCTTCTTAATCTGCCTTTATATCCTCTAACTGCAATCAGATCCAATTCCTTTGCACCGCTGTTGTCAACGCAATTCAGCTTCGTGCCTAATTGTACCATCTTGGTTATCTTTGAGGTTACTGCTTTCATAATGATCGAACCCCACATGCTAATCTTTTATCATGTTTTTTATCCGGTTCAAACAAACCCATCATCATTTTTTGGTATGCTTGTACTAACTTTTCAAATTGCTTAGGTATATAAGACATTCTTATTTCATCACGTTTAGCTTCTTTTCCTTGGTAAAAAGTTACTAAAAGATCGGTCTCAGTTTTTCTTATAATCTCAATCTTGGTATCAATACTATCGTCATTATTCAATGCACAGGTACAAAAAAAATCATGTCCTCTTGCCTCTAAAATGCTATGTTCGTTTTCATAGTGCGGATCATTTGATAAAAATGCAACACTGCATTTACCTTCACTATAACATTCTGGTTTTTTATCATATGTCATTCTTTTTCACCTAATTATTTCACCTGAACAAGCTTTTCAATTATCACAAACTTCTTTGACTTGGATATCGGCCTGCACTCGCCTATGCGGACAAGGTCGCCTAGTTTTGCACCTATGCACTTAGGAGAGTGCGCAGCTAATCTTGTTTTTCTTCTTTCGTACCTTTCATATTTAGGAACATAATGATAATAATTCCATTCGATTATTGCTGTATCTCTTGCCTTGCTTGATACGACCTTGCCTTTGAAAACCCTGCCGCGGATTTTCAGATGCCCGTGCCAAGGGCACCTATCGCTGTCACAAACAGAGGCTGGCACAGCTACATCAAGACCTATGTCCAGTTTTTTATTCTTTTTCATATCATAAATCACCTATTGAAAATATTATCTTGAATTCTTTGTTTTCTATTTACCATTTTTTGAATTTTTTCTTTATCCTGTCTTCTGACCTTGCTATCATGTAATTTCCGTTTATATCGACTTTTTGTTTTTCAAGATCAATACGAAAAACTGAACCACTTTTTTGTATTGATTTTTTTTCACCGTTCTTGATTATAATCATCTTCATTGTCTCATCGACAATCTTGCCCTTGATTCCTATCTGGCTGGCATTTTGAGACGCAATAACCTCGCATGGAAGTCCTATCAGTTCATGTCTCATTATGTTCTTCGGGTTTCGCATCCGATCACCGCATTTTTAAGCGAGCTCTATTATATCCTTTGGGAAGCCTTCTTTTTCCATAAGTTCTCTGACCCTTTCTTTGTGTGCCCCTTGTAGTTCTATCCGGTCATTCTTGTAAGTTCCACCGCATGCAAGTTTTGTCTTGAGTTTTTTCAGCAACTCTTTTATGTTGATCTTGGTTGCATCTATGCCCTTTATGGTTGTCACATACTTGCCATATCTTTTCTGGATCACTGATATCTTTATTTTCTGTGCTTCCTTTGCCATTGTCTCGCAGATGCACAACTCCTTTGGAAGACCGCATTTCGAGCAAATCATTTTTTTTGAATCACCTTCTTTTTGCTTTTACAGTCAATATCCTGGCGATGGTTTTCCTTAGCTCTTTCATCCTGCCAGGACTTTTTACAGTACCGCCAATCTCACTGGAGGCTTGCTCCTTGGAAAGCTCTAGCCTTAATTCCCTGAGCTTTTCATCCAGTTCTTTGTCGCTCATTTCTTTTATTTTTTTGATTTTGATGATAGACATAATTATTCATCCTCTTCTGCTGAATCTTCTACAGTATCTTCAACAGAAACAACCTGTTCTTCTATCTCTGATTCTTCCGGCACTTGCTTCTTTGCTTTTTTATTCTCGGTTTTCTTTTCTTCTAAAGGTTCTTCTTGTGTTATCTCTGGTATGGCTGACTCTTCAGGCGCGACTTCATTTGTTTTTTCATTTTTTGTTTCCTCTTTTACTGCTGGTTCTGCTTCAGGTTTTAATTCTTCTTTTTCAGCCACATCAGCGAATACTTCCTTTGCAATAGGTTCTGGTCTTTTCAGCATTATCTTGACAGTTACACCAATATTTCCAAGCTTTGGATTGGCAACTGCAAAGCCCTTTGACACAAAGCGGTTTGCGGTTTCTCCGCATTTTTTAAGATAACCTTCTGTGAATCTTTCTCTTCTTGACCGCTCTCCGCTTAATTTTCCTGACATTATTATTTCACAGCCTATGGCGCCAGCATCCATAATTTTTTCAACATAAAACTTACCAAGCCTCTTGTAGTTTACGCTGTTCTCAAGGGACATGGCTATGCTCTGGGCAACTATGCTTGGGTCTAGATTAGGTCTCTCTATTTTCTGGACATCTATCTGTGGGTTTTCGATCTTGAATTGCTCCTTTATTTTTTCAACAGTTTCTCTTATTCTTTCTCCGCCAGCCCCTATTACAAGGCCTGGGGTAACTGTATGGATAATTATTCTGGTGACTATGGGTGTATATTGCACTTCGATGTTGCTGCACTTTACCCCTGCAAACTGCTTTCTAATAAATTCTTCCAGGTTCACGTGCTCCTTTGCTTTTTGTATGAATATTCTCTCTTTCATTTCAATCCTTTTCCAAAAAGTCTTGACCCAAAAGGGAGGCTACCGCCTTCCACTTTATTGTTAGTTCTTTCGTTGTCATTTCAATCATTTTCCTTCCTGATGGGTTTCACCATCCCTTAGGTAAATATATTATTTTGACTCTTTTTTGATTTCTTTCGGTTCTTCTTTTTTCTTTATCTTCTTTTCCATTTGCTTTAGCTGTTCTAGGGTTTCTTTTCTCTGCTTGCCTTTTTCTATGAGCATGATTTCAACGTTAGTGCTTTTCATCCTTGAACCGAAGGCTGATTTTCTTCTCCTTCTTCTGGTTATAGGGCCTGTATGTGCAGATGCATGAACCATTAATTTTTCTGGATCAAGACCCAAAAACTCTGCATTCTTCTCGCATGATTCTAGTAAACTTAGCATCTCAGCAACTGCTTTGCTGTAATAGCTGCCTGCAAGGCTTCTTTTTTTGCTTACAAGGTCTACTAACAACCGCTTTGCCCTGTCCAGCGGTTTTTTTCTTATTACCCTGCAGATCTTTATTGCATCTTTGGTTGATATCCTAAGGTTGCTTCCATATGCTTTGGCGTGTTTTTCTTTTGGTTTTATGGTGTATGTCATAGTATCATACCTACTTCAATGGCACAAACTTGCTTGAGCGTGTTGCTCCCAAGCCTGGTGCGCTGTGCTTTACCCTCTGCCGTGTTAAAGCGAATTCGCCAAGATAATGGCCTATCTTGCTTTCGTCTATTGTAACTGAAATGAATTCTTTACCATTATGAATTCCGATTTTGGTGCCTACCATTTCAGGCAGGATTATCATATCCCTTAGATGTGTCCTTATGAGAACGTCCTTGCCTTTTAGCTTTCGTATATTAATCAATAATTTTTTCTGTTTAACTCTAAACCCTCTTTTCAATGACCTTCTCTGCCTGCTGTTCAGTAGCTCTGACAAATGCTTACTATCCATGCTGCTAATTTCTTCCAAGCTTTTTCCTCTAAAGGTAAATTTTTTTGCCATAAGCATCACTTACTTCTTTATCTTACCCGTCCTTCTAGGTGAAATTGAACCGACCTTTTTGCCAGGTGGCATGTCTCTGCTTACTGATTTCTGTTTACCAGGGCGGGTTGAGCCTCCAAACGGATGGTCAACTGCATTTTTTGCAACACCTTTTACATGCGGATAATATTTTCCAAGTGCTCTCATTGCCATGGAGTGTTGGCCTGCTGTTCTGAAGGGCTTTTCTATGCGCCCGCTTGATGCAACAGAGCCTATGGTTGCCCTGCAGTTATCAGACAAGATCTTTTTTTCCCTTGATGCTAATAATAAAACAGCTTTGCCTTTTTCATGCGCAATAAGTGTCGCGAATGCACCTGAGCTTCTGCATAATCTTCCGCCATCTCCTGAATGTAGCTCTATATTATAAATTTTGCTTCCTTCTGGTATTTTTCCAAGCTCAAGTATATTGCCTGATGCAGCGCTTTCGCTAATGCTTTGGCCTAACTGCATGCCCTCGTGGGCTATATTCATGATATGTTTGCCATTTGAATCAATAACTGCAACAGGTGCGTTTCTGCCAGGAGCATCGACTATGTCGACTACTGTGCCGCTTGTTGTTTCTTCGTATTTAATTGCACCAAGATACCTGTGGCTAGGGGACTTGTAAACTGCGGTTCCTTTGCCTCTTCTTTGCTGACGAAGATTTTTACCCATGATTATCACCAAAAACATCCGTTATTTTAGCTTTTGCCTTTTTTATTCTGCGTTTACCAAAGCCTGAAATCGTAATTCCTATTCCTGTAATGTCTTCCACACTAAACATGCCTTTAAACTTGATCGGATATTCTCCATGATATGCTTCTGCTTCTATATGTACAGGATCGTCTGTTATAGATGTCTGATAGCCATTTAGCATATCTATTAAGGTAGGATTTCTCAGAACGCTTTTCTTTGTTAATTTTGTTAATATTTCATCCTTTCTTTTAAAACCTAAGCCAGCTAATTCTGCATAAATTTTGATTATGTAACCTGGCAAGGTTTTATATGAAACTGGATACGGACCTAAGTTAATTTCATTGGTTTTCCATGTAAATGGCTTTACCTCTCCCACTCTTAATGCTTTATCAATATATGCCATAATTTCACCTTATATAATTCCTAATCTTATGGCTATTTCGCCTGCCTCTCCTTGTTTCTTTAATTTGATAAACGCCTTTTTCCTGCTCTTCTGATCTATCATGGTTTTTATTTCTACAACTTTCGCGGAAAAGGCATTTTCAAAGGCTTTTTTAATATCATCCTTTGAGGATTTTTTATTTACTATAAATACCATTTTATTCTGGCTTTCAATCAGCTGAATGGATTTTTCTGTCAGTAATACAAATCTTAAGGTATTGAACGGGTCTTCTACCGGCTTTGCCTCTGCAACCGCCTCTGTCTTAGCCTTTCTTGCACTAAGCATGCTCCTTATTTTTCCTGTTGTGGTTTTTTTTGTCTCCATTCAATCACCTGAACTGATTAGCTAATGCCTCAAGAGCAGCTTTGGTAATTATGGTAAGGCGACCTGCTTGTGCACCCGGGGCAAGCAAGTTTATATTAATGTCGCCTACAGCAACTGCGTCTATGCCAGGTATGTTGCGTGCTGATTTCAGTAGCGAACATTCCTTGGATACAATTATTAAAGGCCCCTTTTTCCTTCTATATCTTCTGTTTCTCATTTTTCCTCTTCCTGCTTTTATCTTCCTTTCGCTGCATCTTTTCATCTCTTCTTTCAGAAGCTTTTCAAGGAAGGATGCAACTTCCCTGGTTTTATTAAGGTTTTCAAAAGCATCAACAACTATAACAGGAATTTCGACCTTGCTTAGCTTGTGCCTTTTCTCTACAAGCTTTATATTGGACGAAGCAGCCAAGGCTGATTTCATAGCAACTGCATTTTCCTTTTTGTTTATTTTTTGTAGCCAGATTTTTTCTGCTTTGGGCGGGTGTGCTGGCCTGCCTTTTACAGCTTGTGGAACTACACGCGCTCTCATGGCAAGATAACCTATTTTTCCATGAAGCCTTGATATCCTTGCCATCTCCTTGTTCATCATTGTGAATCTGTATTTTCTTCTGCCATGATAATGGGCGCTAGATCGCTTGCCTGCAAGCGGGTCAGCACCATAAGGCTGGCGGCTAGCTGATTGCAGGGCAAGGAAGGCTTTTTTTATAACAGCTGGCTTATATTTTGTGCTAAATACGTCTGGCAGTTTTATTTCACTTACTGCGTTTCCATTAAGGTCAATTACCTTTGCCATAATTATCACTCATTATTTCCCTTGCTTGCTTTCAAGCGATATATATTTTACTTCCACTGGCGTAATATTCTTCTTTCTTGCGGTTTTTCTCAATCTTATGAGCCTTTTGCTTGGCCCTGGGATTGAGCCCTCGATTATAATATAATTTGAATTTACTAAACCATAGCCAATAAACCCGCCTTTTGGATTTACATCCTTGGGGTTGTCGCCTATGGCAACTATTTTCTTGCCTGTTTCTGTTCTTGTGAAAAAGCCATACTGGCCTGCTGCTGGAATTCTCCAGTCAACTTTTCTGGGTGTTGTTGAGCCCAATGATCCTATATGGCGGTGCATCTGCTGGTCCTTTCTTCCCTTAAGCCTTACTCCAAACCTTTTAACAGGGCCTGTAAAACCATGGCCTTTGGTGACAGCAGTGATATCAACGAACTCGCCTGGCTTGATTACGTCCTTGGCTGTGATTTCTTTGCCGAGCAACGATTCTGCATATTCAGCTTTTTTGGTTATGTCTTCTCCGCCTACTGCGATTTCAAAGACATCTGGCTTGAGTTTATGCAATCCGCTTTTTTCAGGCTGGGTTGAGACTATAAGACGAACATCAAACTCGCCTTTAATTTCTTTGCTGCTGCCTGCTTTCGTAACCTTTCTCTGCAAGTTTTTTGGCAGCTTAGCAATCCATTTCTCGCCTATGGTTGCAAGGCCGTTATAAGTTTTTTTATAAAATCTTATTCCGCAAACAAGTAGTGGCGGAGAATCAAGTATAGTGGCTGGCTTTGCTATTGGCTTATCGCGATTAGGAGAATTAGGATTATTATCAATTATCTGGATATGCGTCATGCCTGCTTTCCATGCAGCAAAGCCAAGCGGCCTCAGTTCTTTGCTAGCTGTCCAATGAGATATTCTGGGGTATATGCGTCTTGCCCGCCTTCTTGGCCAGTATTGCAACGAACCTCGTCTAGGTCGTCTTCGCTTTGGCACCTAAATCCCATCCGAACCGATAATATTCATTTTGCCCTACTTCAAGTAAGTTCCAATGACTAAATAGCAACCTAAAAATAGACTGCGTTCCGAGTTCATGAGAGCTTTTAATTAATAGTGTTGTAAAGTTATTTAAATGGTTAATTATGGCTTATTTCATCATTTGAAATTATTATATCAGGGTTTTTGTATCCCTGCTTTATATTCGAAGTTTCTTGACAGTGTTAAGGTAGGATAATTGCCTAACTTGCCAAATAATTCAATGTCCAGAAGATCGGGCATCTTCTCTATGAATTCTTTAAGATTACGGCTTATGCTAGATTTCATATGCTCATTGAAAACTGAGGAATAAGAAAGAAAATTTATTGTCTTTTCGCTGAGAAATTTATTATATACAGCTAAAATAACTTCCCTGGTCCTTTCTATCTTTTTTTCCATTTCAGGCTTGACCTGGTTTTCGAATATTCTTATCCATTCTTCACAGTCTACTACTCCTTCGTTTGATACCCGCAATAACTTGTTGCCATGCTTAACAACATCTACTTTTTGACCAGGTGAATATTCATTCCATTTTCTTGTTGCCTCGGTATAGGGATGGGCATTGTGAAATGCCTTAAAATATTCTAAGAAGTATTGCTCTGCGTCCCTGAATTCTGGCACAAAAAAGTCACAATTTATACCTATGGTGGCTTCACCGTCGCTTTTGGCGATCTCCTTGAAAACTGATGCTGCATCAATTATTTTAAAATTGGGCGTATTGGGACCTTTTTTAGTCCTAAAGCTATGTTCAAATAAAGATGGCACATCTCCTGTTTCAAAGTATTTTTCCAGATTAAAATCAAAGCCTGCTGTATATGCAGAATCTATTTTATCCAATTTTGATGCAATGCCTGAGATTATTTCCGCGGTCTTATCTATTTTCTTTTCTAGCGGCAATTCATTCCCTATTAAATATGTTTTATTGATATTTTTCTCAAAGCTGCTAATGTCTGAGCTAGTCTGCGATATGTAACCTACGCTCATAACGCTGCTTACTAAATCAGGTAAGGATTTAGCCATTTATATCACTTATTTATATCATCGCCTTTTCTGTGTACCATAGATTTAATATTCCTTTTTCTGCTGAGGTTGCGTTGGGCCAAGGCACGAACATTATAGCATTCCTGCCTTCTGCAAAAATGGCTTTTTCGATAAAGCCTTCGCTGATTATTTTATCATTTATAAATACGCTTGTGTTCTTTGGCCATTCTGTAATTTGTGCTTTTACGAAGTTTTCATATTCATTGTTTTCAATTATGAAATCGAACTCATCCTTTTTTACGTCTGCTGCTCTTGCGCTAACTACTATATTTCTGATATCATATTTAGCTGGTGTCCAGAACCTCCATAATGAGGATTCTGAGCGGATTATAATGACTGCGTGATCTACTGATTTATTGACCAGCAGCTTGTGCTCGCCTAAGCCTGAGATCTGATATGTTTCGTTGTTTAGTGAAATGACTAAGGGCGCATAGTTATTGGTACTGTTTACATAGAATGAAATATAACCTATTGCTGATTCAGGCAATTCTATTGCTGCCTCATTGCTACCAAAGAACAGGCCGTTAAATAAGACTGTGTCTGCGTGGGTAAAATTTTTCTGGATCACTGCACTAGAGACATTAATATTAAACTGGAGGGATTTTTCTTTTGCTATATCTTGCAGGGTTTTGGATACCTCCTGCCTTGATATAGTGGTATAGGTTTTGCTTTGAACGCACTTGCCGCTGGTGCATGAATAGGAATAACAATCATCTCTTTTTTCCATTGTGTTTTCATCCAGGTTATACCAGTTGCCGCTTGTGCATTTATCTTTGCAGTCTTCTGCCTTTCTTTCGTAAACAACGCTCTTGCAGCCGTCTGAACAGTAATAATCTATGAATTTTGTATATACTGCATTGTTCTTGCAGTATCTGCTGCCTGTTTCCTTATCACTTGCGCTACAGTCTGTTTTCTGATAAACACATTTTCCTGATATAATATTACCGCCATAATTCCATACGTCATTCTCGCACTTACTTGGGCACGATATGCCTTTGCATACACCATTGCTGCAGCCCTCAGGGCAGTATTCTACTGAACGGTCGCTTTCTACATAATGACAGACATAGCCGGAACAATAATAATCCCTATAATGCTGTAAAACGCTTTTGCCGCTGCAGAACGAATCACCGTAGAAGCCGTCTCTGGTATCGCATTCAGTATCGCATGATATCATACAATAACCGTTGTTACAGCCGCCTGAGCCGCATTCCTCTGTCTTCTGGTCATACATCTCATACTTGCAGCTGCCAGGGGTGCAGTAATAATTCTTGTATTGTATATAGAGGTCATCGTTCTTGCAGAATCTGCTGCCATATTCCTTGTCGAGCACGTTGCAGTCTTCTGTCCTGTATTGGCAATAGCCCGCAGAAAAGTAGCCATCATAATAACGCACATCGCTTAAGCACTTGTTCGGGCAGTCTTCGGCAAGAACAACAGCTGCAAAAATGGCTATAAATGCTAAAAAGACCGAGAAAAATAACGTTTTCATAGTCACACCTGACACTATCAGATAGTAACGAAAAGCTTTTAAATCCTAACCGCAGGACTAAAAGTAGTTTGAAATAGGGAGGTCATGACCTCCTTTTGCAGAAGCTTTTTTCTAAAAAGCTTCATATGGGCACTGCCAGATTTTCTGAACCGCGAGAACCTAGGGTTCTCTCAGTTCCAAGTTCCTCCTGATCTCTCCTATAGAATATAATATTTTTCTTTCCGGATGCGCTTTCTTTTGTAAAGAAAGGGCATATGGGCACTGCCAGATTTGAACTGGCGGCCTCTACGTTATCAGCGTAGTGCTCTAACCAGGCTAAGCTAAGTGCCCTATGTGAGAAATATATGAATTTCAATACATATAAGAATTTAAGTTAAGTAGTAAGTATAGAAAACTGTAAGGTGTTTTATATGAAAAAGGAAAAGATAAGCGGTTTGACAGCTGTTTACAGAAAGGTAAAGGAAGGTTACATTGCATATGTAGAGGAAATACCTGGTGTAAATACCCAGGGTTCTGACTTAAAGGAAACGAAAGAAAATCTTCTGGATGCCCTCAGACTTGTTCTAGAGGTAAATCGTGAGATGGCTGAAAAAGATATAGAAGGACATAATGTATTGAAGGAAAAGATTTCGATAGATCTTTAATGAAAAGAAGAAAACTTATAAATCATATAATTTCTAGCGGTTGTGTGTTGATTAGAGAAGGTTCTCGACACACAATTTTCTACAATCCTAATACAAAAAGAGCTTCTTCTGTTCCTAGGCATTCAGAGATTAACGATTTCCTTGCAAAGAAGATATGCAAAGATCTGGGTATAAAGGAAATGAAATGACATCCTCTTTGCTTTCTTTACGGAGGTCTTTCTGAATTCTTGTCTTTGCAGTATTGGTTTTATCAAGAATTCAAAAATAAAGTATGTACTTTATCCTTGATCAAAAACTTATTCCTTTTTCTTCTGTTCAGTGTTTCTTTTCCTATGGTTACAAAGGAATTCTTCCCTGAAGTGCTCGTAGAACCTCTTTTCAGAGAACTGTATGATCTTTAGCGGCTCTCCTTTTTCGATTATGAATTCGCTGTCTGATTTTACATATTCTCCGCCATGGCCATCTATTATGACAGCGCAATCGCCGCCTTTTACCTTAACCTCTATTTTTTTGTTTATGGGAATTATTATCGGCTTTATGAGAGAAAAGAATGGATACATTGGTGTGATGCTTATAGCTTCGAGTTCAGGATCTATTACTGAGCCGCCTGCTGAAGCTGAATAGCCAGTAGAGCCTGATGGTGTTGAGATCAATAAGCCATCCCCACGAACATCAAAAACTGTATCATCTATCTTGAATTCTATACCCAATATCTTGGATGGCCTTTTTCTGGCAAAGACTATCTCGTTAAGCACTGGTGGATAGGTTGTATGCAATATTTTGCCAATATATCTCTCAAACTTGCCCCTTTTTAACTTGCTGCACCTCAGCCTTAATCTTTCTATAATATTATAGTTGTGACTTACGATATTATCTATATTTTTTATCAATTCGTTTACTGTGGTTGTGCACAGAAAGCCGTGACCTTCAATCTTGACAGGCAAAATAGGGACTTTTGCCTCGCTTGCAGCTCTCAGGAGAGTGCCATCTCCGCCAAGGGTTATTATCAGGTCTCCGTCGAATTTTTTTATAGCAGTTCCCATTTTTTTAAGCTTTCGTATTCTCCTTGCTGTTGATGGATCAAAAGACAGTTCTACCTTATCCTCTAATTCTTTCTTAAGCTTCTTTGCTTCCCTGATGCCTTTCTTGTTTTGCTTGGCTATCACCATTATCTTCGGAGCCTTAAACAAGGAAGACAAGCTTATTATCTCCGGCTTCTTTGCCTTGGCTTTTATTTTAGGTTTCTTCTTCATCTTGGCCATAAATCAAAACCTCTTAATTAATTTCACTTGATAGAAGATATTTAAAAGCAACTTAATTAAAGTTTCAATGGATCAGCAATACGATGAATGCCTAGATATATATGCCTTTGTTTCCAAGATAAATCCTTTTCTTGAGCAGAACCCTGATTTTCCTAGTGATATTCTGGGTTATACAATGACAACTTACTATGGCGGTCGCAGCGAGGTAAAGATACGGAAACAGCCTACAAAAGTTAAAAGCGTTCAATTTCTAGGATATATCTATACCCCGATGAAACCATGGACTGGGCGTCTATCCAACCATTGGTTAA
>Ga0315277_10000699_pt1 | contig 51623 bp, 54 predicted proteins | sample YL17G05_15_MG_FD_203695 | JGI IMG/M metagenome (GOLD analysis project Ga0315277, IMG submission 203695) | Sediment microbial communities from Yellowstone Lake, YNP, Wyoming, USA - YL17G05_15 | ecosystem: Environmental > Aquatic > Freshwater > Lake > Sediment | place: USA: Wyoming | collected... | reverse complement strand
TGGGGATCAAAAGAGCGGGGGAAACGATAACACCGGAGGTAATGATAAAGGTGTGAAGTCTGGCGGAGGAACCAGCGGACAATCCCCTGGATCATCCGGCAAAGGTTCCGGGAACGATAAGGCCGGGACAACTGACAAAGGTTCCGGGAACGATAAGGCCGGGACAACTGACAAAGGTTCCGGGAACGATAAGGCCGGGACAACTGACAAAGGTTCCGGGAACGATAAACACGGGGACACATCTGGAAATGTACCCTCTGCTGGACAACCCTCACCGGTGTCCCAGACTGTGCCCCTCGGGATCCACGGGACAACAGTCACAACCGTTGATCACCACAGGGATCTGAACATTGATCTGCAGGCAGCAAAGGATGCGGGGGAAAGAATTTCTATAAAAGGAAGTTCTGTCACGTTTGACAAAGGTCTGGCTTCAGTTTCCGTTGTCACCAGAGAGGCACCCGAGGCACAGGAAGGGCGGATTACCGGGGAAGTTACATCGATCTCGTTGAGCAGCAGCCCGGTCAACGGACAGTTCGCCGATGCAGGAACCGTCTCTGCATCGTTCCATGCTGATATGAACAACATGCCTTCTCAGGACGCCACCGTTTCTACAATCCTTTACAAAACTCCCACGCCTCAGGTCCAGGCAGAGTTTGAGCGTGCGGTTGGTGATGAAGGCTACCGTCTGGATTCAGTCGCGTATGCGATGCAGGTGCAAAAGGACAATCTAATGGATAAAACAGATGTCGGGCAGGCAGTCGTTACCATGAGTGTCTCACCGTCATGGGTCCTGAACCATGGCGGTCTTACCAATACAAAAGTTGTCAGGCTTGCCGACGAGGGAACCTCCCAGGTCCTCGATACCCGGTTTGTGGGTCTCGACAGCTCACAAAACATGGTATTTGCTGCAACTTCACCGGGTGGGCTCTCGATATTTGCCCTGATATCGGTGAAATCCTCGCAGGAGCCCCTTGCACCGCTGGCAAGCCCCGTTCCGCTCTCTACCCTTGAACGCAGCGCATCTCTGGTTGCAGTCCCCCCGCTTCTCTTCTTTGCGGCAATGATTTGGATCCGGAGATGGTGATCCCCTTTTTTCCCAGTCTCCCATTATTCCTGATTTTATCGGTATTTTCGCCATCGTGATCCTTGTTCCAGGTACGCTTTTTTTGTCAAGCAGGACACCGATACGGCGATGATCGGTGTACCGGACCCTGATCGATGAATCATAAAGTTATTCCCTTTGCAGTCAGCCCGGGGAATGGCAAACCCGTGTGCTCATTTAAAAAGCATTGTGCTTGTACGGGGGAGATTTATATCCCGCTCACCAATAGGTATGAAGGACGGGGAATCATGCAGTGGTTTGGCGAGCGTTCACTTGGCTGGGTCTTTGTGACGCGGATGATCGGGATCCTCACCTTCCTTATCATAGTCGTGCTCGCCAACATCCTGAGATCCATTTATCCCACCTGCGGTTCAGCGGTCGTTTTTTTAAACAACAACTTCTGGCTGTTATTGCTGATCGGGATCATCCTGCTTATCGCCGACCTTTTTACCGCCTTCCCGTTCCCGCTCGACCTCCCAGCCCCTGTCATCCGGGCGATTGGCAGCGTCTTTGTCATTGCATTCATACTCCGGGTTTTTGAATGGGTAGACCAGATCACCGGCAGCGACCTCTTCCAGTTCTTCTGGTTCATCTCCTTTATCGTAATCCCTATGGTCTTTTTACTCGTCCTTGTCACCGGTTACTATGAGATTATCCGCCGGCTCTTCCGGTCAGGCCGGACCAATGGTGAAATCACGGCAATATCCGATCCGACCATTGGCACCCCCCGGATGGCCCATTCGGAAAATGGGAACAAATCATGGGAAGAGGTCGGCATCGAGTTCCGGATGATGGTCTACGATATCATCCACCGTTTCCGGGAAGAGATACGCGGGGACCGCAGGTGAGTGGCAAGTGTTTTTTTCCATCCGTCGACAGATACTTGGGGACACTATGGAACCAGTGATTGTGCACGGCTGCCATTTTTACAATGAAGACTGTATCAGTGGCGCACAGCGGCACCTGGAGGACAATTCAGTTGACCTGATCATCACCGACCCGCCATACGGCATTCGTGGTGACACCCTCCACCAGCATTATAACCGTAACGAGCGGTGCGTGATCCCCGGGTATGTTGAGATCCCTGACTGCGAGTATGCGGATTTTTCTATACGCTGGATTGCGGAAGCGGAACGGGTTCTGCGCCCGGGAGGTTCTCTCTATATCGTCTCAGGTTATACCAACCTCTACCATATTCTGCATGCCCTGAAGCAGACATCCCTTGCAGAGGTCAACCATATTATCTGGAAATTTCGTTTTGGCGTCTTTACAAAACGAAAGTATGTCTCCTCACACTATCACATCCTCTTTTACGAAAAGCCGGGCGGCAAACGCGTTTTCAACACAGAGTCCCGGTACGGCCTTGCAGAAAAAACCGAGAACGGACGGTCGCCCAACACAAGCGATCGTGAGGATGTCTGGGCCATCAACCGCGAATACAAGCCCGGGCAACAGAAGAACAAGAACGAGCTGCCAAAAGCGCTCATCACAAAGATGCTCCAGTACAGCAGCAATGAGGGCGACACGGTCTGTGATTTCTTTCTCGGGGGATTTTCGACTGCAGAGGTTGCGATCGGGCTCAACCGCAGGGTGATCGGGTTTGAGATCTCAAAACAGATGTTTGTTACAAAAATACGCACGCTGAAGCTGCTCGTGCCCGGTAGTCTGCTCGACACCCTCCGCAGTCCTGTCGTGAAGCGGAACAGAAATGAAGGACAGAGGTGGACTGCACGGGAGCGTGCGGCGCTTGCGACGCGTTACACGGTTCTGCGGGAAGGGAAACGCCCAAAGAAGGAAATCGTTGCTATTCTCTGCAAAGAGTTCGGTCGCGGGCGCTTTGCGATTGAAAAAGCACTGCAGAATTTGTGAATCAATCGAAAAATAAGAGAAATTTGTGTGAGATTGTGAATGATTAGAAGCGGGGCTTCCGGTGCTTTGGAAGGCAGTCCCGACAGTAAACGGGTCTTCCCTCTGTGGGCTTGAAGGGGACTTCACACTCTTTGCCGCAGTCTGAACAGACTGTTTTTGTCATCTCGCGGGGACCGAAGTTTCTCGGGCCGCCAAAACCTTTTCTTTCCATTGTTTTTACTCATGCAGGTTTGACGCTGCGTATATAGATCAAACCGCTGGGTATAAATATATCTGCATGGTGCCTGCCCCTCGTGGTGGTCACGGGATAATCTCGCAACCATTGAACTTTTCGCAGGCAAAATCCCCGGGCGCTATCACACCCTGATCGATGAGCGAACGGATCCGGGGGAGTTCACGGGAAAGAGCAGCATGCAGGTTCTCTACGGTTCCGCAGACAACCCTGCGCTCCTGCTCTTTCCATGGGTGCACGATATTGGCGTACAGGCATCTGCCCCCGCAGAAATGTCTGATCCGGCACGCCGTGCAATTCCCGGCGACAGGAACGGAGGGAAGGTCGCAGGGGTGCGTCCTGCTGATGTGCCCGAGGTAGTACTGTTTCATGCCGATCATGATGGGGCAGGGGGATATATGCCCGTCCGTCATGATGGTATAGTTCGCGTGCCCGGAACCGCAGCGCAGCAGGCTCGGTCTTTTGTTCAGAAGATCATCCACCGTGTCAAGGAACGGGTACCATCGCGGCACGGTGTGGTGTTCATCCATCTGCCGTATCCAGGAGCGGACAAGCAGACGGATGCCTGGATTATAACGCTCATCTGCCCATGGTGCAAACGTGCTGCGGGAGAAATCGTTCGAAAAGTCCGCGTCCATCTGCCAGTGGATGGAGGAAAAGGAATAGTCCGGGTTATCGGCCAGATAGGTCACGGCATCAACAATGTCGGTGTCTTCGGCGACAGTCATGCGGGCGATGAGTTCACCGGAATATCCGTTGGCGATAATGTTTTGCACATTTTTCATCACCCTCCGGTATGTCCCTGAACCCCGGTGGGTATCGGTGAGTGCTTCCCGCCCATCGAGAGAGACAAAGATGGTGGAGAACCTGTTTACATACCCGGGCCCAAGCCGGTCGAGCAGCAGTCCGTTGGTCTGGATCATGAACCGCTGCACGGGCGCATGATCCATGATCCTTTTGATCGTATCCATCTTCAGCAGGGGTTCCCCGCCGTAGAACGTGAGTGTCGGTGAAGGGTCTCTTTGTAAAAAATGATAGAGTGTCTCAAGATCATACCCGATATCGACAGGAAGGAATTCATCGATCTCACCCCAGCTCCTCTCATCCGCTCCGTTGTCTTCAAACATTTTTGCCCGGCAATAGGAGCAGCAGAGGTTGCATTCGTCCGTCAGGATGAGGTGATAGTACAAAAAAACCCCATCATCATGTGACGCCAAACCCGATAAATGCCAGTCCCGTACGAACCGCTGGAATACCCTGTTCCAATCGGACGGTGATACCCCAGGTTGCCGCAAAACAAAAAAGCTGGTTCTGCAGTATCCGGCGGGACGGTTTCATCGATACATTATCCGGCCCGGCGGTCAACGAGCCGTTTCGGCCGCCCGCTGAGTTTCTGCAGTTCAAGCCCGCCGGATTTTGTGTAATTGAATACGATCGAGAACGTTTGGTCTTCAGCGTGCCGGGCAAGCCCGGGTTTAAATTTAAAAAACCGCCCGGTAAACCGATCCTCAATCAGCCGCTTGTCACAACGGTCAGGATCGTTGCATTCAACGCTCACACGCAATACCACATCATCGTGTGACTCTCCGTCATACAGGAATGCCTCGTACTCACCCGTGAGATACTGCATGTTATCGTGCTGGAAAATACCGGCTTCGATATCCACCCGGTTCATCGGGTTCCCGAACACCCAGAACGTTTCTGCCTCCCGCTGCGGATTGATGATCCGCATATGCGTCCTTCCGCAGGCACAGCGTTCCCGCGACAGTATAACGGTGGTGTCCTCGGTATCATAGTTGATCAGGAGCGTCCCGCACGTTGAACCCTCCTCCAGCAGCGTTGTGAGCACGGCACGCCCGCATTCGCCGTCATGGACAAACCCGTTCATCTGCGGGTCGTACACGTCGAGATGCACAAGGTCTTCGGGGACATGGAGCCCGGAAAACTCCGTACATTCCCCGCACATCGTTCCTTCCGTGCTCCCGTAGGTGTTGTATACCGGGCAGCCCCACTGCTCTGCAAGGTAAGCCCGCGATTCATCGGCAAAACTCTCCCCCCCCGCCACCAGCCTTTCGATAGACGTGTCCTGCGGGAAAATCCCCTCACCTTCGAGCCGGCGGGCAAGCCGGAGAAGCTTAAACACGCTCCCCACAATTGCCGTGGGGCGGTAGCTGGTGATTACCCGTGTGGCAAAATCACATCTGCCAAACGGGATGATGGTCATGCCAAGCCGGTGGGCTGCGACGGTCATCGTGTTCGCCCCCACGTTCATCCCGTACGAAGCGCAAACGACGATCCTGTCCTTTTCAGAAAACCCCTGCGACACAAAACTCCGTGCATACTTCTCCGCGTACCTCTTCCAGTCATCCCACGTTAAAAAGAAACTCTTGGGTGTCCCGCTCGTACCGCTCGTTTCCTGGATGGTGAACACATCCCCCCAATTGGTGGAGAGGAATTCGAAGTCTGTGGTCAGCGGGGGCTGGTGCTCCCTGATGAGCCGTCCGGCAATGAGCGGCAGATGGAGCAGATCTTCATGGGAGCGGATGTCATCACCATTGATCCGGTTCGTTTTGAACCAGTGGCGGTAGAACGGTGAATGTTCACAGGCATACCGGATTGTGTACCGGACCCTTTCGTCGATCAGCGCATCGAGATCGCTGCGATCCATCGTTTCAATCCGCTGGTTGTAGTACGATGCGGATGCCATCACAGAGCATTGCAAAAAAGAATGTTTATATCTTGCGCACGGTGAACCGCACCGCCTTTTCTCCCCTGCATGCATTCCAAAGGAACCATTTTTGGTTTCTGCCCGTATCAGCAGGCGATGTGCTTCTCATCTCATGTAATCCGGCATTGATACGAGGGTGACGATTGAAACGTCCGGGCAGGGGCACCACAAAAACAGTTGTCCTGCCGAATGCCGCCTTTTACCCATCCATTCCTGGTGACCAATGGATTCGATCCTTAAGGATAGGAAATTGATATTTCAACGCCGGGCACATTTCCCAAGGATATATCCCGGCTGCTCAGGTATCTGAAAGTGTGTACAACCTGCTCGATATCTTCCTGGCATTCCGAGGGCGAAACATAATACCAAATCAGCGTTGCGTATCCTTTCTCATTGGCATCCGCCTTCTGGACGACATAGGAGATCGCCGTCCCCCTCCCTTTTGATTCGAACCTGTTGAAGGTAATCCCGTTGATTGTTTCGACAGACTCAACCAAAGCCGGATCCCAGTTCTCGCGGTAATAATTCCGGTAGTCCTGGTCCTGATTTCTCGTTATTGCAAAGGTCATGATGGTGATCCGTGTACTATTGATCCGGCTCGTATGACCCGTCTGATTGTAATTTTTTTCTTCAGGCCCAAGGAAAGTATAATAATAAAAGCCCGTCCACGAACCGTATCCGGTATCCCAGCCGACGGATGCATTCCAGTCTTCAGGAACGTTGATGGCAAACCACAAGGTGGTGTCCTTGAGAGTCTTTGTTAACGGCCTGGGTTCACATGTCTGTAAAACGACAGGAACGGCTGACGTGGAATTGTCCGTCATCTGCGATATTTGAGATTCCGGCATCATCGTGGGGACTATTATGGGGCTTATCGCTGGCTGATCGTATATTGGTTGACCGGGAAAAAGTAGGGGGTATTCACTGAAAACCATCAGAAAAAGGAGGATAAGGGACAAGAATGTTTTATCCGTCTTCACACAGCGTATATTATAATGACGTCTCAATAAACCTTTCCGGGCATAAACAAACGCGGTCATCCCGCAACTTCTGAATCATCATGTTGAATTCACTACGGTTGTCAGGGATGATTCCCGTTCAATTCTCTGCGCAGGTTACAGGGATTGGTTTTCCGGTAAAACATAATGTTCCGGTTCAAAAAAAATGTGCAATTCACTTTTTAAAGGTGATTCCGGATGATTATTATAAGATTTAAAAAGGCGCGTTTTGTGGGTTTGGATACGAAAAATGACTGATTTACCCACTCCAAATGGCAACTTTCGACGGCTACCGGCGAGAAACCTTATATAGTATCAGACGGAACATCTCCTTATCAAAACTCCCGTCGGAGTTTTGAGGTGTTTAAATGGGACAGAAAGTAGGAAAGGAAAAGATCAGCCGCGAAAAGGGCTATCTGTATTTTGTCGGAAAGGACGGATATGTCTGGGCAGCACCCATGAAGTCAAACCCGGGTGGCAGGAAGAAGAAGGTCGGTTCTGAGAAGATTCCAAAAGAAGCCGGCTTTATGTACTACATCGGGAAGGACGGCTACGTCGCAAAGGCAAAGATGAAAAACGCATAAAATTCTTTTTTTCTTTCACTATTGCACCCCTCGCCTGTGGCGGGGGAAATAACAGTTGGCACAGTCAGGAATCTCGCTCCCCCGCGTTCTCCATGCAATCATTATCAATGCAATCTCCCGCCTTTTTTTTAGATTAAGGAATGTTTAATCAAGCAAAAATACATAATGACTATTGATGCTGTATGGCAGACTTGATGAGTGGTATAGTAGCAAAATGGTATGACGGGATCATTTCTGTCCTGCCAGTAATGATCGGTGCAATCCTTATCCTTATCATCGGATGGATCGTCGGCAGACTTCTTGGAAAAGCTGTGCGGATGATCCTGGATAAACTGAACGTTGATCGCCTCTTTGCGGATTCCTCCTTTGTAAAAGCACTGGCCGGGGCGGGAATCACCATCAGTTCCATCTTTGATCTCGTGATCCGACTGTTTGTCTATCTGATTGCCGTCCTTGCCGCTGTCGATCTTCTCAATTTTGACTACATCAGTGCACTCATGAAGGATATCATCGAATATATCCCGCACATCGTCGTATTCGTCATTGTTGTTCTGGTTGGGTTCATCCTCATCGATTACTTCGCTGATTTCCTGGTAAAATTCCATCCGACAGCAAAGGTCGATCTGATGCAACCGGTTATCCTGCTGATGAGAATATTCCTCTATTTCGTCGTTGCGGTTTTCGCCCTTTCACAGTTGAACCTGGATCTCACCATTATCTACACATTCCTGATACCGGTTGCGTGGGGTATCGGTATCGGCCTTGGTGCTGCGATTGCAATCGTCTTCTGGTTCGGGCTTAAGGAACGGGGCGCCCAGATTATGGATCAGCTGCTGAACACGTACCTGAAAAAATAACCTTTTTTCCAACAGACCCTTTCAGACCATAACCCAGAATATTGATTTTTTGTGCTCTTGGATTCCTGCAGAACCGCACATCGGCTCACGCCGCTTCCCGCCTGGTTGCAGTCTGAACCGCCCCCATTTTCACAGATTTCTTCGTTGACCGGATACCGCGGATGGGACACATACGGTTCACGTGTGCCATCGATCTGCAGGATGATATCTGATACCCCTTCGCCTGCCTGAGCGTGTCAACCTGAAAACAGGTTCCGGTAGTCACGCACCCTGAGGTTTGCCGCGAATGTCCGTGCGAGGAGTGGTGTTACCACTTCTGGTAGCAGGCCGAGAATTTCTGCAGTCTTTCTGCAAAGATCCATTGGTTCCGGTGTTTCATTGCCGGCAACATCCATGACCGCTTCATGGATCCGCCATAGGTAGAAGAGTGCCTCGTTCATCCGCTGGTACGCAAGAATTCCCTCCCATGGCCGGTCCCACGATGAAAGCAGGGTTTTTATCTCGTCAATGGTACTGAGTCTCCGGATTGACCGCACGGATGATGGCAGATCGTCGTACACCGGCAGATCGCCGGGCACCGGGATGGCGTCGCCGGAGAATAACACCCCGTCACTTTTCAGCAGCAATGAGACCGAACCGGCCGAATGGCCGGGTGTGTGAAAGACGATCAGGTCAAGGTTGTGATCCCCGTCAAGGTTGATCACCCCGCCGTCTTCGAGCATGCGATCGACCTGCGCCGATCCCCCGACCAGCATGTCAAAGCCCGGCACCGGGCGCTCCCGTTTCTGTACCCCGATGTTCTCAATCCACTCCCGTTCAGCAGGATGCACGGCCACCTCGCAGCCGGTCTCTGTCTGGATCGCACGCGCCGCCCCGATATGGTCGGGATGGGTATGGGTCTGGATGATGAGCGAGATCTCGGCGGGGTCGCGCCCGATCGCCGCGATGTACTCAAAGATCGGGTTTTCGCAGCCTACGACACCGGTATCGACCAGGGTGAGGGTCTCCCCGCAGATGAGGAACGCAGTGGCGGTGCGATCGATTGAGATGCCCGGCGCAACCGGAACTTTGAACGGGAACCGGAGTGCATGGACGTGGGGTGTGATGTGCATGAGGGATCACGATCGCGGGGTTTTTCCTGAGCGTGTGCGTTCATGAGGTATATTTCCGCGGGTGAGGACCTCATGAGTGCTGATCCCCGTTGTAAGATACCCCAAAAAACACCCCCCGATTCGCGCGATCCGGAGCGGGACATTCGGACGGCTGGTTTTATGACCCGTGCAAAAAGAGTCATTGACTATGAACGGACTGCGGTGATCGATCGTGTCGACACCGGTCAACGAGAAGTTCGCCGAGTGGACCGATGGTCTCAATACCCGCGAGAGCATGGTCTCAATCTTCGAACACGTCCGCGACATCCCGTTCTCTATCCCGTCCGATCCCGGCATGTACGACCCGGCAACCGCACCGGATCTCATCCTGCAATGGGGGTGCGGCTCCTGCACAGCGAAACATTTCCTGCTCTCCGGGATGTACCGGAAACTGAACACAAACGTGGTCTTTGCAACGTTTGCATTCCTGTGGAACGATCCCGTTCTGCACTACCCGCCGGACCTTCGAGTATTCGCCGCACGGCTCCCCGTCGCGTACCACCTCGCCTGCCGGGTGCAGGTCGGGTGCCGCTGGGTGCTCGTGGACGCGACGTGGGATCGCCCGTTGCGGCACGCCGGGTTCCCGGTCAACCTGCACTGGGACGGTTCATCGGAGATGCGATGCGCCGTCAGGCCGCTCAAAGCGCCGGTGCGGACCGCGTTCTGCCGTACCCTCAGCAACGGGCCGTGCCGCGATGATGACGGGGCAGGCCTGTGTCAGGTTGACGGGGAGAAGGATTACTGGGTGGCAGGGGACGCTGTACGCTCCCTGCGGGAGCAGGTCCCGCTGCGGACAACGGAAGAGGGGGGGTTGCTCGCAGAATTTTACCGGACATTCAACGAGTGGTTAAAAAAGGTGAGGGCGTCTGCCCGTGACTGAACCGGAAATCAGCCGGCGTGGAGTTGATTGCCGGTAAACGGCAAAAAAACGGTGTCTTTGGATTCGCAGGAATATTCTCCCGGGGATTTCCTGCTGAGTGCCCGCTGTATTTTCATGCGAGGCCAGTCGGTCACGGCTGGTCATGGACCCTGAGCAGGTCATCGACCGCGTCCAGCCAGACCCTCTTTGCCTCCACCGGGTCCATCCCGATCATCACGTCGAACATCAGCCCGTAGATGAGCGCGTCGCAGGCAACAGCGAGGATCCGCGAATCGATGGACGAGTGGATCAGCCCCTTTTTCTTCTGCCCTTCAATGAATCGCTCGATCACGTCAAGATCGCCGTACCGGTCCTCGCGGAGGATTGTCCGGATGTTCTCGTTATGCACGGCAACCGCCATACCATCGGTATACATCTCCATGGACCGGTTCATGTAATCCAGCAAGTCGTCAAAGAGCACGGAGGCACCCTGCATCAGCTCGCGGTCGGCAAAGGAGCGCTCGAGCATGCCGGCGAGCTCCTGCCGCTGGAATTCCGTAACCGCCGCAAACAGGTCGACCTTGCTCTTGTAATACTGGTATATCGCAGCCTTGGTAACCCCCAGGCGTTCTGCAATATCGTCCATGGTCGTAGCGGAATAGCCCTTCTCCATAAACAGCGCTGAGGCTTCCGCAACAATCTTCTTCCTGACCTCATCCCGGTATCCCGGATACATCTTTGGCATAGTGTCCTGCTCATCATTATTGTTACTGGGAGTAATTAAAATTACCCATAGTAAGTTTAATTACCTATGGTTACTAACATAATGAGAACAGCCCCGAAACGAGGAGATCCATGATCAGTAAAAAGAATCCAGAAAAGGTGCGGATCGGAACATTCGCCATATGGTGTGCGGTTACCGCCTGCTTTATCACTCTCATGATTGCAGTCCCGCCCGTCAGAGCAGAATCCGACCAGCCCACCGTGTTCGTCGAGAACTACACGGTTACCCCCCAGGTGCTTGCGCCCGGCGACCACGGCACGCTCACCGTTGTCATCAGGAATACGGCCGGCACCGCAACCCTTCAGGAATCGTCCGGCATCATCTCCGGTGGATCCTTTACTACCGTAAAGAGCGTTGACATCCCGATCCAGATCGACTCAATCAGCCTCGAGGGCAACGGGATTACTGTAATCTCCGAATCCTACCAGAGGTTTGGGTCACTTGGCCCCGGCCAATCCGCAACCGTCACCTTTGCCATTCAGGCACCAACGAAAGACGGGATCTATTTCCCGGAAGTCTGGGTGGATATCAACGGCGGCAAGAGCGTCCGATACCCGGTGCCGGTCAACGTCAATGCAAAAAACCAGGTGCTCAGGGCGCCGGCTATTGTTGTCGAAAAATCCCTTCCTGACAATGTAAACCCGGGTGAGAGTTTCTCGGTTCAGTTGAACCTGAAAAATGCCGGGGTACTCCGTGCAAGCCAAATTCTCCTCTCGGTAAACACGAGCACCAGTTCGATCGGTATCAAAGGATCCAACACGCAGGTCCTTGATGATCTTGAGGGAGGGGCCTCAAAAGGTGTCGCAATCGACTTTGTGACCGATAAAAATGCACCACTCGGTCTCCAGAAGGTTAACCTCCTCTTTAATTACCAGCTCCCTGATGGGACAACAAAACAGCAGGCCGAAGTGATCGAGGTGCCCGTCAAGGGCAGGGCTAAACTGGGGTTTGTATCGGTCGATACGAACCCACCCCGGCTGACTGAAAAAACCCCCTTTGATCTCACGATCCGGATCGAGAATACGGGTACCGGTGACGCCGAGCAGGTCTCAGCAACAATCGACCTGCCAACGGAAGGTACTAAAGAAGCTTTTATCGGGAAGATCAAGCCCGGGAACGATGCACCTGCTGTCTTTCTCCTTGAAGGAGCCGGGGCCGGTACCCACGCCTATACCCTGAATGTGACCTATACCGATGACATGGGTGCCCACACCATGACCCGTCGGATGAACCTGCGGGTCCCCCAGACAGACATGTCCGGCACGATCATCCTTGTCGTGATCATCCTTATCGTCCTTGGCGCAGTTGCCTATCGGTACTGGTACCTGCCCCGGATCAACGGGAATGGAAAACTCCCATGGGTAAAAAAGAATTAAAGGTCGCGTTCCTCCTCGCGCTGCGCTCGCTCCAGCGGGGGAACCGGTCGAGTGTGATCCTGATCGTCCTGATTGTCGGGCTGGTCTTTGCCAACATGATCTTTTTGCCATCTCTAATCACGGGGATTGGCAAGAGTATCACCCAGCAGGTCGTGGATTACGAGGTGTCCAACGTTCTCGTGAGCCCCAAGTCAGGAGACCAGTACGTCCCCGACCTCGGTGCAACCCTCGATCTCATCAACGGCATGCCCGGTGTGGAACGGGCATCCCCCCATTATTCGAAAGGGGCGACCCTCAAGTACCGGCAGCGGATCCTCGGAGTTTCGGTACGGGCCATCAGGCCGCAGGACGAGAAGTATGTCTCGCCGCTGTATACCAGGATGGTTGCCGGCAGTTACCTTGGAGAAGGGGATACCGGCGAGGTGATCATCGGGGCCCCGGTCGCCGGTTCTGCAACCGTCAAGGAAGAGGACGAGTTCCAGCCATCCCTCGGCGGGGTCCGGGTAGGCGACTCGATCACGATCGAGTACGGTAACGGGTATGTAAAAGACTACCGGGTCAAAGGTATTTACAAGACCGGCTGGAGCCAGGTCGACAGCACGGTCTTTGTCACCTGGACTGACATGGAGCAGGTGGAGGGCAGGACGCTGGACAAGGCAGAGTATCTTACCGTGAAGGCAAAACCCGGCTATTCCGAGAAATTCATCAAGGACGAACTTCTCCAGTACGGAGTGACCGGAAAGGTCCAGACCACGCAGGACCTGCTGAGTAAGAGCATGGGCCGGGCGCTCCAGAGTTTCTCTGTTATCAATTCCGTTACTCTGATCGTCAGCCTCATCATTGCGGTTGTTGTCCTGTTCATCATCATCACGATCAAGACCTTAAACAGCCGCCGGCAGATCGGGATCTTAAAAGCGATCGGCGTGGACAAGGAGGTTATCATGCACAGTTACGGTTTCCAGGTGATCATCCTAGCCCTCCTTGGGATCGTGCTCGGTATTGTCCTGACAGAAATACTCGTGGTGTACATGGGGTATTACCCGATGACTACCCCGGAATGGTCGGCATCACCCTATGTCACACCACTGGATCTCGTTATCAATTCCGTGATCCTGTTTGCGGCAGCGCTTGGCGCCGGGTATATCCCGGCATGGCGGGTCTCCCACGAGGATATCCAGAAAGCCATGAGGGGGTGATGCCATGATCGAGATCGAAAATCTGAAGAAAACCTACCACATGGGTACGGTTGACGTCAAAGCCCTTGACGGGGTGACGCTCGACATTGAGAAAGGGGAGTTTCTCGGCATCATGGGGCCGAGCGGCAGCGGCAAAACAACGCTCCTGCACATGCTGGGGTTATTGGACGAACCCACGTCCGGCAGGATCGTCATAGACGGGACAAATATTGGCAAACTCACCGATTATGAAAAGACGATGTTCAGGCTGTACAAACTCGGGTACGTCTTCCAGGACTATGCCCTTGTTCCCGAACTTACGGTCATGGAAAATGTATCCCTCCCCGCCATGCTCAGGGTGGATCGTACCGAGGCGGAATATAAAGAGGGAAGTTACAGGATTTTACAGCAGATCGGGCTCTGCGACCGCAGGGATCACCTCCCGGGGGAACTTTCCGGCGGCCAGCAGCAGCGTGTCTCGATCGCCCGTGCCATGGTAAACCACCCTGATATTCTCTTTGCCGATGAGCCCTGTGCGAACCTCGATTCGGAAAACTCCACAATGGTGCTGGACCTGTTCCGTACGATCAACGAGGAGATGCAACAGACAATCGTGATGGTCTCCCACGAGGACTGGCACAAGAAATATTTCCACCGGATTGTCTACCTGCGCGACGGGCTTATCGATACCGCGCGAATGGAATAAGATCCAACCCGGGGCACATTCAATCACCAGCAAACCCTTTGTATCTCAGGCGTGCATGTACCAGACAGGGATACCATGCAGGACCAGACAGCATTCTTTGCAAAGGACGCCTATGCCGCAGAGGCAGGAATTGAGCTTATCACTGTCTCGGTGGGAGCGGCAAAGGTCAAAATGGAGATCCGCGACCGGCACAAAAACAGCCACGGGACTGTGCACGGCGGGGCAATCTTCACCCTTGCCGACACCGCATTTGCGCTCGCGTCCAACTCACACGGGATACCTGCTGCTGCGATCAATGCCCACATCTCGTACGTGAAATCGGCAACCTCGGGCACGCTCTTTGCATCGGCAGAAGAGTTCTCGCTCAACAAAAAGATTGCCACGTATATTGTCCACGTGACCGACCAGAACGGCAACCGTATCGCCCTTTTTGAAGGGATGGTGTACCGGAAGACCCAACGGGCATAATTAGCACAGCAGGACCGACGATCGCCCTTTTTTCAGGTACCCTCAAGGGGCAGCCGGCTTCAGCATCAGACCATAGAGGATTCCCAGAGCCAGCATCTCGAAGAGCCCGGTGACCAGAGTATAGAGCAGCGCTGCGGCCGGGATTTCGAACATCATCCACTGGGACAGAACCGACATCACAACCCGCAGGAACCAGATAACGACGGCGTAACTCATCCCTTTCTGCAACCCCGTTCCTCCGGGCAAACTCGTATGGAGCAGGAGGAACAACCCTGCGAGAAGGAACCCGTACGCAAGATCGATGACGATCCCGGCAGGGACATTGATCGAAGGCCGTACAAGGGGGGAGAAGACTGCATAGAGACCCGTCGCAACGGGATTTGCATTGATGACCCCATCAAGGAGACCGAAGAGAAGTCCGCTGAGGATACTGGCGATGATGAAGCGTTTCATAGCTCACGGGATGTTTTGCACGCAGGATAAAAGAGGTTATTGTTGTATGTGTAAACAGGAAGAACAGCAATGGGCCCGTCGTGATTCGAACACGAGATCTTCGCCGTGTGAAGGCGACGTCATAGCCAGCTAGACCACGGGCCCGATGCATCGACCGGGAATCGAACCCGGGCTATAGGCTTGGAAGGCCTAAGTCATGCCTCTAGACCATCGATGCAGTCGTGGATTACAATTTTGGCGAGCGTTTGTATTAATGATTGCCATGAGCATGCGCCGGCAGGTCCTGCCGCCGGCCGGCATACGGGGAAATACAGAACCATTGTGGAGAGATTTTAAAAAAAGCTTTTTTTAGGAAAATTTATCAGTTCTCCTATCACCGTCAATGGTATGGCAGATGCATCGCTACCGTTCATCGTACTATCGGTAATTATCCTGATTATTATTGGAGTACTGTTTATTATTGCGTGGAAAAAGAAAAAAGAACAGCAATTCTCTCCATTTGCTATAATGGGAATGCTTTTCATAATTCTTGGCATTGTATTTGGTTCGGATCGTCTCATCGGATATTCGTTTCTTGGAGTTGGCGTAATAGTATCAGTGTTCGATGTGGTTAAAAACCTGAAGAGGAAATAAAAAAAATTTCATGCATTCTTTTTTCATGTTCATTTTTTTATGCCCGCCGGTACGATCGCCGTGACAAAGGCGATCACCGGGCCGATGATGAGCCCTGCCCAGAAGAGGAAACTGAGCAACCCGATAACCCCCACCGGTATTCGTGCGGAGACCGGCAGCGGGTGCAGACCATGCATTCCAGCAGCCGGTGTACGGCAGCAGGAAGTTTGTACAACCAGAAAATAAGAATGGTATGGGGTTTTGCCCGTCCGTTCAGTACCCGCGGAGTTCCGCCTCGACCTGTTCGAGGTTGGCGATCCGCTTCTCGAGCGCGGGATGGGTGGAGAAGAGCTCCATCAAGGTTCTGCCGGTCAGAGCCGGTATGATGAAGAACGCGTTGGCCCCCTGCACCTTTGCCTTTGCGTCAACGGGCACCGCATCCATCCGCCCGCTGATCTTGCTGAGCGCAGATATGAGCGCCCGGGGGTTGCGGGTGATATAGCCGCTGCCCCTGTCGGCAGCGAACTCGCGGTACCGCGAGAGGGCCATGATCAGCAGGTTGGCAACGAAATAGACGATCATCGCGACAATGCCTGCGATGATCCACGCGCCGGCTCCTTCGGAGTTGCGCCTGCCGAACATTGCTCCCCAGAGGAAGTTCTGCATAATGATCGATGCGATCATCGCGATGAAGCTTGCCACGGTCATTGTCAGGATGTCGCGGTTCTTCACATGCGAGAGCTCATGGGCGAGGACCGCCTCCAGTTCATCGCGGGAGAGCAGGCGCATGATCGAATCGGTGACCGCAACCACGGCGTGGTTCGGGCTCCTTCCCGTAGCAAACGCGTTGGGCACCGGGCTCTGCATGATCGCAACCTTGGGCTTTGGCAGGTCTGCCTCTTTGCAGAGTTTCTCGATCATCCGGTGAAGTTCAGGGAACTCATCTTCTTGGACAATGCGGGAGCCTGTTGTCCAGAGCACCAGCTTGTCAGAGAAGAAATACTGGATGAATGCCATGCCGACCGCGATCAGGATCAAAAACGAGGTGCTGATCCCAAGCGACCAGAGTACTGCAAGGAACACGAGGTAGACGACGAACAGCAAAAACATCGTCAGCCAAACCCTGCCTGTCAACCCCCAATCACGTTTCCAGATCATAGTTGGTACTTATTCGATGACGACGCTTTTAAAATATTCGACGGTGGCAAATAATATAGAGTTCATTTGCCGTCATAATCCTGTGCCTGCCCTCGTGTCAGGATAAATCCAAAACTATTTTTTCGGGCAGCACCTGAGGAATAGGTATGACAGACGCCGACCCTGACGCGCTCGCAGATGTCGGGTATGGGATCTTCGAGCACCTGTTGAACAAGGGGCTGCGTGAGCAGGGAAAGTATCTCTTTTCACTCGTGGAGCAGGGCGTCGACTTCAGGAAAGAATTTGACGGGATCTTCTCCCGGTTTGCCGGGGAATACCCCCAGCTCGCCGAAGCGCTGGCACAGCGGTTCCCTGACATTACTACGATCTACACGATGATCCTTTCAGGTGAAGGGGTCATCCCGTCAAAGACCACCAAGATGTACTGGATCGTGCAGGACGCACCCGATAGTCCCCCTGAGGCCATCGAAGATGAGAAGGCCGGTAAATGGCTGATCTTCCTGGAAATGGACCAGGTCGATGTGTCGTGGAAGAAGGTGCGGGAAGCAACGGTTGAAGGGGCACTGGGCATCTCGACCAAGGTCAGCACCGCAAAGCCCAACCCGGAATCACGGGACAACAGGAAGGTCGTCTACGTGTACACGAAGGACTGGGCGGACGAAGCGGACGTTATGCGGGTGCGCGAGAAGCTGCGTGACCTCGGCTTTGTCGACCGGATCGGGTATAAGAGAAACCTCGAGACCTTTGCTGGTGAGTACGCAAAAAAAGGCAAACGGGTCACGTATTATTCCGCGTAATAATTCCCAATCCGAAAAGATTGCGTGACAGGCCAGAACTATCAATACCGGAAAAAATGTTGCACTATGCCGGAATCGCAAGCGTATGAAAATTATCCCGTCTGGATGGTACTAGGATCGAATCTGCTCTCAATCTCAATGTACCTGATTGGCGCAGTTATCCTCTACCAGACCGGCATCATCTGGCTCGTCCTGTATGTACTGTTCATTCTCCTTCTTGAACTCCGGCTCGTGAAGGAGCACTGCGTGGACTGCTATTATTATGGCAAGACCTGTGCCTTTGGAAAGGGCCGGTTGAGCTGCATGTTTTTTCCCAAAGGAACACCGGAACATTTCAGCTGGCGGCAGATCACATCAAAAGACCTCATCCCGGATTTTCTGGTGTTTTTCATTCCTCTTGTGATCGGATTGGCGCTCCTCATCACCGGCTTCAGCTGGATCCTTCTTTTCCTTGTTATCGCCCTTTTCATTCTCGGGTTTGCGGGGAATGCAGTCGTGAGAGGGCAGATTGCCTGCAGGTATTGTAAACAAAAAGAGATCGGATGCCCGGCGCAACGGCTGTTTGAAAGACCAGAAAAATAAGTCTTCCGTATCTCTTTAAAGAGAACCGGGTTCCTGAACTGGGGATAATAATCCCCAATGATTATCTGATACTCCAATGAGCAAAAACAGATGAAAAACAGATAATTGGATTTACGCCTTGCGCTCTTTGTTCTTGGGGCGCAGATGCTTGTACCCGCATTTGCGGCATGTCGTTGCACGGATCGCATTGCGTGCATTGCAGTGCATGCAGATCTTCACGTTCAGCAAGCGGGCTTCTGCCTCGGGAAACTTTGCCATGTAATGGACACTCCTGCCCTATCATGAATGATGTAAAAGCTCTTAACCGTTTGTGTCAGGCCGTGATACCAAACGTTTGCACAAACCAGTCATGGAAGGCACGGAGTGCTCTCGCCCGGTGGGAGATCTTGTTCTTCTCTTCCATAGGTATTTCGGCAAGCGTTTTCCCGTTGAACTCGAATATGGGGTCGTACCCGAACCCGCCATGCCCTCTGGTTTCTGTTGTGATCGTGCCGTGAATGGTTCCGGTGAATACCTGGATCCCGCCGGCATCTGCAAATGCGATCGCGGTGGTGAAGCTGGCGCTCCGGTCCCTGACCCCTTCCATCAGCCTGAGAATTCCTGCATTTCCTATCGAATCGAGCACGTACGACGCGAAAGGTCCCGGGAACCCGTTGAGTGCGTCAATTTCAAATGCCGTGTCATCGACAATCAGCGGTGATCCAAGCTCCCCGTATGCATACTTTGCTTTCTCACGTGCAATTTCCCCGACATCGTCATTCCGGAGCTCGGGGCATTCAAGTGCCACGTGGGTGACAGAAACTCTTCCTGAAAAGAACGCGGCGACCTCGTGCGCCTTATTGGGATTGCTCGTCACGACCACGAGTTTCACAGGTACCTCCCCCGCAATTCAATATCGTGCTCCCGGCTGATAACCTCGTCTGCACCGGAGAACGTTTGCCGGTAGCCCTCGCAGAACGCTGCCTTCAGGATTGCAGAATCCGCGGTGGTGCTTTCCAGTGTCTGGAAGAGTACATGGATGTCAACACCCCGCTGTTCGACCTCGCTGGTGACCTGTGCAAGCCCGAAGTCGATGAGGATGCAGCGCCCATCCTGCATGATCATGTTGCTTGTCGTCAGGTCACCATGCATAATGCCTGCACCGTGCAGTTTTCCGACTATTCGTCCGGCTTCCTTCAGGGCAGGGACCGAGGGTTCGTGAGTGAGGAGGGTCCCCCTCACCCGTTCCATGATAATGGTATCTGAGGTGATATCGCTCATGACAGGTGTGGGCACACCCACGCGGCGGGCAGCGGAGATCAACCGGGCTTCTGCACGGGTACGTTCTGTGATGAGCCGGCGATCAAGCATCGGCATGCGGTAGCGTTTTGAGACCCTGCGTTTGGATGCAGTACTATTTCCAAATTCTATGATTGCCTCCGCACCGCGGGTTGTCTGGAGAGGAGACGTCCCGTCATCGTGGTCTGCAGGGTGAGGTTCCGGTGGTTTCCACGTCACCTCCACTTCATCAGAGCGGAACGAGGGGTTGATCTGTGACGATTCAATGGGAAGCGAATGCCCGCTCTCGAGCATCAGTTTTCCGGTGTATGCAATCATTGCACCATTATCTCCCAGATATTTCTGCTCGGGAACATAACACCGGGCCCCGCGATCTTCGCACATGATAGAGAGCATTTCCTGCAGGCGCCGGTTTGCCCCTACTCCGCCAACAAGGAGAACTTCGTCTTTACTGGAAAGCGACATTGCCCGTTCAGTCACTTCCACGCACATGGCAAACGCCGTCTCCTGGAACGAATAACAGACATCTTCGATCGGCGCTTTACTCTCCTTTGCCGCAGACATGAGGCCGGAGAATGCAAGGTCCATGCCCTTGACCGTGTAGGGGAGTTCCGTATACCTTCCTGTGGCTGCGCGTTGCTCGATGGCCGGACCGCCCGGGTGCGGGAGGCCCTTTGACCGGGCGAATTTGTCAAGCGCATTGCCGATCCCGATATCGAGCGTCTCACCAAAAATACGATACCGCCCGTTCAGGAACCCGATCACCTGCGTATTCGCCCCGCTCGCATAGAGCACGACCGGATCCTTGCACCCGGTGGCAAACCTCCCGATCTCAACGTGGGCGACGCAGTGGTTTACGCCAACAAGTGGTACCTTGAGCGAAAGGGAAAGAGATCGGGCGGCGGTGGCAACCGTCCGGAGGCATGGCCCGAGACCCGGTCCCTGCGAGAATGCGACAGCCGTAATCAGTTCCGGCCGGGTCAGCACCGATGATATAACCTCATTCATTACCGATGCATGGTGCTGGGCCGCTTCGCGCGGGTGGATGCCTCCGTGTGGCGGCTTATACGGCCGTGATACAAGAGAGACGAGATCCGTATCAAAAACTGCGGCACTGAGGTTCCATGCAGTGCCTTCAATCCCGAGTACCTGCCCGAAAATAGGCATTCACAAAATTATTTTTTGAATTCAGTATATCCGCATTTACCGCAGGCAGTCCGGTCTTTGTGGTCTGCCATCATGACCCCGGGCCCGCAGCGCGGACAATATTTCTTTGCGGTCGTGACCCTGCCGCCATCAACTTTGAAGAATGCGCCCCGGCTCTTGCCCTTTGCAGCCGCTCCCTTTGTTGCTGCCATGCTATGCAGCTCCCTCTTCTTTGGGTTTTGGCATGCCGCGTGTCATCAGGTGTGTGCGTTCTGTTTTCTTCCTGCCCTCTTCGCTGTCATAGATACGTACATCGCCGGTAAGTTCCATCTTTCCAAAGATCGTATTTAGCGAATCCAGCACCACCTGCTGCTCTTTGACATTCATGAGTGCGCAGACCTTTCCGATAATCTGCATGCGGGAAGGAGTTGCACCCTCATATCGGAGCGTAAACCGGACCTCCCTTCGTGATAAAAGTTCATTTCTTTTATCGCTGGTAACTTCAAAATCCATCGATATCCTGTAATTATTGGGAACAGTGTTATTTAAAATATGATCATCATCAAGAGGGATTCTTATGACGGGCGAACACCCGAATCAGATTAAAAAAAAATATCTGTGTTTCAGGATCCTCCCGTGCGGACAAAATGGGAGAGCAGTTCACGTGCCTTCTCTTTTGCCTGCTGGTCGACGGTGCGGACCACGACACCTTTCTGCGGCTGTCCATAGAGCACGATAACTCCTTCGGGTGCAGCGATTACGAGCGGGATAACAGCGAGATCCTCCTCGCCACTGACACAGATCGTTGCCGGTGGATGAGCGATCGCGTCACCGATACCTGCGATCAGATCGTCGGTGATGGTGCCGGCTGGATTTTTCACGGTCAGGATCCGTCCGGTGCACGGAGCATTTTTTGTGCATGGTGAGCGCATTGTGTGCCCGTCAATGATGGATATGGCAGGCACGATGCCGTTTTTGTGAAGATTATGGGTCACGACATCCCCGACAGAGTATACCGTGCGGTGGGTAAGCCGTGGGATTGCGCCGGCTACATCAGAGAACAACTCGCCGAACGGCTCTTTGAAAAAATGTCGCCGCTCTTCTGGGAGTATGAGCATCAACGGACCTTCAGCGCGTACCGACCGGGGAGTTTGATGTTCATTTTTTTTGCCACATCCGAGTGTTCAGGATCGATGATGACAAGGTATCCTGCCCAGTCTTCGCTTATGTTTGTGGTCCCGCAGACCACGCAGCTCTCCCCATCAACAACACGGTGACATTCGCGGCACACCTTGCCCTGTTTCTTCTTGCCTGGAGCCGGCATCCGTTCACCTCTCCTTCTGTTTGCGCGGTGCGCGTTCCTTCTTCTCTACCGGCTGCTCTTTCTCTTTTGCCTTCTCTTTCTCGAGGTTCATCTCCTCCTCGAGCCAGAGAGCTGTCCCGAGCCCGGCCTGGCGCATTGTCAACCCGATCTTGCTGTCGCGGGGTTCCCGCTCGTTCAGGCTCAGCGTCACTACACGGGCCCGGACGCTATCGCCCACTCCAATGAATCGCTTCGACTCCTGGCAGATGAGCCGTGCATTTTTTTCATCGAAGTTAATGTATTCATCGGATATCTGGCTCACATGGAGCATTGCATCGATAGGGCCAAGGGAGATGAATGCGCCAAAACTTGTTGTCTCCACAACAACCCCCTCGATCACTTCCTGCAGCGCGAGGCGAAGTACCAGCGCTTCAAACCTGACATCATAGTAAACGCCGCCGTCACCAGGCACAATCTCACCATCGCCTACGTCAAGCACCCTGGTAACGCAGATAAAGATCCCGATCTCCTTATCGATGCTCCCCTCCAGATGCTCCTGCAGGACATCCAGAATTACCTTCTCGAGATCCTCACCGAGACGGTTGGGGGGCACTCTCACCTTATCATCTAACTGGATTTTATAATACATGACAATCCCCTAGCTCTGTATCAGTTCCAATCTTTTCTGTTTTCTCATGGATATAACACCAATGCTTCGGGAAAGCAGCATCTCCCGCAAGCGCCGATCATTGGTCACCACCAGGCAACCATTTTTCTGTGCATAATCAACTACCTGTTCATCGACGGAGTGTAATGATACTTCTTTCAAATGAACCGTCGTGCATTGTTGTGCCGCGATCAGTGCATAACGCGCAGCTGCCGCATCCCGTCCCTGCCCCGAGGAGATGCCGGCAAGTTCCCTGACAACACTTTCGAGGACGAGCGGTTCGAATGCACCTACCAGCTGGCGAAGTTCATCGAACAGGTCGATGGAAAACTGCGCCGGCATCATCAGCGCATTGGCGTCGAGGAGTACTTTCACTCGTTCAGAACGCCCATGCCGATCAGGCGCCAGCGTGCTCCCACCTGCCGGCTTATTGCAATCCGTGCACCAAGTTCTGCGCATACCGGTCGCTTCAGGGAAATCTCAACGTTCTCTTTTTTTGTGCTGGTGACGACACCGACGGTGACCGCGGTGCCCACCGAAAGCATCAGGGGTTCGTTGAATTTCAACGGTTCGATGGCGAGTTCGCTCGTTGCCCCAACGACCCGTTCCATCAGGGTAACGTGGCAACGCACACGGTCCCAGACAGGGGGCAGCTTGCCGAGATGGCCGGCGACCTGTCCGGCAAGGGCATCACTTTTTGTGAGTGCGGGGTCGAGTTTTGTCCCGATACCGAGGAGTCCGCCCGGAGTTGCTTCCGTCACTCTGGTGGAGCCCGCATTGATGGAGGTTATTCTGGTGGTGATCGGTTCCCACCTGATCCGGTTCTCGACCTGCAACTGCCGCCCGGGACGGATCTCGATCTCGTCTTCCTCGCGGAGGATGCCGCGGATGAGGGATCCCCCGATAACTCCCCCCTTGATCTCTTTCCAGTTGCAACCCGGTTTGTTCACATCAAAGGAACGGGCGATCAGCATGAGAGGTTCTGCATTGGGGTCACGGGCAGGTTCAGCAATTGTTGCATCAAGGGCCTGGACGAGTGCCCCGATATTGATCCCCTTCTGGGCTGACACAGGAATGATCGGGGCATGTTCGGCGATGGTACCCTTGATGAACGCCTTGATCTGTTCGTAGTTTTCGATCGCTTCTTTCTGGCTGACCACATCGATCTTGTTCTGGACGACCACGATCTTGTTGATACCGACAAGTTCCAGCGCCATCAGGTGCTCCTTGGTCTGCGGTTGTGGGCACCTCTCGGATGCAGAGATGACGAGCATTGCCCCGTCCATCAGCGCCGAACCGGAGAGCATTGTTGCCATAAGGGTCTCGTGCCCTGGAGCATCCACAAAGGATACTGACCTGAAGGGTGTCCCTTTACCGCCGCAGACCGGACAGACAGCTTTGGTTGAATACGCATCCGCCCCCTCGCACGACCCGCAACGATAGAATGTTGCGTCAGCGTACCCCAGACGGATGGAGATGCCGCGCTTGACCTCCTCGCTATGCCTGTCCGTCCATGTCCCGGTAATCGCGTTGACCAGCGTGGTCTTGCCATGGTCAACATGACCTACAACCCCTATATTGACACTGGGAATTGTCACATCATGCACGTGAAATCGAACCTCCTTACTCTATATATAACAATGATACTTATACATAACCAGTGGGGGTTTTCACGTCTGAAACTGCGGAAATTCAGGTTTTGACAGTCAGTTGTTCGGTTTTCTTTGGACCCTAAAAAATACTAAAAAAATTCTTACCCCGTGCTACGGAAATGAGATCGAAATCTTAAAAATCACACAAAGAGACATCAGGGTTAGGATTCTTTATGACCATCGATAATGAGCTCTCCCGCATCGGCATATCCCTGCCAAAGCACCTCCTTGACCAGTTCGACCAGATCATCAATTACCGGGGCTACTCGTCGCGGTCGGAAGGAATAAGGGATTCGATCAGGAACTACATCCAGTATTACAAGTGGATGGCAGATGTCAAGGGTGAACGGCAGGGTGTTATTACGATGATCTACGACCATGACCAGCGTGGGCTTTTGGTCGTGCTCACCGATATCCAGCATGAGTTCAAGGGGATCATCCAGGCATCGCTCCACTCCCATGTGACCGAGTCGAGATGCCTGGAGGTGATCCTCCTTCGGGGTGACGGGACGCAGCTCAAATCGCTGGCAGAACACCTGATGTCACAGAAAGGTGTGGAATCGGTCAAACTGACAACGATCGGGGTGGAGGATTAACCCCCGCCCTCGCAGCTCTGGTCGGTACCTTTTAAGGCATCCAAAAACTCAGTACTGGAAGCATATTCCCGCTCGTGCTCGATGACTTTTTTTGCGTCTTCGGTGGTGGTCTTTTTAACCTTTTCGGCGCTGCCTGCCGGTATCAGCTGGTCGATACGGTAGAGAAGGTGCGTGCTGTCCAGTTCTGCAAAGGCTTCCCCCCTGACAGTTTCAATGTGCTGTATCGTACCGGTAGTTCCTGTACGCGGGTACCGTGCCTGCATGCCCATAACGACTTCGTCCGCGTTCATAGATGACAATGAGTGCCAGCTTCCTTAAATTCTTTTGTGCGGGTATGTCAGATAACCAGTTTTCTGAGGACCGACACGATCTGCCGGGTGCTTTCGTGCGGGTACAGATCGTCACGGCAGACAAACTGGAAACTGCCCTTGAGCGCTGAAAATATCTGACTGATCGCATCGCCATGCGATGGACCGTAACCCCCCTCCAGGACAAGGGCGAGTGGCGTATCGACCACGGTCTTCAGAAGTGATGTGAGAACACCGAAATCGGCAGGCTCCAGCCGCATCCCGCTGCGCGGGTCATCAGCAAGCGGATCCTGACCAGCGGATATAATCAGTATCCCGGGTCTGAACTTCTCGATCGCCGGAATGAAGACATGATCGAATACGAGGTGGTAATCCGCTATTGTGGCACCGCTGCGGATCGGGGCATTGATCGTGTATCCCCTTCCGGTCCCTGTTCCAATCTCATCGACCCACCCCGTACGGGGAAATGTGTTGCCCTGGTGGATCGAACAGAAGAGGACGCGGTCACTGGTGTAAAAGATTTTCTGGGTGCCGTTCCCGTGGTGGAGGTCCCAGTCCACGATCGCCACCCTTTCGACACGGTCAAGAGCAACCGACGCTGCGATTGCTGCGTTATTAAAAAGGCAAAATCCCATCGCACGGTCGGGCTCTGCATGGTGCCCGGGTGGTCGTACCAACGCAAAACAGTGACTTCCGTTAAGAGCCGCATCCACCGCCCCGATTGCTGCACCGGCGGCATGCGATGCAACATCGAACGATTGCCCGGTCACGTAGGTGCTGGGGTCGATGAAGTGCTGCCCCCCGTGGGTGCTCAGCTCCCGGATCATGCGGATATGGGATGCAGTGTGAACACGCAACAGGTCATCGACTGAAGCAGCACATGGTTCGTCCAGTTGGACATCGGAAGGCACCCCCTTCATCACATCATAAAGACGCCGCCCGGATTCATCATGGGTCTCCAGATCATGCTGCGAAAAGATGGTTCCCGAAATCGCCCTGCATCCGGTCATAGTATCGTAACAATTGGTCTGCCCGTCTTGATCCCACGCAAATTCGGTTTTGCCGATTGAACCGGCATACGGCGGACATTCAGTTGATGGTCAGCCCCTGCATCACTGCATTCTCCGGGACATCAAACTCTTTTTTGGTACTGGTGATCCGGTATTTACCGGTTGCCTTAACCCCATACGCGTTCCCGCTGGTGGCGTAAGGGACAATGAATTCGCCATTGGTGCTCTGCTGGCGGTAGGTGAACTGACGGCCTGTGTTGGATACGAGGGGAATCTCAATGATGCCTTCACCCCTGATGTGAGCGCCCTTCGCATACTCAAAGATTTTCACATACTTGATGTCGGGTGTGTTTGCGGCAAAGACATTGGAAGGAGATTCGTGGATGAGCCGGTAGTGGTTGAGAGCAGGTACAGGTTCGACAGGAAGGTAAATTGCAGGACTGAATGTGTCGGCATGGTATCCCGAGGGAGCTTTTGAGTTGTATTCGGAGGCACGGGCGAGGGATTCTGAGGCATTCATCAGGACAGCATTCGTAATGACCGGCACAGAAACAAGGGAGACACTGGGGTCAATATACTCAATGTAATAGACCGTTGGGGAGTCTGCCATTGATCCATCGAAATTGTGGAGTCTTGAGACCATGGTAAGATAATAAGGCTGGCTATTGAGTATGACTTCCTGGTAACGATCGGGTTGTGCCGGGTCCGATGCAGCAAACTGCGTCTGATAGGGTCGCGTACTGGCAGTCGTGTTGAACCACGTCGCCATCGCCCAGAATTTACCGGTGTCCATTTCTATATCAGTGATAACATATCTGGTGCCCAGCTTGTCAAGCACGGAATTTGCACTCTGTTCGGATGTGGTCATAAAGTACGCTGCCGCCCCGATGTCACCTGCGACCCCCCGCTGGAACGGGTTCGCATTGGGGATCCGTTGTGCGATGAACGTGATCATGTGTCCGTAGTCCCACCAGGACATGACACCGTATGCCTGTGACGGGTACCGGTATGTCTTCTGGTCATAGATGGCCAGATAATCCACCCCGGTGTCTGGTGTATTGTTGCCGAGCCACTCAAGCGACTCACGCCAGTCTGAGCTCATCCGTATGGGATTTGAGACCGCATTTGAATAACTGTAATTAACGGAGGTCGTAACAAACAGGATCGCCAGTATTATCGTGCCGGCGAGCAGCAATGCAAATGCGACACTTTTCCGGAATTGTCCCTCTTCCGGTTTGATTCCGCCTTTTTTCCGTTTCCGTTCCCGCTTTGAGTCAGGACCGGAAGGCTTTTTCTTTGGCGGTTCTGCCGAAGGTCTGAATATCTCTCTTAACAATTTCGATGCAGGGTGCCAGCTTATGCCAATGACAAAGCTGACAACCACCGACGTAAGTAATGCAACATTTACGGCAAGATAATATTCGTACCTGATATGCTGCCATGTGGAAACGAGGATGATGAGCGACCAGATCAGGGTAAAAACCTGGTGCGGGTGCTCTTCTCTGATATTTTTATACGCGAGGACAGCAACCCCCCCGGCCATCAGGATAAGGCCATAGTTAAACGTCGACCATGCAAGGTCAATATCCCACCCCCTCGCTTCCTGGACGGTGAGTACTTCTGCCGCCTGCCCGAAGAACGAAAAAAAACTGGAGATGAGGAGATTGAAGATTGACGGGTTTGCCACATACAGGATCAGGCTGCAGATTATACCAACTCCTGCAATCGAGAGCGGGTACAGGAACCTGTTTTTGGCATGGAAATACTGTGCCAACAGATACAGTGCGGCAGTGCCCCCGATAGCTCCCAAATATGCATACACATGTCCCAGCGAGTAGAGTGCAAGGGATATCTGGGAGGCGTCCGTTTTGATCCCGAAAAGGAGCAATCCGATGATCGCAACAGAGAATATTATACTGTTAACCCAGAGGAGATACGCCCCATTCTGGCCGCGATAGAAATCAATGATAAACTGGAAGAGGGTGAAGATGACCACGATCATGGCAAAAAGGACCATGGTCGGCATGGTGAACAGCCCAAGAAGGTAAGCAAGTCCTGCCAGAAAGGCAATAAATACCGGCCTTTTTATCGTATCGAACTTTTTAAAATCCATCTCTCTCTCTTTTGCAGCCTGGAGTGCATGGATATACGCAAGACAGAATAGCGTCGAAAAAAATACTTCGGCAATATGGTGATCAAGGTATCCATAGAACGACCGGTAGAAATACTGCCCTGATACAATTGCGATAAAGCCGGATGAAAGGAGTCCTGTCTTCCAGTCCCCGCACGATTTCCCGACAAAATACATGATAGGAACCAGCACCGTCGCCATGAGCGGCGGTACAAGAAGTGTTGCCGAAATAATCTCCGGGCGCGTCGCTGCGCCGGTGATTATACACATGAACGCAAGGATATAGGTGAACAGCGGGCCCCAGTAGATAAAGTCGCCATTGGGAAAATTCGTCATTGCATCAAACCATGCATAAGTGGGAAAATTGTGCAGGATCTGTTCGACCTGCCGGAGGTTGTAGAGCGGGTCATCGCTTGCCACAACGTTCAGGATGTCGGTATTGCCCAGATTGAACATTGGTATCAGGCGCAACCAGAGCGCAAAAGCCGAAAAAAAGACAATAAGGCCGATAACAAGGTAAATCCGATATTTTTTCAGTTCTGGTGCTATCATCTGATCATCCTAATGAGGTACCATATTTCTGTCAAGACCACAAATAAATTTGGATAAATCCATCAGAATAAGCGTTTTAACAAGGTTTCAAACTGGAGGGATTTTTCTTTCCAGCTGTATTGCTTGAGATCGATCCTGTAGGAAACGGGGTGTTCCATAAGGTATTTCATCTGCCCGATAAATTCGGACAGGGTCCGGTACGGAAAAATATGCGCCCCACCAATCCTCATTACGTCAGGTATGGGGCGCATCACAATGGGTTTTCCGCACGCAGAATATTCAAAAAATTTATTGGGGAGGGCGATATCAGCCCACTGGGGCGGTAACAGCGGGATCGTGCAGACATCCATGCACGCGATGAAGGAAGGGAGTTCGTGATAGGGTCGGAATCCGGAAAAAATTACATGATCCTGTACATGAAGGTCCCGGACCAGCTGCTCAAGTTCTTCTTTAAACGGCGTAAAAAGTGATCCGCCAACGATGAGCACCTTTGTCTTTTTGTGAAATTCAATCAGTTTTGGGATACTCCTGATGATCTCGTCTACCGCATACCATCGTTCCACGCTTCCGGCAAACCCGATAACAAAGTCGTCCGGGGCGATCCCAAGTTCTGCCCGTTTTGCGGAGCCATCCATGGGCATGAAGAGATCGGTGTCAACCCCATTTGTTACCAGTTCAGCATCAAAACCGAAATTCTTCAGTTTTTCGACCAGGGACGGTGAAACGGTAGTGATGATGTCGCTGTCGCAAAGGTTCTGACGCGTGATGCCCCAGACAACCCTGCGGACGGTCCATTGGAGGACACGGCTCTTCATGTATGCCGCTGCCGAATCCGGGAACCAGTCTTTCAGATCAAAGAGAACGGGGATCCTGAATTTTTTTGCCGCATGAATCGCTGCGGTGCCGGCGAGCACATTAGCCGCGACAACAACATCAATCTTTTCGTCCCTGATGATTTTTTTCAATATGTGAAAGTGGTATGGTGCGTTGAACGTGTAGTGGAGCAATGGATTTTTAAAAGGAAACTGTGTCGCCTCATGAACGATCAATCTGGTTGGACGTTCTTTGCCCCTGCTCACGTGAAAATGCGGGACATGTACCTCATGCCGTGTCGCAAGATCTTCGAAGATATTGTGGTGCCGTGAAAGGACCGGGTGGTGGATATAATCCTGCGTCGAGACAAGAAGTATTTTCATACGTTGTCAGTCCACGGGCTGTTTGTCATATTGAATTGAACAGGAAGAATCAGAAATTCTCCCCTCTTTTAGTATTCTGGTCTTATTGCGTCCGGCAGATCCCTGATCTTTGCCGGTAACCCGATCGCAAGTTTATACGGGGGCACATCCTTGGTCACGATGGCCCCTGCGGCAATAAGCGAGCCCTTTCCGATACACACGCCCGGAAGGATGGTGACATTTGCTCCCACGGATGCCCCGTCAGAAATCGTCGGTCCCCGAAGGCCATCTCTTCGTGACGGGGGATAACGATCGTTCGTGAGGACCGTATTGGGGCCAATGAAGACGCTATCCCCCAGGGTCGAATCTGTCGGTATATACACCATGCTCTGGAGGTTGACATCGTTGCCCACAGTGACCCTGCCCTCGATAATCGATGCTGTCCCGATTGAAACCCGGTTGCCGATCCGTGTCTTCTCACGGATGAGCACATGATGCCCGCAGGAGAAATTATCGCCGATTGCTACGTCACAGTATATGATCGTGCCGGACCTTATGATCGCATGGTTTCCGATTGTCGTTCCTTTAAACCCGGTCTTTTTAAGATTTTCCCGCGAGGGAAAACCCAGTGTAACCGGTTCAAAAATCTGTGCATCCGCACCCAGCGTATTGACTCCATACTCAATCATTCGACTGTCACGCTCTTTGCAAGGTTCCTAGGTTTATCCACGTCCCTGCCCAGCGCTACTGCAGTGTGATACGCGAGCAGCTGCAGGACGACGAGGTTCGTCAGTATCTGGACGAACCTAGACGTCTTGGGGAGCGGGATGAAGATGTCCACGATGTCGGCAAGTTCACCGTCCCCTTCAATGCCAAGCGCGATCACCGGTGCCCCTCTCGCTTTCATCTCCTTGATATTGGAGATCATCGCTCCGTACGTATCATCAGGCATGCAGATGGCGATGACCGGAGTATCTATTGAAAGCAGGGCAAACGGACCATGCTTCAGTTCCCCCGCGGCATAACCCTCTGCATGGATATAGGAGATCTCTTTCATTTTCAGGGCACCTTCAAGGGCGACAGGATAAAACGGCCCGCGCCCGACATAGAAAATACTCTGTGCCTGTTTACATGTTGAGACAGCATCAGAGAGATCCCTCAAGAGCACATCCTCAATCGCACGGTGTGCATGCAGCAGTCCTTTTGTGAACTGCTCGCCGGAGATGAGGTTGACCAGCTGCATCATCACTGCGAGCTGGGCAACAAAGGACTTTGTTGCCGCGACGCTGATCTCGGGCCCGGCCCGCATGAATATTGTGGTGTCGGCAATCCGGCTCACTGAACTTCCCAGCACGTTTGTTATCGCAAGTGTCGGACAATTATGTGATTTTGCCTGCTTGAGTGCGGTCAGGGTGTCGGCCGTTTCACCGGACTGGGTGATGCCAATGACAAGGCAGCTGACCGGCGGGGGGAAATATTTGAATTCTGAGGCAAACTCGATTCGTACTGGTATCCCGCAGGTCTCCTCCATGATATACTTGAATATGAGGCCGGCATTGTAAGACGAACCGCAGGCGACGATCGCGACCGATGGAGGTTTTTTAGCAATCGCAGGCAGGGTCTCCCGATCCAAGGCGCGGAAAGAGTTGTAAAATGCCAGGGGTTGTTCATAGATCTCTTTGAGCATGTAATGGGCAAACCCGCCCTTTTTGGTATCCTCGACTGACCAGTCCACAAGTTCAACAGGGCGATTGACCAGATCTTTCCCATGGCAGATGTCAATCCTTGTACGCGACAGGCTTGCGATATCGCCGTCTTCGAGAAAAATGGCGCGTTCAGTATGTTCGAGGATCGGGGTCATGTCAGAAGCGGCGAAATATTCCCCATCCCCGATTCCGATGACAAGGGGGCTTGCATTACGCACTGCGATGATTCTTTGCTCTTCTTTCGAGATGATCAGCAGTGCATAGGAGCCCTTCAGCCTCGGTACCACATTCTGAACGGCGGAGAGCAGGTTGTCTTTATACTCCTCTTCGATCATGTGGGCGATGACTTCGGTGTCGGTTTCTGAAAGGAACCGGTGCCCCCGTGCAATGAGCTGCCTTTTTAATTCCGCATAGTTCTCGATGATGCCGTTATGGACGATGGCAACCCGGTTTTTGCAATCGGTATGCGGGTGGGCGTTGATATCATTGGGCACGCCGTGCGTCGCCCAGCGGGTGTGCCCGATTCCAATCGTGCCGTTGAGGTGAAGTGCTGAGCGGGCGTTTTCCGAGATCCTGCCTGCATGTTTGTAGGTTTCAATCCCGCTTCCGATCGTGGCAATACCGAACGAATCGTACCCCCGGTATTCAAGTTTCTTAAGACCATTGATGATAACTGGTGCAGCTGTTTTGCGACCGATATAGCCGACAATACCGCACACTTCAGATCACCAGAGAATCATCGGGAATAAAGGAGGAAATGACCCGGTTGCCATCCTCAACCGTAGTATTGTTCCCGACGATACAATTTTTGAATGTGGTGAAGGCTCCTGCCTGTACCCCATCGCCGAGAATCACACCAAACTCAGGCTTTGTGATAACACCTTCGATCTCCATGAGCGAAGCGCTCGTGCAGGTGGTTATATGATCGGAGAGTATGCACCCTTCACCGAGAACCGCGTCAAGAATACGGGAATGCGACCCGATGGAGCAATCGTTCATGATCAGGGAATTACCAATATAACAGAACGGTTCGACCTTGACACGGGAACCGAGACTGGTATCCGGCATAATGCAGCAGTTCGGTCCGATCTCACAGTTCTCCCCGATAATAACAGGTCCTGATATCACGGTATTGGGACCGATGGTTGTGCCTTTCCCGATATGAACGGTGCCTGTGATGATGGTGTTCCTGCTGGAAATACCGTGGCGGGAAGCAGAGATCTGCGACAGGAGGCGGGCATTCATCCTGAGAAGATCCCACGGATAGATTGCATCCTGCCAGTCACCGGCAACAACACCACGGATCGTTTGACCGTCTTCCAACATGCTGGAAACCGCGTCCGTGATATTGTTGTCCCTGATATATGAGAAAAAACCGGGCGTCAGGGAAAAAATACCCGTACTTACCATGAAGCTGGGGGATTTTTCCGGTTTCTCAATAATTTGGGTGACATCTCCCTCTTTTAACATCACGACCCCGAAATTCGAGGGGCTGGGGTGCTCTTTGACAAGCATCGCGTTCTGCATTTCCTTGATCTGTGCGATCGATCCGGCATCGATATAGTTATCACCGGGAAGGAGGAGAAAATCCCCTCTGATTTTTGATTTTGCACATTTCAGAGCATGGGCTGTCCCGAGCTGTTTGTCCTGAACGACAACGGTGACGGGAACGTTGAGCTGGTTGAGATATCGCGTGACCTGCTCTTTCCGGTACCCGACGACGACGATAATATCCCGGATCCCGTTTTGTATGAGGGCATCGATCACGTACTCAATGATTGGCCGGTTTGCCACCGGAATCAATGCCTTTGGCCTGCTATGCGTGAGCGGCCGGACCCGCTTTCCCTCCCCGGCTGCAAGAATGACTGCCTGCATCTTTCACCTACCGAATATACGAATTTTCCCCGATGATCCCCTCAACGTAACTGCTGGGGGCAAATTTTGCGCCGGTCCCGATGACCACTCCCACGTTGACAGAGCAGTTGATCCCGAACTGCACGTCGTCCCCGATGATGGCGCCGAATTTTTTTTTCCTGCTGTCCTTACCGCCAACCCGGATGGTCGCGTGGTCGTGGCGCAGGTTGGCGATCTTGGTTCCCGCACCGAAATTGCACCCGCTGCCGATGATACTGTCCCCGACGTAGTTGAAATGGGGAATTTTTGTCTGTGGCATGATGATGGAGTTTTTCAGTTCCGTGCAGTGCCCGATATGGCAGCCGTCGCCGACCGCGGTAGCACCCCGGATATAGGCATGCGGCCCGATCCGGCAGTTGCTGCCAATCACACAGGGCCCTTCGATACAGGTGCCGGATTTGACAACGCTGTCTTTTCCGATGATCACCGGCCCGGAACAATGGACGCCCTTTTCGACTGTCCCTTCGTTTTTTGACTTGATGGATGCCAGTAATAATGCATTTGCGTCCAGCATGTCCCAGGGGTGCCCCACGTCCATCCAGGTCAAAAGGGGTTGGGCTCTCAGTTTTTTATCACGGATATAGTCACCAAGTGCGTCGGTGAGTTCGAGTTCACCACGCACTGAAGGCTCGATCGCCTCAACCCTGCTGAAAATGTCCTGGTCAAAGACGTAGGCACCGGCATTGATCATTGTACTTTTCGGGTGAGTGGATTTTTCCTCAAGAGCGGTCACCTGCCCGCCATCCACGACGACAACCCCGTAGTCCTCCGGGTGATCTGTTGTGCTGGTGCCCATGCAGGGGGCTTTATTGGTGCACAGTTCCCTGATATCCGGACTCTGCAGGATCATGTCGCCATTCAAAAGAAGAAACTGGTCCTCGACAGAGCCGTGTGCCGCATTGAGTGCATCCGCTGTTCCCATCTGCTGGCGCTGGGGGGCATACCTGATCCGGATGCCCAGTGCTGAACCGTCGCCAAAATGTCTGCGGATCTCTCGCTCGCCATACCCTACCACGAAGACAAAATCTGTTAAACCGGCGTCACGGGCGGCGATGACAAGGTGCTCCATCATCGGGCGGTTCGCGAGCGGAAGCATCACTTTCGGACGCTTTGCCGTGAGCGGACGCATCCGCTTCCCCTCGCCCGCAGCGAGCACGACACATTCCATAGCTACAGCTCTGCCTGCAACATTTAAGCAGTTTTTCCCTGCTTTATCAGGGCACGCCCTCGTTTCAGCATCTCTTTTGCCGTTTCTGGGGTCCTGCCTTCTGCTGTTATCCTGATCTTCGGTTCTGTCCCGCTTGCACGGACCAGGCACCATCCGTTCTCATCCGCGAGACGGATCCCATCTGTCGGGTTATCTGCACCCAGTGCAGTCAGGATCTCGCGTGCCGTATCGCAGGCAACCGATTCCCGCATGACAGGATAGGATGGCATTTTATCGAGTTCTTCTGCCACATCCCATTCTGATGCGATCTCGCAGAACAGGGCAGCGGCAAAGGGACCGTCAGGACAATAGGAAATACGGGGGAAGATCCATGCACCGGAAGGTTCCCCGCCAAAATCTCCCCACGAGAGGAGTTCTTCAGAGACGAATGCATCCCCGACAGGTGTGCGATGCACTTCTGCAATCTCCTCAATGATCATGGAGGCATCGGTCGTGGTGACCACATGCCTTGCATCAAGGTACTGCGCATAGAGCATGAGCAGGTGGTCACCCGAAATGTACCTGCCCCTGTTGTCCCACGCCATCATCCGGTCGGCATCCCCGTCATGGACAACAGCACACCGTGATCCGGTCGCCTTGAGGATGTCCCTGATGTAGGGGAGGTTTTCCTCCAGGGGTTCTGAAGGGCGCGAAAAGTGACCTGATGGGTTGCAGTTGAGACAGACCGGCCTGATGCCAAGTGATACGAGGAGTTCCGGTGTGAGCAGGCACCCCGCTCCGTTCCCGCAGTCGAGGACAACGGAAATTTCACGGGCGATATGTACCTGATCAAGGATTGCCTTTCGGTGTTCTGGCAGTGCATCGAAGGAAACAAGAGATCCCTGGTTCATCCAGTCCGTCCAGTGATCCTGTTTGATCAGTTCTTCAAATTCCACCTGCTGCTGTTTTGTGAAGGACGAACCATCCGGGTTGAACAGTTTGAATCCGTTATACTCCTCTGGGTTATGGGAAGCGGTGATCACGCATGCCGCTTTCATGTTCCGCCCGGCATACGCAACGGACGGTGTTGGTGCAATACCGCAGGAATATGCTTTCCCCCCGGAACCAAGGATACCGGAGATCACCAGGTGGGAAAGGATGGGGCTGGTCGTCCTCGTATCCATCCCGATAAGGATGTCAGGTGCATGTGCTGCAAGTGCCGACCCCGTCCTGAGTGCAAGAAGGAGGAGTTCTTCTCCAAACTTCCTCCGGATTCCCGATGACCCGAATAGCATACAGTATAATGGTGGAGAAGTGAAATATCCTTATCCCTGCTCCTGCTCGGGAACGGTCAGGTACCGTACGGGCAGAACCGTTCGAGTTTTTCAAGGCTCGCGATACCGGCAGTGGAGGGCCCAAGGAGCAGTACCGTCTTTTTTTCCCGGTATTTTTCAATAATGTCGCCGGTCCCTGCAGCAATCAGACCCTCGCCGTTCAGCAGGATAATGTCTGCTGATTCCGGATTGTTCCCCATGGATGGACCCATCACCTGCTGAACCGGTTGAATCGTATCCATACAGAATACTGTTTTTCCTTCAAGCCTTGTTTTCAGATCCTGCCTGCATGCGTTATGACAGGAAAAAGGGCACGCCCGGACGCTTCGGGAGATGCAGAGAAATGCAGTCACCGCATTCAGGATTGCACATGCCGCCCCCCGTGTTGAGGGAGTACCGAGCGGTGCCCTGAACATGAACTCGGTTTTTGTAGTCGCCCGTATGGGATCGAAGGTAACAAACTCACCGGTTCGTCCCCCGAAACCTGCCTCCATACAAGCACCCTTTTCATACTGGCAGGGCACCACATCAGGATCGACCCGAAGGACAACCGGGCCATTCTCGCACCCGCTGTGGTGGAGGATGTCTTCCAATTTTTTTACCGCACTGGTAACAATATCCATGGTATCACTTCTTTTCGGTAAACAGTATGACACGTGCCGGTGACCCATCCAGCCCGGTGAGACGCAACGGGAGCGCTATCATGTCATAATCCCCCCCGCCGACTGCAGAGAGGTCGAGGAGCTCAATGATGATGCATCCATGTCCGAGTAGTTCCCGGTGAACCGTTCCGTCACCGTTGTGAGATTCGATCGACGGCGAATCGATCCCGACACATTGAATCCCGCATTTGGTGATGAACCTGGCTGAATCAGGGGTAAGGCACGAGTGGTCTTCCGAGAACCGGTCAGCACCGGAAAATGATGTTTTGAGCAGGAGCCGCTCAACCCCGTGGATTCTGCCACGGAGGTGATCGGCGCTGATCGTGCTGCCAGCTCCGCTGACATCCAGAACCCGGCACCTGCCAACCAGGTGCGAGAGGGGGACGGTGTCGATCGTATCCCCGGATTCAAGATAATGTGCCGGCGCATCGATATGGGTGCCGGTATGGGTGCTCATGTGGATATCGCTGATCCGGTATTGCCCGCGATCCTCCCGGGTGAATGCAAAACGAGTGTCACCCGGATATACAGGCAGATCAGGAGAGAGCGGGCGGGTTACGTCAATAAACGTCATGACGTTCTCAGTACTCCCACCCGTGCTCGCCGATAAGCGGGACGAAGCGGACACCGCCGTGAAACGATTCCGTCACCCGTCCATCGTGTTTCTCCCGTACGACCAGCTCCTGGACCTCCCGCCCTCCCAGCGGGGCGACAAGCCTGCCCCCCTCCGCCAGCTGTTCGATGAGCGGCACGGGTATCTTCGGTGTTGCCGCAGTGATCAGGATCCCGTCATATGGGGCAGAACCGGGATACCCGAGTGTACCGTCACCGACAATGATATTGACGTTGCATATATGAAGCGCGGCAAGGTTTCTTTTTGCAAGGTCAGCGACAGCAGGGATCCGTTCTATTGTTGTCACATGTTTCGCAAGCGCGGCCAGGACAGCCGCCTGGTACCCGCTTCCCCCCCCGATTTCCAGCAGATTGCCCTCAGGTTTTGGCCGGAGCAGCTCTGTCATCAGTGCCACGATATAGGGCTGGGAGATTGTCTGCCCGTTGCCGATGGGGAGCGGACAATCGTCGTATGCACCACGATCGTAGGGGGGCGGGATGAAATGGTGGCGGGGGATCTCCCGCATTGCCGTGAGTACACGGGGGTCACGGACGCCGCGGGCTTCGATCTGGCGTTCCACCATCCTGAAGCGTTCTTCGGCTCGTGGGTACTGGGGCATTTCTGGTATGCTCAGAATCCGGATTTTTCCGCAACATCAATGGAGGCATCGATCTGCTTCTGCAGTGCATCAGGGAGCCCGGAAATCTTGACATCGAGGAAACCACGGATGATCGTCGCTGTTGCCTCGTCCTCGTCGAGCCCGCGCGACATCAGGTACTCGATCTCGTCCCGTGCAAGCTTACCGACAGCCGCTTCGTGGGAAAGTTCAGTGCCGACGACAGAACCCTCGATCTCCGGGACCGCGTAGATCCTGCCGTCCTGCAGGATCAGCCCCTTGCATTCCAGGTGCCCGCGGGTGCCTGCTGTCTTGCCAAGAATATGCCCGCGGGAGATAATGGTGCCACCTTTTGTTATTGCACGCGCGATGAGCTCGGCGCTCGCACCTTTTCCCTCAAGAATTGCACGGGAGCCGAGGTCAAAGAACGATGTTTTGGACGCGATCACGATGCTTGAGAACCGTGCGACCGAGTTCTCCCCAATAAGATTTGCCGTGGGGTACATCTGCACCTTCTTTACCGGCTGCATACAGACGTAGTTGGAGAGGAATACTCCGTTATCTTCAACAACAGAAGCGCTCCTCGGGTAGACCTCAATATCCTCGGTCCAGTTGTGGATCATCGTGAAGCTGATCTTTGCATTCTTTTTCACATAGAACTCGGAGATGCCGTAGTGGGCACCCCCTTTTCCGACATGCGCACCGCTCGTGCAGCCGGAGATGATGTGGAGTTCGGCACCTTCCTCGGCGATGATGATGTTGTGGACATGCTGGATCTGTCCCCGCCCGAGGTAGAGGCACGCCTGGATCGGGAGGATGTTGCTCGAGCCCTCGTGTGCAATGATGACGTAGCCTTTGGGGTCTTTCTGGGCTGCAACGTATTTTGTGACCTCATCTTTTTCTGGTGAGACGACCTTCCAAGCATAGTCCTTCATCCACGCATATTTTTCAAATGCCCTTTTGTAGGAGAGGACTTCGATCCCCTCCTGTGCGCACTCGGCATGGACGATGTCCTGGTCCATCTGGAGGTAGCTCCCGCACCGGTTCTTCATCGCAAGGTCGATACCCGATTGTGCGAGACGCTCCTTGTCAACTTCTGAAAGTGCCGGGGGATTTACGTGTGACGGCATTCGAGACACTCCTTGTACCCGCGCTGCTTGATATCCTGCAGGATCTCGCGGGGATTGCCGTGGCACTTGATCTGCCCGTCACACATCACATGGCCCCGGTCGGTCTCGAGATAATCGAGGATGTAGCCGGTATGGGTGATCACAAGCCCGCTCTTCTGGCGTTTGATGATGTGCTTGTCCTTTTCGAGGAGCGAACCGATCGCTGTACCGATGAGGGAGATATTCTCAAGGTCGACACCGCTCTCCGGCTCGTCAAGCATGATGAAGTCGGGCTTCTGGATCATCAGCTGGAGCACCTCGCTGCGCTTGATCTCGCCCCCGGAGAATCCCTTGTTGATGTCACGCTCTAAAAATTTATCCATGTGAACTGATGCGGCCAGCGTCGCGATATTCTCGTTTTTTGTCCTCGATATTGCGGTGAGGAGCTTGCCCAGCTTGAGCCCGGAAATGGTGGGGGGACGCTGGAAGAGCATCCCGATCCCCCGTTGTGCCCGTTCGTGGGCGTGCATCTTTGTCACGTCTTCGCCCTTGAAGAGGATCTTTCCATCCGTTATCGTGTAGTTGGAAAAGCCCATGATCGTCATGAGGAGGGTCGTCTTCCCCGACCCGTTGGGACCGAGCAGCACGTGAGTCTCTCCCTCGTTGATATGGAGATTGATGTCGTGCAGCACTTCCTTTTCGCCGACATTCACATGCAGGTCTTCAATATGCAGCATAGAACAATCGTAGAGTGTATGTCGATTGCTGCATTAAACGCTTTTCACCGTGCCAGTCATAAAAAAATGCGGTGTACCGCCAGCATTAAACTGATGCGGTGCAATAGTACGCAGGCAACAGAATATGGGAATGGTGCTGCCTTGCGGCCGGAAAAAGTGCAGGATAAAGCGGGAAAGGCAAAAGTCAGGAAAGGCTCAAAGGATAAGAAAAAGCCTCTGTACACACATGATCCCACTGAGATCCGGAAATTTGTGAACCGGATCATCTGCGGGGACGCAGAGCAGGCACTCGCTCATATTCCTGACATGAGCATCGATATCGTCATCACATCACCTCCCTATAATTTCGGGCATGCGTACGCACAGGATCCCCACAGCGATACCCGCGAATGGAATGACTATTTCACCAAGCTGCTTGCCGTATGGCGCGAGTGCGAACGGGTGTTAAAACCCGGCGGAAGGATCGCGGTGAATGTCCAGCCGCTCTTCTCTGATTACGTCCCCGCCCACCACATCATCTCGCGCCAGTTGGCCGGGCTTGGGCTGCTCTGGAAAGCGGAGTTTCTCTGGGAGAAGCACAACTACAACGCCAAGTACACGGCGTGGGGGAGCTGGAAGTCCCCCTCGATGCCCTACATCAAGTACACGTGGGAGTTTATCGAGGTCTTCGACAAAATGACCCACAAGAAGGCAGGGAGGCACGAGGATATCGATATCACTGCTGAAGAATTCAAGGAGTGGGTGCTTGGGCGATGGTCGTTCCCTCCGGAGATCCGGATGAAGGACTACGGGCATCCGGCAATGTTTCCCGAAGAGCTTCCCCGACGGCTGATGAAACTTTTTTCCTACAAAAACGACATCGTGCTCGACCCGTTCAACGGTACAGGCACGACAACGCTTGTCGCATGGAAACTCCGGCGCCGCTTTATTGGGATCGATGTTTCGCACCAGTATTGCGACGTGGCACTCCGGAGGGTGGTGGCTGCGGCAGGTGATGGGGCAGAACAGGGATCAGATTATCCCCTGCCGGCACTTGTTTCCTTCAACGGTCTGGCAGGGCACGATTGATTCATAAAAAAAATCACAGATTTAGTGGGTGGCTTTGCACCCATTGTTACGTTTTCTTTTTTTTGTGCTGGTGATTGGGGATATAATTGTGTATGCCGGCATTTGCCGTTTCATAGTACATCGTTGAGCCGGGCAATCGAGTCGATGACAAAGGTCGGCTTGATCACTGCATTCCGTAAGGTCTCCTCCCTGAATTTCCCGGTCCTGACAAGGACTGTTTTCATACCGATTTTGCGTGCTCCTGCGATGTCAGTGATGATATCATCTCCGACCATTACTGCCTGATCCGGACGGAGATCCATGTCCCGGAGTACCATCTCGAAGAACGCTTTTGATGGTTTGCCCATGATAGTTGCGGTTTTTCCGGCTGCAAATTCAAGCGCCGCGACAAAGGGCCCCGCCGAAAGCATCAAGCCCTCCGGCGCTACCCAGTACCGGTCTTTTTCGAGCGCGATGATCTCGGCCCCATCGATCACTGCACGGAATGCCTCATTCAGGCGGCAATAAGTCATCTCTTCCCCGGCATCTCCGATCACGACATAATCCACCCTGCCCGTTTCAGCCCCCCGCTCACACCACTGCTCGAAATCCCTGTGGACATCGCCGGTCGTAATGAGCAGGCAGGTATGTTTACCTGCAGCATTCATCCGGGCGATGGCAGCGAGGGGCGGGGTGAAGATCGAGGATTCCGGTATTTCAAACCCGAGCCGGGTCAGCCGTTCAGAGATGGTTTTTCTGCACTTTCGCGTCGTATTTGATACGAACCTGACCTGGTATTTTTTTTCCCTGAGCAGTTCAACGGCCTGCTGAGCCCCGTCGATCACCCTGTCCCCGGTATAGAGAACTCCATCGAGATCGATAAGAAACCCTTTGACATCCATCCTGATGACCCCTTGTTGCCGATCCGGATCTGGAGAGACCTATCTGTATTCTCTGGTTGTCTCTGTTGGCGCGGTGAGGAAATTATGATTGCTTTACTTTCACGCCGCGCAGGTGGGGTTTAAACCAGCGGTTCCGTATTGTTATTCAGACGATGGCTGCCGTTCATCCCCCCGTCCGGATTGGTGCACTCTGGCAGCGGCGTATGGAAAATTTGCACGAATACGAAGTTATCAGGGACGGGAATGTATTCGGGACAAGTGTATCGGATCATTATGTCTTTTCTTCGGAATACGACCAGGCACGGCAGCATCTTCACCAGCTGATGGAACGGTATCGGGATGTGCCCTTTGATAACGTGTTCTCCGGTGAGGAACTGGTCAATGAGGGAGGAACGTGTTTCCTCCTCAGCAGCTGCCATAAAATCACCAGCCATGCGGTTGATCCCGAACGGTTCAGGTCGCAGGTCCTCGCAGATCTCACGCTGGTACGCGGTATCGGGGAAGCAACCCAGCGACGGTTGAAAGCACGAGGATATCAGACGATCCCTGATCTTGCAGAACACCCGAAGTTCCGGGTTCCGGCTGGCCAGGTTATCCGGCACCTCACCTGTGGTGATTCTGCAGACATCATGAGCCTTGTTGGCAGACGGCATTCCAGATCCCACCCGTTTGTTCTGGGAGCTGCAGGATTCCATGAACCGGAAGAGTATGTTTTTCTCGATATCGAGACACTGGGGCTCTTCTCCCGCCCGATCGTCCTGTTTGGCGTGGGGATGGTTGAAAACGGGAGGCTTGTCGTCCGCCAGTACCTGCTGCGCGATATCTACGAGGAACAGGCTGCACTCATCGCGGCATGCGATCACCTTTCCGGCGACCGGCCGGCGCTCGTGACCTTCAACGGAAAATCCTTTGATCTCCCGTACCTGCAGGACCGTCTTGCCTATTACGGTATGGGCGGCACCTCCCGCGTCCCTCATTTCGATGTACTTCACTTCTCCCGCAGGAGGTGGCGGGGGCAGGTTCCTTCGCTGCGCCTCTGTGTGCTCGAGAGGGAGATCTTCGGCATCCACCGCCACGACGACATCCCCGTCCAGATGGTGCCGGAGTTCTATGAGACATACCTGAACACAAAGAACTGCGGCCCGCTTGTGCCGATCATAGAACACAACAAGCAGGACGTGGTCTCGCTTGCCCTGCTCTTCTTCCGCTTGCTGGGAGATTTCCATGGCTGTTGCTGATGTCCTTGGAATTCTGGAGCACAATCCGGTCTACCGGAAGCGGGTTGTGCACATTGGCATAACCGAACAAAAGCCCCCGCAGTACGGAACGCTGACTGCCCCGCTCAGTGAACCAATCGCGGCATACCTGGATCAGGCAGGAATACGGCTATACACCCACCAGTGCGATGCCGTCAATCACATCCGCAACGGAAAAAATACCATCCTCACAACACCGACAGCAAGCGGAAAGACACTCGCCTTTAATATCCCGGTCTTTGAGCTGATGGAAGCAGATCCGCAGGCACGGGCACTGTATCTCTACCCGACAAAAGCGCTCGCGAACGACCAGCTTAAGACCCTTGAACAGATGGCACGGTTCACCGGTATATCCGCAAGACCGGCGATCTATGACGGGGATACACCGCAGTCAAAGCGACCGGCAATCCGAACAAATGCACGGGTCATCATCTCCAACCCCTACGAGATCCACCATGTTCTTGCCTGGCACGCGAAATGGCGAGACTTTCTCTCCCATCTCCGGTTTGTGGTTATCGATGAGGCGCACCGCTATCGCGGCGTTTTTGGTTCCCACATTGCGCTGCTGATTCGGAGGTTGCGGCGTCTCTGCCGTCATTATGGATCGGATCCGCAAATGATCCTCTCGACCGCAACGCTTGCCAACCCGCTGGAATTCGGCAGGCGGCTGACGGGACAACCGTTCGAGCTTGTCGAAAAGGACGGCTCCCCGCACGGCAGGAACCACTTTGTCCTCTACAATCCGTTCTACGATGGGATTGGCAGGCGGTCCACCCACGAGGAAACAAAAGACCTGCTGGGCTCCTGTGTCAGGGGCAATCTCCAGACGCTCTGCTTCACCGGTTCCCGGAAGATGGCGGAGCTGATTGCGATCTGGGCCCGTGAGGACGCGCGGCGCATCTCCCCCCTGCTTGCCGGCTCGATTGCCGCGTACCGCGCCGGATATCTTGCAGAAGAGCGCCGGGCAATCGAGCGGCAGCTCAAGGATGGTTCAATGAAGGGCGTGGTCTCGACCAACGCCCTTGAACTGGGGATCGATATCGGGTCACTGGATGCCGTAATCATCTCCGGTTACCCCGGCACCATGATGGCGACCCGGCAGCAGGCAGGACGGGCAGGCAGGAAAGGCGGGCCGTCGCTTGCCATTCTCGTTGCGCAGGCAAACCCGCTTGACCAGTTCTTCATGCACCATCCCGACCAGTTCTTTTCGCGTTCGCATGAGCATGCGATTATTGATACGCAAAACCCCTACATCGTCTCCGGACATTTGCTCTGCGCAGCAGCAGAGCTCCCGTTGCGGGATGAAACTGACCGGGAGTTCTTCGGGGATGCATTCCCATCCCTCCTTGCAGAACTTGCATCCCAGAACCTGCTGAAGCAGACATCCCGCGGGTGGGTGTACAGCGGACGCGGCCGGGCGGCAGACGTGGTGAATCTCGATGGTGTCCCCGGTGAGACATTCCGGATCCTCTGCAACGGCAGGCTTCTTGAAACCATGGACCGGGCGCAGGCCTACCGCGAAGCCCACCGGGGAGCGATCATGCTCCACCAGGGGGAGAGCTACGTCGTCAGGGAAATGGATCTCGAGACGCACACCGTCAGGGTCATGGAGACCGATGTGGACTATTACACGCAGCCATTAAAAGACGTGAACCTTTCCGTTATCGGGACTCTGGAGACCCGGAATGACAATGGGGTGACGTGTGCCTTTGGCGAAGTGGAGGTGACCGAACTGTATACCGGCTATAAGATCAAACGCAGGGACACCATCATCGGCGTGGAGCCACTCACACTCCCGCCGCTGACCTTCCGGACCAAGGCATTCTGGTTCATCCTGCCCGCTGGCATTGAACAGAGCGTGGCAGAAGCCTCACGTGATCTTGCCGGGGGACTGCACGGCGCGGAGCACGCGATCATCGCGCTCATGCCGCTCCATGTCATGTGTGACCGCTGGGATATCGGGGGGCTCTCCTCGCCGGCATTTGGTGAGAGCGGTGAGCCGGCCATTTTTGTGTATGACGCTTATGAAGGGGGTGTTGGTCTTGCCGAGAAAGCATATGAAATCCTCCCACAACTCTTTGCGACTTCCTATGAACTCGTGCGGGACTGCCGTTGTCAGGAGGGATGTCCCTCATGCATCTATTCGCCCAAGTGCGGCAATGATAACCAGCCGCTCGACAAGGAAGCGACCGTGCTGATTCTCAGGGAACTTTGCCGGCGCCCGGAAGAGAATGAATGTGCCGGCTGCTTCAGCGGAACGGAAAAAATTACCTCTCCTGAGCCCTGCGTCAATCCACAAGGATGATCCTGTCCTCGGGCTCCATGATATCATCATCGAAAATGAACAGGTCGTCAATCCTTGCATGAAGTGCCTTTGCGATATCGTGGGCGAGCCTGAGCGACGGGTTATACTTTCCCTGCTCCAGAAAAACAATCGTCTCCCTGCGCACCCCAACTTGTTTTGCCAGATCGTCCTGCGTTATGGAGAGACGGGCCCGGTATTCCTTTATCCGTGTCTGCATCCCGCCTCACCCAGATGCCATGATCATCATTCCACATCCCCTTTCCTGAAGAGGTATATCTGGAATATCAGGGCAGACAGGGTGAGTACGATGATGGACAGGGCAAGTGCAGCCCGGGCACTCCATGAAAAAATGCCCAGGTAATCCGCCCAGAACAGTGCAACCATGAAAAAGACTCCGGTCAGCCATGCATATGACAGACCATACGCCCCGATCTTTTTTGACCGTTCGTCTGACTCCGGACTATCCCCGTACCTCTGTTGCCGTATGAATCCGGTGAGAAGAAATGCAAACCCTGCAGAAAAAAGGGCTGTACTGACGATTCCCTGATCGGGTTTGACGGCGATGAATACAACACCATTGATGAGCATCAGCAATCCGATGATAATACGATAGCTATTTCTGGGTGTCGTCCTGATCACTCCTGTTGTTATATATTTCTAACATTAGAAGATATTAATGTTATGTATTTCTAACAAATTGCCCGGGATATGATGGAAAAAAAGATGAATGAATTATTCCTGCACGACCGATCGCACGGAAAGGAAGACCGGCCCCCGTACATCCACTTTTTTCTTGTTGTCCGTGACAGAGCGCATCGCGTGCTCTTCGATCTTCAGGTTGATGTCGCTGGGAAGTTTTGCCACCTTGACCTGTACCATTGTGGATCTCCCGCACCGTGCAGCCTCTTCGATCCGTGTGGCAGCGAGTGCGGCAACTGCGTCAAGGTGGGTGATACCGGTAGAAACACCTTCGGTGCGCACCTGCTTCCATTTCTCTGTGTCGGGGACGCCGAGGACAGATCCGTCGTGGACAAAGATCTCGTTGGCGCATGCCGGGCCGCACAGCTTTGCATTTGACTCCGTCTCTTCAACAACAACCGATACTTTTCTCCCGCCAAGCAGGCCTTCCCATGCGGTAAACGAGCACGGCCCCTGGGCGGCTGCATTCGCTGCGGCAACCCGGGCAATGGCTGCAGCAAGCGCCTTTCCGTCCGGAGAGACAGGTTCCTCGCGGAGATGGACGGCACGGGCGATCTCATGGTCGGTGAGCAGCCGGGGGAAGAACTGGGGGTACGCGAGCTGCCGCAGATCGTTCGCATTGTAGGCGACCATCGCCAGCCGTTCGACGCCCAGCCCGAGGTTCATGACCGGGACACCAATGCCATACTCCGCGAGTGCTGACGGGGAGTACATGCCAAACGTCGCAACCTCCACCCACCCGTGGACCGGGTGGCGGGCGTACACTTCAGTCTGGGTGTCGGGCATGTAATATTTTGAGCGTTTCTCATCCGGCTGGAACCGGAAATCGGTGTACCCGAACGCGGAGAGGAGCGCTTCACTCACTGCCTTTCCCTCCTCGTTGGTGATATCCTCGCCGGCAACAATGCATGACGCGGAGTGGTAGGTCATGAGCCGGGTCGGGCCCTCTGCCTGTTCACGCCGGAAGCAGCGGTCAACCGAAAAAAGCCTGACTGGGAGGGGTGTCCGTTCCCAGATCGATCCGAGGGTGAGGAACCAGCCGCTCGTCATGTGGCTGCGCAGGGTGCTTCGCGAGGACTCCGGCGTCAGCGCCCGGAATTCCGGAAAGACTGCATCGAGGATATGCACAACGAGCGCGTCGTCCACCCCGAGTACTTTGGCGAGCTCAATGGTCAGTTCGTCCCCGTCGATCTCGGACTTCTTGTATGCGTGGAGCGTCTCGCGCAGGCGCTCCTCGGTCTCTTTTGTCATCAGCTGGTAGGCATTCTGGTGGCCCGCGGTGCCGGCAGGGACCGATCCTCCGTGGGCCAGCGGGCTTTTGTGGCTCTGCAGGATCTCGTTGATCTCGTCAAGCTGCTTTTTTGCTATCCCGACATTCGGGCGCGGGAGCCCGCCGAGGTAGAAAACGCGGTCGAGCACTGCCATTGCCTCGGGACCGAACTGGCGGTAGATGTCCTGTTCGTCGACAATCAGGGGGTTCTCCACCTCGTCAAAACCGAGCGCAAGGTAGGTCTCGCGCAGCCGGTTGATAGTCGCAAAGACCGGGTGCGCCTGAGCTTGCCGGTACCCGAGGCGCGGGTATTTTCCTGCCTGACCCGCAGGGGTGAGCACAGATGGCCCTTCATGCCATGCCCTCTCAAAATTCTCATGCGCTTTTCTCTTCCAGTCCTCGGGAACAAACCTCATGTCACACGCTCCAGGCAGACCACCCTGCTCGTCCGGTTTTCATCGATGACCCGGTAATCGCATGCAGCAGCAACCCTCTCTGCAAAGCTGCGCACCCGTTCATGCTCCGGCATATTTTCTCGTTTTAAACGGTATCTACTGTATCCCAGATACATGTATCCCTTCACTTCAACAAATGTCGAGCCTGAGTCCTGCAGCAGTCCGGCATATTTTTCCGGTGCAATGTCATTCAGCCCACAAACGAGCGTGATGCGCACGGCCGACCGCCGCGTGCCGAGCAGCGCAAGGCTCTCAACGATGCACTCCCAGTAATCGCCAGCCGGGCGGCAGACCGAACGGTAGGTTGCCGGATCGGGTGCATCGAGCGAGACGTACATCTGGTACGGGTAGCAGCGTGCAAGCATCTCTGGGTTCGTGCCGTTGCTCACCAGAAATGTCGTGTACCCGCTCCGTTTGAAAAGATCGATGAGATCCGGGAGTCTGGTATACAGTGTTGGCTCACCGGAGAGGGAGATTGCCACATGCTTTGGCTCCAGTGCCTGCTGCCACCGCTCGTCGGTCACGGTATTGTCAAGGACTGCATTGTATCCGGCCAGCGCTTTTTTCTGGAGCCTGTGCATACCGGCAAGGATCGTTTCGGGCGGGCACTCCTCCTCTTCTGTAGCTCCAAGCTCGAATGAGCGCCAGCAGAAGAGGCAGCGCTGGTTGCAGCGCAGGGTGGGGGTCATCTGGACGCAGCGATGGCTTTCAATGCCGTAGAACTGGTGCTTGTAGCACATATCCCCGCCGGCCAGCGCCCGCTTGCACCACATGCAGGGCTTCAGTGCTGCAGATGACGTTTTTGAAAAAAACTGGTACCCCTGTTTTATCAGGGCATCACATGGTTCTGATGGCATCGATCCCGAGTGTCTCGAGGGACTCTTGTAAGGTGTTCTGCACTGCCCGGACCAAGGTAAGCCGGCGTTCCCTGACCGTTCCTTCGCTCTTTAACACCGGCTCAAAGTGATAGAACGTGTTGAAGGTATCGGCAAGTTCGCGGGCGTAGGCGGCAAGCAGGTGGGGGCGAAGTTCCGCAATGACCTTCTCAAGGGTTGCCGGGAACTTCGCGATCTGTTTGGCGAGCGCGATCTCCTGGTCTGTCTCCAGTTCGTAGCAGTCGGTGTAGGCTCCCGCCTTTTCAAGGATGCTGCAGGCCCTTGCATGCGCATACTGGATATAGGGTCCGCTCTGGCGCTCGAAGTCAAGGGCCTCTTTCCAGTTAAAGACCGTGCTTTTTTCAGGGGAGACCTTCACGATGTCGTACCGGATGGCTGCGAGCGCAACCGACTGTGCAATCGACCGGCGTTTTGTCTCGTCGAGCTCAGGCCTGCGGGTGGTCACCTCGTCAAAGGCACGCTTCGTCACCTCGGTGATCAGGTCGTCGGCCGACACGAACTTTCCCGCACGGGTGCTCATCGAGCCCTCGGGAAGGGAGACAAATTCAAAGTGGACGATCTCCGGTGCCTTTTCACCAAGGAGCCTGAGCGTACAGATCAGCTGCCCCCCGATCAGCTTGTGGTCGGCGCCGAGCACATCGATGATCCGGTCGAAATTGGCTGCTTTCCAGGCATGGTACGCGAGGTCACGGGCACCATAGACGGATGTGCCGTCGCTGCGCATGATGATGTACTCCTTCTCGAACCCGCATCCGGTGAGGTCGAGTGCAAGGGTACCTTCCTGCTTTACCTGAGGGAGCTTTTTAATCCTGCCGATAATCCTCCTGGTATCGCCGTTTCGGATGAAATCGCTCTCCCAGACAAACCGCTCGTGGGCGACGTTGAGGTTTTTCAACGTGACTGCAAACCCGTCGAGGCAGCGGGACACTTCCCTGCGGAATTTATTAACCGTCGCCGGGTCACCCCCTTCCACACGCTGCATCAGCCTGTCGACCTGCGGGGTGATGCCAGGGTCATTCTCGATCGCACGGTTCGCGGCGATATACACGCGGGCAATGTGGGCATCCTCTTTCTCCCCTTCGTGAGGGGTGCTGTCCAGGTTGTCAAACCCCCAGACGACAATCGCGATCTGGCGCCCCATGTCATTGACATAGTACTGGACCTCGAGCCGATAGCCTGCCTTCCGGAATGCCCTTGCCAGCGTATCCCCGATGATCGAGTTCCTGATATGGCCGACGTGGAGCGGGCCGTTCGGGTTTGCGCTCGTGTGTTCGAGCACGACCCGCGTCTGCTTCTTCTGGAGTGAGCCATACCCGGGCCGGACCGCCTCCTGCACTGCCTCACTCACATAGGCACTGCCGAACCGGAAATTGATGTACGGTCCCTTTGTCTCAATCGTGATACCCATGTTGTGCAGATCCGGGTCTGCCGCAAGTGCCGCCGCAAGGTCTTTTGCCACCGTTATTGGCGCCTGTTTCTTCTGTTTTGCGAGCGAAAATGCGACGGTGGTGGCGAGGTCTGCATGCCCCCCCCCGTCGGTGAGCTGGACATCATCAATGCCGGTACATTTCCGCAGGGCGCGTTCGATCGCTGCGTGTGCGTCATGCAGCATCAGAATCCCGTCCTGTAGCGGAGGATTGCTGCAATCCCCCCGAATGCGGAGAAGAGGATTGATCCCTCCTCAAAATCATCGGAGATGATCTCCACCTTCGCGCTGCTCTGATCTGCAAGTTTTGTCAGTTCATCCACAATGTCGATCTCCTCTTCGAGAACAAGGGGCGCCGTGCACTTCGGGCAGGTGCCAATGACGATGTCTTTTATGGTTTTGCCGGGCTCCATGCTGACCGTGCGCTCTTCGGTATGCCCGCAGCTCTGGCACCTTGTCCTGAGTCGGGACTTGCGCAGGTTTGCCGAGAGGAGCAGGGTGTCAACGGCACCGATATCGAGATTTTTCCGGATGCTCTCCTCGCCATATGCCGCAAGCCCGTTGTCTTTGACCAGTTCTTTTAAGAACCGGTCCATGAACGCCTTTTCCTTGATGACGGTCATGCCCTTGAGCGCATCTTTTGCGGCATCCACGAGTTCTGACAACCCGTCCTCGTTGGTGTACGCGACATCGAAGAGGCCGATGATCCGCTTCTGGATCTCGTGGTGAAGGAAATTGCCTGCCTCAAATTCCTCCTTTGTCGGGCTCGGCCCGCCGATCAGCACGCCCCTGAACCGTTCAAAGAAATCCTTCTCCGCAAGGAAAATGGCACTTGACCGTTCCCCGACCTTTGTATAGAACTCGTGAATGGCAATCTCTCGGAGCCGCCCGAACCGGGCTGCCGACTGGCCGCCTTTGCGCTGCTTGCCCGGGACCGTGGATGTGGCCCCTCCCATCGGCTCGATCCGGTTCCCGCGTAAAAATCCCCAGTAGGCTTCGCGCCGGTCGAGCACGAGGAGCCCGTACACGACCTTCTCCTCAAGCATCTGCTTGAGGGGTTCGAGCTCGAACTTCGAGCTGCAGCGGTACATGTAGAGGTTGAGGGGTTCGGGCGGTTCGATGATGGTGCACTGGAGGTCGGTGCGGTCACCGTAGAGCTGGATTGTCCCGCAGAAGACCGCCATGCCGTGCTCGGGCGGCTTTTTGTAATACCTGAGACG
>Ga0315277_10000697_pt1 | contig 51700 bp, 43 predicted proteins | sample YL17G05_15_MG_FD_203695 | JGI IMG/M metagenome (GOLD analysis project Ga0315277, IMG submission 203695) | Sediment microbial communities from Yellowstone Lake, YNP, Wyoming, USA - YL17G05_15 | ecosystem: Environmental > Aquatic > Freshwater > Lake > Sediment | place: USA: Wyoming | collected... | reverse complement strand
GCCGAGAGCGCCCACATGGAGGTGGTCACCGTCCACGGCGAGGGCTCCATGGAGGCGCAGCGCATGATGATCTACGCGGAGTCGCCTTTGAAGTACTATCGGGACTTCGCCCTGGCCGCCGCCGGCATCGAGCCGCGCGACTAGGCGCTGACCCACTGTTCTAGACTGACAGTGAGGATTTGACTGGCCGCAATCGGCCGCTCTTGGACATCCAGAAAGGAGGCGTATCATCGTGACAGACATCTCCATGCCTGAAGACCTACGGGACGTCATAAAGGGGACCATCGAGGGCCTGCACGGGTTCATCGAGACCGAGGTCCTGCCCGTAGAGCAGGAGCACCGCGAGCTGCTCGAAGATGAGCGGAAGCTCTTCCGTGAGGACGGACGCCTCACGGACGTGGTGCTGAAGGCCCGAGACGAGATCCGGCAAAAGTCAGCCAAGGCCGGCTACTACACCATGCTCACTCCGGAGTCCGTCGGGGGCGGCGGCCTGCCGTTCTCTGCCGTGCCCTTCCTCATGGAGTCCATCTACCGCAAGTACGGCCCAGGACGGCTCTACATGACCTGGGCGCACGGGTTCCTGACCTCGCCTCTAACGGCGAGCTTCGTGGATGGCCCGTCGCACCTGTTCGTCTACGCCAGTGAGACTGTACGCAAGGAGGTCCTGCCCTCGCTCCTGTCTGGCGAGAAGACCGTCTGCTTCGGCCTCACCGAGCCCGACGCCGGCTCCGACCTCTGGAACCTGAAGACCAAGGCCCGCCGCGACGGCGACGAGTGGGTGATCAACGGCAGCAAGCAGTGGATTACCAACGCCCCCTACGCCAGCTACGCCGCGATCTTCGCCGTCACCAATGACGAGATGTTCGCCCAGCACAAGGGCGGCATTAGCTGTTTCCTGGTGGACGCCAGCTTGCCGGGCTTCCAAGTGACGAAGATCGAGCGCATCATGGGCCACGTCTCCAGCGACTGCGGCTCCTTCTCCCTGGAGGACGTTCGGGTTCCGAACTCCTACATGATGGGCAACCTCGACCGCGCCTTCGAGATCAGCCTCTTCGGCGTCTCCGAGGGGCGGCTGGGCATCTCCGCCGGCTGCGTGGGCATGTCCCAGTGGGCCCTGGACCGCTCGCTGGAGTACTCTAAGCAGCGCAGGACCTTCGGCGTCCCTCTCTCCGAGCACCAGGCTATCCAGTTCATGCTGGCCGACAGCGCCATCGAGATCCTCGCTTCCAAGCAGATTGTCGTGCACACGGCCAAGCTCGTAGACGGCGTGGCCCATGCGGGCAGGATGCCGGTGAAGGAGATCTGCATCGCCAAGGCCTATGCCGTCGAGACCGCCCAGCGCGTCTTCGACCGGGCGATCCAGATCCACGGCGGCATGGGGCTCTCCAGCGAGCTGATGCTGGAGGAGGGCTTCCGCATCGCCCGCACCCTCCGCATCCCCGATGGCACCTCGGAGATCCAGCGGCGCACCATCGCCCGCCAGCTCTTGCGGGGTGACACTGTATTCTAGAGGTCGGCCCACCAGCGTGGCCCCCGCCGTCGCGTCGCTGCGACGGCGGGGGCCACCGTCCCGACCTGTGACCGCGAACGCCGTCGCCAGTACGAGGCAGAGCAAGCGACGGAGGAAGTTCAATGCTGCCACGCTGGCCCTTAGCCATCGCCCCCATCCTCTGGAACAATGACGACCTCCCCGAATTAGCCCCACCCGTCCCGTTCGAGCGCGTCCTGGACGAGATAGCGGAGGCGGGCTACGAGGGGACGGAGCTGGCCACCAACGCGCCGCGCGACGCGGGCCTGCTCCGAGAGCAGTTGCAGCGCCGGGGCTTGCGGCTGGCCGGCGCCTTCCTGGCGTTAGACTTCTTCACCAGCCCGCTGGACAGCGAACTCGAGCAGGCCGGGACCCTGGCCCGACTGCTCCGAGAGGCCGGGGCAGGAGTCCTGGTGGCCGGACCTGCGGCCCACCCGCAGCGCATGGCGTCGGCGGGAGGTTCTCGCCAGCCGGCCACCACCGGCGCCCAGTACCAGCAGATCGCGACCGGGCTCGAGCGCGTAGGTGAGCGCTGCCGCCAGGAGAACATTGTGCTCGCCTTCCACAACCACGCCGGGACTTTCATCGAGACGGCGGAGGAGCTCGAGGAGCTTTGCCAGCGGGCTGACCCGGCCCTGGTCCGGCTCTGCCTGGACGTAGGCCATCTGGTCTTGGGGGGAGGAGACCCAGTCCAGGCCATCCAGCGATACGGCCAGCGCCTGGCCTATGTCCACCTCAAGGACGTAGACCCGCACGTCCTGGAGCGCCTGCGCTCCGGGCAGGGCGGGTTTCTCGAAGGCCTGCGCTGGAGGGTCTTCTGTGAGCTGGGGAGCGGATGCCTGGACCTGGCAGGCATCGTGGGGGCCCTGCGCCAGCAGAGATTCGAGGGCTGGATTGTGCTGGAGCAGGACACCAGCTTTCGCCCGCCGCTCGAGTCGGCGGTGGAGAGCCGCACGCGCTTCCGGGAGGTGGCCGGCTACTAGGACAAGCGTCGGACGCCTGCGAACTTCAGGAGGCCCCGAGGAGGTCCTGCACATGGGAGAGCCAATCCGAGTGGGGCTCATCGGCGCTGGCCAGATGGGCTTCTGGCACGCCCGCTGTCTGGCCCGTGACATCCAGCAGGCGGAACTGGCGGCCGTGGCGGATCCCGACGAAGACGCCGCCCGCCGCGCCGCTGCCCTGGCGCCGGGCGCCCGCTGGGCCACCAGCCACGAATCTCTCTTGTCGGACCCCTCGATTCAGGCGGTGGTCATCGTCTCCCCCGATGCCACCCACGCCGGGCTCATCGAGGGCGCGGCCCAGGCGGGCAAGGACATCTTCTGCGAGAAGCCTCTGGCCACCGACCTGGCCGAAGCCGACGCGGCCCTCGCCGCCGTCGCCAGTCACGGCGTAAAGCTACAGATAGGCTTCCAGCGCCGATTCGACCCCGCCTACCAGCGGGCCCGTGAAATCATTGCCGCCGGCGAGCTGGGGCCGGTGGAGCTAGCGGTGGCCACGACACGCGACCCTCTTGAGGCAGGACGACCCGGCTTAGGAAGGAACGCAGCCATCTTCATCCAGACCACCATCCACGACCTGGATAGCCTGCGCTTCCTGACGGGGCTCGAGGTGGTCCAGGTCTATGCCACCGCCTCCTACTTCGGCGAGGGTCCAGCCGAGCAGGACGAGGCGGACACCGCGGCGGTGGTCCTGCGCTTTCAGACGGGGGGCCTGGCCACCATCACCAATAGCTGGCGCACCGCCTACGGGTACGACGTGCAGGTGGAGGTGATGGGACCTAGAGGCAAGGTGCAGGTGGGCTATGAGCGGCAGATGGCGGTACGTCACTTCAGCGCCCAGGGCGTCTGCCACGACCACGTCTACTGGTACGTCGACCGCTTCGGGGTGGCCTACCGACGGGAGATGGAGCACTTCATAGAGTGCGTGGCGCGGGGCGCGACGCCCGAAGTGGGTGGTGCCGACGCCCGGGCCGCCCAAGCCCTGGCCGAGGCCGCCGCCCGCTCGCTGCGGGAGGGCCGCCCCATCGACGTGCCTGTGCCCGCCTAGCGCCCCCGGCCTGTCGACAAGCCCACCGAACGTCTGATAAGACCCGACGGCCGCACCGGCCATGATCCGACCAAACTAGCACAGGGGGGAACAGGCAGATGTCAGGACCGCTAGAAGGTGTCCGCGTCGTCGAGATGGGGTTCTGGGTCGCCGGGCCCTCCGCCGCCGCCATCCTCGGCGACTGGGGGGCCGACGTCATCAAGATCGAGCCGCCCAACGGCGATCCCTCCCGGGGCTTCCTAGCCTCAGTCGCGGGTGTGCCCGTCCCCGTCAACCCGCTCTTCGAACTCGACAACCGCGGTAAGCGCAGCGTCGTCCTCAACCTGGACACCGGCGAGGGGCGCTCCATCGCCCGCTCCCTCATCGACCGGGCCGATGTCTTCGTGACCAACGTGCGGCCCAGGGCGCTGGAGGAGGCCGGTCTCATCTACGAGGAGCTGCGCCAGTCGAATCCAGGGCTTGTCTTCTGCCAGGTGACAGGCTACAACCCGGACGGTCCGGACCGCGACCGCGCCGCCTACGACGTAGGCGCCTTCTGGGCCCGCGGCGGCGTCGCGGCTTCGCTAACGGCAGCGGGCCACGAGTTCCCCCAGCAGCGGTATGGCATGGGCGACCACATGGCGGGCAGCACGGCGGCCGGCGCCGTCTGCGCCGCTCTCCTGGCCCGCTCCCGCACCGGCCAGGGGCAACGGCTCTCCGTCTCGCTGCTACGCATGGGGGCCTACATGGCGGGCAGCGACCTCAGCGTGGCGCTCCGGCTGGGCATCCCGCTCGATCCCTACGACCACGAGCATGCCATCAACCCCATCATCAACTGGTTCCGGGCTGGCGACGGGCGGCCGTTCTGGCTTCTCCTCCTCCAGGCCGACCGCCACTGGCCCGACCTCTGCCGCGCCATCGAGCGAGAGGACCTGCGCTCCGACCCCCGCTTCAGCGACATGATCGTCCGGCGTGAGAACGCCCCCGCCCTAGTCGGGGAGCTGGACCGTGTCTTCGCCACCAGGACCCTGGCCGAATGGGCCGAGATCTTCGACCGTGAGAACGTGTGGTGGGCCCCCGTCCACGGCGTCTACGACATGCTGACCGACCCCACCGCCCACGACGCCGGGGTGTTCATCGACGTTCCGGGACCGGAGGGTGAAGTAAAGGGTGTGGCCACCCCCGCCGATTTCTACGGCACGCCGTGGAAGCCGAGCGGCTACGCCCCGGAGCTGGGCCAGCACACCGAGGAAGTCCTCCTGGAGCTGGGCTACGACTGGGACCAGATCGTCGCCCTCAAGGAGGCCTCAGTTATCCCCTAGGGCGGTTTCGAGTCGCGTCCCTTCGTGGTGAGGCCGACCGTCACTCCCGGGTCTCCAGCGCGAACTCCTGCCAGACGCGCCAGCCGAACCACAGCGCGAGCGGCAAGAAAACCACAGCAAGAGCGAGGGGATCGCCCGGGTGGGGCATCTCCCACGAACTGAGGTTGTCCGTCTCCAGGACGTAGCGCCTGATTATGCCGTGGAGGGCCACGCCTCCGGCGGCCAGGAAGGCGATGCTGGCACCGGCCAAGCCCAGCAAGTTGTAGACTCGCGAGACGAAGTGCACCCCCTGCGCACCGCGTCGCCGCAGAACGACCGCCGCCACGCCGTGCACGGCGAACAGCGCCAGACCGAGGAAGACCAAGGTCACGCCCGCCGCGATGTCGTTGCGGAGGGCGTTGTCGGACGGGTCGACCCAGCTCTCAGGCTCAGGGGCAGGCTTGCCGGATTCAGGGAAGTAAGGCTCCTCGTACGGCGGGTACCGAGGTTCGAGCGTTATGTCGTAGCTAAAGTCCCGGCCAACGGCCCCGCTGAAGGCGGTCTTGATGAGGAGCGCGCCGCCGGCGGCCAGAAGGAAGACGGAAACGAGCATCGCCAGCGCCACGTAGCCCACGAGAACGGCCGAGAAGGTGATTCCGCCACCCTCGACGGCCCGGCTGCGCATGAAAGCCACTACCCCGGCAATGATGAGGCCGATGACCAACACCGGCAGCAGGATGCCGAGAACCCACATGTGTCCCCCCTTTCCTTATAGGGCCGGCTCTAGTCGCCAGCCGCTGTCAGTATAACGCCCTCCCCTTCCAGATGGGTCACCTCCTCCTGGCTCAGCCCCAGCTCGAGCAGGATCTCCTCTGTGTGCTGGCCGAATGCGGGCGCCATGCCGCGGATATGGGCCGGCGTCTTGCTGAGACGCAAGGGGGAATTCACCATATAAAAGGGCTCATCGTGGCCCGGCCACTCCATCTCCACGACGTAGCCGTTGGCGGCCACCTGCGGGTCGTTGACGATGTCCTCGTAGTCCTGCACCAGCTCTACGAGCAGCCCCAGCTCCCGGAAGCGCTGCACCCACTCCCGAGCCGGACGCTGGACGAAGATGCTGTCCATGTAGGGGACGAGCTCGCGGACGTTGCGTGCCCGATCCAGGGCGGTGGCGTAACGAGGGTCCTCTGCCAGTTCGGGCTGTTCCAGGGCCTGGCACACGCCCGGCCACCAGCGGTCCTCCAGCATGCCGAGGGCAATGTACTTGTCGTCGGCGCAGCGGTAGGTGGTCCAGGTGGGGCCAAAGGTGCCCCGGGGCTGCCTGCGCGGCATCCGCCGGGTGAGGTAGTACATGCTGATGTTGAAGCTCTGAAGCGCCACCTGGCTGCCCAGCAGAGACGCGTTCACGTACTGCCCTTCGCCGGTGCGTTCTCGGTGGAACAGGGCCACCACGATGCCGAAGGCGGCCACTATGGCCCCCACCTGATCGGCGATGGGAACGGGCACCGGCAGCGGCGGGTCATCGGGCTCGCCGTTGAGGCTCATGAGACCGCCCCGAGCCTGCGCCAGCATGTCGAAGGAGCCCAGGTTGGTGTCCGGCCCCTCCTGTCCGTAGGCCGAGGCGTGGACGTAGATGATGGCCGGGTTGACCTGTCTGAGAGTCTCGTAGTCCAGGCCCAGGCGCTCCATGGCACCGCCCCTGAGGTTGTGAAGGAGCACATCCGATTGACGAACGAGCTGAAAGAATATCTCCTTGCCCCTGGGATGCTTGAGGTCGATCACCAGCGACCTCTTGCCACGGTTGTGGGTTTCGAAGTAGGGGCTGACGCCTTTGGCCCTGTAGACGAGGAAGTGCCGGCTGGGGTCGGACCCCTTCGGCGCCTCGATCTTGATGACGTCGGCGCCCAGGTCGGCCAGCAGGGCAGAAGCGTAGGGGCCCTGCTGCCAGTGGGTGATCTCCACGACGCGTACACCTTCGAGAGCGGACGACATGGCAGTGTCTCCTGCACGTGGTCTCTTCACAAGGAATTCTGCCAGAACAGGCCGCAAGGCTCCAGGTCTCCGCCCCGGCCTGGCGGGGCGCTGAGATGGTCGCCGCTCGCCCTTCGACAGGCTCAGGGTGAGCGGTTCCTGGATTCCGCCCGTGGTGAGCGTGTCGAACCACGAGCGGCCCACTTGGGTCTGTCAGCACCCTGCTAGTACTCAGGGAACTTGACGCCCTCCATCCAGATAGCCACGACGGTGTTCAGGTCGGGAGGAGCCAGGTTGGCCTGGGCGTCCATCAGCACGTCCAGCAAGGCCGGCTTTCCTGAGGCCGCCGCCCGCTTGAGGGCGGGCGTTATCTCCTCCGGCCGTTCCACGCGCTCGCCGTACCAGCCGCAGGCCCGCGCTATCTCGTCGTAGCGCACATCCGCGAAGTCGACGCCGATGTAGCGCTTGCCGAAGGCGCTATCCTGAGCGCCCTTTATCATCCCGAAGGCGCGGTCGTTGCCCACCACCACGACGAGGTTGTTCGTCCCCAGGCGGGTCGCCGTCTCCAGTTCCTGCATGTTCATGGCGAAGAAGCCATCGCCCAGGATGGCGAAGACGGGGCGCCCCGGCTGAAGAAGCGCCGCAGCGATGGCCTTAGGAAGGCCGCCGCCGCCCATGCCGCTGTCGCCGTGCCAGAGGAGGCTTCCCGGCTCATAGACGCGGGTCAGGTAGTGGCCCCAGATAGCGGTGTTGCCGCCGTCGATGACGGCGATGGCGTTTCGGGGGAAGAAGCTGCGCACGTCGGCCACCATGCGCAGGGGATGGATGGGTGTGGCGTCGGACTGCCCCAGCTTCCGGAAATTGTCCAGCCACTGCTCCTGGACCGACCGGTACTCGGCCATCTCGGCGTGCTCCGGCCGCTCCTCGGCGATCTCCGCTAGCTGGCTGCGGATAGCCCTGACAACGGCGCCAACGTCGCCCAGGATGGCCAGGTCCACCCCCCGGTTCTCCCCCAGCGACTCCGGCGCCGTGTCGACCTGGATGAGGCGCAGCTCGCCGGGCTTCCCCCAGAACCCGGGCGTGCCCCAGAGGTCGTAGGCGCCGAGGCGGGAGCCCAGCACCAGGGCCACGTCGGCCTCGCTGCGCGCCTTGAGGCTGCCGAAGCCCATCGGTATCAGGTACAGCGGGTGGTCCTCAGGGATGGTCCCCCGAGCCGCGGCGCTGGTGGACATGGGACAGCCCAGGAACTCGGCCAGGGCCATGATGTCGCTGCTGGCGCCGGAGAAGTGGCCGCCGCCCCCGACGTGGATGAAGGGCCGGCGGGCGCGGGCCAGCATTTGCGCCGCCTGCGCGATCAGCTCCGGGTCGCCTTGCTGGGGCGCCGTCGCCCGGTACTGCGCCGGGGACAGGATGCTGATCTCCGAGTCGTCGCCCTCCTCAAAGAGGACGTCCACGGGCAGGTCCAGGTGCACGGGCCCCGGCCGGCCGGTGAGGGCCATGCGAAATGCCTCCCGCACCAAGTCCGGGATGCGCTTCCAGTGGGAGACCAGGGCGTTCCACTTTGTGATCGGCTTGAAGAGGTCCATCTGGTTGCAGCCCTGGATCGAGCCGTGGTCCGGGTAGGAGCGCCAGGTCTGGTTCTGGGCCGTGAGCACCAGCATGGGCACGCTGTTGACGTAGGCCTCGTAGACGCCGGGCACGAGGTTGACGGCGCCCGGCCCCACGGTGCCCAGACAGACGCCGGGCTTGCGGGTGAGGCGAGCGTAGGTGTCGGCCATGTGGGCCGCCGCCTGCTCGTGGCGGGTCATGATGAAGTCGATGCCGCGCTGTCGCCCGAAGCGGGCGATGCCATCGGTTAAGGTGCTGGGCTGCGCCCCCGGTATCCCGAAGATGTAGCGCACCTCCTCCTGGATGAGGCACTGGATAAGGACATCGGAGCCGAGCAGCTTAGCCACGGAGACCTCCTTCCCAACCGAGGAACAAAGAACTAGGAACCAGGGACCAGGCCCCACCCCAAGGGGCCTAGCCCAGTTTAGGAAGGCGAGCGGCTTATGGCTAGGGCCGTTCGGGAGGAGGGCGGGTGGGGTGAGGCGCCACTACCATGTGAACGCCCCAGGGCGGCGGCACGGACCCTACTCGGATGCCGTTGGAACGGGTTCCTTGAGGCGTTTGCCCGCCAGCTCTGGCCCCGCGTCGACGCTGACCTTGGGGACGAGGCGGTCCAGCCAGCGAGGAAACCACCAGTTAGCATCGCCGAGGAGCTGCATGAGCGACGGCACCAGGACCAGCCGGACGAGCGTGGCGTCAACGAATATGGCAGCGGCGGCCCCGATCCCGAACTCCTTGATTTCCCGGCCCTGCATCAGGGCGAAGCTCAGAAACACGGCGATCATGATGGCCGCAGCGGCAGAGATGACGCGGGTCGTCACCGACAGACCCCTCGCCACCGACTCCGTATTATTCCCCGTCCTCAAGTACTCCTCCCGGATGCGGCTGATCAAGAAGACCTCGTAGTCCATGGAGAGGCCAAACAGGATGGCGAATAGCATGATCGGCAGGAAGGACTCGATTGGCGCCTTCCCCTCGACGCCGAAGACGCTTCCGAACCATCCCCATTGGAAGATCGCCACCAGCACCCCGTAGGCGGCTCCGATGGACAGCAGATTCATGATGGCCGCTTTCAGGGGCACGAGGACCGAGCGGAATACTGCCATGAGCAGCAGGAAACTCAGTCCGATGACCGCAACGAAGAACAAAGGCATGCTCGCGGCGATCTTGTCGCCCACGTCGATGAAGACAGCCGTTGGCCCCCCGGCGAACGCCTCTGCCCCCGCTGCCTTCGCCTGCTCATGGACGACGCCTCGAAGGCGATGGACTAGCTCCTTCGTTTCCTGTGATTGGGGCGCCGTCGTGGGGATGACCATGATGGTAGCCGCAGAGCGCGCCTCGTTGAACTCGACGGGTGACACGCTGGCTACGCCCTCCACTTGCTCAATGCTTGACGGCAGCCGCTCGACCGCCCCGACGGCGTTCTGGTCGTCGATGCGGATCCCCACCAGGATCGGGCCGTTAGAACCGGGCCCGAAGCCCTGGGAGAGGAGATCGTAGGCGCGACGGGACGTGAACGACTCAGGGTTGTTACCCGCGTCGGCGATGCCCAGGTCAATGTGCAGCGCTGGTATCGCCAGCACCAGGAGGAGGCCCAGGGACACAGCGACACCAGCGAGCGGGGCGCGCTGGATGAGGCGGCTCAGCCGGTAGCCGAAGCCGGTTTCACTCTCGTGAGGGGGGGTAGCTAACACCGGGATTCGCCAGCGATCGATCCGCGTCCCGGCGAGTTTGAGGATCGCGGGCAGTACGATGACAGCCACCGCCACGGATAGGGCTACCACCAGCGCCGCCGCCGTCGCCACGTAGGACAGCAAGGGTATCCCCACCGCCCAGAGGCCGAGCAGGGCGATTACGACGGTTAAGCCAGCCAACATGACCGACCGCCCGGCCGTCGACGCAGCCTTAGCGATGGCGTCTTCCACAGGGAGGTTTCGGGCCAGCCCCTCGCGAAATCGCGTGACGATGAGCAACGCGTAGTCAATGCCCGCGCCGAGGCCAATCATCGCGGCGAGCTGAGGGGTGAACTCCGGCATATCCAGGAAGGAGGCTCCCACACCCACCAGGAGCAGGCCTGACGCCAGGGCAAGGAGGGCCGTAACAATGGGAAGGCCCATCGCCACCACGGAGCCGAAAGCGACGAGGAGGATAACGACCGCGGCGGTGAGACCGATCAGTTCAGAACTACCAAAGGGGGGCTCCTCCGCTTCGCCGCCTACCGGCCCACCGACCTCGACTTGGAACTGTGACCCTGAGTACTCCTTTCGCAGATCCAGGAGCGCATCGACGCTGGACCGCCCCAATTCGTGTGACTGCTTGGAGTATTGGACATCGATCGCTGCTATCGAGCCGTCGGACGAGATCGCCCCTGGCTGTCCGTAGGGAGACGAGACGGCCACGACATCCGGGAGTTCCGTGAGGTCGGCCAGGAACGACTCGACACGGGAGCGAACCCCCGGATCGTCGAAGCCGGCAGGGGCGCGTACGACTACCGTCGCCGGATCTCCGGCTGTCTGGGGGAAGCGCTCCTCTAGCAGGTCTATGAGGCGCTGCGACTCGGTGCCGGGGATGTTGAAGCTGTTAACGTAGCGCCCACCGGCCATGGCGTAGAGCGCCACGATGCCAACAACGATGACCAGCGCTCCCGCCACGACGTACCAGGGATGGCGAGAGGCGAAGCGTGGCCAGCGGTCGAAGAGGAAGGAGCGCTTTTGCGGCATCGGCCAGGTACCTCCTTGACAACCGTGATACAAGTGCCTAGGATAGGAACCGGAGTTCCGTTTCAACTATTGTGAACCGGAGTTCCGTTTCTGTCAAGCGGCTTGGGATGGGAAATCGGCAGGAAACTTTGTGAAAGGGGCGTTGTCCTGAGATGGCTGAGTCGACGCAGCGGGCTCCTAGAGCGGAGCGGTCAGATGCCCTGGCCAACCGCCAGCGCATCCTCGAGGCCGCCCGCGAGGTGTTCGCCCGGCGGGGTCTGGACGCCGAGGTCAGGGAGATCGCGGAGCGCGCGCGCGTAGGCATCGGCACGCTGTACCGCCACTTCGAAAGCCGAGAAGGCCTCGTGGCAGCGCTGGTGCACCAGGCCGGGGACGACATGCTGCGGCGGATGCAGGCGGTGGTAGCGACCGAAGAGCCAAGGGCCGCCCTTAGAGCAACGATCCACGCGGCAGCAGAGTTCTGCGAGCAGTTCGGCGCTCTCACCGAGGTCCTGCTTACCGATGCGCTGGACGAATTCCACCCCGGCGGCCACGACGAATTCCACGCCAGCCACCCCGACTTCGCCGACGACTTCAGAGAGTTGCTGGCGAACCTGTTGCGGCGCGGAATGCGCGACGGGATCTTCCGGCCGGACCTCGATGTCTCCGTCGCCATTGCCGCACTGAAGTCCGTCTTCACTTCCGGCATGCTGCTGGCGCTTGCGGCCCAGCGATCATACCCTGAGGCAGCGGACGCCGTCGCGGACTTTTTCCTGGCCGCGATCGAGGCGCCAAAGCGGAGTGAGCAGCCCTAGCTGACGTGCCCAAGTAAGGGAGTGCCCGTCGTCGGCCCCCGTTGATGCCCCCCACGGCCCGTCTGCGTGGCCAACCACTGCGGCTCCCAACCGTCCTCTGGGCACATCGTATCTTCGTTGATTCCACTGCGTCTGCGGCGCTACAATGAGCCGCCCACGGCGGCTTGCCGCCGGACAGGATTCGCCCCCAATGCCAACCGCCCACCCAAGGAGGCTGCCATGCCCAACTACGAGCTCCTGAAGGTCGCGAGAGACGGCCCGGTCGCCGTCTGCACCATCCTCAACCCGCCCCAGAACTTCATGAACGGCCGCATGGTCCAGGAGTTCCTCCAGCTCGCCGATGAGGTGGAGGCGGACGACGCCGTCCGGGTCCTCGTCCTCACCGGCGGCGTGGATGGCATCTTCATCACCCACTACGACGTATCGGAGCTGGCGGCGGTCAGCGCCCAGCTCCAGCAGCTCGAGAGCTTCCGCCCCGAGGAGCTGCACGCCACCCACCAGGCCTTCAACCGCTTCCAGTCCCTGCCCAAGCCCGTCATCGCCGCCATCAACGGCATCGCGACCGGCGGCGGCTGCGAGCTGGCCCTGGCCTGCGACTTCCGATTCATGGCCCGCGCCGGCTTCATCGGCCTGTTCGAGGTGCTGGTGGGCATCCTGCCCGGCGCCGGCGGCACTCAGCGCATGGCCCGGCTGCTGGGCACGGCCAAGGCCCTGGAGATGATCCTCTTGAGCAAGCTGGTGACAGCCGACGAGGCGGAGGCCATCGGGCTCATCCACAAGGCCTTCGACCCCCAGGACCTGATGCCCAGCGTCATGGCCTTCGCCCGCACCCTGGCCGAACGGCCGCCGGTCAGCGTCGCCCAGGTCAAGAAGTGCATCCACGAGGGCGTCCAGTTGCCGCTGCTCCAAGGTCTGAAGCTGGAGCAGGACTGCTTCTGGGAGACCATGCGCTCCCCAGACGCCCTCCGCCTCATGACCGACTACGTGGAGGGGCGCTACCAGCCCCTCGAGCAAGCGGGAGGAACGCCATGACGTCGGCCGGAGAGCCACTGCAGCGCCTTGTGGGCTTGCCCGCCATCACCGGCGAGCCTCAGGAGGTCACGAGCGGCATCTGGATGGTGCCGGGCTTTGCGAACGCGACCCTGGTGCTCACAGACGACGGCGCCGCCGTGGTGGACCCAGCCTTGCTCCAGAACGGTCCCCGGGTCCTCAGGGAGCTCCGACAGCGCAGCCAGGCGCCCCTGCGCTTCGTCATCTACACGCACGGCCACGCCGACCACGCCTTCGGGACTGGCCCCCTGCTAGAGGACGCCGCACAGCGCGGCGACCCGCCGCCGCAGATCGTCGGGCACGAGCGCGTCCTAGACCGCCTGGCGCGCTACCAGCGCCTCCACGGCCAGCACGACCACATCAATCGCATCCAGTTCGCCGTGCCGCCGGACCGCGAGGCCTTCCCCAGCGTCTACTACCCGCCCACCCTCACCTACCACCATCGCCTCTCCCTCCGCCTGGGCGACCTCACGCTGGAGTGCCGACACGGCATCGGTGAGACCGACGACGCCACCTGGGTCTGGGTACCCGAGCGCCGCACGGTCATCGCCGGCGACTTCGTCGTCTGGTCCTGCCCCAACGTCGGCAACCCCTTCAAGGTGCAGCGCTACGCCCTGGAGTGGGCGGAGGCCCTGGAGGAGATGGCCGCCCTGGAGCCGGAGCACGTCGTCCCCGGCCACGGCGCCACCCTGGACCGACAGGGGGCCCAGGAGCTGCTCCTGGGGACGGCGCGCGCCCTGCGCTACCTGGAGGACGAGGTGGTCCGTCGCCTGAACGCCGGCCAGTGGCACGAGCAGATCCTGGAGGAGGTGGACCTGCCCGCAGACCTGAAGGAGAAGCCCTACCTGGCGCCTATCTACGGCTGCCCTCGCTTCGTGGTACACGGCATCCTGCGCCGCTACAGCGGCTGGTTCGACGGCAACCCCGGCAACCTCTTCCCCAGCACCCGCGCCGAGATGGGCCAGGACGTGATCGCGGTGGCGGGCGGCGCCGGCCCCCTGCTGGAGCGCGCCCGGGCGCTGAAGGGCTCGGGCGGCCCGCGAGACGTGCAGCGCGCCCTCCACCTGGTCGACTTCGTCCTCTTCGGGGAGGGCGAGGATGGCCCCAGCGCCCGCGAGGCCCACGCCCTGAAGGCCGACCTCCTCCAGGCGCGCGCCGACGCCGAGCCCTCGTTCATCGCCCGCAACATCTTCCGCCACGGCGCCAGCCGGGAGCAGGAGTCGGCGAACGCAGCGTCTAGGTCGTAGGGGCGGAGCTTCAGCTCCGCCCGCCCCGCTCAGGGCCGACCTAAAGGTCGGCCCCTACGAGGTTTGGCGCCAGCCGCGAGCAGGAGTCGGCGCGCTGAACCTCGACGGGAAGGGCGGAGCCGTAGGGGCGTAGCTTTTCCGCCGGAGGCGGATGCGCCTCTGGCGCAAGCTGCGCCCGCTCCGCCCAGGGCCGACCTAAAGGTTGGCCCCTACGAGGTTTGGCGCCAGCCGCGAGCAGGAGTCGGCGGGTCCCGCATCGGAATCGTAGAGAGGGCCGCCAGCAGTGGGTGGGGGGTGTAGAGGAGGCCTTCAGGCCTCCACCTTCTCCCCATGTGCGCAACAGTGGCAGACCGCAAAGAACGCCTCTAGGCGTCCACGGCCTCAGCAGGGAACCGCTCGTGGCGAGCTCCCGCCTTCGCCTGAGGCGAATCCGCCTCTGGCGGAAGAGGCGGGTCCGCCTTTGGCGGAAAAGCTCGCCGCTACGGTCTCCACCTCTCCCCGTGGGCGGGAGTGACGGGACGTAGAGGAGGCCTCCAGGCCTCCACCTTCTCGCCACGGCCCGCTCGCGGCTTGTCGTAGTCGTAGGGGTGCCCCTTGCGGGCACCCTTGATGAGGGCAGGGACGAGCCCTGCCCTTACGCTGGCAAAGCCTACGAGTCTCCTCGCTCTTCCAGGTACGTCAGCCAGCCGCTGAGGGCCCAGGCCGTCCTCTCGATGGTGGGGTAGACGGCCAGGTGAGCCCGCTGACTGCCAGGGCCGCACCCTGTTAACCCACATTTAACGCGTTCGCAACCTTTCCTTCACCAAACGCCCGCCCAACACATGCTAGGCTGGATGCGTGAAGAGCCACCACATTACCGCCCGCATCGCTCCCGTCGAACCGATGTCCGCCCCCGTCGAACTGCGCCTGCGAGAAGAGGCTCCCGGCCGGGCGACGGCTGTCGCCACCGACAACGGGCACCTGCTGCTGGACTACTACTTCGCCCACGGCGGCCGCGCCATCCTCCTCCAGTTGAACGGAGGTACGCGCCGGGGCCACATCTCCGGCACCCTCTGGAAGCCGCAGGGACGGCTCTGGCTCCTCGACCTCGACAAGCCCGCCGCCTAGAAGCGCTCCACCCTCGCCCTCTCCATTTGCTTGACAGTGGAACCCCGCTGGACTATAGCTAGGCTTGCGCTTCCTTCCCTGAAAAGGAGCCTCCATGCCCGCAAAGGCCCACAACCTAGTAGGGAGGTGTGACCTTGTCCCCTGACGACCTCGCCTTCATGCCCGCCACCACCATGGCCGCTGCTATCCGCTCGCGCAAGCTGTCTCCTGTCGAAGTCACGCGAGCCATCCTGGAGCGCATCGAGAGGTTGAACCCCCGCCTCAACGCCTACCTCACGGTCGACGGCGAGGGCGCCATGCAGGCGGCGCGGCGGGCCGAGCAGGCCGTCGCGGACGGCGCCGAGCTGGGCCCTCTGCACGGCGTGCCGGTGTCCGTCAAGGACCTCACCTGCACGCGGGGCCTACGCACCACCTTCGGCTCGCTCCTCCACCGGGACCACGTGCCTGACCACGACGCCGGCGCCGTCGAGCATCTGCGGGCGGCGGGGGCCATCGTCCTGGGGAAGACCAACACCCCGGAGTTCGGGCTGATGGGCAGCACCGAGAACCGCCTGGGGGAGCCCTGTCGCAACCCCTGGAACCCGGAGCGCACCTCGGGCGGCTCCAGCGGCGGCGCCGGTTCGGCGGTGGCGGCCGGCCTGGGCCCCCTGGCCCTGGGCAGCGACGGCGGCGGCTCAGTCCGCATCCCGTCGGGGTTTTGCGGCGTCTTCGGCCTCAAACCCACCTTCGGCCGCGTGCCTCACCACAGCGATTTCGGGGGCTGGGGTACCCTATCCGTTACCGGCCCCATCGCGCGCACGGTCGCCGACGCCGCCCTCATGCTCGACGCCATGGTCGGCCCTCACCCCGAAGACCCCTACTCTCTGCCGGCGCCCCGGCGCCCCTTCCGCCAGGCCATGAAAGGCGACCTGCACGGCCTCCGGGCGGCCTGGAGCGGCGACCTGGGCTACGGCGCCGTGGATCCCGAGGTGCGCCACATGGCGGAGGCGGCGGCCCGTCGCTTCGCCGACTTCGGCTGCAGCGTGGAGGAGGACCACCCCGGCATCGAGGACCCCCTCGTCTCCCGCGTCTTCATCGATCTGACAGCCACCTACACCGCCGGCGAGCTAGAGGGCGTATCGGCGGAGCAGGAGGCACTCCTCACCGAGTACGCCATTGCCTTTCGCAACTACGGCCAACAGGTCACGGGCCTCCAGGTCGTGCAGGCGAACCGGGGACGCTTCGTGATGTGGACACGCCTGCGCGACTTCTTCCAGCGCTACGACCTCCTCCTGACACCGACCCTATCCGTACCCGCCTTCCCCATCGGCCAGGAGCCCGGGGTTATCGATGGGCGCCCGGTCCTGCCCTTCGGGTGGTCTCCCTTCACTCCGCCCTTCAACCTCAGCGGCCAGCCGGCCGCCAGCGTGCCCTGCGGCTGGAGCGCCGGCGGCCTGCCGGTAGGCCTCCAGATCGTCGGGCGGCCATTTGAGGAGGCGACGGTGCTGCGGGCGGCGGCCGCCTTCGAGGCGGCCCAGCCCTGGCAGCAGCGCCGTCCGCCGCTCCCCTGACCGTGATCCACTATCTGGACGGCGGCTGAAGGCCATGGGCAGCGCCAAGCTCGACCTTCACTGCTCCGTTGGGCATTCTCCCATCGTCTCGATGCCAGTTGAGACCGCAGATGAAGAGGAGTACGTCTCGGCCATTCGCTGACGTGGCACGTCCAGCAGCTCGAGAAAGGTTGCCACCATGAGGTTGGCCCTGGAAGGAATCAAGGTCGTTGAGGTGTCCACATGGGTGGCCGCGCCGGTGTGCGGCGTCATGCTGGCCGAATTTGGGGCTGACGTGATCAGAGTCGAACCTTTGCAGGGGGACCCGGTCCGTGGCCTGGTTCCGAGGGGTTCATCAACCAGTTCCGGATTCAACTGGTGGTGGGAGATGTGGAACCGCAGCAAGAGGGGGATGGCCCTGGACCTCGGTACGCCTGACGGACGTGGGATCGTCTACAAGCTGGCAGCGCAAAGTGATGTCTTCCTGACAAACCTCCGGCCCGGCGTGCTGAAGAGAGCGGAAATGGAGTATGAGAAGATACGTGACTTGAACCCGAGGATCGTCTACGCCCACATCACCGGATATGGACCCAAGGGTCCGGAGATGGAGCGGCCTTCTTTTGACTCACTCGCCTTCTGGACCAGGGGAGGCTTCCCCTCCGTCCTGGGCGAGCCCGATGCTCCCCCTGTTGCACTCGAGGGGGCCATGGGAGACCATCCTACAGGCAGCTTGGCGCTAGCCGGTATCGCAGTGGCCCTTTACGCCCGCGAACGGACCGGTGTGGGCCAGAAGGTGGACGTGTCTCTGCTGGGCAGCGGATGCTGGGTAAACGGGGTTGACCTTCAATTTGCCCTGGCCTTTGGGAGAGACCACGACAGGACCTCCCGACGGCAGGTTGCGAACCCTTTGTCGAACTCCTATCAAGCGCGATGCGGCCGCTGGCTCCGGCTCTGCATGATGGAGAGCGTGCGATACTGGCCCACATTCTGCGAGGCATTGAGCAGGCCCGACCTCGAGCACGATCCCAGGTTTGAGTCAGATACTCAGCGGGCAGCGAACCACGAGGAGCTCATCTCACTCCTCGAGGAGATCATCGCCACCAGGACCCGTGATGAGTGGGCGCCAGTTTTCGACCAGTACAGGCTGCCGTGGGACCCCGTCCAGACCATGACCGAAGTGGCACAAGATCCCACGGTCTTGGCCAATGACTACATCACTGAGTATGAACACTTCTCCGGCCAGAGAGTAAGAGCCATGGCCTCTCCAATTCAGTTGAGCGAGACGCCAGCAGAGGTGCGGTATGGTGCCCCCGAGCACGGCCAGCACAACGAGGAGATCTTGCTTGAGCTAGGCTACAGTTGGGATGACATTGAGCGCTTGAAAGAGAGGAGGGCGATACTATGACGGGTAGCCCTCGCTCAGGTGGCACAACTCCGCTCAATCTCCCGCCCCGATCGCGAACAGGCTGAGGAGGCATGCGGCAGATGTCACGCGTCATAGATCTGGAGCTCGACCTGCCCCCCACGAACGAGGAGGAGATCGTCGGGGTGCTCCGGGTGCTCATGCAGCACCGCGGAGAACCGGGCCTGGCCAACTATCTGAATATCTTCGGCCCAAGAAGGGCGCGCGCCCTGGGGCTGACGCTGCCAGAGATCGAGCGAATGTGGGACGAGCTCTCCCCTCAGGAGTTCGAGGCGGCCCTCCGGGAAAGGGCAGGGGGGCTGGCGACGTCCCTCTCGGGATTCGTCAGCGAGCTGGACGAAGCGGGAGTAGAGTGGGGCCTCATCGAAGCCGGAAGCAACGATAAGACCGCGGAGATTGTGTCCCAGTTCCCTCACAAGTTCATCGGCCAGGCGACAGCCAACCCCCACGACGGCATGAAGGCGGTCAGAGAGCTGGAAAGAGCTGTCAGGGAACTCGGCTTGAGGAGCTTCTACGCCTCCCCCTTTAGGTACGGAATTCGACCCAACGACAAGAAATTCTATCCTCTGTATGCCAAGGCGGCAGAGCTGGGCATCCCCGTGTTCGTCTATTGCACCATGAACTACCGCACCGACTTCCCCATGGACCTGGCACACCCGATTTCCCTTGACGACGTGGCCAGGGACTTCCCAGAGATGACGATCGTTGCCGATTGCGGCGGCTGGCCCTGGGTGCCGGATATGGTCGCGGTCGCTCGCAGACACCAGAATGTCTACATCGATACCGCCGCCCACCGACCCAAGTACCTCGCCACTCCGGGCTCGGGATGGGAGATGTTGATGCACTTCGGCAACACCCTGCTCCAGGACAGGATCGTCTTCGCTTCCGGGTGGGCAAACTACCAGATGCCCATAAAGGAAGTGGTCGAGGAGATGAAAGCGCTTCCACTAAAGGAGGATGTCAAGGAGAAGTGGCTTTACGGCAACGCGGCCAGGATCTTTCGCCGCTGAAGTACTCGCTTGGCTGATATGTTCGGCGTCAGCGAAGACACCGCTTCGTGCAGGCGACCCGAACACCCGTGAGACCGCCAGCCATCCGCCGCTCCTCTGACCAGTGACCGACCACCTGGACGACGGCTAAGGGATATGGACACCGCCAAGCTCGACCTCCGCTACTCCATCGAGCAGTTCTACTTTGACCAGCAGCAGGACAGCCGCTGGTACCTGCGTCGCATCGGGGAGGCGGTGCTGGAGACGGCGGGGCCAGCGCCGTCCGCCGCCCGGCCCGCCCTGGACGTGGCCTGCGGTACCGGCGAGCAGGCAGCCCGCCTCTCACGGCTCGGCTGGCGAACAGTGGGGGCGGACGCCTCGGAGGAGATGCTGCGCCTGGGACACTACATATCGTGGGACGTGCTGCGCTCCGTGCGGCTGGTGCGCAGCGTGGCCGAGGTGCTGCCCTTCCGAGATGCCTCCTTCGACCTGGTGATCTGCCAGGGCTCCCTGGACCACTTCGCTCAGCCACGCCTCTTCATGGCGGAGGCGGCGCGGGTGCTCGCCCCCGGCGGCCGCCTGGTGATAGCCCTGGCCAACTACGACAGCCTGTCCTGTCGCCTGGGCCGGCTGGTGCACGCCGTCGGGGTGCGCCTGGGCACGCCCCGGCCCGGCGACCTGGCCTACTGGGAGACCCCCGTCGACCACACCTTCAAGGGCACCTTCCGGCTGCTGGCGCGCCTGGGGACGGAGAGCCTGGAGCTGGAGCGAGCCTTCGGCATCTCGCTCCTCCAGTTCAACCTGGCCTGGCGGCTGGGGTTGAAGGCCCTCCCGGCGACGGTGGCCCGCGCCCTCTGGCGGACCATGGACGCCCTCGGCCGGCGCCTACCTGACCTGGCCGATACCGGCATCGCCGTCTGGAGAAAGCGGGGCTAGCTAGAGCCGCCGAGCGGGCCTGTTCACCGCGATCTCTTCACAGGGCGTGCCCCGATTCCAGAAGGCCAGCCTTCAGGCTGGCACGGCAGCCAGGCTCAAGCCTGGCCTTCTGAGTTAACCCCCAATGCGCCGGTTTGACGCGCACCAGTGCTGAACCAGTCATCAGAAGGTGATGGCGTTGAGGCCGGTAGCTGGGTCGTGAGAGAGACGGCCCTCCTCCCCCACCATCTCCCGTTCGGTCATCGAGCGGAGCAAAGACGGGTCAGCCTCGGTGTTGGCGATGAAGCGCCGCCCGCTGCCCAGCCGGCCCACCACGATGCCCCGCTCCGGCTCACCGTCGCGGTCGTGCATGACCGTGTACGCCTCGACGACGCCCTCGCCGGCCGCCTCTGCCGCCAGCTCCGGGTGCGGCGCTGACTCCAGCGCCTTCTGCTCCCGAGCGTCCTCGCGGGGCGTCCACTCGTCGGCGGGCGGCGTCGCGCTGTAGACCCCCACCGAGTGCTTGGTGAGGTACATGCCCATGGCGCTGATGAGGCCCTTCTTCTCGGGCTCGCAGCGCAGGCGCTCCACCATGGACGCAATAGCGTGGGAACTGTAGTTGTTGCCGGCGCCGCCGAAGTAAGGCAAGCCGCCGGTGACGGTGGGCGGCCGTGGGTCATCTTCAGGGATGCCCAGCATGTCACAGGCCACCTGCACGGCCGACGGGAAGCAGCTATAGAGGTCAAAGAGGCCGATCTCCTCGATGGCGAGGCCAGCCCTGGCCAGGGCGCGCTGACCAGACCAGCGCAGGGCAGGCGAGGAGTGGAAGTCGATGCGATCCGTAATCCACCAGATGTCGGTGGCGTCGGCGCCACTCCAGAGGTAGACCCAGCGCTCCTCGGGCACTCCCAGCTCGCGGGCCAGCGCCGCGCTGGTCATAAGGTAGGCTGCCGCCTGGTCCACCTCGATGATGGCGTTCATGTACTTCGTGTAGGGATAGCCGACCATGCGGTTGTTCGGGGAGACGGCCGCGATCTCCTGGGCGGACTTGCCGTCGCGGAACCAGGCGTAGGGGTTGTCCGCCGCCACGCGGGCCAGGCGCTCGCAGAGGCGACCCAGGTGCTGCCGGTGCTCCCCCAGTCCTCGGCCGCGAGCGGCCCGCAGGGCGTTTTCGAACAGCGGATACACCTCAATGGGCATGCGCGCCGAGTGCTTCGTCTCCTCCTCCCGCAACCCGTCGCGCGAGTCACCCACCGTGCGCGGCCTCTCTGAGGCGCGAGGCGTCCAGGGCAGCGTCACGCCCTCCCTGCGGGCCAGCCGCACTGAGTGGATGGCCTCCGCCCCAACGATGAGGGCCAGGCCCACCCGGCCCAAAGCGATGGCTTCCGCCGTCTCGTTGGCCAGCAACTGGGGCGTGTTGCCGCCGAGAGTGGTGTAGAGGGCTTCGCGGGGGCGCAGCCTCAGCCGTTGCGCCAGTTGCCAGGCCGGGTCCTCGTAGCGCCAGGCGAAGAAATTCACCACCCGCACCGAGTCCGCGTGGGCGAGGAGACCAGGCGCGCCAGCGTCCTCCTCCGCCCGGCGGGCCACCAGCGCCATCATGTCCAAAGGCTCGCGGGCGTCCGAGAGGTCCTCCGAGCGGTTGGTGTGCTGGCCGACGCCGATGATAACCGGCAGCCTGCTCTCGTCCATGCGATGGTTCTCCTGGGGAACGAACGCTCCGCCTTACGGAAGGTGGAAACCGCCACTAAACTCGCACGGAGCCCAGGTAGTGTCAAGCCTGGCAACGGATAGGAAACGGATGGCGGGTGGGACGGCGGATTATCTCTCGAAGGCCAGGCCTCGGCCTGGCGGACGCGTGACGCACGGCAATGCTCACAGCCGCGACCTTGACGCCCGGCGGCAGATCGCCGCCGTGGTATCATGGGAGCACTTCGTCATGGCCTCCGACAGCGACATCGAGCAGTACAAAGAGAACCTGCAGGGAGAGATAGACGGCGCCGCCCTCTACCGGCTGCTGGCGGAGGCGGAGCGTGACTCCGAACGCGCCTCCATCTTCCACGACCTGGCCGCCACCGAGGATCGCCACGCCGGCGTCTGGCGCCAGAAGCTGCAAGACGCCGGCGCCACCCCTCCCAGCGACCAGCGCCCCAGCCTCCGCGTACGCGTCATAGGCTGGCTGGCCCGCCGCCTGGGGCCCCGAGCCGTCCTCCCTATGATCAGCACCATGGAGGCCGACGGTTACGGCTCCTATATGAGCCAGGGCGGCGACGCGGTCGCCCTCGCCCACGACGAGCGGGTCCACGGCCGCACGGTGGCCCGCCTGGCCGGCGTCACCACGCCCTCCGACATCGTGCGCCAGGAGCGCTGGCACCGCCTGGGCGGCGGCGGCGCCCTCAGGGCCAGCGTCTTCGGCATCAGCGATGGGCTGGTCTCTAACCTGAGCCTGGTGGTCGGCGTGGCCGGCGCCGGCACCGCAGGCGGGACCATCCTCCTCGCTGGGGTGGCCGGCCTGCTCGCCGGAGCCTTCTCCATGGCCGCGGGCGAGTACGTCTCCATGCGCTCCCAGCGGGAGCTCTTCGAGAGGCAGATCGAGCTGGAGAGAATGGAACTGGAAACCCACCCGGAGGAGGAGCGAGAAGAGCTGGCCCTCATCTACCGAGCCAAGGGCATTCCCAAAGCGGATGCCGACCGCCTGGCCGACACCATCATCGCGGACCGGGCGGTGGCCCTGGACACCCTGGCCCGCGAGGAGCTAGGCCTGGACCCCTCGGAGCTGGGATCACCCTGGGCGGCGGCCGCCGGCTCCTTCCTGTCCTTCGCCGTCGGCGCCCTTGTTCCCGTCCTGCCCTACCTGTTCGCCCGGGGCACCCTCACGATCGTGCCGGCCATTGTCCTGAGCGCCCTAGCCCTCTTCGCCGTGGCGGCCTCGCTCTCCCTCTTCACAGGCCGCAACCCACTCTACAGCGGGGTGCGCATGCTGGCTCTCGCCACCGTGGCCGCTGGCGCCACCTACGGCATCGGCCGGCTGGTGGGGGCCTCCGTCTCCCTCTAAGTACCCCTGCCTCCGAAGCGCTCCCAGGGTCTGGACACTGCGCGTTCCAGCCGCTAACTTAAGCCTCGTGAGGATCTATCGAGACGAAGACGCCGACCCGGCGGCACTGGCGGGCCGCACTGTAGCGGTCATCGGCTACGGCAACCAGGGCCGGGCCCAGGCCCTCAACCTCCGCGACAGCGGCGTCGCCGTCATCGTAGGCGGCATAGAGGACGAGTACACTCGCCAGGCCCGCGACGACGGCCTCACCGTCTTCCCCATCGCCCAGGCGACGGCCCAGGGCGACATCCTCCCTCTTCTGGTCCCCGACGAGGTGCAGCGTCACGTCTACGCCGAGTCGATAGCTCCTCACCTGAGCCCCGGCAAGACCCTCTGCTTCGCCCACGGCTTCAACATTCACTTCGGGCTCATCCGCCCGCCGGCTGAAGTGGACGTGGTGATGGTGGCGCCGCGCATGATCGGCAGCGCCGTCCGACAGCGCTTCCTCGACGGGGCGGGCTCGCCAGCCTACGTGGGTGTCTGGCAGAACGCCTCCGGCCGGGCCTGGCCGACAGCCCTGGCCCTGGCCCGGGGGATCGGCGCCACCCGCGTCGGCGCCATCGAGACCACCTTCGCGCAGGAGACGGAGATCGATCTCTTCCTCGAGCAAGCCACCTGGGCCGCCATCAGCCGCGCCCTCATCCTCTCCTTCGAGGTGCTGGTGGAGGACGGCTTTGACCCAGAGATGACGGCCCTGGAGCTCTACGGCTCCTACGAGGCGGCCGAGGTGCTGCACGCGATGGCGGAGCAGGGCTTCTTCCGCCAGATGCACCTCCACTCGCGGACCAGCCAGTACGGCACCCTCAGCCGCGGCCCCCGCGTGCTACCCGACTCGATGAAGCGCACCTTCCGACGCGTTCTGGAGGAGATCCGCAGCGGGCGCTTCGCCCGCGAGTGGCGCCGAGAACAGGAGGCGGGCTACCCGAACTTCCGTCGGCTGTGGGAGGAGGCCCAGGCCCACCCCATGAACGCCGCCGAGGAGCCTGGCCGCCGTCTCTTTCTGCCGCCGACATCTAAACCGTAGAGGCCCCATGCCCTATCGGCTGGAAGGAAAGGTAGCCCTGGTCACCGGCGCTTCCCGGGGCATCGGGCGCGCCATTGCCCTGCGACTGGCCCAGGAAGGGGCGTCGGTGGCCGTGAACCACCCCGGCGAGGCGAAAGAGGCGCTGGAGGTGGTGCGCCTCATCCGCTCCCGTGGCGGCAAGGCCATCTCCGTGCGCGCCGACATCGCCCACAAGCGACAGGTCGAGCGCATGGTGGCGCGGGTCATCGAACGCTGCGGCCGCATCGATATCCTCGTCAACAACGCGGGCATCTGCCCCTTCGCCGAGTTCCTGGACATCACGGAGGAGACCTGGGACCGCACCCACGACGTAAACCTGCGGGGCGTCTTCCTCTGCTCTCAGGCCGTGGCCCGCCACATGGTGGAACGGGGCATCCACGGGCGGATCATCAGCATCAGTTCCATCGCCTCCTACGTGGGTGGTATTATCCAGGCCCACTACTGCCCCACCAAGGCCGGGGTCAACCTGCTCATGAAGTCCATGGCCACGGCGCTGGGGCCTCACGGCATCACCTGCAACAGCGTTCTGCCGGGGACAGTCCTCACCGACATGAACCGCGCCTTCCTGTCCGACCCTGACCACCGCCGCCAGACCATCGAGCACATACCGCTGGGCCGCCTCGGCGAGCCAGACGACGTCGCCGGCGTGGTGGCCTTCCTGGCCTCCGACGACGCCCGCTACATGAGCGGCGCCGAGCTCGTGGTGGACGGCGGCGCCTTCGCCAGCTTCCAGTAGGAGGTCCCTATGCCCAAACCGCTGCAACGCCGAGCAGAGTGGATCTGGCGGGAACGCCCGGGCCTGCCAATCCGCGGCAACGGCTCCTGGGGCCGGCCCGACTACGAGCAGGACCGCAACCTGTACGTCTACTTCCGCCGCACCTTCGATCTGCCTGCGGCCCCCCGCGAAGCCCTGGCCCACGTCTCCGCCGATGGCCGCTACCGCCTCTTTGTCAACGGCAGCTACGTCGGCCGGGGGCCGGCTCGCTGCGACCCTCTCTGGCAGTACTACGACAGCTACGACATCGCCACCCTCTTGAGACCAGGCCGCAACGTGGTGGCTGTGCTCGTCCACTCCTACGGGCAGGACACCTCGTGGTACCAGCTCCCACGCGCCGAGTGGTCGCGCGTCTTCGGCTGCGGCGGCCTCTTCTTCCAGTGTGAGGTCGCCCTGCCCGCCGCGGCGGGCAGGCCCGACGGCTCGACGCTGACCCTGCACAGCGATGAGTCCTGGCGCCACGCGCTCGCCGACGCCTGGGAGCGCGACCTGCCGGGCGGCGGCCCCGGCTTCCCTGAGGTCTTCAACGCCCGCCGCGAGCTCATCGGCTGGCGAGAGCCCACCTTCGACGACGCCGGCTGGCGGCCGGCGGCAGTGCTGCGTCACGCCGCCCTCAACCGGGGCCCCGACCTACGCCCCTTCCCGCGCCTGGTGCCGCGGGACATACCGCCCCTCCTGGAGGAGGAGCGCTTCCCCGAGGCCGTCGTCGGCGTGGGAGAAACGCCGGAGGCGCCGCCCGGCGCTAGCCCGGCTGAACAGCTCGCCGCCGAGTCGCCTGGGCGACTGGCCGACTGCCGTGTTGCCGATGCCGAGGCTCTCCTATCGGCGGGGCCAAAGGCGACCACCGTGCAGACGGCGCCCGGCCGGGCCGCCGTCGTGGTCATCGACTTCGGGCGGGTGGTCTCCGGCTATCCGCGCCTGCGGCTCGAGGGGCCCGCAGGCGCCGTCATCGACCTCGCCTACAGCGAGCGCCTGGTCGATGGGCGTGTCCCTATCCAGCGCGCTGGGCCTGTCGGCACTCAGAACGCCGACCGCTACGTGTTGCGGGAGGGGCCTCAGGAGTGGGAGCGCTTCGAGTGGGCCGGCTTCCGTTACCTCCAGCTCACCGTCCGCAACCCGCCGGAGGCGGGCCCCCTGCGCATACGGACAGCCAGCGTCAACTTCACCTCCTACCCGGTGCAGCGTCGCCCGCCGCCGGCGGGCTTTGAGTGCTCCGACGAGCTCCTGAACCGGCTTTGGGAGGCGGGCGCCTACACCCTCCAGCTCTGCATGCACGACGGCTACGAGGACTGCCCCTCCCGCGAGCAACGGCAGTGGGTGGGCGACGCCTACGTGGAGATGCTGGTCGACTTTGCCGCCTTCGGCGACCCCCGCCTGGCCGCCAAGCTGTTGCGACAGGTAGCCCAGTCCCAGCGCGCCGACGGCATGACCCAGATGGCTACCCCCGGCGACGCACCCCGCTGGGGCATCTTCATCACCGACTATTGCTTCTCCTGGATCATGACCCTCGGCGAGTACGCCCGCTACAGCGGCGATACGTCGCTGGCCAAAGAGCTCTTTCCAGCCGTGGCCCGCGCCCTGGCCTGGTTCGAGCCCTACCTCGACCAGGACGGCCTCTTGAATGACGTCCCGGGCTGGATCTTCATCGATTGGGCGGAGGTGGACCGCCGCGGCCAGTGCACCGCCCTCAACGCCCTCTACTACGCGTCGCTCCAGCACGCCGCCGTCCTAGCCCGGCTCGCCGGCGCACCGGCCCTGGCCCTTCACTACCGTGCCATCGCCCGCGCCGTGCGCGACGCCCTCAACGCCCGCCTCTGGGACGAGGCGCGCGGCGTCTACGTCGATGCCTGCGTCGAAGGCGTGCAGAGCCGACGGGTAAGCCAGCAGGCCAACGCCGCCTGCATCGCCCTGGGGTTGGCGCCCCGGCCCCGCTGGCCGCGCATGCTGGCCTACGTCCTCGACGAGTCGCGTCTGAAGGCTACCTCGACCGAACTCGGCGGCCCTGACACGGCATCCTTCGACGAGGAGCACGACGTGGTGCTGGCCCAGCCCTTCTTCATGCACTTCATGCACCGCGCCCTGGCCGCCGCTGGACGCCACCACGACCTGCTGGACAACCTGCGCCGTCGCTGGGGGGCCATGCTGGAGGCCGGCTCCTCCACCTTCTGGGAGCACTGGCACGGCGAGGAGAGCCAGTGCCACGCCTGGTCCTCTACCCCCACCTTTGACCTTTCCACAGAAGTGCTGGGGGTACGGCCTCTGGCGCCCGGCTTCGCCTCGTTCGCCGTCGAGCCGCACCCGGCAGGCCTCGACTGGGCGCGAGGGGTCTTCCCCTCGCCGGCAGGGGACATCACGGTCGCCTGGGAGCACGGCGAGGGCTCGTTCCGGCTGGAGGTGGAGGTGCCGTCCGGCTGCCGGGCCCGCGTCTTGATACCGCCGCCCGCCCGCGGCCGCTACGACCGCGTGGAGGCGAACGGGACGCCAGTCTGGGCCGACGGCGTCCCCCACCCGAACCGGCTCGGCATCGCCGCCGCCGGCGCCGGGCGCTCGCTGCGCCTGGAAGCGCCTGCCCGTCCGGCAGGCGGGCCTGCCGGCCGCTACGTATTCGAAGCCCGACAGCAGCCCGTCGCAAGGAGGAACCCGTGAGCAAGTCCAACAGCCCCCTCGTCTCCCTCGGCCGGCAGTGGCTGCCCATCTTCGCCGACCCCGACCGCGACTACCAGTACCTGAGCGAGTGCCGCTCCTTCCGTCGCACCGGCGCCGGCCTACGCCTCAACGCCGTGACCAACGACGGCGAGTCGGTGATGGTGACGCTGGCCTTCGTCACGCCGGAGGTCCTGCGCGTGCAGGCCTTCCTCTCGGAGCCGCCGCCGCGGCGCACGCCCATGCTGGTTGAGAAGAGGCGGCCAGCGGTGCCCTTCCGGGTCACCGCCGACAAGGAGGCCATCACTCTCAGCAGCAGCGCCCTGCGGGCGACCGTCCGGCGCCGCCCCTGGCGGATGACGGTGGAGGACGCCGGCGGCAAGCTGGTCTACCAGCAGCAGGTGCAGGACCGCGCCATCGTCTTCCACATGTCTTTGCCCCCTGGCTTCTCGCGCGACGCCCAGGGCCGCGTCGCCTTCCACGAGTGCTTCTCGCTGGCCCCGGATGAGCACCTCTTTGGCCTGGGCCAGCACTACGGGCCCCTGGACAAGCGCGGGCAGCGCCACGTCGCCTGGAACCGTGACCCCTACGGCACCAACACCACGGACATCACCTACCACAGCACCCCCTTCCTCATGAGCAGCCGCGGCTACGGCCTCTTCCTGAACCAGACCTCCCGGTCGGTCTATGAACTCGGCCTGCCCTCGGCTGAAACGGGGGCTTTCCGGGTGGAGGACCCCTACCTGGACTATTTCCTCATCTACGGCCCCAGCCCAAAGGACATCCTGGCCCGCTACACAGACCTGACGGGTCGGGCGCCGGTGCCCCCTTTGTGGTCCTTCGGCGTGTGGACGTCGCGCGCCATGTACCGCGACCGTCCCCAGGTGGAAGAGGTGGTCACTCGGTTCCGGCAGCTCGGCATCCCTCTCGATGTCGCTCACCTGGACCCCCTCTGGATGAAGGAGCGAAAGAAGCACCTCCTCGACGCGTGCGACTTCATCTGGGACCACGAGGCCTTCCCCGACGAGCAGGGCTTCATCCAGTGGCTGGGCGAGCACGGGGTGAAGCTCTCGCTCTGGGAGAACCCTTACATCTACCGCGACACCCCCACGTACCGCCTGGCTCTCCGCCGGGGCTACCTCGTCCGCCTGCCGGACGGCACGCCGGCATCCTCCCTGGAGAACGGCGACGCCGCCATCGTTGACTTCACTAACCCTCGCGCCTATCGCTGGTGGCAGCGCAAGCACGTGCCCCACCTGCGCATGGGGGTCCCCACCTTCAAGACCGACTACGGCGAGGGCGTGCCCGAGGAGGCGGTCTTCAGCAACGGCCGCAGCGGCCTCCAGATGCACAACCTCTACGCCCTGCTCTATAACCGGGCCGTCTTCGAGGTCATCCAGCGGGAGCGTGGGGAGGCGATCGTCTTCGGGCGCTCAGGCTACGCCGGCTCCCAGCGCTACCCGATCAACTGGATGGGCGACAGCCAGTGCACCTGGAACGGCATGGCCGGGGCCCTGCGAGGTGGCCTCAGCCTCGGCCTCTCCGGCGTCTCCTTCTGGAGCCATGACGTCGGTGGCTTCATCAACCCTGACAACTTCCAGCCGCCGCACCCCACGCTCTACATCCGCTGGGCGCAATGGGGTCTCCTCTCCTCGCACACCCGATTCCACGGCGTGGGCCCGCGGGAGCCCTGGCACTTCGGCGAGAAGGCCGTCGAGGTGGTGCGCGAGTTCGCCCGCCTGCGATACCGGCTGCTGCCCTACCTCTATGCCCTCGCCCACGAGGCCCACGAGACCGGACTGCCTGTGGTCCGGCCCCTCTGGCTGGAGTACCCGCACGACCCGCACACGCCCTACGTGGACCGTCAGTATCTCCTGGGGCCGTACCTGCTGGTGGCGCCCGTCTTCAACGAGGAGGGCCGCTGCAACGTTTACCTGCCGCCCGGCCGCTGGCATGACTGGTGGGACGGCACGGTGGTGGAGGGACCCCGCTACCTGTCCGCCTCAGGCGGATCGGTGCCCATCGAGCGGCTGCCTCTCTTCGTGCGCGGCGACTCGCTGCTGCCCCTGGCGCCGGTCATGGACTACGTCGGCCAACGAGAATGGGAGCCCATCGAGATCCAGGTGAGGGTGGAGAAGGAGGCCCGCCTCCGCTTCTTCGACCCGCAGCACCCTGTAGACGTGAAGGCGCAGCGCCGCGGCAACGAAGTTGAGGTCTCGCTGCGGGTGGAAGCCCCGCGCAAGCTAGAGATACGGCTCGTGGAGCCGTCGCCGGCCCGCCGCGTCGCCTTCGAAGGGAAGGCGGAGGACACGACCTGGGAGAACACCCCTGGAGGCACCGTGGCCCGCCTGCGCGCCCTGGGCCCGTGCTCCCTCCGCGCTTCCTTCTAGGCGAAAGGATGCTCGATCTATGCGCTCTGTTCCTCGCCTGGCGCGGAGGAAGTCGTCCAGATCTTTAGACATGAGACCGCGGGAGAGGTAGCGGTACGCGAGACGGCCCCGACCTAGTATAATGCGGCCAGCAATCGGCGCGAGAAGGACTTCGCGCGGAAGGAGAGGCTGATGAAGCGTTTGTTGCTCATGGTGGGCCTGCTGAGCCTGCTGGCCGTAGCCTCGGCCTGTGGCGGAGGCGGGGAGAAGAAAATCACCCTACCAGGCGGTGACGGTGAGGTAAAGGTAACGACCGGCGGTGAGCTGCCCAAGGAGTTCCCAGATGACTTCCCCATCTTCAAGGACGCGAACCTAACTGGAACCGTGACGGGGGAGCAGGAGGGGCAGACTGGCTATTTCGCCACTTGGGAGACCGACGCCTCCACGCAAGAGGTGACGGACTTCTACAAAGAGGCGCTGGACAAGGACCCCTGGAAGACCGCTGGCGTCTTCACGAGCGGCGAAGGAGCCGTCATCAGCTTCACCCGTGCCGATAACGAAGACTTCGGTGGCGGCGTCACCGTCTCCGGCAACGGCAAGACCGAGGTTGTCGTCTTCGTGGGTGAAGGCGCCGGCGTGGCCCCCACCGATCAGGTCGGGGAAGAGGCACAGCCTACACCCGAGAAGAAGGTGACGCCGGAGGAAGAGGCACCGCCGGCCCAGGCGGAGTTGCCGGACGAGGTGGCGCTGCCGGACGGCTACCCGTCCGATGTCGCTCCCATTCCCGACGGAGCCCGCGTTATTGACGCCAGCTCCTTCACGACCGACGGCCAGACTACCGTCGTCGTCAACTATCTGACGAAGGAAGACCCGGAGTCCATCGGGAACTTCTACGGTGCGGAGGTCCCGGGCGACGGCTGGTCCGAGACGAGCCGTCTGTCATCCGACGGGGAAGTCTTCCTCACCTACGAGAACCCGGATGAGGGCGGCCAGCTTGTCCTCAGTATCTCCCCGTCAGACACATACGAGGGTTACACAGAGGTAGCCATCATCCTGACCACCGGCCAGTAGCGGCCCCACCGGGCTGCCACAAAGCGGGCGTCCCTCCAACAAAGGGACGCCCGTCTCTGTTATTCGCCCTCGCCGTCCTGGCGCTGGCCCCGGAGGAAGTCCTCCAGGTCCTTGATGATGAGGTCGCTGGCCGGCAGTTCGCCGGCCTCGGCTTCCCCCGCCCCTTCGACCAGGGCGGCATCCATGCGCTGTTCCAGCTCGTGGATGTGGGCCGCTACGTCGGGGTTGCTGGCTACCGCCTCGCCCACCTGCTTCTCGAAGGCGCGCACTTGCTCGTCCAAAGGCGCCAGGTCGAAGTGTAGTTCCAGGAGCGTGCTGAGAGTGGAGAGAAGGGCGTGCGAGGCCTTGGGGTTGGGCGTCGTTCCCAGGTAGTAGGGCACGCTCGCCCAGAGGCTGGCCGCCGGCAGGCCGCTGCGCCGGCAGGCATCGTGCAGGGTGCCGACGATGCCCGTAGGGCCCTGGTAGCGGGTGCCGGCTATGCGCAACGAAGCGAGGCGCGCCGCCAGCTCTGGGTCCATGGAGTAGCCAGTGAGGGGCACGGGCCGCGTATGTACGGCGTCGGCCAGCAGCGCCCCCAGGGTGACCAGGGTGCTGACACTGTACTGTCGGACCACCTCCAGCACCGACTCGGTGAAGGTGCGCCACTTGAGGTGCGGCTCAATGCCCAGAAGGAGCGCCACGTCCCGGCTGAGGGTATGGTCGATGTGGTAGTAGAAGCTGTTGCTGGGCCACTCCAGCTCCCGCTGGAGGCCGGGGCCCAACCGGATCATGGGGCGCACGTCCGTGAAGTCGTAGAACTCCTCGGGGTCGATCTGGGCGAAGCGGCGGGCCGACCAGCCGTTTATCAGATAGAGGACACTGCTGGAGGCTGCCTGGGCGGCGTCGTTCCAGCCCGCGAAGGCGGCGACGAGGACGGGCGACCGCAGGCTGGGCGACTCCTCCATCTGTAAGTAGCTCATCGCTGGCTCTCCTCCGCCGCTCCCGGCGACGGCTGCTGCACCTACAGACTAGACCGGAGGGTGGAGACGATGCAAGACAGCCCAGACTACCAGGAGTGAGAGGGAAGGCCTATTCCCCCAGCACGGCCACGTCCACCGTGCGCGAGCGCGGCTCGAAGAGTTCTACCAGGAAGAGACGCTGCCAGGTGCCCCAAAATGAAGCCTCCGGCCTGCATCCTGCAGGCCGGAGGTGCCAAAGCTGGCGCGAGAGCTTCCCTGCCCCCGCGGGCTAAACCCCTTGCCCCACAAACCGAATCAAATACATCATACCGCACCGGGCGCGCACAAGCAAGAGGTAGAAGCTACCAGATGCCCAGAGCCATCTTCACGTCGTCGCTGGCCATGGTGCGCGGGTCCCAGGGCGGGCTGAATGTGAGCACCGGGTCCACGTAGCGCACCCCCGGGATGTCCATCAGGGCGTCCTGGATCTGGCCGTCGATGACGGGGCCCAGCGGGCAGCCGGGCGTGGTCAGGGTGTAGGTGACCTTGACCGTGTCGCCATCGATCTCCACGTCATAGATGAGACCCAGCTCCACGATGCTCATCTGCAGCTCAGGGTCGAAGACGTCCTTCAGCTTCTCCATGACCAGCTCTTTGGACACCAGGTTCATCTCCCTCCTCCGCCAGCGCCTCAGGCGGCGCCGTCGTGCCGGTCGAGGCCGTCCTGGAGCGCGTGCCAGGCCAGGGTGGCGCACTTGACGCGCACCGGGTACTTGGCCACCCCCTGCAACGCCTCCAAGTCTCCCACGTCCTCCTCCGACACGAAATCTGGGTCGGTCATCATACGTGTGAAGAGAGCTATGAGGGCCCGAGCCTGGGCCACCGTCTTCCCCTTGACGGCCTCCGTCAGCATGGAGCCCGAGGCCTGACTGATGGAGCAGCCGCGCCCCGTGAAGCTCACGTCGCTGATAACATCCCCCTCGACGTTGAGCCGCAGCTCCACCTCGTCGCCACAGAGGGGGTTGTACCCCTCCGCGACCACCGCCGGCGACTCCAGGGGCACGCGGTTCCGGGGATTGCGGTAGTGGTCCAGGATGAGCTCCCGGTAGAGCTCATCCAGCTCAGGCTCGGGTACCGACATGGCCAAAGAAGCGGTCCGCCTCGCGTACGCCCTCTACCAGGACATCCACCTCATCCAGTCGATTGTACACGTAAAAGCTGGCACGCGCCGTAGCCACGCAACCCAACCGGCGCATGAGGGGCTGCGCACAGTGATGGCCAGCGCGCACGGCGACACCGTAGCGATCGAGCACAGTGCCCACGTCATGAGGGTGCAGATCGCCCAGGTTGAAAGACACGACGCCGCCCCGGGCCTCCGGGTCCCGCGGGCCGTAGATGACCACCTGCGGCACCGCAGCCAGGGCCTCCAGGGCGTAGGCCGTGATCTCCTTCTCGTGGGCACGCACGGCGTCCATGCCCAGCCCCTGAAGGTACTCGATGGCGGCGCCGAAAGCGATGACGTCGGCGATGTTGGGCGTGCCGGCCTCGTACTTCCAGGGCACGTCGTTCCAGGTCGCTTCCTCCAGGAGGACGCGGCTGATCATCTCGCCGCCGCCGAGGAAGGGGTCCATCTCCTCCAGCAGTCCCCGGCGGGCGTAGAGCACACCGACGCCGGTGGGACCCAGCATCTTGTGGGCGGAGAAGGCCAGGAAGTCGCAGCCCAGTCCGCCTGAGGCGGATACGTCCACCGGCAGGTGAGGCACACTCTGGGCGCCGTCCACCACCACCAGGGCACCGCGGCTGTGGGCCAGCTCGACGATGTCCCTCACGGGGTTGATGGTGCCCAGGACGTTCGACATGTGGGTGAGAGAGACGAGGCGCGTCCGGGGCCCGATGAGGCGCTCGAAGTCGTCCCAGAGGAGCCGCCCCTCATCGTCGATATCGACGAAGCGGAGCCCGGCGCCGGTGGCCCGGGCCACGAGCTGCCAGGGGATGAGGTTGCTGTGGTGCTCCGTGACGGTGAGGAGGATCTCGTCGCCGGGACGCAGGTACTTGCGGCCCCAGGCATGGGCGACCAGGTTGAGGGCCTCGGTGGCGTTGCGGGTAAAGACGATGGTCTCCGGTGCGGGAGCGCCGATGAAGCGCGCTACCTTGAGACGCGCCTCCTCGTAGCGGGCGGTGGCCTCCTCGCTGAGGGCGTGGATGCCGCGGTGGATGTTGGCGTTGTAGTTCTCGTAGTAGTGGACCAGGGCATCGATGACGGCGCGCGGCTTCTGAGTGGTGGCGGCGTTGTCCAGGTACACCAGCGGCCGGCCGTGCACCGTCCTCTCCAGGATGGGGAAGTCCCGCCTCACCAGATTGACATCGATTGGTCCCATCGCCAGGCTGCTCTCTGCCTAGTCCAACCCCACCTTCACCACGCCGTCCTCGACCAGGACGGGGTAGCTGCGAACCGGCATGACGGCGGGGAGGGCCAGGACGCGGCCGCTGCGCACGTCGAAGCGCGCCCCGTGGCGCGGGCACTCGATCTGGTGCCCCACCAGCTCCCCCTGGTCCAGAGGCCCGCCGTCGTGGGTACAGACGTCATCGATGGCGTAGAAGGTGCCGTCGACGTTGCAGAGGGCGATGCGCCGCCCCTGCACCTCGTAGACCTTCACCTGGCCGGGCGCTACGTCGGCGGTCCCGGCCAGCTTCACAAACTCAGTAGAGGTCCTCTCCATGGTCAGTCAACTCTCCGGCTGGTATTCCATCAGGCCGCCAGCTTCCGCTGCACCGCCTCCGTAACCCTGTCGCGGACGGAGTCGCCGGGCATGTTCTCCAGCACCTGCTGGAAGAAGCCCTCCACGATCATGCGCTCGGCGTCCCGCTCGGGCAGGCCACGGCACATCATGTAGAAGAGCTGCTCCTCGTCGACGGGCCCGACGGTGGCGCCATGCCCGCAGCGGACGACATCGAAAGCCTCGATCTCCAGCACCGGCGTGGCGTCGGCCTTGGCGCCCTCGTCCAGCAGGAGGTTGCGGCTCTCCTGATAGGCGCTGGACTGCCGGGCCGACTTGTGCACCTTCGTCACGCCGTAGTAGAGGGAGCGCGCCCGGTCCTTGACGGCGGCCTTGTAGAGGAGCTCGCTGACGCTGTGGGGCGCCAGGTGGTCCTGGAGCGTCACGTAGTCGAAGTGCTGGCTGCCGCTGGGCAGGAAGACGCCAAGCATCTGGCTCGACGCCTCTTCGCCGCGGAGGAAGGCCTCCACGTGGCCCTTGCTGACGCGCCCGCCCAGCCCAACTACTATCGTGGTCACGCTGCTCCCGCGCTCCTGGAAGCTGCGCAGGAAGTTCAGGTTGTGCACGTGCTGCCCCCAGCGCTGGATGTGCACATAGCGCACGCTAGCCCCCTCGCCGGCGTGGATCTCGGTCAGGGCGTTGCTGAAGGTGATCTCCCCTGCCTCCTCCGAGAAGTGCTCCTCGATGAGGGTGAGGCGGCTGCCCGCTTCCGCCACCACCAGGGTGTGAGGGAAGATGGCCAGACCCGGCGCCGACATGGTCACCGTCGAGCGCAGGGGGAGCGTCACGTCCAGGTCGCGGGGCACGTAGAGGAACGTGCCGCCGCTCAGCAGGGCAGCATGGAGGGCAATGAACTTCTCGTGCGGGCCGGGCACCTCCTGTGAGAGGAGGTAACGCTGCACCAGGTCCGGGTGCTCGCGGACGGCCCGGTCCAGGCCGCACCAGACGACGCCCTGAGAGGCCAGCTCATCGTCGAAGACGTCCAGGATGGTCTCCGACTCGTGCTGCACCAGAGAGCCGGCCAGTCCGCTTTGCTCTGAGGCCAGGGAGCGCAGGGAGCGCGGCCAATCGGATGGCGGCTGCCCGTGCAGGGGCGAGGCCGCGTAGGGCAGGGCATCGTCCATGCGCAGGAGCGAGAGGTCGGTGCGGCGCCACTCCTCCTCCTGGCCGCTGGGGCCGGGAAGCTCCTCGTAGCGCCGCCAGGCCTCCAGGCGCCGCTCCCGCATCCACTGAGGCTCCTCCTTGAGCGCTGAGACCTCCTCGACGGCGCGCCGGGAGAGGCCCGGGACGAACTCAGCTCTACTCCTGACCAGTGTGCTCACTATTCCCTCGTAGGTCGGGGGCTTCAGCCCCCGACAGGTTCTTGTTTCCCTGGTCCCTGCCAGGCTCAAGCCTGGCCTTCGGAGATTGGTTTCCCTGATGTGTCTGTCTATCGTCTCAATGACCATGCGGCCGGCCCCTACATCCCGTAGGCGCGGCCCTAGCCCACCGCCCCCTCCATCTGGAGCTCGACGAGGCGGTTGAGCTCCACGGCGTACTCCATGGGCAGTTCCTTGACGATGGGCTCCACGAAGCCGTTGACGATCATCTTGGCCGCCTCGGATTCCTCGATGCCCCGGCTCTGGAGGTAGAAGAGCTGCTCCTCGCCCACCTTGCTCACCGTGGCCTCGTGGCCGATGGTCACCCTCTCCTCCTCGATGTCCATGTAGGGGTAGGTGTCAGACCGCGAGTCCTCATCCAAGAGGAGGGCGTCGCAGCGCACGGTGGACTTGACGTCCCGGCAGCCCGGATAGACCTTGACCTGGCCGCGGTAGCTGGTGCGCCCGCCCCCCTTGCTGATGGACTTGGAGATGATGGTGGAGGTGGTGCGAGGGGCGCCGTGGATCACTTTGCCGCCGGCGTCCTGGTGCTGCCCCGGACCCGCGAAGGCCAGGGACAGGATCTCGCCGTGGGCCCCTGGCTCCATCAGGTAGACGCTCGGGTACTTCATGGTGAGCTTGCTGCCCAGGTTGCCGTCGATCCACTCGCCGACGCCGTTGGCGTAGACCTTCATCCGCTTGGTGACCAGGTTGTAGACGTTGTTGGACCAGTTCTGGATGGTGGTGTAGCGGACCCGCGCGCCCTCCTTGACGATGATCTCCACCACGGCGCTGTGCAGCGAGTCCGTGCTGTAGATGGGGGCGGTGCAGCCCTCGACGTAGTGGACGTAGCTGCCGGGCTCGGCGATGATCATCGTCCGCTCGAACTGGCCCATGCTCTCGGAGTTGATGCGGAAGTAGGCCTGGAGCGGGATCTGGAGGTGGACTCCCTCCGGCACGTAGATGAAGCTGCCGCCGCTCCAGACGGCGCTGTTGAGGGCGGCGAACTTGTTGTCGTTGGCGGGCACGACAGTGCCGAAGTACTCGCGGACGATGTCCGGGTGCTCGACCAGGCCCTGGTCCATGCCCAGGAAGATGACGCCCTGCTTCTTCAGATCCTCGCGGATGTTGTGGTACACCACCTCCGAGTCGTACTGAGCGCCCATGCCGGCCAGGAACTTGCGCTCCGCCTCCGGGATGCCCAGTTTGTCGAAGGTGCGCTTAATGTACGCAGGGACGTCATCCCAGTTGCCGGCGTCGCGGTCCGTCGCCTTCACGTAGTAGTAGATCTCGTCGAAGTTAATTCCGGAGAGGTCGCCTCCCCAGGTGGGCATGGGCCGGGCCAGGAAGTGGTCCAGCGCCTTGAGACGGTACTGCCGCATCCAGGAAGGCTCCCCCTTCATCTCGGAGATCTCCTCCACACCAGCGCGGGAGAGGCCCTTCTTGCTCCTGTAGACCGCCTCCTCGTCGTCGTGGAAGCCCCACTTGTAGGTCTCGGGAACGATCTCCGCAACGGTCTCGGCAGCCATCAAGACGCTCCCTCTAGGACGCCGTACTCTTGGGCGATCCACTCGTAGCCCTTGGCCTCCAGCTCCTCGGCCAGCTCCCGACCTCCGGACTTGACGACGCGGCCGCTGAACAGGACGTGGACGAAGTCGGGCTTGATGTAGTTCAGGATTCGCTGGTAGTGAGTGATGATAAGGACGCCCATGCCGGGGCCCATGAGGACACTCACGCCCTCGGCCACAGTGCGGAGGGCATCGATGTCCAGGCCGGAGTCTGTCTCGTCCAGGACCGCCATCTCCGGGCGCAAAATGCCGAGCTGAAGGACCTCGGCCCGTTTCTTCTCGCCGCCCGAGAAGCCGTCGTTGACGTAGCGGCGGGCGAAGGACTCGTCCATCTTCAGGAGGTCCATGGTCTCCTTGAGGATGGTACGGAACTCCCGCACCGGCACGTCGCCGCTGCGGACGGCCTTCAGGCTGGCGCGGAGGAAGTTGACCATGGTCACGCCGGGGATGGCCGTAGGGTACTGAAAGGCCAGGAAGAGCCCCCTCTGCGCCCGCTGGTCCGGCCTCAATCCCAGGATGTCCTCCCCCTTGAAGAGGACACGGCCCCGGGTCACCTGATGGCGGGGGTGGCCCATGAGCGTATTGGCCAGAGTGCTCTTGCCGGAGCCGTTAGGTCCCATCAGGGCGTGTACCTCGCCTCGATTGATGGACAGGCTGACCCCCTTGAGGATCTCCTTGCCCTCTATGCTCACGTGCAGGTCATTGATGACGAAGAGGGGGTCTTGGCCGGTTTGCCTGGTCATCTCGCTTTCAGAGCTCCTCTTGATAGTCCGGGATGCCTAGGTGACGGCCGCAGCCCGTCGGCGGGCGCCCCTGGGGCGCAGCTCACTGGGGGCAGGCCCCTCCCGGTTGTGGGCCTGGGCCACTTCTTGCTTCACCACGTACTCGCAGAAGGGATGGCCCTCAACGACCCGTCCCACCTGCTCCACGGGCCGGCCCAGCAGGAGCTGGATGGCCAGCCGGTCGGCGGAACAGGCCTGCTCGGTGGCGAGCGCCGCCCGGCGGTAGGGACAGGCGCTGTTCGTGAGGCGGAAGCCCTCCGGTCCCCGGTCCCAGCGGTCGAGGATGCCCTCGGCCCGCAGCACCCGGATCGCCTGCGGCACTCTCTCCTCCAGGGTATCGCCCGCTACCTGGGGCCCGTACTGCTCGGCCAGGTGCTCGGCCACCCCCTCGAAGACCCGGCCCAGGACCTCCTTCCCAGGCTGGCCGCTGATCTCCTCCGACCGCAGCTCCACGAGACCCCTGAACATGCGGCCCAGGAGACGCGAGTAGCCGGCGGAGGTGAGCTCCTCGGCCCGTTCGGTGGTGTAGAAGAGGAAGGAGGGGCGGCCGATGGCCTGTCGCTGAGGCCGTGCGTCCACCAGCCCCTCGGCGCGGAGGCCGTCCAGGTGGCGGCGAACGGCGGCCGGACTCATGTCCAGCGCTTGGGCCAGGTGGGCCACCGTAGCCTCGCCCCAGCCCTGGAGCAAGCGAAGGATCTGGGCCTTGGTACCCTCAGGAGCCACTGATCGTCTCCCCTATCGTGGCTAGTGTACGGCACCAGGCCCGGCATGTCAACGAATTATAGACTTAAAATGCATTTTGTGCCACAAAGTCCGACCAGCCGAGTTAAAGAGAGGGGCCCGCCCCCGCGCCGGGGGCGGGCCTCTCTCAGCGAGTCACCAAGCAGAGAGCTTCGCTCTAGAAGGCGGTCTCAACGCGGGTGTCCATGACTTCCGCTAGAGCCCGAATATCAAGCGGTGCCGGCCCGTCGCCTGGCCACATGGACATCACCATCAGCACGTGGTCGCCGCGCCCGAACACGTACATGTCGAACGCCAGCCCCTCTTTCAGGAAGTCAGCCTCAGGGGGCATCGACGCGCCGAACTCCTGGCCGAGCTGCTCCAAGTCCATGGTCATGACCATGTGCAGGCCGACTCCTTCTTCTCCCAGGCCGGAGGCATCCAGCACCTGCAGGTCCTTGAGACCAATGCCCGGCATAGCCTGGCCAGCACCCAGGGCGTTCTGAATCTCGCGCTCCAGTTCCGCGGGGTCATTGTACCGCTGGAGCTCACCGAGGGACTGCTCCAGGAGGTCTCCAGACGCTACCACTACGCCCGACATGATCATCGACTCCGGGAACGCATCGACTGCCTCGCCCTTGGTGAACATGGACGCGGCCATGCTCATGCTGCCCTGGTCGGTATCGAAAGAGAAGCTCATCCCGCCGGGCCCCAGGGCGGCGTAGCCTGCCGGCAGGTCCTCCAGCGTCAGGAGGGCCGCCTTCAGGGAGGGGTCAGCCTCGCCGGTGGCCGCCGGCAGCCCGGAGGGCCCGCCAGCGGAGAACAGCGAGCCCGACAGCAGGCTGAAGGGGTTAAGGGCGCCGCCCAAGACGCCGCCATCGGATGGTGATTCCGCCGTCGGCTCCGGGACACTGGTGGGCGCGACTGCGGTCAGGCCCGGCGGCTGCACGCCCTCATCTCGGCGCTCGCCGGCACTGTCGCCTCCCGATGTGCAGGCGGCCAGCAAGACAGCCAGCAGGCCCAGGATGACAACTAGCTTTCGCATGCTCTTCTCCTTTCGCGAGGGCGACCGGTCCCTGACCCGGTGGCACACGCTCCGGACGTGGGCAACGCGCCGCCCGGCCGGGCATCTCGGTCCTCGCCCGTCGAGAGCCATAGGCTCCAAGGGTATATTCGGCCCTGGGCCGGGATCGCGCAGCGACAGCCCACCCGCTACGACCGCAGCCAGACGGTAAGAGTCATGAGGGCCACCACTATCCAGTGGAAGAAAGAGACTCCCCCCGGCGCTCCGGCTCGGACAGAGAGGTAAGGTTGCTAACGTACCGTCGGCTGCGCGTCCGCCAAGCGGCCGGGGGACGTCTCAGACGGCCGGCTTCCTGGCAGTCACGACCTCAGAGGGCAGTATATGGCGAATGTAGTCCCGCGTGACTTCGCAGAAGCCGGCCTGCTTGACAAGGTCCTCCGCCAGCGCGGGCCGGCAGCCTCCCAGAAGATAGGGCACTAGTCGCGCCGGCAACCTTCGGTAGAGCCTCTCGTACCAGGTAAGGATGTCCCCATTCTCCTTGCTCATGTTCACGAGGACGAGGCGACCGCCCGGCTTCAAGACTCGCCTGAACTCGCGGAGCACCACGGGCAGATCCCCCAGCGGTATGAGGTCCAGCATGTAGCTGTTGTAAAGAACGTCAAACGTTCCATCCGGGAAGGGCAGTTGACGCGCATCGGCTTCCTGCAGGTCAAGGTTGGCATACCCGGCGGCGCTGACCCGTCGACGGGCCTTTTCGAGCATCTTCGGAGACAGGTCGACGCCGTAGACGACCGTTGTTCTGTCCACCCTCTTCAGGATCTCCGTGAGGGTAACCCCTGGGCCGACCGCCACCTCAAGCACTTTGTCATGGGGCTCTATGCCGGCCTTCTCCAGGCCCAGCATGCGGGGTTTGCGCTCCAGCGGCGCGGCTAGCGCGCCGTAGAAGAGACTGAAGAAGTCGTAGGCTCGCCGAATGCGTTGGGTGGGCGCCTTCGCCTCGATCATTGTCGATTCCTCCCTTGTGGCCGACTACGCCGCGCAGCAGGCGACGCCAGACCCGGTCAGCGTCAGAGCCGTGTCTGGTATCCGATGTCCCCTTTTCGGCGGACAACACGCCGGAAGGGGCCACCCGACGGGCAGCAGACTCTGGCCTGGCCTGCCCAGGTAGGCCTCCTCCTCTGTTTGGGCACTCTGGGTCGGGGCTGCCGTCTCCGACGCGGCCTCTTGCTGGCTGGAGAGGAACCAGCCCCGCAGGTCTTCGAAGGCCGCCTCCATTCCCGGTTCGATGCGCCAGCGCCAGCCACGTGCGCTTCTAGCCTCACCTGCACGCCCGCGGACCTCCGAAAGGAGCCGGAGTCGTTGCGTCTCCTCCTCTTTCATCATCAGGGTTGCCCTTACGAAGTAGTCTATTACCCACATGATGTCGACCAACTTCCCGTGTTGAGTGGACCAGGCCCCCCAGCCCTCGCCGCGTCTACTGGCCCTCTCCGCCGCAGCCACAGCCCGGACCGATGTCTTCGGAACCTGCGCCAGCGACCGTCTCCGCGACCTCGGCTGCACCTCTCGGCGCACAGCAGCTCACAGACGGAGCGCCTGCGGCCGCCGCCGGCTCAGCAGCCTTCCCGAGGGCCCGCTCGACGTCGCGGCTGAGGAACTTCCCGGCCTGCGTCTTCACCATCTCGGCGACGTCTATCGCCTCACGCAGTTCGGCGGCTCCAACGCCCAGCGCCGCCGCCTGAGCGGCGTACTCGGCCAGGAGCACGCCGCTATTGCAGCCGGCAGCCGCGCCGAGCCAGACCAGCGCGCTGCCCCGACAGGGCGGCGCCCCTTGAGCGGCTAGCTCCTGCTGGTCGACTCCCAGGATTCGCCGCCCCACGTTGGCGACAGCGACGCCACCCCTCGCGCGCACGACCTGGGCCATCTCGATAGCCCACCGGACCTCGACGGCGTCCAGGCCTGCCTTCAGGGCTGCCTGCGTGTGGTACTGAGTGCAGGGGTGGCAGCCCGCCCCTATCGATGCCCCCAGGGCCACCAACTCCTTGTCGGAGGCGCTGAGGCCCGCGACGCCGCTCTCTTCAATGCCGGCCGAGCTGGCAGCCGCACCAGAGGACTCGGAGGGCGCGGGTACGCCGCCGAGCGGCCTCTCGGCCTCGACGTAGGCCGAGGTGAAGCCGCGGTCGCCGCCGTCATCCCCCAGGCGCGTCCGCACGTCGGAGAAGCCGGCGGCGGAGAGCTTGGCCACGTACTCGCCGACCATCAGAGCCCCAGCGATGCAGCCCGCCCAGCTCTCCAGGTCGCTCCTCTCCTTCTCTGTCGGCGTTCGTACCCAGACGATGTCCGAGACGCGAAAACGCCCGCCGGGCTTCAGCACCCGGAAGGACTCGCGGAAGACGGCCTCCTTGTTCGGCGACAGGTTGATGACGCAGTTGGAGATGATGACGTCGAAGGAGGCGTCGGGGAAGGGCATCTTCTCCATCTCGCCCTGGTGGAACTCCACGTTGGAGAGGCCCACCTTGGCAGCGTTGCGCCGGGCGAGCTCGACCATGTCCGGTGTCATGTCCAGGCCCACGGCCTTGCCCTTTGGGCCCACCTTCTGGGCGGCCAGGAAGCAGTCGAGTCCGCCGCCGCTGCCCAGGTCGAGGACGTGCTCGCCCTCCTTCAGCCCGGCGATCGCGGTAGGGTTGCCGCAGCCCAGGGAGGAGAGGGCCTCCTCCGGCAGGTCCTTGAGCTCGTCGGCGGCATAGAAGAGGTGGAGCAGGGACTCCTCCGTGGCCGGCGCCTCAGACGGGCCGCAGCAGGACGCCTCCGTGGCCGGCGCCTCAGCGGGGCCGCAGCAGGACGCCTCCGTGGCCGGCGCCTCAGCGGGGCCGCAGCAGGACGCCTCCGTGGCCGGCGCCTCAGCGGGGCCGCAGCAGGAGGAACTGGGAGCTGACGCGCCCGCCTTCTTCTCTCCAGCCTCCAGTCCCGCAAGCCTCTCGCGGGCGCGGGCGCCGTAGCGCTCCCGCACGAACTTCTTGATCTGGTGGGGATCCGTCTTCGCCATGACTAGCCAGTCCTCCTCTCGGGCTTCGCCGGAGCACACGCCCCCGGCGTGCATCCTTCCGGCCCGCTGGGGCCCAGGGCGGCGACGGCCGCCTGCTGGACGGCAGGGATAATCCGCTGCCAGGCGGCGGCAGCGGCGCGATAGGCCTCCTCCCCCTTCTCGGTGAGGCGGCACACCTTGCGCTGGCGGGCCCCCTGGGCCTCCACCAGGCACTCGACGTATCCGCCCTCCAGCAGGTCGTGGAGGGTGGGATAGATCATGGCATCGCTGGGCTCGCAGCAGCCGCGGCAGGCCTCGCTGATCGCCTTCGCCAGCTCATAGCCGTGCATGGCCCTCTCGTGGAGGGCCGCCAGCAGAAAGAAGCGGGAGACGCTGCGGTTGATGAGCATCTCCCAGTACCCCTTGCGCTCGAACTCCATCGCCTTCTCCCTCAGCGCTGCACCCACGGCACGATGCCTAGCGGTGCTATAGCTAGGTGGACTATATATCGCTCTCCTAGCCTTGTCAAGGCCGCTCTCAGCCCTTGAGGCGCTTCCAGCGGCATAATGGGCCAGCGGGCGTCATTTAGCGCCAGCCATGCCATGAACCTCGTGCCGAATAATGGAGACTGAAGCTTGGCAGGGAGCCTGGTCGGACTGAGGATTGTTATGGCCAGGTCGCGGCAGGCCCGCCCATCGGCCCGCCGACCGGCGGGGCCTGTCCGCCAAATGGCGGACTACTGGATGAATCAGCCGGATTCGCCTTTCCAGCCGACCTCCACCTGGTCCCCCCGAACCAGGACCGGCACCGTGGCCGAGAGCGCCGCCGCCTCTTCCCACCAGGCGGCGCTGTCGTCGATGACACGCTCCTCGAACTCCACCCCTGCCGCCGCGAGGTCACGCCTCGCCCGCTCGCTGGTGGCTCAGTCGCGCAGAGTGTAGAGGATGATCGTGTCCATGGGGTGAGACCTGCCCGTGGTTTCCCAAGGTATGCCTCGCCATTCTAGCACCCGCCGGGCGCCAGTCACCATCGACCTGAGCAGCTCGCCTGTCGCTCCGCTTGATCGCCGTATACAAATAGTATACACTGCACCGCAGGAACTCGAGCATGTTGCGCATCGAGGCGCTGGAGATCGATGACCGTGTTCTGGACAAGATTGAGTCCAGGCATGGCGTGCCCTTCCACGAGGTGGAAGAGGCGTGCTATTCACCCCGGCGCCACGTCCGTCGGGGGCGCGAAGGCCTCTACAAGGTCTTCAGCCAGACGGAGGCAGGACGCCACCTGTTGGTGGCACTGGTTGACAGCGGCAGCGGCGTTTGGAGGGTCGTCACAGCGCGCGAGATGACCACCCAAGAACGCCGTCTCTACCGGCGCGCAACGGGAGATTGACATGAGCGACATCGACGAAGAAGTGCAGAAGATTGAGAAAGGTGAGACCTGGGAGGAGACCGATGAGGTGGTGGAGATACAGGTGAAGCGTCCGCTGGACAAGGTCATACCGGTCCGCCTGTCCTCAGACAAGTGGGAGGAGCTGCGCCGCGAGGCTCGCGAACTCGGCATTGGCCCTACCACCCTGGCGCGGATGTGGATCCTGGAACGGCTGCGTCAGGTGGTATTGACCCGAAAATCCGCCTAGGGCGATTCGCGAATCGCCCCCACCCTACGACTGCCCGCCCTGCGGCGCACCCCGCGAGCACTCCTCCCTGGTCACCGAGGACCAGCCGACTCTAGGCGATGGCCCCCGCCTCCCGCAGCCGCCCGATCTCGGCGTCGGGCAAGCCCAGCAGCTCGCGCAGCACGTCATCCGTGTGCTGGCCCAGGTCCGGCGAGGGGCCGCGCACGCCGCCCGGTGTCCGCGACAGCTTCACCGGCGTGTTTGGCAGCGGAAAGCGTCCGATGCACGGGTGCTCCACCTCCACCAGCATCTCCCGCGCCTCCACCTGGGGCAGCGCCGCCGCCTGGGCGATGTTGTTCAGGGGGCCGCAGGGCAGGCCGATGGCGTCGAACTCCTGCACCCACTCTGCCGTTGTCTTCTCCTTCATGGCCTCGATGAGGATGGGCTCCAGCTCGGCGTGGTGCTCCGTGCGCAGGGGGCCGGTGTCGAAGCGCGGGTCGTCGATGAGGTCCGCGCGGCCGATAGTGGCGCAGAAGAGCTCCCACTGGTTCTCCACCCCCCAGCTCAGGGCGAGGACGATGTAGCCGTCGCGGGTGGGGAAGGCCTGAAAGGGGGTCGCCACCGGGTGCCGCGTGCCGATGGGCTGGGGCACCTGGCCGGTGGCAAAGTAGCGGGCGAAGGCATTCTCCAGTATCGAGATCTGGCAATCGAGCATGGCGACATCGATCATCTGGCCGCGGCCGCTGCGCTCCCGCTCGTGGAGAGCGGCCAGCACGCCGATGGCCGTGAACAGGCCGGCGGCGATGTCGCCCAAAGAGGTGCCGGGGCGCACGGGCGGCCCCCCAGGCTCGCCGGTGATGCTCATGATGCCGCCCATGCCCTGCGCTATGATGTCGAGGGCCGGCCGCAGGCGGTCGGGGCCGGTCTGCCCAAAGCCGGAGGTGGCGGCGTAGATGAGCCGCGGGTTGCGCTGGCACAGGACATCGTAGCTCAGGCCCAGGGTCTCCATGGTGCCGGGCGTGAAGTTCTCCATCACCACGTCCACCCGCTCGACCAGGCGCAGGAAGAGGTCGCGGCCGGCCTCGTTCTTGAGGTCGATGGCGACGCTGCGCTTACCCCGGTTGATGCTCAGGAAGTAGCAGCTCTCGCCGTTGACGAGGGGCGCCGTCATGCGGGCGACGTCGCCGATGGGCGGGCGCTCCACCTTGATGACGTCGGCGCCCAGGTCGCAGAGGACCATGCTGGCGAAGGGCCCCGCCAGTACCCAGGTCAGGTCCAGGATGCGCACGCCTTCCAGGGGTCCGGACATCGAACTCCTCCTGTAGCCATGTTTCCGGCCTCAGCATAGCACGCCGCTGCCCCCGGTTCCCGCCTCCTTACTCTTCGTTCCCTGCTCCTTGTTCCCCTCCGGCAGCGCGGGGCGCTATGATGCAAGCATGAAGGTGAAGCGCTTGCGCACGCTGGTCCTGGGCGGCAGCGTCTTCGTCGGGCGGCACCTGGTGGAGGAGCTGCTGCGTCGCGGCCACGAGGTGACCGTCCTTAACCGCGGCCTTACCCCCGTCGAGCACCCCGCCGCGGTGCAGCGTCTCACCTGCGACCGCAAGGACCACGACGCCGTCCGTCGCGCCCTGGACAACGCCTACTTCGACGCCGTCTTCGATGTCAGCGCCTACGCGCCCGAAGACGTGGCGATCATGGTGGAGGTGCTGCGGGACCGGGTGGAGCACTACGTCTTTACCAGCACCGTCGCCGTCTATGCCCGCAGCGACTACGCCCCCATCGATGAGGAGTTCGATCTCGACCGGCGGCCCCAGGTCAACCCCTACACCGCCGGCAAGGTCCGCTGCGAGGACATCCTGATGGCCACCCACCGCGATCACGGCTTCCCGGTCACCATCGTCAGGCCGTCTTACGTTTACGGCCCCCACAACCCGCTGACCATGCGGGAGTTCAGCTTCTTCCTGCGCCTCCAGCAGGGCCGCAAGATCATCGTGCCCGGCAACGGCTCCGTCCTCCTCCAGAGCGGCCACGTGGACGACCTGGCCCGGGTCTTCGCTGCCGTCCTCGGCAAGCAGGAGGCCATCGGCCAGGCCTACAACGTCACCGGCGAGAAGGCCGTCACCGCCCTGGGCTACGTCAACGTCCTGGCGCGCATCGTAGGGCGCGACCCGGACATCCTGTTCGTGGAGCTGGAGCGCATGCGGGCCATGAAGGCCCCCGTCTGGCCCTACGCCTGGAGGGAAAGCCAGGTTTACACCATCGAGAAGGCGAAGCGCGACCTGGGCTGGGAACCCGGCTTTGACCTCGAGACCGGCCATCGCCAGACCTACGACTGGTTCCAACGCGAGGGCATGGCCGAAATGCCACAGTACGATTTCTCGGCGGAGGAGCAGGCCCTGGCCGAGCTAGGGGCCTGAGTAGGGGTCGAGCATGCTCGACCCCTACAGAGCCATCCGTTAACCCGTTTCCGCATCCGTTGACCGCTTCTCGCCCTACCAGGGGTGGCAGGCGTGGGTTACAATACGACAGGAAACCCTCAGCCAGACAGGAAGCCCTCCAATCGACCACATGCCGACAACGCCGTCCCCGGACACGACACGCCTGGAGGTGAGGGAGATCCTCTTCCGGGCCTCCCGCAGTCGCCAGGCCCTGCTCTCCGCCCTCCAGAAGGTGCCGGACGCCGCCTTCAACACAGAGCCGCCCGGCGAGTGGTGCGCCGCCCGTATCCTCCGCCACGTCGTCTTCGTGGAGTACTACTGGACCCTGGTGCTGCGAGAGCTGGTAGCAGCGCCCGAGGGACGGCTGGAGCTGGGACAGGTTCATCGACGGATAGCCCTGGAGTCCTCTCGCCTGGCCGGCACCGCCCTCGGCGAGCCGGCGCCCTTCCCTACCCGGCGCGAGGCCCTGCGCGTCCTGGACGCCTCCCGCGGTGGCCTGGTGGCGGCGATCAAGGGCCTCCGCCCTGACGACTTCGCCCGCACCATCGCCGACCCGCGTATCAGCAGCATGCCCCTGCGCTTCGCCATCGAGCACGTCATCGAGCACGACTGGGACCACGCCGTTCAGCTCGCAGGCCTGCGAGTCTAGGAAGGGGGTGTGCATGGCCGGAGGCCAGCTCGCCATCGACTGGAAAGAGGTCACGGAAGAGGCCACAGACCTCCTCTGCCGCTACATCGGCGTCGATACCAGCAACCCGCCAGGCAACGAGGAGGCGGCCGCCCTCTTCCTGGCCGACATCCTCCGCCGCCAGGGCCTGGAGTCCCGCCTCTACCAGGCGGCCCCCGGCCGCGCTAACCTCTCGGCCCGCCTGCCCGGCGATGGCAGCAAGAGGCCCCTCATACTCCTCAACCACACCGATGTGGTGCCCGCCGAACCGCCCTTCTGGCAGGAGCCACCCTTCGCCGGCACCATCCGCGACGGCGTCATCTGGGGCCGGGGCGCCCTGGACATGAAGGGCATGGCCGTCATGGAGCTCATGACCTTCCTCCTTCTCAAGCGCCACGGCATCCCCCTGAAACGAGACGTGGTCTTCCTTGCCCTGGCCGACGAGGAGGGAGGGGGCGACGTCGGTATCGAGTGTATGGACGGCCACCACCCGGAGGTTATGGACGCCGAGTACGTCCTGAATGAGGGCGGCTACGGCTTCACCGAGTTGCTGGGCGTGCGCAGGCCGATCTTCAACTGCTCCATTGGCGAGAAGGGGCCTCTCTGGCTCAAGCTGAGGGCCCAGGGTACCCCCGGCCACGGCTCCGTCCCTCACGACGACAACTCCCTGGAGCGGCTGGTGCGCGCCCTCTACCGCGTCCAGCGCTGGCAGCACCCCATCACGGTGCTGCCCGAGACGGAGATGTACCTCCACGGGCTCCACGAAGGCGGCTTCCTCGCTGAGATGCCCGGAGAGAGCGCGCTGGCCCAGGCAGCACAGGTGAACCCCGTCATCCGCGCCGTACTGACCAACACCGTTAGCGTCACCACCTGTACCGCCGGCTACAAGCACAACGTCATCCCGGCACTGAGCGAAGCCTCCCTGGACTGCCGGCTGCTGCCTGGCCAGTCAGCGCAGGCATTCGTCGAAGAGCTGAGAAGCATCATCGACGACCCCAAGGTGGAGATAGAGGAGGTCTACCGCTCCGAGACCGTCAGTTCGCCCGTGCAAACGGAGCTATTCAGCATCGTGGGGGATGTGATACGGGAGAGGGTGGAGAAAGCCCTGGTCCTGCCCAGCATCTCGCCTGGCTTCACCGACTCGCGGATCTTCCGGCGGCGAGGCGTGGTCGCCTACGGCTTCATCCCCGTGCTGCTGGAGCCCCCAGAGGCGGCCACCATCCACGGCCACAACGAGCGCATCTCCATCGAGAACCTGCGCCTGGGCACGCAGATCCTCTTCGAGACGGTGCGGCGACTATGCAGCTAGCCCGGTCAGGTAGCAGGAGGGAGGGATACCGCCCCACCCCTGCGGGGCGACCAGCACACAGCGGCGGAACCGCTTGAAGAGGGGAGAGGCATGAAAGCGGAAGACATCAAGACTATCGGCATGATGGGAGGCGGCGTCATGGGCGGGGGTATCGGGCAGACCCTGGCCCTGGCCGGCTACGACGTGATCCTCCGCGACCTCACGGATGAGCTCCTGGAGAAGACGCGCAGCAGTATCATCGACGGCCGCTTCGGCCTGAAGGGCGGCGTCGAGCGGGGCAAGCTCACCCAAGAGCAGATGAACGCCGCCGTCGCCAACCTCCGCTACACCACCAAGGTGGAAGACCTGCGCAACGTGGACCTCATCATCGAGGCCGTTCCCGAGGACCTGGAGCTAAAGAGGAAGGTGTGGGCAGAGCTGGACTCCCTGGTGAAGCCGGGCGCCATCTTCGCCACCAACACCTCAGGCTTCGCCATCCAGGACCTGAACAAGGCCGTGGCCCGCAAGGATCTCTTCCTGGGCATGCACTGGTTCAGCCCGGCCAACATCATGCGCCTCGTGGAGCTGGTCCACGCCCCGGAGACCTCCGAGCAGACCATCAAGGCCCTGGAGGGCGTCTGCGAGAAGGCGGGCAAGGTCTCGGTGCGGGTCAAGGACGCCCCCGGCGAGTACGGCTTCATCGCCAACCGCATCTACTTCGCCGCCGTGGCCGAGGCGCGCAAGGTGCTGGAGCAGGGCATCGCCAGCGAGGAGGACATCAACAAGGCGATGGTCCACGGCTTCAACTGGCCGGTGGGCCCGCTGGCCATGATGGCAGGCGCCCGCCGCGGCTTCGCCTAAAGGGTCTGCTGCCAAACCCTTCTGTTCTGTCGCCCTGAGCGAAGCGAAGGGCCCGTATGAACCAGATTCTTCGCTGCGCTCAGAATGACGGCGTTGCCGCAAGAGGTCTTTGGACAGACCCCAAAGGCGAGCCCAACTCGCTGCAACAACAGGCGCCCCGTGATCCCCGGGGCGCCTCTTCTAACGACCGTCGGCGGGAAGAGAACCCTCTCCTACAGCTCCGCCTCGTACTTCTTCATCTTCTCCGGGTCCAGCTCGATGCCCAGGCCGGGCTTGTCGGGCAGGCGCAGGTAGCCCTCCTTGTCGATGCGGATCGGCTCCGTCAGGAGGAAGTCGCGCGCCTCCGGCGTCCAGGCCGGCGGGTCGTAGGGGAACTCGATGAAGGGGCAGTTGGGGACGGCGGCGGCCAGGTGGGCGTTGGCCACGAGGCCGATGCCGTTGGTCCAGGTATGCGGGCTGAACATGAGGCCGCGGGCCTCGGCCATGGCGGCGACTTTGCGGGCGGTGGTGATACCCCCGGCAAAGGTAGAATCGGGCTGGTAGACGTCGAAGCAGCCCTTCTCCATGTACACCTGGAACTCCTCCAGGCCGCGGTTCAGCTCGCCGCCGGCGATGCGCACGTTGACCTCTCGTCGCAGGCTCGCCAGCTCGTCGTAGGCGTAGGCATAAAGGGGCTCCTCCAGCCAGTAGACCCCGTGCTCCTCCATGGCCCGCGCCATGGAGATGGCCGTGCGCAGGTCCCAGCGGTGCTCCACGATGTCACCGGGGTAGGTCCAGGCCTGGTTGGCGTCCACCATGATGTCCATACTATCGCCGACGGCCTTGCGCGCAGCGGCCAGGGTTGGCAGGTCATCCTTAGGGCGGGGGCTGTGGAAGCGGAGCTTGACAGCCGAGAAGCCCTCCTCCCGCAGGCGTTGCACGTCCTCGACGCGGCGTTCTGCGGGCCGCAGCTCGCCGGTGGAGGCGTAGGCGCGCAGGCGGTCGCGGGCGCCGCCCAGTAGCCGGTAGAGGGGCTGGCCCGCCGCCTTGCCCACGATGTCCCAGAGCGCCACCTCGATGGCCCAGATCCGACCCACAAAGTAGGCGATGTTGCGGATCGTGGGGAAGATGCGCTCGATGGCCAGGGGGTCCTGCCCCACCAGGAAGAGCCGGGCGGCGCTCGCGTACGACATGAGCACGCCGCCGGAGCCGATGCCCGTGATCCCCTCGTCGGTGTCGATCTCAACGATGGTGATGCGGTGGGCGGTCGTGGCAGCCGGCTGCCAGGTGGGGTCGAAGGCGGGCTCGTGGCTGAAGTCGAAGGCGCGGATGCGCAGGTCTGTGATCTTCACGGCAGTCTCCTCCTGGGGCTGGGTCTGGGCCTGCGCGCTGGGGCCCGTCGTAAGGGGCTTGGGGCCCGGCGCGCCTCGGGCTGGATGCGAAG
>Ga0315277_10000696_pt1 | contig 51878 bp, 33 predicted proteins | sample YL17G05_15_MG_FD_203695 | JGI IMG/M metagenome (GOLD analysis project Ga0315277, IMG submission 203695) | Sediment microbial communities from Yellowstone Lake, YNP, Wyoming, USA - YL17G05_15 | ecosystem: Environmental > Aquatic > Freshwater > Lake > Sediment | place: USA: Wyoming | collected... | reverse complement strand
AGGCCTCATGGGAGATTCCGGGTGTGAAGAACTTCTCAAGCACGTGCGAAAAAGGGGAAACACCAATGTCATGGAGTAGTCCCGCGATCTGCAGTTTCTCTCTCTGCTCCTTGAATTGCTCCTCTTTCTCCTCATCCGGACTCGCGGTGCCTGCGAGGGCATCGTGCATTCTTCCCGCCAAGTGGGCGACACCGAGGCAGTGAAAGAAGCGACTGTGCTCTCCTCCGGGATAGACTTGATAAGTCACCCCAAGTTCACGAATGTGGCGCAGTCGCTGGAATTCCTTTGTATCGATCAGGTCAGAAAGGATTCCTTTTTCCGGGATGGTGATGAATCCATGAACCGGGTCCCTTATGTGATAGAACTTCAACGAGAGCGTCAGTTGTGGTTACGCTTATAGTCTTTTTCCATGGGGCGGCAACATCCTGAAATCGAATGAGTCGCTATTTCCCCCACCGTCCGGACTTTGTTCTTTTCTTCTCTAACCGATGTGGGCTGACTGCCTTCCGCTGATGTCTTGTCACTCAATCAAAGGGTCTTGTGACCGCCCAACTGCTCAGTCGTCGGGGAGCCCGGAATGGGCAATCTGGCCTTCGGCCAGATTGCCCAGCAAGGGTCCGCCATTATGCCAATTCATATGGATAGAATGCGACAGACAGACTTCGATAAGGCTGGCTCCCCCTTCCATCTTTGTTTGTTCCCCATAGCCCCTCCATGCAGCAATCGCCAAGGTATGGAGAACATATTCCCGCTCTCCGCCGAAAAGGATAAAGGCGCCACGCTGCGTTAGGATTCAGTGATGTCTTATTGTGAAGACTGCGGCCACGACTGCCCCGGCGACTGCACCCCTGGTGTGTGTCGTTGTTGTCCCGACCTGGACCTCGATGTGACTGAGGATCCTGAGCTAGTGAACGAGTGAGAGGAGTCGCCGAGGGTCAAGTGGCACAGCGACATCCCACGAACGGCTCTGCAATGGAATTCTAGGCTCGTTGCCGCCTCTGGGAATGTGTTCCTCTCCATGATCCCTCCATAAGAGAGTCGCCTCGGAATGCCAAATCTCAACGTTTCATGGGGGGGAACACCACTTTTCTCCATACGGAGAGGCTTTCTCTACGGAGAGGCCACCGGAGAAGGCGCTACGACACGTCAACATAGCTTTTTTGAGTAGGTAGTAGTTCCACCTTCAGAGGTGCGAGAACATGCTGAGGGATTCGGAACTCGACTACAGGACGCGGGAGACACAACTCCTTAGGATACTACAGAGGCGCTTCTACTTTGACGTGGTGAAGTTCGCTGGCGTCGGTTTTCTCTATCCCGCCTTCAGACTATGGGGTTTCTTGAATGCTGGTTCCGCCTCGACCTGGGCAATTGTGGGTGCCTGGCTATCCTCGGCCCCGTGGGATGTGGTAGCAGTGGCGGTAGTGACAGGCATCTTCCAGGTGAAGAACATCAAGAGCTACCGCAAGGATGTGCTGAGGCGGGCCAAGAAGATAGCCGCCGAACATGGAGCACGGCAGGCCTGATCGAGGGAGACTCAAAAGATGCGAAGTATGGTGTCAGGTCAGAGTCCTCTTTGGCTTGAACGCTGGGTCCGAGCGAACCCACCTCCTGACGGGTTCCCAACCCGAGTGTCGATTCAGCTTGATGGTGGGCACGATGTCGGGGACCTCGACGGCTTCTCCTTCGGACAGGAGTTGGAGCGCGGCTTCGAGCTTCAGGTCAGTGACGTGGACCCGAACCGCATCCGCAAGGAAGTCCGACACGCTGATCCCAAGCTGGTCGGCGTAGCCCTTGGCTTGATTCAGAACCGCCTGAAGCTTCGGAACCTCGCCGTCGCTCATGACCGCTCACCCTCCGTCTCAAGGAGGAACTTCATTTTGTCTTCTTTCCTCCCACTGATCAAAAGTCCGACGAGCCGATCAACCTTCGTCTTGTATTCCCGTTCTGCGATGATCGACTCTGCCACTTTCTTGACCAACTCCATTTCAAGCGGAACGCTGTGGTTCTCCCGATGGAACCGCAACGCGAGGTGAGCGTATTCCAGAACGTTGCCGTAGCCGAAGTCCGAAGCTTGCGGACCATACTGGTCCTTGAGGGCCTGGAAGGTTTTTTCGGCTTCGAGTGCCTGCTTGATCAGGTCGATGACCATCATGCCTCTGGCCGACGCTATTGGCCTCAGCTCGTCGCAGACGACTTCGCCGGTGAGCCTCTGGTCCTCGATGGTGTCGTGGGCGAGGGATGCCGCCCATGAGCGCGTCTGAGCCGAGACCGCCGTCTGGACTTCTTGCTGGATGATCTTGCCGTCAACCTCTTCCTTTGGCGTCCTTGCTTCCATCGCCTCCTGCTGACTCACCAGAACGACGCCTCCGACCTTCAGGACTCGTCTGACGTAGTTCCTGCCGACATCGAACTGCTTGGCAAGGGAACTTACGCTGGCTGCCGGGTCTTCCCTGGCAGCTTGAAGGATGCGGAGGGCAGCTTTCTGGGACTCGTTCTGTCGTTGTTGTTTCTCGGTCTCCTTCGACTCTTCCTTGTCTTCCTCTGAGCCTACTTCGGGGCCTTGCTCACTCGCTTTCGGAGCTTCATCTTCAGGACTTGGCATGGTCTAATCATCGCCACACGCCGACTTGAATATTCGGGCGCACGGCGCAGCTTGGTCAGAAACGTGTTCGCAAAACGCATAACACCTTCCGGACACCTGTTCCGGCTAATGGAGGCGACCGTGTGCCGTGGACCAGATCGTATTATGATAGAATGCTCGCTGTAGGTCGGGGAAAACGGTGGTGGGTAGACCTGGGAATCACGAGAAACACGCTCTCATGCCTCCGAAACGGCGATTTCTCGACCCTTGGCGCAGGGGTGTCCGAGGGTGGTCAAATGCCTCAGCCGTTCTAACATCCCATCGACGGATTTCACCGCCGCCGAGCCTGAGAGCCTACAACGCACAGAACCGATAGCGCAGAGGCCGTAGGGCCTCGCCATTGCACGTTCTCGTTGTTGGACGTGGCCCTTATGGTCGTGAACATCGCGAAGTTCGCTACCATGCAGGAATGCGTGCCTGTTGCCGAATCCGACGCCGTTGTTGACCTTGGTAGCCTCTTTGTCTCTTCTCGTCGATGATGCGCGGTCCCGTTAAAACCTTGGTAGCCTTTTTTCTATGGAGAGAAATCGAGACCCTATTTAAACGGCTACCAACGGCTACCAAACGTGGTAGCCTGCTACCTATAGAGTAGAATCGTAAAGCTACCAATCTACCAAGGTTTAGGGGTTTGTATGCGCAGGCGCGCGCGTGGAGGCAACATCGGAGACACTGTCAACGTCATCAGTCAGTGCGGTTCCGTTGCCTTCGACACCCTCAGGGCTTCCTTTCCGATGGCCTCGACCTCCACTATGTCGCCGTTCTTGAAGCCGCACATCTCCGCTACCTGACTTGGGATCGTCAAGACCAGGGAGTTGCCAGCCCGCCGGAGCTTCCTGCGAAGGGACATGACATACCCGTGCCTCTGACTGTGCATACGTCTGCATCAACATTTCGAGTGGTGCTAGGGGCCGGAGTGCATGGGCATTGAACCTTTCCGGTGCATCCCGGCTCGGGCGTACTCTTCAAGATGTGGAAGGTCGTTCCAAAAGGGGGAAAGCGTACGATCGTCTCAGAATGGTCGTTGGGAGATAGCCGCGATGGGGATGCCACGAATTGAGATAGAGAGTAATTTCAGGAATGAGCCGCGGGGGGATAGATTCGATGCTCTGGTCTTCGGAGTTGGACTTTCAACGGCAGTCTTTGTCTGGAGTATCTATTTCGCAGTCTCGAGTGCCCTCAATCCGAAGGCGGCTGGATGGTCATTTACGATCTTGGCGGTCGTCTTCTGCATCGTGGTCGGTCTCGCTCTTCTTGGAGCATTCATACCGCCATTCGTCCTGCGAAGAATCGTCACAATTAATCCCGAGGAAATCTCATACGACGATTTCTGGCGGACCACTAGAATTCCTTTGGATCGTGTACTCGGTTTCAGCAGAGTCAAGACGAAGGACGTGCTCGTCATCTTAGTTGTGAGCAAATCTGGAGCTCTCTTGGGAGCCGGGCATGGTTTCAAAGAATCCGACAAGGAACGCCTATGGACTTACCTACGAGGATTAACCGCCCGTCTTGGAGCTGACCATTCCGAGCTTGCGAATGAATCGAGCTTGGCGGAATGGGCCAAAAGGCTTCAGAAGAAACTCATTACGGCGAAGGAACAAGGATTGGAGGAATCGAAAGATCATCTCGTGACCCGAGTCGTGACTGTGCTAGGGCTAGGTTCATTCCTTCTTTTCATAGCTGCACTTCTGGCAATCGGCTTTAAAACCGCTTCTCAGTCAGGATTCAATCCGTTTTCCTTGTTGATTCTCGGCTCTATGGTCGCATTGGCATCGGTCATTGCCAGTTTCTTCTGGATCAACGAGCGTTTCTTCTGGTTCGGTTTTTTCGTACTTGGTGGAGCGCTGATTCTTGCGGGACTTCATTTCATCTTTGCAGCTTTCTTACAGCCCGATTCTGTTATCAAGTCAGCCTATCTGCTGGTCGGGCCAGTTATGATCGGAGGCGGGTTCTTCTGGGCGTGGTTCACCGTCCATCTCAAGCGCGAATCGTCGACGGATAGTAACTCGGCTTGATATCGGTTCGGCTCAGAATCACGACTCCCAATTCAATTAATGAATCAGATTGAGTTCCGCCATCTTCTCTGGAAGGTAAGTATCTGTGACGTAATCCAAGCCATATTTCGCGAGAGCCTGCTGCTCTGCCTTCTTTCCCGTCTTGAGCATCAGCTCGATCTCGTTCTTCCAGAACTCGTCGTTGAAGCGCGGGTCGGAGAGCTCAGCATTGAGGGCTCCGATGTCCCTCGGCGTGAGCTTATCAGTCGGCAGCTCGTAGTTCTCGATGTCCGAGGCGGTTATTCCCACGAACTCGGCGGTCGGAGTCGCGAGAAACTCCGAGATGTGCGCGGTCTTGATTGCGCCGTAAGCCACGGAAGCGTGAATTCTGAACGACCAAGGATCGCCATCGGTGAAGGTCGCGACAGGGAGCTTCAGTTCCTCGTTGAGTCTCTTCAACAACCGCCGCGTCGAACGCGAAGGCTGACCCTTGAGATGGACCAGGATGCAGTCAGCGTCATCGTCAAACCCATTCTCGATAAGCCTGTCGAACATACCGCCAGTCTCGATCGCGAGTACGAACTTGGCGTCGTGGTCGACGAACTTCACCTTGTCGCTCTCGACGTTGTAGGGTATCGTGTAGCCGGCATCCCCAACGTCGTCAGCGCAGTTGATGCGCCTTCTCTCGCCGTTCCTCGTGATCTCCTCGAACGTGATGTTGCCCATGACGCTCGCGCCGCTCTCCTCGGGTCTGAGCTTGAAGTCTTCTCGCAGACAGCGCGTTACTATCTCCAGGTCCTCCGCGAGGAGGTTCGACTCGTCCTGAGATCCGAACTTCCCCATGTCCCAGCCCTCGGAGATGTAGTACATCTCTCTCAAGGTGGACGACTTCGTCTGGTCGATCATCTCGCGGATGAAGTCGAGGACGTACATCGTCCGAAGGAGCATCAGGGCGCCCTTGAGCTTCTTCGCAGACCTCGCGCCAGTGAGCTTCCCGTATTTCCAGACCGCGGAGCGCGTGTCGAACTTGATGTTGGCCTTCGTCCTGAGAGGCAGGGTCATCTTCGGGATCTGTCCCTTCTCGAGGGCGGTGTAGATCTGGCTCGCGATTCCGTAGAGTTCCGCGATCGCCTTTTCAGATCCTTTCGGCTCACTCATCTTCCAGCACCTCCTCGGCCTCGTCGTAGTCGACCTCTTCATCGGCTTCCTCGGCTGGCGGCGGCGCCTCCTCCTCTTCCGTCTCGAACTCCTTGTAGTTGAGCTCCCAGTCGCCGGGCAGCGGCTCCGCGCCAATCACGAGGTCCGGCGGGATACCGCTGACGTAGAGGTCAACCTCCTCCAGGTCCCCCTGCTCCAGTCCCTTCACCTCGAACCTCACGGTGGCCTTCTCCACCGAGCCTATGCGCTTCAGCTCCCAAGTGACCTTCCCGTCCTCTCTCACCTCGGAGGGCTTCGGGTCGGACTTCGCAATCTCAGTCCCGTTCCTTGGGAGGAGGCAGTGCAGGTTCAGCTTCTTCCCCGTGGCGGTGAAATTGTGGATATCAATCTCGACGAAGTGCCGCCCCTTCTCGAAGGTGACTCGGTCCTCCACCCACACCACGCCCATGATCTTCGTGATGGTCGCGTCCAAGTTGGGGACAGGCTTCTTCACGATCTTCGCGCTCTTGGCGGCGATCTGGGGGAGCACCTTCTGGACGATGTCGAACTTCTCCCTTGCCTTGACCTTCCTCGCCTTCTTGTTGAGATGCGTCTTCAGGCGGCGGCCGCATTCCTTGAGCGCGAGCTCCATTTCCTCCATGAGCTCTGGAATCGTGGCGACCGCTTCCTTCGCTTCGGAGGTGTAAGGTATTTTGGATGAAGCCACATGCACCAAGACGATTGCCGGACCGAACGGCACTCCTTCGCCGCCGCGCTGCTCGAGTCCATACCGCCGCCAGTCCACATGGGCGACGGCTTGCGTCACCGCGCAGGCCCCGCTCTGATAGAGCAGAGGAACGCGGTTCGCATATCGCAGGACCTCCACGGGCCGATCTGGCGGTATATCACCGCCAAAAGCGATGCCCACTTCGACCTGGAAGGGGTTGCCCGAATACACAGATGGGTTTCTGGTCAACGGCGGCGCGAAAAACTCCGGTCGGAGCGAGCCCAGGACGTTCTTGAGTCCCTTCTTGATGAGGCGCTCCCCGATCGGCGAGAGGCACTCGGTCCTAGGGGCCATGATCCTGACCTTCTTGACCGCCTCAAGGACTGCCTTCGCCTGCTCGAGCGAGATCGCCCTGGGCTTCATGGCTGGGTCAACTCCCGCCAGCTCGCAGATCTCCTTCGCGACGCGATCGCTTATTCTGTCGAACTCCTCGGAGAGGAACGATGAGAACCTGTACGACTTGGTCTCCTTGCACATTTGCAGGAGCGTGCCGAGTTCGAGGCCGTAGGGATGCGGCGGGACGTCAACGGTCTTTGGCGGGAGTTCCTCGGTCACCCTCTCGAAGACGACCTGCCCGCCCTCCGGCGGGTTGTAGGTGATGCGTGCGTGCGGATTGACGATGGCGACGCTCTTCAAGTACTCCGGAATCGACTGCTTCCCGCCGATGTAGCGTCCCTTGACGAAGACCTCGACCCTCGTGCCATGAAGCTTGTCCCACGGTGTGAAGTCGTCCTTGATGATGTTGGGCTTGTTCTTGTGGGTGTCGATCATCAGCTGGATCTGGTAGGCGACGTCCATCTCCGCTGTCCTCGTCTTGATGATGGCGGGCTTGCCGGTGGTGATCTGTCCGTAGAGAATGACGCCGCTGATGCCCAAGCCCTGCTGCCCCCTCGCCTGCCGCCGCGACGCGAAGCGCGAGCCATAGAGAAGGCGGGCGAAGATGTTCGCGACTTCCTTCTTCACGATGCCGGGGCCGTTGTCCTCAACCGCCACTCGATATTCGTCCTTGTCAACTCTCTGCACATCGACGACGATGTCTGGAAGGATGCCGCACTCTTCTGTCACGTCCAAGGAATTGTCCACAGCCTCCTTGACGGAGGTAATGAGCGCTTTTGTGAGAGAGTCGAAACCGAGTATGTGCTTGTTCCTCTCGAAGAACTCCGAGACCGCGATTTCGCGCTGCTTCTTCGCCAGCTCTTCGGCTATCGATGCAGAAGGCATATGGGCCCATCCCTTCAGGGATGTCGCTCCTATCAGGGCGACCTCATATAAAAGTTTCTTGAGGTCGGCTGAAACAGCATGGCCGTGGAACTAGTCAGAGATCGACGAAGCTTTTCGACGCCATCCAGGCAGAAGTCATGATCTCGCTGATTGCTCAATCAGTGACGCCTTGCGCTTCCGAGTGATTGATGAGAATCCGTCCTGGCTCGGTCGGCGACAGGAATAAACCCCCGAAACGCTTCAACCAGCCGCGAACGACGCGGAAACCATGAACCTCAACGTATCCGTGGTAATCCCGACATTCAACTCGGCGAAAACAATAGGAACCTGCCTGGACGCCATAGGGAGGGGTTCAGCCGAACTGATCGTTGTGGACGATCACTCGACCGATGACACGCAGGACATTGCGCGAAGGCACGGTGCAACTGTGATTGAGGTCGGGAAAAGGAGCGCTGCAGCCGCCAGGAACAAAGGCGTTGCTCATTCCACGGCCGAGATCATCGCCTTCACGGATTCGGACTGCATACCATCGCCGAATTGGACCAAGACGATCCGCGCGGCTTTCCAGGAACTTCCTGATGCGGATATCATCGGCGGCAGGATAAGCCTGAGAGAAGACACGACGTTTAGGCGTTCGTATGGTGCGATGTACGCCTTGACTGACGCCAAGCTTCTAGGTGACAACAGCATAATGCTGCCCGCGATGAATCTCGCTGCCCGTGCACGCATCTTCAAGGATGTGAGATTCGATGAGACCTTGCCGGGGGCGCTCTGTGACGATGTCGATTTCCTCCAGCGCGCAAGAACCCTTGGTCTGAGCATTCGATATCGACCTGAGATCAGGGTCACTCACCTGAATCCATCGAGCTTCAGGAGCTTCGTGAGACAAGAAGTGAGGCATGGAATGGGGGATCTGATTTTCAGCAGACGCCATCCTGAAATCGGAGGCGTTCGTTCAACGAGACTTGTCGACTGGATCGCTGATGCGACTTTGAACATTCCCGGTCACATCAAAACGGTTCTGAGGGAAGCAGGGACGACGAACGCCTTGACCTTGAATGCTGGCATACTCAACTACCTGAGACACGTTGTCGGAGGGTTCGGTCACATCAAAGCGCGGAGACTCCAAACGATATAAGTGGGATGGAGTCCGCGCATCCCACTCAGCCATGACAATCCCTCCGACGGCAACGTCAGTCGTGGCGGGGGTCAAGCTGGCGGTAAATCTCAAGGAGTTGCATCGCACTCTTTTCCCAACTGAACAGCTCTGCCCGGCGGCGGCCACGCGCGGATAGGTCGGCCCTGAATTCGTCGTCGCGCAGCACGCGTAGTGTCGCCTCCAGAATCGCATTCGGGTCTGTAGGGGGAACGAGGATTGCCCCGTCCCCGGCGACCTCCGGGATGGCAGTGGTGTTCGAGGCGACGACGGGGGTGCCGCACGCCATGGCTTCCAGCACGGGCAAGCCGAAACCCTCATAGAGAGATGGGAACAGGAACGCGTCTGCCGCCGAATACGCCGCCGGCATCATTTCGTCCGGCATGTTCTCGAAGAACAACGCCTGGCTGCTCAGGCCCGCCGCAGCGAGCTCTTCTTGGATCTGTCTGTGAACAGGATAGCCTTCAATCTCATCGGCCCGTCCTATCTTGAGGAGGGTCAGGCCAGGGAATTCCTTCCGAGCCCCAATGAACGCACGGACAACTGCGGGGAAGTTCTTGCGGGGCTGCTCTGAGCCGACGTACAGGAGATACTTACGATCCTCGGGAAGACCGAACCGCTTGAGGAATAAACGACGGTCGAGTGGACGGAACAGCTTGTGGTCGACTGCGTCATGTATCGGCTCCAGTCGCGTCGACGCGGCTGGGAAGTGTTTCCGGATCTCTCCGGCAGTCCACTTCGAGGGTGTCAGGACCACGCCCGCCTTCAGCGTCCCGGTGAGGTAGCTACGAATGAACATCCTGTACGCTCGCCCGCCCCAATACTCGCTCATCACGTGTTCGATGATGTCATGGCAGAAGATGACCGAGGGGGAGAAATCATTCAGGTGCAGAACTATCCCCAGCCTCTGATTGTTGATGTGGATGATGGAGTCCTGCCTCCGTTTCATCCACGCGTCGATTGCGTACAGCCCTTGGCTCACGTATGTGGCGGTGGGGATTTTCCGTAGTGCGACGGGGAAAGAATAGCCCAACTCTCGTCCGTCTATCGAGCCGCTAACGTGACGTCTTAGCTCTGAGTAGACGCGTTCCATGGCGTCCATGGGCCGGCTTCTGTCACCAGCCAGGAAGTCGACGCGAGGACGGCCCTCCGGCTTGGCCATCGTTCCGCGCAATCATGCAACACATAAAAACGTGATGCCTCCGCCGACCTCGCTGCGATTGACGGCACGTGCCCGATATTCGATATGCGGTTCATAGGCGGGCAAGAAACCATTATGATGAGTGTCAACCGCACCGCGGGTCCAGCTGCCTGTAGAGAGACAGCAATTCCCCGGCGGCTTTGTCCCAGTTGAGTTCCTCAGCACGGCTTCTGCCCTTCGCAGAGAGTTCGGCTCGGAGCACGTCGTCGCGAAGCACGCGCAGCGTCCCCTCGAGAATGGCGTCCTCGTCGGTGGGCGGGACCAGAATCGCCGCATTCTTGGCGATTTCGGGAATGGCGGTGGTGTTCGAGGTGACGACGGGTGTGCCGCAAGCCATCGCCTCCAGCACAGGCATGCCGAATCCTTCGTACAGTGACGGAAACACGAATACATCCGCCGCTGAGTAGGCTCCCGCCATGAGGTCGTCAGGTACGAAGTCGAAGAACAGCGCCTGGTTCCGTAGCCCAGCGGCAGACAGCTGACTCAGTAGTTGCTCGCGGATTGGGAAATGCTTCACCTCATCTGCCCGTCCGACTTTGAGCAAGATCAGGTCGGGGAACTCCTTTCGCGCCCTGATGAACGTTCTCACGACGGCGGGGACGTTCTTGCGCGGCTGTTCCGAACCGACATACAGCATGTACCTCCGATCTTCAGGAAGACCGAAATGTCGAAGGAAAGCCCGGCGATCGACCGGGTGGAAGCGTGTGCGGTCCACGCCATGGCGTATCACCTCGACCCTGGGGGGGTTGGTTCGGAAGTGCTTGCGAATGTCCTCGGCGGTCTGCTTCGAGGGTGTCAATACGACATCCGCCTTCATGGTCCCAGTGATATAGAGCCGAATGAACGCCCTGTAGGATGGCCCAGCCCAATACTCATGCATCACGTGCTCGATGATGTCATGGCAGATGATGACCGAGGGAGAGAAGTCGTTCAGGTGTAGAATCATGCCGAGCCTCTGGTTGTGTATCTGAACAATCGAGTCCTCGCGGCGCTTCAGCCAAGCCTTGACACCGTAAGGAAATCGGCTCAGTGGCGTCATCGCCGTCATATGTTTCGACAGATCGGGCAGCACGTAGTCCAATTCCCTGCCGTCGATGTGGGCGTCGAGGCGCATCTTGAAGTTGGTGTAGGCACGATCCATCGCGTCGCGCGGCCTGTCACGCTCTCCGACCAGGAAGTCGACAATGGGTCGACGACCATCTGAGGCCATCATCCCGCGCAACCCCAGAAGGGTTAAAAAGGTGATGCCGCACGCGCAGTGGACAGTCAGCTCCCGAGGACGGCACATCTCGTCGGGGGTCAGGGATCGCTGCCCTGCTCCTGCCGCTTCGAGCCAAGTCCTTCCGTCGGACTCCGTCCTACCTCTGCTGCCTCTCAATCATCCCCATGAGCAGCGCGCACCCCAAGAGGACGCGGCGGTCGAAGTACGGAGGAACCTGTATGCAGTTGATGTCCCAGACATCGCCCACCATCTTGAACTGCTGGTTGATGTCGGCCACGGGGTAGTTATTCAGGGTCAGCTGGATCTTGATCGGCACCAGCGAACCGCCGGGCATCCACCTCCGCATCGCGCCGGTGCTCTTGTTCTCGTAGATGCCCCCGATGAGATTCTTGAAACGGTCGAATATCTCCCATTCGCTCCTCGCCCACATCGAAGAGAGAACCTTCCTCTTCACGTAGCCGAGCACCTGGTTCGTCCGCGAGTCGGTGACCGCGCAGGTCATCCAGATATCGAGGATCTCCTGCTGTTGTATCTTGAACAGCTCGGTCTTCATCGTCTCATCAGTGAAGATCCGGATGTCCTCCTTCAGCTTGAACGCCTTCTGCTTGGCGTAGCCCAGCGTCCTCTCCTGAGAATCCTGGATCCAGTACTGGTTCGTCAGGGCCAGGACCTTCTTGCGGATCTTGTACTGGTTCTGCGCCCAGATGCCGGTGAGTGCCGCATTCACCGCCTGATGTGCGGTGACCTGCCCCGGGGATTGCTGGATGGACTGCTGCTGTGTCTTCAGGATCGCTGGCGGACCCTGCCTGTACTGCTTGCAGTCCTTGCACCACCATTTCTGGTACTTGTCCACGAACATCATCTGCTTTCCACAAACTGGACAGTTGCTCAAAGTATCACCTTCCTCTGTTGTCTCCTCTCCCTCCCCGAGCCTCGGACTCTCTCACTCCTCCCGTGCCCACAGACCTCGGGAATCGGCGTCCAAATTAATGCTTGCGGGGATATTAGAACTTTGGATGCCCACACCGGGCGTTTCGCGGCGAGTGACGCGCTACTTCAGCTTCTCCGCCCAGTACTTGACGTTCTCCTTGTAGATGTCTTTGCCGTTGACGTCGTTCGCGACGATTGCGGGGAAGTCCTCGACCTTGAATTCCCATAGCGCCTCAGTCCCGAGCTCGGGCCAGGCTGCGACCTTCGCCGCCTTGATCTTGCTGGCGAGAGTCGCGCCGAGTCCTCCGATCGCCACGAGGTAGACCGCCTTGTTCTTCACCATCGACTTCACCACGGGCTCTGCTCGCGTCCCCTTGCCGACTGTCGCCTTCACGCCATAATCGTACATCCGCGGCGCGTACGCGTCCATGCGCAAGGATGTGGTCGGTCCAGCCGCTCCTATTGGTCTTCCCTTGGGAGCTGGCGTCGGCCCGACGTAGTAGAGAATCTGCCCGCGCAGGTCGACCGGGAGGGGCTGCCCCTTGTCCAGCATCTCGACCATGTTCTTGTGCGCGGCGTCCCTGCAGCCGTACATCAGCCCGGTGATTGACACCTTGTCGCCAATCTTGAGGGGCATCAGGTCCGAGTCCTTCAGCGGGGGCTTCAGCTTGTACAGCCTCGACTCGCTCGTCATAGCACTGCCTCCTTGTGCCTGTGAGCGTGACAGTCGATGTTGACCGCCACCGGGAGGGCGCCTATGTGGCAAGGCAGCGCCTCGATGTGCACCGCCAGCGCGGTCGTCGAACCTCCGAGTCCTTGCGGGCCGACTCCCGACTTGTTGATCTCCTTCAGCCAGTCCTCCTCCAGTTTGGCGTAGTACGGGTCTTTGTTCTTATCCTTCAGGGGCCTGTACAGTGACTTTTTCGCAATCTCTGCCACGGTCTCGAAGTTCCCGCCAATCCCGACGCCGACGACGAGCGGCGGGCAGGGGTTCGAGCCTCCCTGGGTCACCACCTCGAGGACGAAGTTCTTGACGCCCTCCATCCCCGCCGACGGAGTGAGTATCTTCATCCGGCTCATGTTCTCCGAGCCCGTGCCCTTCGCACCTACGGTCAGCTTCATCTTGTCGCCCGGGACCATGTCGATGTGGATTATCGCGGGAGTGTTGTCGCCCGTGTTGCCCCGCCTCAGCGGGTCCTTCGCGACCGAGGCGCGCAGCAATCCTTCCTTGCATGCCCGGCTCACTCCCTGGTTGATGGCTTCCTTCAGGCCCGGGCGGTCGAACCTGACCTCCTCCCCGAGCTCAACATAGACCACCGCCAGACCGGTGTCCTGGCAGATCGGGAGCCACTCCTTCTCCGCGATCTCGGCGTTCTCCGAGATCATCTGGAGGATCTCCCTGCCCTGCGGGTTCACCTCGGTCTTCGCGGCATCCTTGAAAGCCTTCCTCATGTCATCGTTCAACCTGTAGCACGCATCTATGTACAATTTGCAGACCGTGTCACGAACAGTGTCGAGCGGAATCGTGCGCATTCTGACCTACTCCGGACTTGCGGATTACAGGACCGCCTTTAACCCTAACTACATTACAGTAGATAGGGTTCTAATCGCCAATATCCGCTTCTTGAAGGAGCTGACCGGTGAAACCGCGTCTCAGCGTCTCTTCGCGACGGTCACCATCTGCGACTTGTCAGGGGCGATGATGTCGATCCGGTTGCCGTCGTAGTCGGCGGACGACGAGACGACCTCCCACCCCGTCGACTCCAAGAGCTCCTTCATGTCGACGAGGCCGTAGATGCGGTGGTCGACCTTGAACACTCCTTCTGGTCTGAGGTGGGGTCCGACGACGCGGTAGTACTCCCACCTGTTGACCATGTAGGACCGCTCCGCGTCGAACTCCCTGTCCTCGAGGACGAGCACGTTCCCCGCCATCTCGTACCCTTTCTTCTCGAAGTGGCGGAGGATCCAGTCGCGGTTGGTCGTGTCGAGGATGAAGACCCCGCCTCTGGCGGTGTGCCTCGCGAGAACCTCGAACGTTCTTCTGTCCACGTCCTTTCCGTAGTAGCCCACCGAGGTGAATGCACTCAGGATACCACGGAATGGCTTCTCATCCGAGACGGCTGATTCGATATCCCGATAGTCGCCAACGATGAACTTCGTCCGCCCCGTGACATGCTTCGACGCCGCGTATCTCCTGGCTCTCTTGACGTAATCGGGCGACATGTCCACGCCGACGACGTCGTATCCTTGCTTGGCGAGGGGTATCGCTATCCGTCCAATCCCGCAGCAGAGGTCGAGGATGCGGGATCCAGAGCGGACACCATGCTTTCTGAAGAGCCTCGCGACAGCTGCCGCTTCCCTAATGCCCGCCGTCTTCCGCTCCTCAAGGAAGGGCAGGAACAGGTACGGCTTCTCGACGAACAGCTTCTGCGTCCAGTGGCCCGAGCTTCTCCTCGCCATAATCGCAGATGAAGGCAAGTCCGAGTCGATAAATGCTTCCACAGACACCGCTGTGAAGGTCTTGAGCAACACCCTTTAGAACTGCGGATGCCTTGGGCCTGATGGTGTGAGAATGAAGGGGACGCGGATGGAGAGAGACTTCCTCGGCGAGGTCGAGATACCCGCCGGCTCCTACTATGGCGTGGAGACGCAGAGGGCCGTTGACAACTTCCGGATAAGCGGACTCAGGTTCGGGCGGGAGTTCATACGCGCGCTTGGGCTGATCAAGAAGGCGGCTGCGGAGACGAACGTCGACCTGGGTCTCCTCGACCCCAAGCTCGGCCTCGCGATCGCGCGGGCATCGAGCGAGGTGGCGGAGGGGGAGTACGATGATCAGTTCGTCGTCGACATTTTCCAGTCTGGCTCGGGCACGTCAACCAACATGAATGCGAACGAAGTCATCGCGAACAGGGCAAATGAAATCCTTGGCACGCCGCTCGGCCAGAAGGGAGCGGTCCATCCAAACGATCATGTCAACATGGGGCAGTCGAGCAACGACGTCATCCCGACCGCCATACACGCGGCCGCGCTGGGAATGATCGAGCGGCATCTGATCCCCGCCATGGAGGTGCTCAGGGATTCTCTCGCGAAGAAGGCCACGGAGTTCGCGGACGTCGTGAAGGCGGGAAGGACTCACCTTCAGGAGGCCACCCCAATCACTCTCGGCCAGGAGTTTGGCGGTTACGCCTCGCAGACAGAGCACGGCATCCGCCGGGTCGCTTCTTCCAAGGTTTCCCTCAGTGAGCTCGCGATTGGCGGGACGGCGGTGGGGACGGGGATCAACGCGCACCCCTCGTTCGGCCGCGATGTCGTCAAGAGACTCAGGACGGCCACCGGACTCGACCTGCGCGAGGCGGAGAACCATTTCGAGGGGCAGGCGGCTCAGGATTCCCTGGTCGAGGCAAGCGGGGCTTTGAAGGTCGTGGCGGTGAGCCTCCTCAAGATATGCAACGACCTCCGCCTCATGAGCTCCGGTCCGGCGACAGGGTTGAACGAGATCAACCTGCCTGCGGTCCAACCGGGCTCCTCCATGATGCCCGGAAAGGTGAACCCGGTTATCCCGGAAGCCGTCTGCCAGGCGGCGGCTCAGGTAATAGGCAACGACCTGGCGGTGACTATTGGCGGCTTCAACTCGAGCCTCGACCTGAACACGATGATGCCGCTCATGGCTCACAACCTCCTGACATCAATCAGCCTACTTGCCAATTCAGCTCAGATACTCGCGAAGAAGTGCATCGACGGCATCACCGCCAACGTCGACGTCTGCAGGAGGAACGCAAAGCTCAGTCCTGCGATCGCCACGAGGCTGAACCCCATCATCGGTTACGAGAAGGCCACAGAGATAGCCCGCGAGTCTGTGAAGACCGGAAAGACGGTCAAAGAAATCGTCCTCGAGAGAAAGCTCATGACACCTGATGAGGCCGAGAGTATCCTCGACCCGAAGAAGCTCACAAGGCATTCCGAGCCTTGAGGTCGTTCCCCCGCCATCCTCGCTATCAAAACGGATAAGCGCACCGAAACCCAAAAGATGCCCGAATGCTCCTGAGTATATCACGTTCGAGGGAGAACTCACTCCATGGCTCTGAACATGCAAATCGGCGCGGTTCCGAAGATGAAGATCAAGGTCTGCATGGTCGGCGACTCCGGCGTCGGGAAGTCTTCCCTTGTCCGCCGGTACGTCATGGACTTTTTCGATGACAGGTACATCGTCACCCTCGGCACCAAGATAACGAAGAAGAGGCTCCTGGTCAAGGACAATCCCCTGGGCACGCCCATCGAGGTCACGATCACCCTCTGGGACATCATGGGTCAGGAGAGCTTCAGGGAGCTGCTGAAGGAGTCCTACTTCTACGGCGCCAGCGGGCTCATCGCCGTGATGGACATCACGGACGGGGGAACCCTTGTCTCGATCCGACGCTGGATCGACCTGGCACAGGGAGTCGCGGGCAGGGTGCCGGTCCACCTCGTCGTGAACAAAATAGACCTGAAAGACAAGGCGACGATGCTGCCGGAAGAGGTCGCCAATGTGGCCAGGGAGATCAACGCCACCTGGGGATTGACATCCGCTAAGACGGGAGAAAGCGTCGAGGATGCGTTCCAATCGGTTACGAACGCGATCGTCCAGAACAGATTCACCAAGGGACTTGGACTGAGACCGAAGAAACCCTGAGCGATCTTGACCATATCGATTCTCCATCGGCGTTGTCAAGAACTTAGTGATGAAAGACGACGCGGACGACGCCATCATCTTCGCTCCTATGGAGAACGGCCATTCTCGAGGATGTGAGTATGACTCGGAAATCCCTGGCGATTTGACAACGCCTTCTCCATCGAAAGGTTTATGCGGGCGCGAGCCAGATTAACTGGATGAGGGGATAAGACGCCGGTCATTGGGCGCGTCGGGAGTGTCTTCATTCTGCTGGCCTTGCTGGGAACCGCGTTCGCCGGCCTTGGGCTGCACGATTCTCTGTGGGCTGCTCCGGAGTCCACACAGGACGATCAGGGTCACACCTTAGACGGGGCGCACGAAGGATCGCAACCCGTTGCCGATGCGGGCTCTGACCAGACAACGAACGAGGGACTCGCGGTTCATCTGGACGGAAGCAATTCGAAGGGGACCACGATCGGCGGCACGCTTCCCGGCATCCTCAACTATTCCTGCCCCTTCGACCCATCGAACGTCCAGTATCCATCCGAGCCGCAGATCAGCTACGTGAACTACGTCAAGAACGGAGACTTCGGGAGCAACATGGCCGAATGGTCTCCCTCCGGTTCGGTCTCGATCTCAAACGGCTTCGCGTACAGCGGCTCCAGGTCGCTCCTTGCCAACACTTCCGTTGAAACGTACGGATTCGTGTCACAAGCGATCCCCGATCCCGGCAACATCTCGTTGATGTACATCTGGGTCTACATCGTTTCAGCGAGCGACGACCCGCTTGTCGTAGAGCTGATCAGTGACTGGAATCCAAGCACGGGATATGCCAAAATCATGGAGCGTTTCCTGTTCTACCAAGACAGGATGGCGTGGACCGTCTGGGACCAGCCCGCTGGAGAGGTGAGCCCGAGCCCCATGACGCCGGGCGCCTGGCACAGGTTGGCGTTCGCGGCAGATGTCCTCCAGGACGCTAGCTGCTGGTGGATCGACTCGAGCTACGCCGGATGCTTCGTTTCCTCTGGCATCACCGAGTTCTCACCGGAGCATCTCCTAATCGGAGATACGAGCTGGAGCGACAATGCTGGAATCGCGTACTTCGACAAGGTTATCCTTCTGGGTTTCGAATCGTCGGACGCGATCACGGCTCCGATAACGTCCTACAGCTGGGATCTCAACGAGAGACTCGATTCGAACGGTGATGGCAACTTCACGAATGACGTCGACCAAACCGGCCCGGCCGTGGACGCGGTCTATGGAGACAATGGCGTCTATGTCGTGACGCTCACAATCACCGACTCGCTCAACAGCTCGGCGAGCGACACCGCGACAGTGACAGTGCGAAACTCGAATCCTCTCATCCTCAGCTTCAAAACATCGCTCTCCGCATCTGGCGACCTCGGGCTTCGGGTTGCGGGCAGGAAGTGGAACGTGGTCAATCTTACCCTCTACGCCGGCCGCGTCGAAACCGCCAATGCGAGCATCATACGAATGCCGGGGAGTCCTGATGAGCAGGTAGCTTGGATTGCGGGGCCATTCGACCCTTCAGCGGAACTCGAGGCGATAGTCACCTACGAGCCCGCTAATCTCGATGGGAAAGAGGTTGGAGCCAACCCGGTGTGGCTCGTGACGGGCACCGCAGACAACTTCACCGTAATCGATCACCACACGTTCAATGTGCAGCAATCGAAGAACAGGAACAGCTCGCACTGGAACCACATCGACCCATGGGTCGTGAACCTCACTGCCCGACTGCCGAGCTCTCAGGCCGTGATTTCCGTTCTGGCCATGGACAAGGGCAGCGATGATCTCACCTTCACCTGGGATGGCGCCATCACGCACACCTACCTCAACGACGGCGTCGGCCCGGACCCGCCAAACAGCCCTTGGGGAACCTACCCGTCCTACGCATCGGACCAAGTTGGATTGTACTACACGCCCGGGATGTCCGTCCAACTCGTCGTGAGCGACGACGATGGCGGGACAGTGGCGGTCACAATTTCGATTTGAACACCTAAGCCAACAATCTGACCCGAACCCGATTCAACAGGGGGGCGCCTATCTCGCGAGCTTCTCGGTGTCTATCTGCGCCTTCTGGAGCCGCCCGCTGTAGTCGATGTAGACCGCCTTCTCGTAGGTGAACTCGTCCACCGCGGCGCTCCCTGCCTCGCGCGTGAAGCCCGTGTCCTTCACACCGCCAAATGGCAAGTGGACCTCCGCGCCTATCGTCGGCGCGTTGATGTAGGTTATCCCTGCCTCCAGAGTCTGTATCGCCTTGAACGCCCGTCTGATGTCGTTGGTGTAGATGCTCGATGACAGCCCGTAGGCGACGCCGTTCGCGACCTTCACCGCCTCGTCGAAGTCCTTGATCTTGAGCACGCTGAGTACGGGGCCGAAAATCTCCTCTGTCGCGATGCGGTGTGTCCGCTTCGCCTCGAAGATGGCGGGCTTGATGAAGAATCCCTTGTCGTAGTCCCCGCCCTTGAGTTTCTCGCCGCCGATGAGTAGCTTCGCTCCTTCCTTCTTCCCGATCTGCACGTACTCGAGAATCTTCTTCTCCTGGTCGGCAGAGGCGACAGGTCCGACATCGACCTTCGGGTCGATCGGGTTGCCTAGCTTCAGCGCTTCCGCTCTCTTGACGAGACGACTCAGCATCTCTTCGTAGATTCTTTCGTGGACGATGAGGCGACTAGTGGCGGTGCACCGCTGGCCCGCGGTTCCAAATGCCCCGAACACAATCCCGTCCATCGCGAGGTCGAGGTCCGCGTCGTCCATCAGGATGATCGCGTTCTTCCCGCCAAGCTCAAGCCCGACCTTGATCAGCCTCTTCGCGCCTTTCTGGTAGACCTCACGCCCTGTCTCGACACCGCCAGTGAAGGAGATGCCCCTGATGCCGTGGTGTCCGATGATGCCGTCGCCGACGATGGAGCCGGAGCCCGTGACCATGTTGAACACCCCTGGCGGGAGGCCGGCTTCCTCGTAGACCTCGCAGACCTTCGCGCCGCAAAGAGGAGTCAGGCTGGCGGGCTTGAACACGACCGTGCAACCGCAGAGCAGCGCCGCGACCGATTTCCACATCGGAATCGCCACCGGGAAATTCCATGGGCTGATTAGACCGACAGGGCCGAGCGGCTGGCGCACCGTCATGCAGAATCTGTCCGGGAGTTCGGACGTCGTTGTCTCGCCGTAGAGTCGCCTCCCTTCTCCCGCCATATACTCGAGGAAGTCGATCCCCTCCTGCACGTCGCCCTTCCCCTCGGCGATGACCTTGCCCATCTCCTTGGTGACTATCGCGCCGATCTCGTCCTTCCTCCGGCGCATGATTCTGGCAGCCTCCAGCAATATGAGCCCGCGCTTCGGTGCTGGTGTGTCCCGCCATTTCGGGAACGTCTTCACCGCGGCGGAGACGGCCGTGTCAACATCCTCCTTGGTCCCGGCGGGGAAAGTCGCAAGGACATCTCCCGTGGCGGGGTTCGTCGTCTCGAAACGCTTCCTGCCCTTCGCCTTCGTCCACTCGCCGTTGATGTAGAAGCCGTATTCTTCCATGGTTTTTCCCCTCGGCACGTGGCGAACGCGCGAACAGGAATATATCTTTCTGGGAGCCGGGCCAGTTTGCCCCACCCCCGAGAATCCTTATGTACCAGACGGTCTGCTTCCCCATCAGGTGGAAGAATGGCTGGTCCAAAGCTCGAGGAGAGGAAGGCCTCCGGTCTCGCGTACATAGAGCACCGGGGGGCCTTTGACAAGATCCCGTGGCAGGAGTACATCGAGAAGCTGTATGGGTGGGCGAAGGAGCAGAAGGTGATGCCGGGGTTCTACCCAATGGGCATCTATCACGATGACCCAAAGATCGTCCCTCCGGAGAAGTGCAGGACGGAAATCGGGATTACCTTCAAGGGAAAGGCGAAGGAGAGTTCAGGCGTCAAGATCCGCCAGATGCCCGCGATGAAGGTCGCATCGATCTCCCACAAAGCTCCCGCAAGCGAGTTCCACAAGACGTACGCAACACTTGAAGAATGGATCAACAACAAGGGGCTCAAAGTCTCAGGGCCTCCCATGGAGGTCTACTCAAAAAAGCCTGAGACCGTCGGTGGAGTGACAATTCTCTACGTCAAAATCCTGATGCCCGTCGCGAGAAAATAGGGCGGAGAGACGGGTTCGGCGGGAACGCTCCAGTCATCACTTGCGAGAAACCTTTTAAGAGAATCCAGGCATGGCCGGGCGGGGCGAGGATTTGTTGCGTATCGATGGCAATTCGCTGAGGATTGAGAACGTCGCCGCCGTGGCCCGCCATGGCGAGAAGGTCTCCCTGTCGAGGGACAGCAGGACGAAGGTCAGGGCTTCAAGAGAAGCGGTCGAAGCGATAGTCAAGCACGAGAAGATGGCCTATGGCATCAAGACCGGTTTCGGCGAGCTGGCGAACGTCGCGATCCCGGGTACCGACCTCCTCAAGCTCCAGCTGAACCTGATCAGGAGTCATGCCATCGGACTCGGTGACCCTCTTTCGGAGGACGAGGTCCGCGCTGCGTTGCTTGTCAGGGCGAACGCTCTTTCGAAGGGTTACTCGGGCGTGCGCGAAGAACTCCTTGAGATGATAGTCGAGCTGCTGAACCGGGGCGTGCACCCAGTCATCCCGAGCAGAGGGTCGCTCGGCGCGAGCGGCGACCTCGCGCCTCTGGCCCACATGGCCCTCGTGCTGGTCGGAGAGGGAGAGGCGCACTTTGGCGGGAAGCGGATGACCGGCAGGGAGGCTCTCGAAGCCGCCGGCCTGCGGCCACTCGTGTTGCAGTCCAAGGAGGGGCTCGCCCTGGTGAACGGGACCTCCGTCATGGCCGGCGTGGGCTCCCTCGTGGTGCACGACGCCATCTGCCTCCTCAGGGATGCGCAGGTCGCCGCGTCGATGAGCTTCGAGGCCCTCAAGGGCTCTCCCGAGCCGTTCGACCCGCGCATAGCCAGCCTGAAGCCGCACCCGGGCCTCGTCCGGGTCGCCACGAACATGCGGCGGCTCCTGGTCGGAAGCGAGATCATCCCGTCACATCCAGGCTCCCACCGCGTCCAGGACCCGTACTCGCTCCGCTGCATCCCCCAGGTACTCGGAGCGTGCGCGGGCGCGATCGAGAACGCGCGGCGCGTCATCGAGATCGAGATCAACTCCGCGACGGACAACCCGCTGATAATGGCAGAAGAGAAGGAGAGCTTAAGCGGCGGCAACTTCCACGGTCAGGAGGCGGCGATGGCCCTCGACCAGCTCACCCTCGCGATGACGATAATGTCCGGCATCTCCGAGCGGCGGATAGCCCGCCTCGTCGACGCGCACCTGAGCGACCTCCCGCCATTCCTCACCGAGGAGAGCGGCCTCAACTCCGGCATGATGCTCTCACAGTATGTCGCCGCCGCCCTCGTCTCAGAGAACAAGACTCTGTCGTTCCCCGCCTCGGCTGACTCGATACCCACATCAGCCAACCAGGAGGACTACGTGCCCATGGGCCAGTGGGCGGCCCTGAAGTCCCGCCATGTGCTCGAGAACGCGCGGATGGTCATCGCGATCGAGTACCTCTGCTCCGCGCAGGGCTTGGACTTCCGCGAGCCCGCACTGCCCGGCAAGGGCCCGCGGGCGGCGCACACGATCATCAGGACCGTGGTGCCGCATCTGGAATCAGACAGGGCGCAGCACGGTGACGTCGAGGTCGTCCTGGGGCTCATGCGGGAGGGCAGCATCGTGGCTGCCGCCGAGAAGTCGATAGGGAAAATCGGCTGAGAAACGCCATCTGCTCAGCTGGCCGTCACGGATAGCGGACTCTGGCACGCGGGGCAGACCTTCGCGCGCGCGGCGCACATCTCGTGGAATTCCATGCCGCAGGACGGGCACTTCGCTATCCTGAAGCCCACCTTGATCGAGCCCTTGCAGATGAGGCAGCGGCCCTCGTTCACGGCGAGCAGGGGCTTCGGCTCCTCCGGAGGCTTCTGTGCCTCCTGCGCCTTGTCCGTCACCTCGACCTGCGCGATTATCTCCTGCGTGAAGTCCTTCCCGTCGAGCAGCCTATGCGAGACAATATTCACCGAGAGGGGGATGGAGCCACTCGCCCTCATCTTGACCTTGAGGGGCAGCTTCGCCTCGCCCTTCGCCCTGACGCTTGCGATGTCCTGAATCCCCTCGACTTCCACATCCCCGAGGATCTTAACTTTGACGTCCTTGGCGAGCGCCTTCCCGACGTTGACGAGGGTGATGGAACCGTCGACCCATTGATCGAGGACCGCGCCGGGAACTTCGAGGCGTATCTCAATCTTCGGCGCGAACGCCTCGACCGCGGCCATTGCCTGCTTGTGCGACTTCTCCGCAATCTCGATCGCCTTGTCCAGGTCGGTCTTCTTGATCTTGAGCGCCTCGGCCAGCGTCCTCTCCGCCTCGGCCACATCGATGCCGTACTTCCTCGCGTTGCGGATCGTCGAGTCGGCCTTGTAACTGAAGTCGACGAACTTCTTCTCGAACTCACGCCTCGCCTCGACGCGGCTGACGCTGTCCTTTGCCAGACGCATCGCCTTCTCGTACTGGCCCGCTTCCATCGCCTTGCGCCCGTCCGCCAGGAGCTGCTCGGCCTCCGCCACGTCCGCGTGGATCTTCTTCGCGTGCGCCACCGCGGCCTCGGAGGAGGACAATACCTCGCTCACCGCATTCGTCATCTGGTCCCGGGCTTCCTTCCTGGCCTCCTGTATCAGGGCGAAGGCTGCCTCGAAGTTCTCGGAGTCTGTGTGCGCCTTGGCCTCGGAGAGCTTTCTCGCCGCCGGCAGCGGGTCGAGGTTCAGCGCCTTGAGGCCCTCCGCGAACTCGACCATCTGGGCGTGCTGTTTCCCGAGGTGGCTCCTGCACAAGCCCAGGCCCCAGTCCACGCACTGCTGGTACGCGTCCCTGGCGGACTTCGGGTCGCCCGCGTCGAACGAGGCGTTCGCCTCGCTGAGTATCTTGTCGAGCTTTGCCGCGTCAGCGCCGATTTGGTAAGCGGTCTTGGTGAGCTTGTCGGCCTTGACCCTGATGTCCTGGGTGTCTTCGAGCAGTTCGCGGTACTTGTTGAAACTGTCACCCGCCCTGATGGCGAGGTCCAGCGCCTTGACGTAGTCACCGTCCTCGAACGCCCTCTGCGCCCCAGTGATCAGGTTTGAGACCTCTGGCATCGGGCTGGCGAATCCCTTGAGCTTCTTCTCGGCGGTCATTATCGCCTTGGAGGCCATGTCTTGCTGCAGGCCGATCCTCTCCGCCTCCGCCTCGCTCTGCATGGCCAGAGACAGGGCCTGGCGGTACCTGCCGTCCCTGAACTGCTGTCGGGCCTTGTCTAGGAGCTTCACCGCAGACCTTGTGTCTATCCCTTCGCGCTTCGCCTTGTTGATCGCGTCCTGGAACTTGTCTATGGTCTTGTTGACGCTGATGTCCCTCTCCCTATCGAGCTCCTGATTGGCGCTGACGGCGGCTTCCAGAGCCGCATCGAAGTCTCCCGTCCTCGCGGCCCTCTCGGCCTTCTCGATGAGCTTCCTCGCGTCGGGCGTCTCGATGTTGAGCGCCTCTATCTCCGAGAGCGCGTCCTGGCCCTTCTTGAGCGCGACGCCGACCTCCTCCCTCTTCTTGATCGATCTCTCGAGGTCCTCCCTGGCGGCAATCGCCAGTTCACCCGCCTCGCCCCACGCGCGCCTCTCGAGCAGCTCCTTCGCCCTCGCGATCTTCTCTCTCTGCTCGGACATCTGCGCGTCCTTGAGGGCATCCATGATCGAATCCGCCTGCGAGATGAGGCTCCTCACCTTGTTGTCCAGAAGCTCGTCTATCGCCTGCTGCGTCTTCGTCGAGACGTTGAGGGCTTCCTCGTAGGACTTGCTCTTCATCGCCTCCTTCGCGCGCTCCAAGTTCGCCCTGAGCGCGGCCGTGTCAATCGCCAGAGTCTCCGCCACCTCAAGTTTCTCCTTGGTGGCGATGATATTCTGCGCGGAGGCATAGAGTATCATCAGCTTCTCGGTCTCGGACTTCGCCCTGCGTGCGAGCTCCAGCGCCCTCTCGTAGTCCAGCCTCTCGAAGGCCTTCTTCGCCTCCAAGAGCATCTCGAGGACGGTCGTGACGTCGACGTCCTTCTTCTTCGCCTCTGCAACGAGCGCGGCGGCCGACGAGATGGCGGTGTATGTCTCCTTATGGAAGGAGACGATCTGGGTGGTCCTCTGGCTGCACTCGCTCATCAACCGGAAGGCCTCAGGCAGCTCCCCGACGCTCAGCGCCATGCGTGCCCTCTTGAGAAACTGCAGCAATTCCTCTATATTGATCCTGAAATTCCTGGCCTCGACGACCCTCTCCTTCACGATGTTGAAGATCGTCTCGCCAATCGTGCCGAGGTCTGCGATGCCATGTTCCCGCATCGACACGACCTTGGGCAGGTCGCCGCGCTCCAGCGCGGCATCGGCTTCCTTAAACAGCTCCGCCAGGGCGCCGACCGGCGCACCCAGCTCGGCTCCCAGCTCCACCGCGGACTTGAGCATCTGGTGGAACTCGTCCGCCTTCGCCTTCGTCCGTCCCTCGACGAGCTTCTGCCCCTCCGAAACGAACGTGAACGCCCCGTCGTAATCCCTGGCGGCCATCGCCCCCTCGGCCTTGTCCACCAGGCTCCTCATGTTCACCGCGTCCTCGGCGAGGAAGCCCATCGACCCCCTCAAGTTCGCCAGCGCGTCCGTGAGCTTGCCCTTGATCGACATCTCGGCGCTCGAACTCGCGCCCTGCGCCAGTTCGATTGCCTTCCTGTACTGCTTCTCCTTCGTCGCGACGATGCAGTCCTCCAGCAGCTTGCCTGCATCCTCTAGGTCGGCGGCCATGCGCTCCCCGAGCGTCATGATGAACTCGGATTGCTCCATGACCTCCATCGTCCTCTCGTACTCGCTCCTCGCGAGCTCCTCCTTCGCCTTGCGAACCTCATCGAGCGCCGAAGCGAAGTCCCTCGCGGTCAAGTCCTTCTTAGCCCTCTCGAGGAGCCTCCGAGCGCTCGCGACGTTCACGCCGAGCGCCTCCGCCTCGATGAAATCGCTGCCGATGTCCCTGACTGCCGTCTCGACCTGGCGGAACTGCCCGAGCGACTTCTCGATCTCGTCCTCGGCGTGCTTCGCGAGTTCGAGCGCCTCCCTGAATCTCCCCTGCTGCAGGGACTGCCTCGCTCTGTTCAGCACGTCCATGGCGGGCGTGATGTCCGCGCCTATGTTCTTGGCGGCGACGAACTTGTCTCGCGACTGCGCGATGGTGAAAAGCACCCTCTGGAACTGGGCGGCTTGAATCCCCTGGAGCGCTTGCTTGCCCAGGTTCGCCGTCTGCTGGAAGTTGCCCTCGCGGAGCGAGGCGTTGGCTTGATCGAGGATGTTCTTGGTATTCCCTACATCGGCCCCCATTTCCATCGCGGCCTCTGAGAGCTTCGCGGCCTCGGCCAGCCTCGCATCGAGGCCCTTCTGCAGAGCCTTCTCTCCCTCTGACTTGCTCTGCTTCAGCGCGTTGATGGCCTTCTGGAACTCCGACTTCTCGGCATCGGCCTTGGACCTCTCGATCAGGGCGGACATCTTGCTGACGTCCACGCCCTGCTCCTGCGATATCTTGAGGAGCGCCTCGACCTCTGCTGCCGCCATCGAAACCTCCTCGGTCAGCTCGCCCCTGATTGCCTCGAGGCACTCGTTCGTATAGCTAAGCGCCACCTCGAAGTCGTTGCTCTCCACGGCCCCCCTCGCCCTGGACAGCAGGTCCTCGACGGTCGCCGTGTCCTTCCCGAGGTTCTTGGCGGTCATTATGAGCGACTGGGCGGCGGAGAATGACTTGGAAAGGTGCTCATGGACTATCTTCTCGAACTTCTTCCATATCCTGTTCGCGAGATCGAGCGCTGTAGCGTAATCTTCCTTGGTCAGCGCGTCCCTCGACTTCTCTATCGCCGCCTCGCCGTCCACGACGTTCGCACCCATGTTCTTCGCGATGTTGAGCAGGCCCGCACCGGAATCCACGATGGCAACGACGCGCTCCCCGTAGGACTTCCTTGCCTTCTCCCGGGCCTCTATCGCTTTCTCCAGGCCGAGCTTGTAGTCCTTCCCGGAAATCGCGGACATCGCTTCGGCCAGTGCCGTCTCCGCCTCCGTCGCCGCGGCGTCGATAGCGCGACACGCGGTCAGGGCCTCGTTGGCCGCCGCCATCTCTTTCTCGGCCTGCTGGCGGTTCTTGGTCGCTTCCCTGACCTTCTCTTCGAGCTGCTTCCGGAGCTGTATGTCCCTGAGGTAGCCACTCAGAATATCAGCTCCATAAGTGAAGGACTACCGTGGTCTACTCGGGGGGCGTCCGTAGACAGCTGGCTCCGACTATAAAGTATGAACCGGGTTTTATATAAAGTGTTCGTCTCAGTCATGGGTTTCCGTTTCTATGCTGGGCGTTTCCTCTTTCTTCAGTCCTGCCCTCTCCCCCATGAATTTCTTTATCTCCTTCCTGGCGGTAGCCTTCAACCCGAAGAAGTCGGGGAACTGCCTGCTCGTGGTCAGGCTCAGCGTCCTCCCTTCAGGCCTTGCGCTCACCAGGTTGAGACCCCTGAGCATCTTCACGTGGTCGTAGACCTTCTCCCCGATCATGTCCCCCAGGTCACTCTGCCTTATCGGCTGGTGATAGGCGATCAGTGCGGCGGTCTTCACGACATCCTCCGGCAGCTCCGGGGGAGCGAAGTACCTCGCCTTCTCCGTATACTCCGACCTGATCTGGATGGTCCACTTCTTGCCGATCTGCGTGACCTCCAGCGCGCTCTTCATCGAGTCATAGGCCTTCCTGATGCCCTTGAGCGAACTGATGACCTGCTCGACGGGGAGCTTCGTGCTCTCCGCGATGTCCTCAGGCGTCACGGGCTTCCCCGCAGAGAAGAGGGCGGCCTCCACGATTCCCCTTTCCTCCGACACCCTAGGCCACCGCCTCGGTCTTGCCCGCCATCTTCGTCGCGGCTCCCGCCAGACCCGCCAGCTCTTCGCTGGACAGCTCTGTCTGCTCGGTTATCCTTTGAACGAATATCTCGCCATAGGGCAGCTTCTTCTGCCAGATCTTGACCTTCTGCAGGTTCGCGAGGAAGAGGATTGAGGTGAAGACGGTCACCCTGTCGTAGGAGTTGCCGTTCCAAAGGTCTGCGATCGGTATGGGAGAGCCGTTGAATCGGGTGATGCGCGACCATGTGGAGTCGAGGTCTTCGAACAAGTCTTCACAGTGTATGTTCGCGCTCGGGATCGTCATCCTGACGTTGCGCGCCTTCTCCCTCAGGGCCATGAGCTGCAGGTGCCTCTCGGCCTCCTGCCTCGCCTCGTCGAAGGCGTCCATGAGCTCCATCAGCGTGACAGCCCTCTTGCCCTGACGCCGTATCGCCTCCTGGAGGGGCATCACCCTCCCGCCGATAATTGACTGAGTGAAGTCGACTTCGCCTGAATCATCGAGGGTCGCCAGGCCGAGGTCCCAGTCCGCGAACGGGGACTCCTGTTGCGGCGGTTCGGCTGCGGTAAGGACCATGTCGCTCTGCATCTTGAGGATGGACCATGCCATCGAGACCAGCTTCCCCGCGGTCACGAAGTTGACGAAGCCGTCGTCCTTGACCTTCTCCAGGTACATCCTCGTGAACTCTGCGAGGTTGATGTCCCAGGGGTCCATCTGCTTTTCGAGCACGAGCTCGAACGCGGCGGCGATGCTCTTCTCCATTGGGTCTCTCACCGCCAGGTGCTGGCACTGCTCTATCTCCTGGACCATGGCCATGTACTTCGAAATGCGCTCCCCGCCGTCCTGCTCGCTGATCAGCGACTTGTGGAACAGCAGGTGTCCGAGAACCGCGTCGTATGTCTCGTTCATGCCGGCACCTCCGCTTCTGCCGGCTTCTCCTCCTCGATGTCCGAGAGGTTGACCTTCATCACGACCTCGCTGACGCCGGACTTCTGTATCGTGACGCCGACGATGTGGTCCGCCTCCTTGAGCGTGACCTTGCGCAGGCTCACCTGTATGGTCTGCGCCTTGGAGCTCGTGCGGTGCAGCATCTTCGCGACCTTCTCCGCGTTGACAGCGTCGAGGTTCTGGTCGATCTCGTCGAAGATGTAGAACGGCGAGGGGTCGTCCTCCTGCAGCGCGAATATGAAGGCCATGGAGACGAGGCTCTTCTCCCCGCCTGACAGCGCCTCTATCCTGAGCACCTTCTTCCCCGGCGGCTTCGCCCTGATCAGCAGCCCGCCCTGGAAGGGCTCCTGCTCGTTCTCCAGGAGAAGCTCCGCCTCGCCGCCACCGGAGAGGTCGGTGTAGACCCTCTTGAAGTTCTCATTGATCGCGGTGAAGACCCTTGCGAGGCCGTCCTTCTTCTTTTCAGTAAGTTCCGCCACTAGCTTGATCAGGTCCTCCCTCTGGCTGTTGAGCTGCGTCAGTTCGCCGCTCAGCTCCCCGTGCCGCTTCTGCTGGATATCGTAGTCCTCGAGGGCCTTCATGTTCACGTTGCCCAGCGCGAGCATCTGAGTATCGGTGTCCGAGACAGTCTTCCTGAGGTCGTCCATCGAGGGGAGCTTGCCCTCCATCTTGAGCTCGAATCCCTGCAGCTCCTTCTCCGCCTCCGCGAGCTTGTCCTCCTGGACCTTGAGCTCGGTCTGAAGGCCGAGGTGGAAGTCCTCCTTGGTCTCGATCTTGTGCCTCACTTTGTCTATCTCCGCCTCGAAGCCGGTCTTCTGGCGGTAGAGTTCGTCCCTCTTCGCCTGGAGGTCGGACATCTCCTTGCCCATCGAGGCCTCCATCTTCTCCAGAGCCCTCAGCTCCGTCGCGAATTGCTCGAGCGAGACGCCGAGATCATGGACGCGCTTCTCGTGCTCTTTCCTCTGCGACTCGAGCGACCCGAACCTCCCATCCAGCTCGGTCTTCCTGTCGGTGAGCACTCTCAGCTGCGCGTCGATCGTGTCCGCCCTGCCCTTCAGGGTAGTGTAAGACTCCTGGAAGGACGCCTTCGCCGCCATCAGCTCCTTCATCTTCGAGGAGATTTGCTGCGGCGTCGCCTCCATCGCGAGCCTCTTCTGCTCCTCGAGCTCCTTCTTGAGCACATTCAGTTCCTTCGAGAGCTTCTCCAGGTCCGCCTTGACCCTTTCTCCGGTTGCGGTGACGTCCTCCAGCCGCTCCCTCTTTGACTTCAGCTCGTCATCGACCGTCTTGAGCCTGACAGCGAACTCCTTCCTCTTCGCCTCGAGCGCGTCGACCTTCACGTCGGTGGTCTGGGTCTTCGCCCCGACCTCCTTGAGCTGCGACTCGAGCTCGACCAGCTCCCTCCTCAGGTCCTGGAGGCTGTCCCGGACCCTGTCGGCCTCCTCCGTCGCCTGCCTCAGCTTTGTGGAGACGCTCTCCACCTGGCCCTTCTCCGGCCCGCCAAACCGAAGGATGCTCCTCTCGAGTTCCCCGCCGACCATCGCGCCGCTCGCCTCGACCAGGTCGCCCTCGATAGTCACGAGCCTTATCCCGCCCATGAGTTTCCTCGCCTGGTCAAGCGTCTCGACGACTATTGTATCGCCAAATACGTAGGAATAAGCGTCTCTGTACTTCTCATCGAACTTGACGAGGTCGATCGCGAAGCCAACCGACTCCTTCACCGCCAAGAGCGCCTTGCCCCTCGGTCTCGATGAGAGCATCTTGTTGAGGGGCAGGAAGATCGCCCGCCCGCTCTTCTCCTTCCTCAGGTGCTGAATGCACTGTGCCGCCACCGCATCGGAGTCGACGATGACCGCCTGCATCCTCTGGCCCGCCGCGACGCTGATCGCGGTGTCGTACCTGTCGTCCACCTTCGCCAGCTCGGCGACTGTGCCGTGGATGCCCTTGATCTCGCCGCGGTCTCTGACGTCCAAGATAGCGCTGACCGCCCTCGTGTAGCCCTTCTGCACGAATTCGGCCGCGTCCTTCTCTGCCTTCAGCCTGGTGTACTCCCTTGTCAGCGTCTGGATCGCGGCCTCGAGTTCTCCCGCCTGCTTCGTGAGCTCCTGCTCCTCCTTCCTCTTGGCGTAGAACTCCTCCTGGAGCTTCCTGACGCCCTTCGTCGCGTCCTTCGTGCCGGACTTGATCTCCTTGATCTGGAACTCGGCGTCCTGGACCTCCAGCTCGCTCGACTTCCTGCTCTGCTCCAGCTGCGAGATGTCCGACTCGAGCCTTTCGGCCTCTTGCTTCTGCCTGTCCGACTCGAGGACGAGGTCGTGCACTTTCTCCTCGAGCTCGCCCGTCTTCTTTGTGAGAGTGACTATCTCCTTCTGGATCGCGGTGACCTTAGAATCCGATTTCGAAGCGACGCCTTCCAGCTTCCCCAGCTCTGACTCCGCGTCCTTGAGCTTCTCCTCCGCTTCGGAGAACTGGGTCGCAACCGTCTTCCTCTCCTTCGTGAGCGCGTCCATCTCCTTCTGGACCTTGCCCCGGTCCCGCCCGACGTCGATCGCTTCCTTCTTCAACCGGAGGATATCTTCCTTGCTGGTCTCGATCCCGTCAGCGGCCCTTGCCCTCTCAACTCGAAGATTGTCAAGCTTTTCCTTGAGCTGCCTCGCCTCGTCCCCGCCGCGTTCCGCGATCTTCGCCTCCGCTCCCGCCAGTCCCTCCGCCGCCTTCTGCAGCTCAGCCTCCAGTGAAGTGATCTGCTCCTGAAGCTTCGTCCTCTCCGCCTCGTACTTCGCGAGTTGCTTCTTCGTCCCGTTGATCTCCTCCTCGACCAGCTCCTTGTTCTTGAAGGCCATCTGAGCCTTCGCCAGGTCGAGGCGCTCCTTCAGCTCCTTGTACTTCAGCGCCCCCGTCCTGTCCTTCTCCAGCTGACCGAGCTGGCCCTTGATCTCGTCAAGTATAATCTGGATCCGCGCAAGGTTCTCCTCGGTCGCCGTCCTCTTCGTCTCCGCTTGAGCGATGTCCTCGTCGAACTTCGTCAACCCCGCAACGTTATCAAGAAGTCGCCGCCTGTCGACGCTGCCCATCGAGATGACCTTCTGCACGTCGCCCTGCTGGACGATGTTGTACCCCTCGGCGGATATGCGCGCATGCGCGAGGAGGGAGTCGAACTCCTGGAGCTGCGATTTCCTGCCGTTCACGTAGAAATAGGAATTGTAGCCGCCCTCGACGCCGGTGGACAGGGTGACGCGCCTCGTGAGGAGGACCTCGTCGGCCTCCATCGGTATGACGCGGTCTGAATTGTCAAAGACCAGGGAGACCTCTGTGTAGTCGGCTCCCTTGCGGTCCTTCCCGCCATTCCAGATCAGGTCGGTGAGCTTTCCGGCCCTGATCGCCCTCGAGCTCCTCGGGCCCAAGACAAAGAGAATCGCGTCGGCGATGTTGCTCTTGCCCGATCCGTTCGGCCCCGTGATGGTGGTATAACCTTGAAGCAGCGGGACCGTTATCTTGTGGCCGAATGACTTGAAGTTCTCCATGTGGACTTCTTTCAGATACACTGGAAATCACCGCCTGAGAATTTGGAAAGAGAGCCTTGATGCTGTCGTCCCATCGATTCCCTTCTGACTTGTCTGACCGATGTCAGACAAAGGTCATGTATATCTTGACCCTATATAAAAGTTGGCTGGAGGGTTTGACAAAAGCCAGACAGCCTGACCCGCGCTCGTGAGGTCATGCGATAGTGACGACCCTGCGCCTGATTGTTGGAGGCATGAGCGGCTGGATTCGGAAAGGCAAGAATGTCTCGTTTCTCCCCATGCATAGGCTTTATCAACTCCAAGGATGATAGGCCCCCTCAGGAGATCATATGAGAGGGAGAGAGCGAGGGTTCTCGGTGCGCGTGTTTGCGATTGTCTGCTGCGCGATGTTGCTGGTCATTCTCCCGCATGAGGTCAGGGGGGACTCGAAAGGAACGGGCGAACCGATTTCTGCCGCCAATCTCCCCTCAGAGGGCCTGTTGAAGTCGATGCCCGCCGATTACTTCATCGAAAATATGGGGCAGCTGAGCAACCAGGACGTCCGCTTCTACACGATATCTGGAGAAATGCAGATTGGATTTGCTGAGAGCGCCGTGCTGATCAAGATGGTGGAACCCCCCACTGCACAGATGGTCAAGTCGCTGACAGACCAGGAGCTGTTGCGCTCACCCCCGCCAGAGCCAGAACCATCGCGGGGAGTGCTCCTGCGCCTCAACTTCGAAGGTGCGAACAAGGTGGCCCCACACGGAAGGGACCCGCTGCCATATCCGACGAACTTCTTCATAGGCAGCGACCCGTCCCTCTGGTGGACGAACGTGAGGAGCTACCGCGAGGTCGTGTACGGGGGATTGTATGACGGGGTCGACCTGGTCTATCGCGCGACGGACAAGGGCGTGAAGTACGACTTCGTCCTCGCTCCAGGTGCGGACCTTGGCATCATCAGGATGTCATACGAGGGAGCGAACGGGCTGGAACTGGACGCGATTGGCGATATGCAGGTGCATACCGCCATTGGAGACATTGCAGACTCCTCCCCGATTGCATACCAGGGCAAGGACGATGTGAAATGCTCGTTCGTCACGCATGCCCCTCTCTCCTACGGTTTCGCATGCGATGGCGTGGACGAGTCCCGTGAGGTCGTGATCGATCCCCTCCTCTATTCGACCTATCTAGGCGGTGGTAGCGACACCATGGGAATGTCGATCGCAATAGACTCCGCCGGCGACGCATACATGACCGGAGGCACGTACTCAATGGACTTCCCCGTCACCCCAGGCGCCTTCGACACGATCCTTGGCGGAACAAGTGACGCGTTCGTGGCGAAGCTGGACTCCACAGGCAGTTCCCTCGTCTACTCCACCTTCCTTGGTGGCGACAGCGGTGAGTATGGAGACTCGATTGCGATAGACTCCGCAGGCAACGCCTACGTGACCGGGACCACAGGGTCAGCGGACTTCCCCGTCACACCCGGCGCCTTCGACACGACCTTCAACGGGGTGGGTGATGTATTCGTGGCGAAGCTCGACTCCGCAGGCAGTTCCCTCATTTACTCCACGTACCTCGGCGGTGGCGGTTATGATGGGGGATACTCGATCGCGATAGCCTCCGCCGGCAACGCCTACGTGACCGGTTACGCTTGGTCCACGGACTTCCCCGTCACCCTAGGCGCCTTCGACACGACCTTGGGCGGAACGAGTGACGCGTTCGTGGCGAAGTTGGACTCCACAGGCAGTTCCCTCCTCTACTCCACGTTCCTTGGTGGCGACAACGGTGAGGAAGGAGACTCGATTGCGATAGACTCCGCAGGCAACGCCTACGTGACCGGATACACGGAATCGGCAGACTTCCCCGTCACTCCAGGCGCCTTCGACAAGACCGCTAGCGGAATCAGTGAAGCGTTCGTGGCGAAGCTGGACTCCACAGGCAGTTCCCTCATCTACTCCACCTTCCTTGGTGGCGACAACGGTGAGGAAGGATACTCGATCGCGATAGACTCCGTCGGCAACGCCTACGTGACCGGAGGCACGAAATCAACGGACTTCCCCGTCACCCCAGGCGCCTTCGATAAGACTGCTAGCGGAACGAGTGACGCGTTCGTGGTGAAGCTGGACTCCACAGGCGGTTCCCTCCTCTACTCCACGTACCTCGGCGGTGGCAGTTGGGAAGGGGGATGTTCGATTGTGATAGACTCGGCCGGAAACGGCTACGTGATCGGAAATACAGGGTCAGCGGACTTCCCCGTCACCACAGGCGCCTTCGACACGACCCTTGGCGGAACGTATGACGCGTTCGTGGCGAAGTTTGACTCCACAGGCGGTTCCCTCCTCTACTCCACGTACCTCGGCGGTGGCAGTGGAGGTGAACTTGGAGGATCGATTGCGAGAGATGTCGTCGGCAATGTGTACGTGACCGGAAGGACGTATTCAACGGACTTCCCCGTCACCCCAGGCGCCTTCGACACGACCCTTGGCGGAACGAGTGACGCGTTCGTGGCGAAGCTGGAACTGGTTGACGTCAATTCCCCGCCGAGTGCATTCAACCCAGGAGTGCAGGGTTTCACTTCCTCACCCGGCATACTTCATGTCACGGACATAACCCCAGATCTGAACTGGACGTATCGCGATCCGAACGGAGACTCCCAAGCCTGGTGCGACCTCAGGGTGGGCACCGCTCCCGGCCTCGGGGACATGTGGGACCCGCCTGCGACGTCAGGTCCCGCCACCCTTGTTACTTATGGCGGGGCGCCACTCCTCAAGGGCGTGGACTACTACTTCGGCATCAAGGTTAACGACAGTTACTCGTGGAGTCCGGAAGCGGAGGTGAAGTTCCACATGAACAGCATTCCCAATGCTCCCACAACCCCGATCACTCCCGCCCAGTCTTCGACTGTTCCGGCGAGCTCCTCTCAGACCGTCTCCTGGACAACGGGCGGGGACAACGAGAGCGACGTCATTACCTACGATTGGCAGGTCTCGACCGACTCGACGTTCGCGTCAACGATCAAGCAAGGAATCGGCATAGGCACGATATCAGCGTCGTTCGCCACGAACCCGTCCACGACGTACTTCTGGCGGGTGAGGGCGAGGGACGACTACGAGCCGGCGAATTGGTCAGCCTTCGGCAACACCCCACCAGGGTACTGGACATTCGGCACGAGCGCGGCCAACGGCATTCCGGCCGCGTCGAACCTTGGAGCGCAGGGCTACACCGCCTCGCCAGGAATGGTTCACGTGACAGACTTCACTCCAGACCTCAACTGGACGTATAGCGACCCCGATGGCGACCCGCAGACCCAGTACTGGGTGAGAGTGGGGACATCCTCCGGCGGGACAGACTTGTGGAATCCAGGACAACTTACGGGAGCGAGCACGGCGGTGACTTATGCCGGGGTGACGCTGCAAAGGGGAGTGGACTACTTCTTCGACGTGGCGGTGTACGACGGCCTCAACTGGAGTTCCTTCGCCGAGGTGTTGTTCAGGCTGAACAGCATACCGAATCCGCCTACCATGCCGATCACGCCCGGCGACGCAGCCGTAATAGGCTCGAACCTTGCTCAGACCGTGTCATGGACTTCAGGCGGCGACCCAGACGTTGGTGACATCATAGCATTCGAGTGGCAAGTATCGACGGATGGCGCCTTCACGACAGTCATCGCATCTGGAACGACTTCATCGACAATGTCGTCCACATTCGCCACGAGCCCTTCGACGACATACTACTGGCGGGTCAGGGCACATGATGACTGGGAAATCTTGACATGGTCAGCATATGGCAACGCGCCTCCAGGCTACTGGACTTTCAGCACGTCACCGTCGCAAAACACTCCTCCTGCGATAACGATCACGTTCCCCATTGGCGGCGAAGTGTTCTACTGGGGCGGCTCTCCGACCGTCACGTGGACATCGTCAGACGCTGAAGACCCGTTGACCGCATTGACCTTCTGGATCAACTATACGTCGAGTGCCGGGAACGGCATCATCTGCGGGCCCCAGCTCGGCGTCCTTTCCTGTAACTGGCCCCTGCCGTCCATCACCGCCACTGATGTCGTCGTGAACGGCACTGTGATGGACTCCGGTAGATTGAAGGGCTATGACGAGAGCGGACCATTCACGATAATGCCACCGCCAAACACCCACCCGACAATAACCATCACCTCCCCCACTGGCGGTGAGGTGTGGACCCAAGGCAGCTCTCAGATGATCACATGGACTGTCTCTGACAATGAGGATTCTCAGGCTGCTCTCCTCGTCTGGGTCAACTACACGTCAGGTGCGGGAAGCGGCAACATCTGCGACCCGGTCACATGCGGCGTTGGCTCCTTTTCCTGGATCCTGCCGATAGTCACCGCCACGGACGTCGTCGTCAACGGCACCGTCATCGACACGGGAGGTCTGAAGGGCTACGACGAAAGCGGGCAATTCACGATCCGAGCGCCGCCAACGCCAAACACTCCCCCCACCGTCACGATAACATCGCCGACCGGCGGGGAGGAGTTCGTCAAGGGCTCCTCTCAAATCATCATCTGGACCATGCACGACAACGAGGACGTCAACGCGAACCTCACCGTCTACATCAACTGCACGACCGGAGGAATCACGAGTCAGGTAGTGGCGGCTTTGAGGGGACAGACGTCTTTCGCATGGACGCTGCCGAGCATCGAGGCGAACGACGTCGTCGTCAACATCACGGTCATAGACTCTGGCGGGCTCAAGGGATGGTCCCAGAGCGGCCCGTTCACGATCAAGGCGCCGCCGAACACTCCTCCGACGATAACGATCAATTACCCGACAGGCGGGGAAGTGTGGACCCACGGCAGCTCTCACACCGTCACCTGGACAGCTTCTGACAGCGAGGATGCCACATCTGCTCTCTTCGTCTGGATCAACTACACGTCCATTGCGGGAGGCGGGAACATCTGCGGGCCCGTCGCAGGCGACATCGGCTCCTGTGCATGGACTCTGCCTGCAATCACCGCCACGAATGTCGTCGTCAACGGAACGGTGATCGACACTGGCGGTTTGAAAGGTTACGACGAGAGTGGGGAGTTCACGATACAACCACCGCCAAACACTCCCCCCACGGTTACGATAACATCGCCGATTGGCGGGGAGGAATTCCTCAAGGGCTCCTCTCACACCATCACCTGGACGATGCACGACGACCAAGATGCCAACGCGAACCTCACGGTCTACGTCAACTACACGACCGGAGGAGTCACGAATCAAGTAATGGCGGCTCTGAAGGGACAGACGTCTTTCGCGTGGACGCTCCCGAACATCGAGGCGAACGACGTCGTCGTCAACATCACCGTCATAGACTCCGGCGGGCTCAAGGGATGGTCTCAGAGCGGCCCGTTCACGATCAAGGCCCCGCCGTCACTGCCCTCAGACTTCCTGAGTCAGTACTGGTGGCTCGTTGTCGTCATCGTGGCGGTGGTGATCGTGCTCCTGCTGTTGGCCTTGATGAAGAGAAGGAAGCCGGAAGAGGAGAAAGAGGAAGTCCCGCCATCCGAGCCACAGAATCCACCGCCAAGTGAGTGACGGCGACAGCACACGGTCTAGCTTCTTGCGGAGCCGCCCTGCGCGAATCGCCGCGACGCAGCCGCCAAGACCGGCCCCGATCACGAGGATGTCGCGCTCTCGCGTCATGTCGCCTTCGCAATCGGGGGGACGAATGGGGACTTCACTACATTGTGGAGGTCCAGGCTGAGTCAAGTCCTGAGCCTGAGCGGCTGACAGAGGTTGCGAGTGGCCATATCCACATCCTGGATTCCCGCACCGCCAATAGTCTCTTCGGTTTCCCGCCATGACTGTCCCGGAATGCGATCCTTCAATCCCGCCATTGGCTGCTGCCCCCGGGATAGCCTGATAGCCGGCGTGCCGCCACGCCCGTCCGCAAGAGCTAAGTGTAAGGAAAGCCTTACTATCTACCATGGCTCAGGTCGCGACAGTGACATCCAAGGGGCAGGTGACGCTCCCCGCCTCGGTGCGCAAGAAGCTAGGCATCCGCAGAGGCAGCAGGATTGTCTTCCTGGAGTCCGGGGAGGAGATACGCATGCTCCGGGAAGAGGAATTGGAGGAGAGGTTCGCCATCTTCGATCGGAGACGGAAGGAAGCGAGGCTCACCCCTGCGAGGCTTGAGGCACTCGTGGAAGAGGCGAAGAGGCGCGTTTGGAAGAGGCACCATGCGGCTGGCCATTGACGCCAACACCCTACTTTCCGGGCTCTTCTTTGACGGAAAGGAAAGACGCCTTCTGCTGGCTTCCCTGAGGGGTTCCGTCAGACTCGTCGTCGCCGAGGACACACTTGAGGAGGTCTATGATGTCGTGGCCAAGGTTTTCAGCAATCATCAGGATCTCCCGTCGGCACTCGATCTGCTTGAGGAGATACTCGATGCGGGCGAGGTCGTCCGAAGAAGACACTACGCCCGCAACGTCGCCTCGTGGGCCAAGAGGCTGCGCGACCCTACCGATGCCCCGCTCCTCGCCTGTGCGCTGGCTGTCGGTGTCGACGGCGTCGTCAGTGGCGACAAGGACGTGATCGAATCGCAAGACCTCGGGGGCATCAGGGTCTACAGGACTCGGGAAATCTTGGAGCGACTCGGCGAGCATGACAGGGAGAAGAAGTCCGTGCATCGGCCCACGACTCAAGAGAAACCGTGACAGCTCGGCTGACGGTTGCGAGATTGGCCTCCGGTCCGTGAAAAACAAGACGTCCGACTGAAGACACCCACCATCCCGATAGGGCCCGCCCCGATCACGAGGACGTCGCACTCTCGCGTCATGTCGCATTCGCAATCGGATAGACGAATGAGGACTTTACTACAATGCGGGGTGATTCAGACTCCGGTTTCGTGAGTCGGTTGGCGGCTGTGGAAAAGGCTTTCTTGGGTCAAGTTTGGCGCTTGAAAACGGGAACGCTCCATTGAGGCCGGGTCGCCACGTCGTTGTCCCCACCAAGCCCCGCTCGAAAGAGGCGGGGGCACCCTTACCTTTTTCTAGGTTCAATCGGATGAGTGCACCAAAGGGCAAAGGTGTTAAGGGTGTCGGAATCGCGGTCTATCCTCTATGAAGAATCTACCGCGACTTTTCGGAATTCGAAGCGGCTGCTGTTGGAAGGGGCTCTGCTGGTTACAGGAGTCACGCGACAAGGGAAACGACGCCTGTAGCCGCTTGCGCGAGGAGACGATGTCCGGAAGATGGTTCGAAGGCCGAAGAATGCGCCTATGGCACCTCTGGGGTGATGAGCTTTGGAGTCCACGTGAAGCTCGAGACGATTCGCAGGTATATCCCTTCTCCAGGGGCAATCGTGAAATCAGTCCCTGACCAGCCAGTCGCCGTCCATGTGTACCGGATCAATGTCCGCGTGGCGGGGTCCCACTTCGCTACCTCGTCAATCTTCGTGTGCGCCCCTGGGCCGATGGAACCCTCTATATGTATCACTATGTCGCTCGCCTTGGCGTATGTCGAGGTGTACGGCAGGGAGATCCAATTCACGTTTCCTAGCGTCGGCGGGTTCAGGTTGAACGACAATGTGACTGAGCCATCCGTGCCGACGATGACCCATGTGAAGGTAGTCTGTGCCCCGACGTACAGCCCGTCGCCAGGATTGATCGTGAAGTCTGTTCCACGCCACTTGCCGCGGAGGAAGTACCACAGTATCGGGCGCTGTGTCGCAGGCTCCCACTTCGCAACGACGTTGATCAGCGTGGATGTGAGTTCGCCTGAGATATCGCTCGCTTTCGTGTAGGTAGTCCGATAGGGGAGGGAAAACCAGTAGACGTTCGCGCCTGCAGGACTATACCATATGCTCTTGTCCATCTTCACCGCCATGGTGGAGTTCGGTCCCTCTGTGCCAAGACTCACTGCGCGGACGATGTAGTAGTGATTCAGGCCATCATTTAGATGATTGGCGTCGAAGGTCGTGGTTGTGGTCGTCCCGAGGATTCCCCACGGGAACAGTGCGAATTTGTCTGTTGACTCGTAGACGCGGTACATGTCCGCGCTCGGCACAGACCTCCACGTCAACCTTATCGTAGACGGCAGCACCCGCTGGATCCAGAGACCGCCGGGGGGCGCCGGTGCGGTGCCCAATGTGGTGAACGACCACGGGTTCGGTGCTGAGCTGGTAACGAGATCGACGCCATCCGAGTCCTTGCCTGTGATCGTTACAGTGTACGTTGTGGCCTTCTTCAGGAGCATGGTGTGGTTGAGGTGCAGTACGGTGTTTCCGCCAGACCATGCCGGCGTAAGGGTGACATCAGGCGGAAGGAGTGACCAAGACACAGTCGCGATGTTCATCGGCTCGCTGAAAGTGACGACGATGTTCTTGTCGAGCGGCACGCCCATCGCTCCGTCCGGCGGATCCGTGGAGAGAATCTGAGGTGGGATGCACATCACCTTGAAAGACCACGGGTTTGGCGCGGAGCCTGGGACCGTGATCAACGGGTTGCCTCCCTTGTCTCTCGCGTCTACTGTGACATTGTACCATATGCATTCTGTGAATGGGTCAACGTGGGTGAGCGTCACGGTCCGATTGCTGTTGCTCCACTGACGCACCAGGTCAATCGTCGGGTTGATACTCACCAAGAACGAAGACGGGTCAGCCGGCTCGCTGAACTCTACGACAATACTCTTGTCGAGAGAAACGTTCTTCGCGCCGTTGACTGGATTTGTGGACACGATATAGAAGCCTGGAAACCTCGTCGTGAAGTTCCAGGGATCCGGTGCCTGCGGGCCGTCGGTGATGAGATTGTTCCCGTCAGCACCCTGACCGTCCACATACGCCAGGTATTGAGTGCCTTGGGCGAAGTCGGCAGCGTGGCTTACCGTGAGCGTCTGATTGTTGTTCGACCACACATGAGACTTGCCCGTGACATCTGGACTGAGTACGAACAAGAAAGAGGAGGTGTTCATCGGCTCGCTGAACTCCACGACGATGCTCTTGTCGAGCGGCACATGCAACGCATTGTTCGCAGGATCTGTCGAAACTACGTAGGGCCTCTCACAGATTGTGTCGAAGAAGAACGGGTTGGGAGCCATACCTGGAATGAGATTCATGCCTCCAATGCTACGCCCCTTGGTGACATGGACGGCATATCGTTTACATTGCTCAAATCCCCCGTGCGGAATCGTAAGACCGATAGGGGGGTCGGGGGGATCGTTCCAGTAGGCAGGAAACTGCATTATCTGCGGAGTGATTGTCCATTCGACCGATGACTTGTCCATGCCCATACTGAATGCAATCAGGATACTCTGGTCGGTTCGCACATCTGTCGTCCCGTTTCCTGGAAACGTCCCCATGATGACCGGATTACTACACATTGTCATGAAAGACCATGGATTCGGCCTCCCTGGCGGCATAGGAGAAGGAACCATCGGATTCCCGTCAACATCCTTCCCATCCATCTTGACTTCGTATGCATTGCAGGCGCCGAATTCCTGAGAGTGGGTGAGTTCCAGCTTCTGATTCCCATTCGACCAGTGCGGCGTGAACAACACCTTGAGCCCCCGGAGCAGCGTCCATTTCACCGTTGCTGTGTCCATCGGCTCGCTGAAGGTCACGGAAATCGGTGAGCTAAGCGCCACGTTAGTCTGGAAATCGAAGGGGTAAGTCTCCATGACGAAGGGATTGAGACACTTCGCCCGGAACGACCATGGATTCGGCGCGGGGCCGGGAATCAAGAAGACTCCAGCCTTGTCTTTTCCTTGGGTAATCTGCAACGTGTATAGAGTGCAGTTCTCGAACTCTTCAGTGTGTGACAGAACGAGGCGGGCATCTCCATTCTCCCACGTTCCGCTGTGCGTGATGTTCGGGGCGATTGTCCACTTGACGGAACTGGTGTTCATCGGTTCGCTGAAGTTCACAACGATGTCTGCGTCCAGTGGTACATTGAGGTCTCCTTGCATTGGGTTCGTTCCCGCGATGTAAGGATAAGTGATCACCGTCACGAAGACCCACGGGTTTGGCACAGAGCCGGGGACGAGGTCGTTGCCGACCATGTCTTTGCCAGTGATCTGGATCTGATACACCATGCTTTCGGCAAACGGCTGGCTGTGTGTGAGGCTGAGGAATGAGTCCACCATGCTCCAATGTGGGGTGAGCGTGACGTTCGTTCCCTGCAGGAACTGCCACTTCACGGTAGCGGGATCCATTGGTTTCACAAACGTGATGTCAATCGGCTGCAACAAGGGCACGTCCCTTTGCATGTGGGCGGGATTCGTGCTCACGATGTAAGGGGGCGCGGGTGGACAGTTGTACTCGACCGTTAGGTCCTCAAGGCTCGGCGTCGCGTGCGTGTCGTAGGTGCCGAAGTCGCCGAGGAATCTCAGGTAGCGGTGGTTGTCGTGGCCTGTCCATATCGTCGACGGGGTCGTCGTGTAGTAGGCGGATCCCGACCCGCCGGGCCCGACGTAGCTCCACGGCCCCGAGCTGCTGTCGGCAGTCGCGAGCTGGAACCTCAGGAAGGTGTTGGGGGGCTGGCTCACTCTGTTCCACGAGAGGTTCGTCCAGTCCACGTTCCCGCACGTGCCGTCCAACGTAGAGGAGGAGTACTTCCCAGCGGCGCGATACGACGCCTCCAGGCTCCAGGTGTCCCCGAGCGGGTTGGAGCCCGCGTCTCTGCCGCCGAACAGGATCGCGACGTCCGAGTTCGTATCGTATGTGAAGGCCGTCTGCTGGCGGGCAGGCGGGTATGTGGTGACACTAATCAACTCCCAGGCGCGCGCGCTCGTGTAGCGCCACGTGTCCTGCAGCGCGCCTGAACCGCCTCCGCCACCGAACAGGAGGATCGATGTTGTGGCGGGGCGGTAAGTCATGGAATGGGACTGCCGCGCCTCGGGGCCGGTACCGCCTATCTGCGACCAGCTGTTCGTTGCGGAGTTGAACTCCCATGTGTCGCTGAGCAGTGTTCCAGGGGGCACCGAGGAGTCGAACCCCCCGAACAGCACAGTCCGCTTCAGCTGCTCATCGTAAGCGATGGAATGTCCCGTCCGCGAAATCGGGCCTCCCGTCGTGCGGAGGGTCCACGTGTTGGCGGAGGCGTTGTACGCCCATGTCTGGAAAGCGGCACTCGTGTAGTTCCGTCCCACCATGATGTGGAGCTTCGCCACCGAGTCGTATGTCATGGCGCTTGATATCATCAATGGGCCAGTGGGGTTGGTTTCGGACCAGGATCGTGATACGACGTTGTATTCCCAGGTGTCTTCCAAGTACACGTCCGGGGAGGTGCCGTTGACGCCGCCGAACAGGACGACCACCTTCTGCACGGGGTCGTATGACATCCTGGCGAACTCTCTGCCGATTGGGCGGGGGTTCGGGGAGAACTGCGTCCACGTGTTCGTCGGGTAGTCGAACTCCCATGTGTCGTCCAGCTCGCTCAGAAACATGCCGTTGTATCCCCCGAACAGCACCATCCTGTTGCCGTTTGAAGAGAACGCCGCTCCCGGGCCCTCTCGCGCGACCGGAGGTCCTGAGGGGTTCAGGTTCTTCCAATCCGTGTAATCCTTGAGAAGCTCGACCTTCGCGTCGACCCCGGTCCCGACGACCCCCGTAGAGGTGAAGACGGCGCCAGGGGCGTTAAAGTCGCTATCGGTCGTCCATGTCTTCGAAGCTGCCGCAGCATTAGGTGCCAGGAACATGGTGATGGAGAACGCTGTGAGCAGCAGGATGCACGCTGTTGCCGACGCATGCGGTCCCTTCCTCATGGGCCCTCTCCTCCCACGGAGCATTCCCCATGATTTCTCCATGGTTGGTCAGGTTCCTTAGCGAGTTTCGGACTATATATAGCTTCTACCCCAATCTGGGAATCCGCAAAATCCCACGCTCTTGCCGCCGCTGCTCGTTTGCATAGTCCGTCTACCTTTCCCTCTTAAAAGATAGAAATACCTAGTAACGAACCGCTTCCTTCATGAGGAACGCCGTGACCTCTTCCCAGCCGCGCCTGAGAAGCAGCAAGAGGCTCCTGATGACCACGCCCAGGAATATCAGGGAAAATTGAAGCCCAAGCGCAGGTGACTTTGTCTTCGCCTGGAACCTGCTCTACGTGGAACGAGTTCTCCATGCATGCCCATCCCTGGGATGAAATCGGCGGGTGGAACGGGCCGGCCGGATCTGATCCGCCGGACCAAGATCGCCCTTGTGTTGCTGCCCCTGGTCGCGGGTTGCTCACTTTTCAATTTCGTGAATCGGCTGGCGGCGGGGGAAGTGACTTCCCTGATTCGAGTCCACTCAGACTCATGATAGGTCTCTACTCTGGACACATCAATGAAAATCGCGTCAATTCTCCTTGGCATTCAATGTGCTAATTCGGATCAAATGTCGTTAACGTGATTTCGCGCATAAGACTTTTATACGACTCGGCTCCTTGCATTAGTGGGGTGATTCAGGAGTGATTATTAAACCCGTGAGTGTGGAGATCGATAGGCTTGAGCTTTCGGATGAGGAAGAGGATATCAAGAAGATTGCAGCACGCATCCAGCGCTCGAAAGGCACACCGTATGAACCTGTGTTGAATTCCGTCAAGGAGAAGGACGGTCACTTGCTAGTTGAAGATCCCTCAGAACAGAGAATCGTGCGGGCATGGCGGTTGCTGAGAGCGAATGTCTCCCCAGATGAAAAGAGGGCGTATGGGGAAATTCGTGTTTACATAAGTCGGTGGCGCCCGAACTTTGAGGACTTGCCCGAGGAATCACATCTGAGGGATTGGACCACAGGGTGGCAAGTGGAGGACTCAGAAGGTAAGGTAATCATGAGAGGGGGCGAAGAGTCTCCCCCAGCAAATCCCCCGCCTCGCAAACGTGAACGAGCGGAAGGCGACGATGACGATGATGATGACGGCCAGAGTGCAGATGATGATCTTGGCTGGGACCCAGATGATGCTACGGGCTGGGACAGCGACGGATAGACTCGATGAGATGTCAGCTGCCTATCGAGAGAGCCTCATGCGCTGTTCTGGACTGCCCTTGAAATCCCTGCCGCGCCCTGCCTTGCCGTACCTGGCCGTACCATTCCGGACCGTGCCCTGCCGGACCCCCGCCGCGATGTAATCGATATGGCAGGATGCAATGTAAGATTCTTGGCTCGGTCTTCTGCTACCGCCACCTCTTGTCTCTCATAGGTTGATCATTGGTTGAAGAGCGTGAGGGCCGCACTTTTCCTATGGCATATCGAGGCCTCGGCCCATTGGCGGTGGCAAACACGCCGACACCGAGCGCGCGTTCATCAAGGATTGCCTTCAGCTGACGCCCGGGGATGGCCAGGATTTTTAAGATTGTACGCGAGGCACCATATGGCCGTGCCCATAAATGCAAACAAAAACGACAGCGCATGCACAAGCACATTCACGCCAGGCCCAGCGGACAGGAAGAAAGTGGGAGAAAGGAAGGCTGCCCCTATCAGCACCACGAAGACAACAAAGTTGGCAAGCCGGTTACGGCGGGCCCGTCGCAGATTTGGAGAGTCGGAATGGCATGGCACGACATCCTGAGACTGACGATCCCTTAGCAGTGCATTGAAGAGACAGAAGACGGATGTTATCCCCCACGCGGCGTAGACTAAGCCCGAAGCTCCATAGCTATGTCCGTAGGTCCACAAGAAAACCGCATTGGCCAAAGCTCCGGAGAGGAACATGCCGAAGATGAAAACCGTCTGCCTGAATCGTCTTTCCATCGCAGGTATCGAATCGTTCGTCAAAGCGAATGCCAGCGCGAGAGAGAACAAGAGGATCATGTTCACGGAATAGTGGGGCCAAAACGAACCATGCACGAACATCGAGGTGACGATCCCCCAGGGTGTCCTCGGTGAGTCGGACAGGAGGCACATGGTCGCCGGGAACGAAGAGGAGCCAATCGTGCACGCCGGCGCCGGGAATGCATATTGCACAAGCAAGACTCCGAGGCTTGCTGCAGCGATGAGAATGTAGGCGTAGAATACCTTGGCGAATGGTTTCACCGACCGCTTCCAAGGATGGATCAGCCTCGACAACCTAGCATTCATCCATTGTCGACAGGCGGGGCGGGCCTTAAGTCAGTTGCCGTACGGTATGAGAATCTCCGACCTCTCCATCCCCCGCCACGAATCGTGGTGAATACCGTTGCCACTCCGCTCGTCACCATGTTGGGGTCTCTTGAGACCTACGGAGTTCCTTACACCATCGTTTGTGGTGGATTCAACAGTACTCTCCTTTCTCCACAACGGGAGGAGGTCATAGGTGCATCGCCACTGAGTTGACGTGTCTATCGCCACTTCACGCTATTCTTGAACTCCGATGTCTTTTCTCCCGAGGCGGGCTTCCTGAACACGTACAAGTGCTCGTGCCAGAGGAGACAGAAGTCTCTACTCCTGCGTTTCTTGTTTCCCAGCGTCTTCCTCTTCTCGCCTAGGCGGTTCTCTCATCTCTCTTTTCCCTTTCTTCCTCCTTGAGATGAAAACTGCCACCGCCACAAGGACGATGATCACCGCCACGACGACGAGCCAGAACCAAGTCTCCTCCAGAATTGTCTTCCCGCCGGATGGTGTACTAGATGTCGGCTCGGCACTCACCTCAATCGAGCCGGGACCTTCCCCAACGCCATTCGATGCTGTGACCCTGTAGTAGTATGTCTGCCCGTTCATCACTCCCGTGTCGGTGTAGGTGAGCACGTTGCCCAGGGTTATCAGCAGCGTCTCGCCTCCGCTCGTCGTGCCCTTGTAGATTGTGTATTTCGTGATCGGAGAACCGCCATCTGAGGCGGGTGCCGTCCAGGTTATGGTGACCTGCCCGTTCCCTGCTGTCGCTACAATACTCAAAGGCTCTGAGGGCGTCGTAGCGGGAGTCGCGCTCACTTCGGTGGAGTTCAATCCTTCGCCTGCGGCGTTCTTCGCGCTCACCTCGTAGTAGTAGATCTGCCCGTTGGTGAGACCGGTGTCGGTGTAGGAAAGGACGTCGGCGACTTCAGCGATAAACGTCTCGTTGCCCGCGGTCGTCCCTCGATGGATTCTGTAATTGGTGATTGGAGAGCCGCCGTCATCGACCGGGGCATGCCACGTCAGCTCGACCTGCCCATTCCCCGCCGCCGCAACGAGCCCCGTCGGCTGTCCCGGCACGGTCCTTGGGGTGGCTGCAGCCTCGTTCGACCTCTGCCCCTCTCCTTTCGAGTTCTTCGCGGTCACCTGGTAATAGTACATCTGCCCGTTCGTGAGACCTGTGTCCGTGTACGTGAGGACGCTGCCGACCTCGATGAGCAGTGTCTCGCTTGCCGGTGCCGTCCCCCTGTATATCTCGTAGTTGGTTACCGGAGAGCCGCCATCTGAGGAGGGGGCAACCCAGGTGAGGATGACGATGCCGTCGCCCGCAGATAGGACAAGACCCAGGGGTTCAGACGGGACGCCCATCGGAGTCGCGCTCGCCTCCGTCGAGTTCGGACCTTGTCCCATGGAGTTCGAGGCGCGTACAAGGTAGTAGTACGGCTGGCCGTTTATCAGCCCCCCGTCCGTGTGGCTGTAGACGTTGCCCAGAGTGATGAGGACTGATTCTCCGCCTGCGGTCGTCCCCTTGTAGATCGTGTAGCTCAATACTGGCGAGCCACCATCGTCTGCCGGAGCCCACCAGCTCAGCGCGATCTGCCCGTCGCCCGGGACGAGCGTCAATCCGGTTGGGGCTCCCGGCACGGTGGCGGGAGTCGCATTCACCTCGTTCGACCTCGCTCCCTCACCCGCCAGGTTCCAGGCGGTGACGCAGTAGTGGTAGATCTGGCCGTTCACGAGACCGTTGTCCACATAGGTCTCGATGACGTCGGTATACGGGATGGTCACGAGCGGGGTCTCCCCGCCCTGGGTCGTACCTCTGTAGATCGTATAATTCGTGATTGGTGAGCCGCCATCCGAGGTGGGCCTCTGCCATGTCAATGCGACTTGGGCATTTCCGGCAATCGCCTGAAGGTTTCGGGGCGCCGACAAAGGTTGTACTCCAAACGGCGCCATCAAGGGATACCTGTCGGCATCGGTCCCTCCCGATATGGGATAAGGTGTATCGCCCATTCCGTCGCCTCCAGGCTGATTCTGGTTCGGACCGCTGAAGGAGTCGGTGCCCAGATAGTCTGACCAATAGTTGCCTCCGCTCGGGTAGCTGTCGTTCCACACGTTGCGACAGTCGTCGAACGCCTGCCGGGCGTTTGCGAAGAGGTTGTTGTGGTAGACCTGCGTCCCGTTCGAGGCGCCGAGGTGGATGCCCTCGCCGTTCGCGGACACGTTGTTCTCGGTCACCGTGTTGTTGTCCGAGTAGCCGAGGAAGATGCCGTACCGCGAATTCCGGGAAGCGTTGTTGCCCACGATCGCGTTCGTCCGAGAGAAGCCCAGTACGATGCCGACCTCGCCGTCGACCAGATACTCGCCCGAAACGGTTGTCCCCGTTGAGTTTGCGAGGATGACCTCGCCCGCATCTGAGGGGACGATTCCCCCGGTTGCGTCCTTCCAGTACCGGACGGGCCTGCCATTGACAGTGTTCGAGGAATCGATGACATGGGTGTTCCAGTGCGCGAGCGCGCCTCCAGATAGAAAGATGCCATCAGAGATTAGCGCGTTGGCGCTCACGGAGGTGTTCGTCGAGGAGGAGAGGTAGACGCCGGACCCGGTGTTCCCGGCAATCAAATTCCCCATGACCGTGTTGTTCGTCGAGCCATCGAGGAGAACGCCTTCCTGCCGGTTGGATGACACATTGTTACCTACCACGAGATTCGCGTTCGACCGGTACAAGCGAATGCCGATGCCGGTGTTCCCCGCGACCGTGTTGTTCGACACAGCGTTGCCGTAAGTGATGCGCAACATGATGCCTTCCTCCGATGTCGCGGTAATCCGATTGTTAGCAATCGTATTGTTGCTTCCGGCAACGGTGTCCATGTAGACTCCAAGACGGTGGTTCGCGATGTCATTGCCCGCGACGATGTTATGGGTAGTGATGACGTATATCGCGCTATTGCCGTTGTTGCGCAACGTGTTGTTGAGCGCGGAGTTGCGGCCGTCGCCCGCGAGCCTTATTCCTCCCCAGGGGTTGGAAGTAACCGTGTTGTTCTCGATAATGTTGCCAGAGCTTCCCCCTAGATAGATGTCTATTCCAAGCGCACTATTACCGGAGGCGATGTTGCGCGCGATCGTGTTGTTGCGGGAATTGGCCCAAAGCATGATCCCGATTCTACCGTTCGCGGTGACGAGCGTGTCCTCCACCCGGCAATGGTCTGCCCCCGTGAGCTCGATTCCATTATCCCCCGGCGTGGAACCGGCGCCGCGCGCCGTGAGGGCCGAGATGTTCACCCAGTCCGCGCTCACGTGGATAACGTCGCCTGCTGTTCCGCCCGCATCGACGACGGTCGTCGTTCGATTCTCTCCGAAAAGGTTCAACGTCTTTGCAACGGAGACGTGTTCGAGGTAGGTCCCACTGAAGACATATACGGTGTCACCGGGGGAGGCGGCGTTGATGGCAGATTGGATTGTGGTGAAGTTTCCAGGACCGGGTCCGCCGACGTAGAGGGTCGCAGCGCGGGCGTGTTCGGGGATGACTAGGATGGTAACAAAGAGCGCACTCCCAAGGACAAGCGACGCAATGAGACCCGTTCCGATCCTTCTCCCTCTCCGACGTGCCATGACATTCAGCGCTAAATTGAACGAGACGTACGACCTTAAACGTTGCGTACATATGCGACAGGGGCAGGACGGTCGACGCCTAGCGGATCCGCTTGAGCTGGAAGGACCCGATTATGAGGGCCTCATTCGTGAAATTGTAGGGCACTCAGTCCCTCGTCTGCACCTCGCCGACGCCGACGACGGACATTAGCGTCTTCGACTTCTCCTGCTTGGGGAACAACGCACCGTCCATCAACTGTTGTGAAGATTCGACCTGCTGGTCCGTGAGCATCCCACGCTCCAGGGCGAACGCAAGAACCTGAAAGGGCGCCTCGGGTCTTGATTCCGATTAGGTTCTACTACTCGACAACTACACGGTTTCCCCTTTTCGACGTTTATATAGCCAGATGGATATTATCCGCACTGATAATCAGCACGAAAGAAGGATGCATGTGGAATCACAAATGATATCCATCGGGACCCGGGGCGACAGTGACCTTGAGTCAACCTCCAAGGTCGCTCACCTCCTCGATTCCATCCCCCTCCCCGGGTCTCAAGTTTTCTGACTTGTTCGCGAAGTCCACGGTGTTGTCAAGAACCTGGGGATATTCGAGCCTAAGTCACATCTTCGTGAACGATTGTTCTCCATAGGAGTGGGGCAGTGGAAACGATTCTCGGCGGCTCCTTTCCCTAAGGCATTGACAAGACCAAACGAATCGCAAACCATATGCCTATGGAGGAGATACAGGTACCGAGGATAAGCATGGCATACACGCACCAAGGATGGACGTTGTACACGCGCGAAGTGAAACTGAAGAGGGGACCGAAAGTGAACATCTACTTCTTCAGCAAGAGGAAGCCGAAGAGCGGAAAGATGATGGACGACATGCCCAAGGGATACAAGGTAGGCGTCAACAAGCGCACCGGGCTGCCGTACCTGAAGAAGGCGTAGTCCTTCTCACCACCAACTAATTGAGAACCAGACAACCTGCCGAGAGCCTTCACCCCGAAGACCTCGGCAGACACACAATCGTCTCTTAGTTCCCCTCAGTGGTGACGCGAAGTTACTCCGCTGGTCGAAGGTGCTTGAGGAATACCTGAACTACGTGAGGACGGAGAATCCGGACCAGAGTACGCAGGTGGCGGAAACGTCCAATCCGCTGCTGCGAGATGTTGAAAGCGATCTTTTGGAAAGGCGGATGTCGACGAATCCCTTTCTTATTCCTACAGCGGGCCGGACACTTGGCACGGATGGTTTCCATGCACCCTCGCATCCTCCGCGTCCCTGAGCCATACCTCATTCCCCAGATGGATATATTGTGCGCAGGGACAGTTGGGGTGCCGTCATGGCACGGATGCTACGTGGGTTTGACATCCTCTGGCGACGAGACTTCCTCAGCAGGCTTCTTCGCCTCGGATGCTTTGATTCTTTGCTGGTGTGCACGCCACATGAGATATGTCAATCCCGCAAGCCACACTCCTGCGACGATGATGAATACCACTGTGGCCCAGAGCACCGCTTCCTCGTTAGTCGTACAGGATCTCTCAGACCGCTAATAGCATAGGATACGAAAGTAATTTCGCCAAGGTCCGGACTCTCGTGGACCGTGTCACTCGTGCAGGTCGTCGATAACATCCCCCTTCATATGCTGCTAAAACTCCGGCCTCCCTTCCATGTGAGAATCGGCATCAGAGAGGACAGCGACCCGACGAGCTTCTGGAGGAAGAACCCCTCCGACATTCGAAAAGATTCAGGATACGAAGAATTAATATCTAGCTTGATAATATCCTATGACGGACAGGAAGGGAAGCTCATCCTGTCACACAGGATAAGGGGAAAAGAAAATGGCAGAACTATGTGGGAACAGCGCGCTACTTGTCAAGGTGAAGCCAGGGTCGCTTGAACAGGCAACCCGAGAGCTGA
>Ga0315277_10000695_pt1 | contig 52040 bp, 52 predicted proteins | sample YL17G05_15_MG_FD_203695 | JGI IMG/M metagenome (GOLD analysis project Ga0315277, IMG submission 203695) | Sediment microbial communities from Yellowstone Lake, YNP, Wyoming, USA - YL17G05_15 | ecosystem: Environmental > Aquatic > Freshwater > Lake > Sediment | place: USA: Wyoming | collected... | reverse complement strand
ATTAAAAATGGGAAGCCCGAGGACGGAAAATGTAAGTAAAGTAGTTTATTTCTCCCATTCTGCCGGAGTATACCGGGGCAGAGGGATAAGGGGACAGCAGAAAATACGCTATATCCCGCCTCAGCAGGGCCTGCCTCCAACTATTGACCAATACAATTTGCCGGTCGTAGCGCTTATGGAAGGGTTGCCCAAAGATTATATTGTGCTCAGTTCTTCTTCCCCGCTGGATCGCAACTCTGAAACTTATCGGTTCGGAATAAGCGTTATTTCGGTCGTTTCCCCTCCAACATTACTTGCGGTTGCTGCTGGCACTTATAGCCGGAACACGAAAGGATCGAGCGGCATACGTTTTTACACTACACGGGAATTGTTCGAATATTTTGATGCGACCGATCCTTCACGGTCAGATTTTGAGATCCGGAACGCGCTCTGGTCTTTAACCGGGGAAGCGACCGGGGTCAGGATCCTGATCCCGCTAACTAAAGCATCCCCGTTCCAGGATAACGGCGCTATTCTGTCCCCCGAAGTAATAGAGCGCCTGTCGGCGATCGAAGAAGGGGTCACACTGATGGTGCAATTGAATTTTGATCCGTCGGGCATGCTCAGCAGAAATATTTATTTTTTGATGTCATTAACAACATGTCCGCAAAAGGTCGAAAACCTGGAAAATTTCCCCATTGTTTGGAAGAATCTTAAGGTCCTGGTCTCGGGGCTTGAAAGCCTGGTAAAATAGCCCCAACGGGATGCGTTTCGAACTTGTTGGAACTGATCAAAAGCATATCGTTTTCAGCTGATTTGATAAATTCATTGAAAGTGCTTTGCGTGGCTTAAACAAACTACATCTTTTCGATTATCGCAAGATATTCTTCGCGGCTCATCCCCAAGGTTTTCAGATTACTAACAATAAGGGTCACAGATATTTCAGCATCTTCAGTAAATACGATTGGACGCTTCAGCCCTGGACGATTATAAAGCACATGATCGCCGCCCCCATGACGCAAGAATATGCATCCAATTTCTTCAAGGAATTTGATCCACTTTTGTTTTTTTAGCGGGGTTATACGGGGCAAGGAACTTTGACCTCACTAACGGCTTCGCCCACCTTTTGAGGCGCAGACCAAGTCTTTACCACTTTTTTCCACCCTAATTCGGTAAGGACTTCATCCAAAGTTCCCCTTTTCTGTAGGTCATCGATGAAAACAGGAACTAATTGAGCAAAGCGGCTTACTGCTTCTTCGTATGTTTTTCCTTGTGTGACAAGATCAAGCGGCTTACAATAAGCAATGAAATGCCCATCTTCCTTAAAGATTTCATATTGAATTTGCATCTGTTGAAACTGCATATCTTTCCCCTATATTCTTATCGACAATATCATCCAAAAATTTCACTATTTGAAAGGGTGTTGATGGAGTAGCTGCATTGAACAACCATAGATACCCCATTCTATAAGTATTATCGGATTTTGTCAAGATAAAATTGCGCGATTAAGTCGTGAAATACCATGGCCGGCAGGGGTTTCCAATACAATTGATTAGAACCGTATCGCTATTGCTTTAGGAATGTATAGTCCGCAATTAAGCAGTACAAATACCCATATGACCTTTAGGCCATTCATTGATGATCACCCCCTTGGGCTAAACCTATAAAAGACCCTTGGGGAATGGCATCATCACGAACGCAATAGCCCCTGCCGGTTAGGCGAATTATATTCCCTCGAACCTTAGTTTTTCAATCCATTTTGACCATTCATGGTTGACAATAAAGGGGTAGATGTAGACAAGGGCAGGGTCAATAGTAGTTCGAAAATATCAAGTTTGGTAGCTTCTGCTATTTCTGACTATTAATCAATCCCGAAAGCATTTTTGACAATTCTTCATTCTTATTCCTTCGTCTTAAATTTGCGAAGCAAATTTATAGCCCCAAGGGGAATCGAACTCGCTATCCCTCGCTTTCGCTCGGGATAGCTCTTCAAGGGGGCTGCGCCCCCTTGACGGCCCGATAAATCGGGCCTGAACCCCCAGAAGAAAAAACTACCGTTCTCATCCCAAGTTATTTATAGCGAGCGGAGGCGCGGAGCGCCGAAGTCGAGCTATAGCCCCAACGGGACTCGAACCCGTGTTTTAGCCTTGAGAGGGCCATGTCCTAAACCACTAGACGATGGGGCCGTGTCAGCCTGCCTGCCGGCAGGCAGGAATATCAGATTATCAGAATATCAGATTATCAGAGGGAATTCAATCTTCATTGGTTGCTGATATCGAAAGATTAATCAGGGTCGATGAAGATGAAGTGCCGATGCTGGTAGAAGTACGGGAACTCAGGCTGGTGGAAGTACTGGAGGTGCTCGGAGTTACTTCTGCGGTAATAATAATGGAAGCAGCGGATGGGAGTGAAGTTGTAGAAGAAACCCTAATGGTGCTGGAGGTGGTGCCGGGAGTTGAATTTTCTTCTACGCAACCGGGACCGTAATTGAGGATCACCATAAAGATTAAAAAGAGAATTGAGATGATTAAAGGAATATTTTTCATAATCTACCGAAAAACTTTCTCCATTCGGATTGAATCGTTTGAATGCGCCGGATGTGATGTGGATCGAATTTAGGTGAAGCAGGAGCGGGCTGCATCCCGCCGTCCACTTCGGCGACGAGCTTGAAATCATATTTTATCTTCTGATATTGACTCGAAAAGATCGATTCATCTTTTGGATAGAGCCCCATCGGCAAGGCGATGCTTACGATTTCCTGTCCGCTTAATTCCTTTAAAGCTTTATAAGACCGGGCCAGTTCATAGCGTGCATATTCCGGAGAAACGTCGCTTAACCGGTCATGCGAATAAGTATGCGAAGCGACTTCCATTCCCCAGGCTGTGAGCTGACATAGTTTCTTTTTCTGGTACTCGGGCTGGCCAAAAATATTGCGATCGGGATTGTTGGTCTGAATCAGGATAAAGAAAGTTGCTCGCATCGGCCAATCTCGGGGGTGCTTTTCATGAAAGGATTTGATGATCCCGACCGCACAATCGGGATCTACTTCCCCATTGGTGAGATAGCGGAACTGGCTGGAGGAAGAATCATCAAAAGTAAGAACGACCGGTTTTTTGCCCCCGGGTAAATCCTTAAAATTATTTAAAATATCCCGAAGGTTCATTGGATAGTAGCCATTTGCATAAAGCCATTCCAGATCTTTTTTGAAATTCTCCGGGGTTCTGGTCCAGCGGGATTCTGGCTGACTGATAAGATGATATTCAAGAACTGGAAAACTTTTGAAACTTACCGCCTTTGGCTTCGCTAGCGGAGCGCACCCCAGAAGCAGCGCAGGAATTACGAGTAAAAAGAGGCATCTCATTTTCATCTTGGTGAATTATGTCCCTTTAAAAAAGCCAAAAAGTTTTTCCTGACGGTTAAATTTTTTACCGGCCCTTTATGATTGACCCCTGCGATGATAAGTTCTATCGGGTGATCGATATCATCATACCATTCACCTTTGTTGCGTAAGATATCAACCTTCCAGTACTTCTTCCCTTTGTAATACCTGGTGCCCGATCCGCCAAAAGTGTCGGCGACTTCAAATTTGGTGGTTTTAAAGAGTTTTGGGATCATAATAATGCTTCCTCCCGGCAGGAAGTTCAGTGCCACGAAATTGCCCAGCCGCTTTCCGTTTTTTGAAACCCTGCGGTAGCGGCCGATATCGCTCCACTTGTGGGCATAATAAGTGCTGGCTATAACCCTTACTTTTTGGTAATTTTTAGCCGGGGTTTTAGAGACGGATGAGTTTTGCAGAATAAAAATTGCAATGAATATGACGGTCAGAGTCTTAAAACTGATTCTCATTTTTTCTTGATACCATGTCTGATAATATCTCTTCCACAGTTTGTAAGTTTGATTTGATCCCAAAGTTTGCGGCCGCTGCCGCTTTGTATTCAAAATGCCTTTTTCTTAAACTGTAGAGATCCCAGGGATGCAGCCGGCGGCCGGTTATAAAAGCCAGAAAACGCACCAGCGAGAGCGAGATCGGGATTTGAAAATAAACTCTCTGATTAAAGAATTGGCAGGTCCTTCGGATAAATTCACCCGCGGTTATAACGTTATTTCCCAGAACATATTCTTTTTCTTTGACATTATTTTCCAGCAGATGCTTAACGACCAGAGCCAGGTCCCGGGCGTGGATAAAATGAAAGCTAACGTCCGCGGTGAAAAATCGTATCAGCCACAGCCATTTTCGCATAGCCAGGATGCCGGCGGAAGCGTGGGAGTAGGGATGCCTGGCGTCGCCGCCCAGGACCCAGGTGGGGAAAAGCGTAACTACGCGGGGATAAATTTTTAGCTCCGGCAGCTTCTTGTAGATCTGGTATTTACTGCGGATATAGTGGGTGCCGATAGTTTCCGCTTCTCTCAGCGGTCGATTGTCGGAACCGAGAATGCTGGCGGTTGAAAAGTAAATGACTTTCTCGCACCTTTCCGGATTTAAAAGATTAAAGAGATTCAAAGAATAATCCAGGTTCCCTTCATGGCCTCCCCAGTCCGCCGCCAGATGGACAACGTAGTCCATGGTTTTTAAAAGTTCAGCGTGCTTTTTAATATTACTGAGATCTTCTTTAATGATGGTTACATTTGGAAAGGCTTCAAGATTGAATTTTAATTTATCCGGATCTCTGACTAAAAGATAAAGCCGATAATCAGGGTTTGAAGAAAGAATATCAAATAAATAATGGCCGACGCATCCGCTGGCGCCGGTAACAAAGATCTTTTTCATCCAAACAGTTCTTGCTCGATCAAACTGCAGAGAATATGCCCGATGGTGATGTGGCTCTCCTGGATGCGGGGAGTATTCCTGGCGGGAATGATGATGGCAATATCGGCGGCGGCTTTGATCCGCCCACCGTCTCCACCTAGCAGGCCGATGGTTTTGCACTTCAGCTCTTTCGCCTTTTCCATTCCTTTCAAGACATTGGGCGAATTGCCGGAAGTGGAAATGCCGAAAGCAATGTCGCCGGATTTGGCCAGGCCCTCAACCTGCCTGGCAAAGACGGTGTCGAAGCCATAGTCATTGGAAAGACAGGTCAGGATGGAAGTGTCGGTCGAAAGAGCGATGGCGGGCAGGGACTTTCGCTCTTTGAGGTAGCGGCCGATCAGCTCTGCCGCCAGGTGCTGGGCGTCAGCCGCTGAGCCGCCGTTGCCAAAGAACAGGATCTTGTTCCCCGCTTTTAAAGCCGCGATCATCGCTCTGGCGGCCTGTTCGATTTGCGGCACCAGCGATTTGAGAACCAAACTTTTGGTATCAATGCTTTCCTTCAGTTCGGCCGTTATGCGGTCTTTCATGACGATTCATTTTATCACGCGGTGGATATTTCCGCAAGAATCGCGTAAAATAAACCGGATGGAAAATTGGTATAAATTATCGACAGAAGCAGCCGCCTCCCGGTTAAAAACCGATCCTCACAAAGGCTTAAGCGAAGCCGAGGCAAAAAAAAGGCTGGAAAACTACGGCTTGAACCAGCTGCGCGAGAAAAAACCAACCCCGGTCTGGGTCGTTTTCTTCGAACAGTTCAAGGACTTTATGATCGTGGTGCTGCTGGTGGCGGCGGTGGTAGCCGGAGCGATCGGGGAAATCAATGATTCGATTATGATCCTTATTATCGTTTTTTTAAACGCGGTTTTAGGGACCACCCAGCAATACCGGGCCGAGCGCGCCATTATGGCACTCAAAAAATTAACCGTTCCCAAAGCGCTGGTGGTTCGCGGGGGGGAGACCAAAAAGATCGATTCAATAGAATTGGTTCCCGGAGACATCGTCTTGCTGGAAGCCGGCGCTTACATTCCGGCGGACATAAGGATCATTGAAGCGCCTAATTTAAAAATCGACGAATCGGCTCTTACCGGCGAATCCATCCCGGTGGAAAAATTATCCGAAATAATTCAGGGCGATAATTTACCCGTTGCTGATCAGGCCAATCTGGCTTTTGCCGGAACCATTGCCACTTACGGAAGAGGAAAAGGAGTGGTGGTTGAGACCGGCATGGCGACTCAGGTAGGAAAAATCGCCGAGCTGATTGAAGAAGAAAAGGAGAAAGCAACCCCCCTCCAGATCCGCTTCGCTGAACTCGGGAAATGGCTGGCAGGGATAGCTCTCTTTGTGAGCTTCATAATTTTTATAGCCGGTTTTTTGAGCGGTGATGAAATAATTAATTTGTTTTTAACTTCGGTTTCGCTGGCGGTAGCCGCTATTCCCGAAGGGCTCCCGGCGGTTATTACAATTGCTCTGGCTCTGGGCGCCTATCGGATGGTGAAGAGAAGGGCGGTGATCCGAAAACTGCCGGCGGTCGAGACCCTGGGCAGCACCACCGTTATTTGTTCTGACAAAACCGGGACCCTGACCCAGAATGTGATGACCGTGCAAAATATTTTTACTTTAGTCGAGGGAGAGCGGAGTAAATTGTTAACGGCAGCCGCGCTCTGCAATGATGCGACGGCAAAGATCGGAGATCCTACCGAGAAAGCTCTGGTAGTTGCGGCAGAAGCCGAGAACTTAAGAAAAACGGATTTGGAGCGAAAGTATCCGCGGCTTTCCGAAATCCCCTTTGACTCGGTCCGTAAGATGATGACCACTTTCCATAAAAAACCGGAAGACGGCTTTGTTGCTTTTTCCAAAGGAGCGCTCGAAATTATTTTAGACAAAACCAATCTTACCGATGCGGATCGAAAGCGGATCCTGGGTGAGAACCAAAGACTGGTTAGCGCCGGGCAGAGGGTCTTGGGAATTGCCTGCCGTGATTTCTCGGAGAGGCCGCCCCATCTGGAAGAAAAAGATTTGGTTTTCCTCGGGATGGTGGCAATGTCGGATCCGCCGCGTCCCGAAGTTTTTGAAGCGGTCAGGCTCTGTAAAAAAGCGAAGATACGACCCATTATGATCACCGGGGACCACAAACTGACCGCCCTGGCGATCGCCAGGGAGCTGGGGATCGCTCATGAAGAATCCGAAATTTTGACCGGTCCCGACCTGGAAAAGATCAGCCTTGATGACCTGAGGGAAAAAGTCAAAACCGTCGCGGTTTTTGCGAGAGTCTCTCCCGAACATAAGCTGAAAATCGTTGACGCCCTCAAAGCCAACGGGGAGATCGTGGCTATGACCGGCGACGGCGTGAATGACGCGCCGGCCTTGAAGAAAGCCGACATCGGGATCGCCATGGGGCAGACCGGAACTGACGTGGCGCGCGCCGCCTCGGATATGGTTTTGACGGACGATAATTTTGCCACCATCGTGGGGGCGGTGGAAGAGGGGCGGGGGATTTACGAGAACATAAAAAGATTCATCCGTTATATGCTTTCCACCAATTCCGGCGAAGTTTTGACCATGTTCTTTTCGATCATTTTCCGTTTTCCTCTGCCGCTGCTTCCCATCCATCTGCTCTGGGTGAATCTGGTAACGGACGGATTGCCGGCGATCGCGCTATCTGCCGAGCCGATCGAAAAGGGGATCATGGAGAAGGCCCCCCGCGATCCCAGCGAAAGCATCTTTACCGGAGGACTGCTTTACAGCATGGCCGGCATAGGGGCTCTAATGGCAGTTGGAACTTTATATCTGTTTAATTTGAATTTAATCAATGGCGGGATCGTAAAAGCCCGAACTGTGGCCTTTACCGTTCTTTCCCTGCTGCAGATGGCGCACGTTTTAAACTGCCGCTCACTGGACAGATCAATTTTTAAGATCGGATTATTTTCGAATATTTATTTAACTCTGGCAGTGGCTTCAACCTTGATCCTTCAGGTAGCGGTTATTTATCTACCCTTCCTACAGATTGCATTCCACACCGTTCCGTTGAATTTCATCGATTGGCTTCTTATTCTGGGGGTTTCTTTATCTCCGATCCTGGTGGTTGAAACACGGAAGTTGCTGATTTCTTAACAGTTGGATCACTCTTACTTGTACCGCCAGACCGTTGGTAGATTGCCGCTGCTTTCTCCTCCCTTTCCGACAACCACGATTCTTCCCAAATGGTCTACCGCAATGGCGCGACCGCTACCCGCAAAATTTTCGGAAGTGAGGCGAGAAACTTTGCCGTCGGTGCCAAAGGTAGAGTCCGGGGTCCCATCAGCATCATAGCGCCAGATGCCCAGACCAACATTTAGTTGCGGCGGAAGGATACTAAAGTTCCCGGTAACTCCGGTTACCAGTATTTTCCCGAATTGATCAATGGTTCCAAGATCGTTTTCCGGCTCTCCGGCTCCAATCCCCGGATTCATCTGAATATTGATAACTCCATCTGTGCCAAAAGTTGTATCCAGGTTTAAAGCCGAATCGTATCTCCAGATGGCCAGGCGCGCTTCGCCTCCCGGGAAATTATCTCCGATCACAATAATCCCGCCGGTAGAATCGGGAATGATAGTATTCCCCTTGCTTTTGGTGGAAGCGTTGTAAGATGCAGTTTTATCCAGGGTTCCATCGGTCTTGAGCCTCCAAATGCGCATGCCTTCCCAATCGCCGGAAGAGTTAAAAGTGGTTCCGGTAACAAGAATTCTCCCGGAAGCATCGGTGTTGATTGATTGCCCGAGGGCTTGTCCGAAAAGAACTACCCCCTGGTCACCAAAAGTTTCATCAATCTGTCCGTCGGAATTATAACGCCAGATCATCAGATTATTGCCGGAACCGCCGGCAACCAAAATCCTGTTATCGGAATCAATGCAGATGGCATTGCCAGCGCCGCCGTTTTTCAATACCACCCTTCCGTCGTTGTCCGTACCAAAGGTAATATCAGCCTGTCCGGAAGAATTGTAACGGAAAAGCCCGCCGATTGAGGTTGCCAGAATATTTTTCCCCGGGTCAATCGCAATCACCTGACCTATCCATTGGTTGTCGGCGGCTATTTGCCCACGGTTATCGACCAGAACTCCGTTACCGTTAAAAGTTGCATCCGGAGATCCGTGGGTTGTAAACCGCCAGATGGTCATGGCTCTTCCATAACTTGCGGCTCCCAGGACTAAAATCATTCCGGAAGGATAGGTGGTTATGGCAGTGGCATATCCGCCTTCGTAAGCTATCATCCCATTTTCACCAAAGCTTTTATCCAAAATTCCCGCAGCCGATCCAACTCCGTTGGCACTGGTGGTGAAGCTCCAGCTGTAAGCGATTTCCATTTTTATTCCCTTAGAGCTTTTCACACTATCGGAAATAATCGCGGTATATTTGGTGTTCATGGTTAATAATACCGAGGGGATAAAGGTAGCGGTCTGATTTGAAGCATCATAAGTTACGGTGCCGGTAACCGGCCCGTCAGCCGAGCTGAGAGTAAAGGTTGAATTGGTAATGGTTGAAGGAGCCATACTTTTATTAAAAGCTGCCACCACCTCAGCAAATAGAGCTACACCGGTCGCTTTGTCAGCGGGGGAAGTAGAATTAACAGTCGGAGCATCGGGATTAAATTGTTTTATCGGGTTGCCGCAGCCACCCAGCCAAAATCCCAATATCCAAATCCCAAGCACTAATCCGATTCCAAGTGCCAAGAACCAATAGATCGTTTTATTCACTGATAAATTATTGCGAAACAAAAATATAAACCGAACCATTGCGCCGGTTGTAGATGCTGGGGGCACCGATCATGAGATCCGGTTTCCCATTGCCATTGATATCCCCGAGCACTGCGATGGCTGCGCCAAAATGGTCATATTCATTATCACCATATCTTTTCCAAAGCAGAGAGCCGTCGGCTCCCGAGAAAATATAAACCGCGCCGGCTTCGTACTTATCCGGAGCAAGACGGATGGTGCCGGTCGGGTCAAGGAATTGCCGGTCACGGTAAGGCGCCCCTACGATAATATCCGGTTTGCCGTCGCCATTTACGTCCCCGATAGATTTAACCGCCATGCCGAAAGAATAATCATCCGGATCTTCTCCCGTTAGCGCTGGCAGAAGCTGAGAGCCGTCCGCTCCCGAGTACACATGAACTTCCCCGCTGCCATTATGGCCAAAACCGGCAGTTCCACCGGCACCAACAATAAAATCGGCCTTGCTATCTCCGTTTAGGTCTCCTGCGCCAGAAACCGACCAGCCCAGGGTTTGCCCTCCGCGTGTCCCGATTTTTTTATAAAGCGGGGATCCATCAGCTCCCGAGTAAACAAGGGCGGAGCCAGTTTCAGTCATTGCTCCGGGGGCACCAACGATGAAGTCCGGTTTTCCGTCATGGTTAACGTCGCCGGCCGAGGAAACTGAGAAACCAAAATAGCTATACCAGTCTCCCGTAATTGCCAGAAGCCTGCTTCCGTCCGCGCCTGAGAAGATCTCCGCCGATGGGTCGGCGTTATGAGAGCCAACCACGAAGTCCTGCCTGCCATCCCCGTTCAAATCCCCAATCGCAGCAACTGAAGATCCAAAGGCATGGTGCTCGATACTTCCACCATCCAATCGATAAAGCAGGTTCCCGGTCGATTTCGAGTAAACATAGACCGAACCGGCTTCGACCGTTGAGTGATTGGCCCACTGCGCGCTAACCACAAAAGCATCGTCGAGACTTGCCAATGAAAAACCGTAATTTTCATAATTGTTAAATTTTGGATCTTCGGAGGCGCCGTCTTTTTGCCAGAGGATAGATACGCCGTCCGCCCCTGAATAGATAAAGGCTTTGCCGACATCAGTTTTGCCAGAGATAATGACGTGGGGAGCGCCAATTAAGAAGTCAATCTTGCCATCGCCGTTTATGTCACCGGCCGGCGAAACGGCAGTGCCAAAGCCGCCATAATTGTCTGGGCCGTCGATACGGTAAAGGAGAGAATAATCTACTACTCCCGGAACGGCGGTGGTTGTGGTAGTACTGGTGGAGGTACTGGTGGTTGTAGTGGTGCTGGTGGTGGTCGGTAATTCTTGGGTGCTGGCACAGCCTCCGATCCAAAATCCCAGGCTCCAGATCCCAAGTCCCAAACTAATCGCAAGCACTAATAACCAGAACCAGATTTGATTTTTCATGTCATTGTCTCTATATTAATTCTACACCGCCAAAAGACTTCTTGCAATCTTTCAGCTTAAGTAGTAAAATGCAGTTCAATTTAGCAACGGTGTCGACCCCACCACGGATCGTGGTTGTGATTGATGGTGGGGTTCTTTTTGGTATAATCCAAATCATGGGAAAAGCATTTTTCATTTTAGCGGCGGTCTTTGTTCCAACTTTAGGAGCATTTCTGCTTCCGCTATTAGGAAGATTTTCGATTAGGGCCAGAAACTGGCTGGCTTTTCTTCTGGTTTTGTTTTCATTTATTTCTTCTTTAGCACTAATTCCTTCCGCGATGAGCAGCAAAGCGATCAGTCTGATAATACCTTTGCCTATGGGTTTGAGCTTTTCGCTGTGTGCGGACGTTCTGGCTGTGTTCATGGCTCTGGTTTCCTCGCTCATCGGCGCCATCATCGTCCTTTTCTCCTTCGATTACATCAGCCATTATGAAAATCAGAACGAATATTATCTGATGGTGGTCCTGTTCCTGGGCTCCATGATGGGGATCGTCTATTCCCAGAACCTGATCTTTCTTTATTTGTTTTGGGAGCTGACCGCCATCGCCAGCTGGCGGCTGATCGGTTTTTACCGCGAGAAAAATGACGTCCTGCGGGCGGACAAGGCTTTTCTGGTGACCTTTTTTGGATCGGTGGTTATGCTGATCGCCTTTATCGCTATTTACCAGCAGGCGGGCACTTTTGATCTCCTGGCGCTAAAGCATTTTGCCCTGCCCGGCATTCTGGTAGCTTTAATTATGTTTGGGATCTTATCTAAATCGGCGACGCTGCCGTTCCATACCTGGCTGCCGGACGCTGGCGTGGCCCCTTCGCCGGTGACCGCTCTACTGCACGCCGCGGTTTTAGTCAAGATCGGTGTCTATGTTTTTGCGCGATTGTTCCTGATGACTTTTAGCATTGGAGCTTTTTGGCAGGTGGCGGTGCCGGTCATTGCCGGAGCCAGCGCGCTCATCGCCGCCGGGGCGGCGCTGATCGATACCGATCTGAAAAGGATCATTGCTTATTCAACCGTTAGCCAAATTGGTTTTATTTTTCTGGGACTGGCGACGGGGAATGCGGTCGGGGTCATGGGTGGGCTACTGTTTATTTTGATGCACGGCCTGGCCAAAGGTGGCCTCTTTCTCGCGGCCGGAATTATCGAACAAAATTCCAGGACGAAAGACATCACTAAAATGGGCGGATTGTTTGGCACCATGCCAATAACCGCCATCTCGTTTCTATTTTGCGCTTTCTCTATCATGGGGATCCCTCCCTTTGGTGGTTTCTTCAGCAAGTATCTGGTGATCCTGGGCACGGTTCAAAGCGGCCAGATTCTGATCGCGCTTACATTCATAATTGGCGCTTTTCTGACCATTATTTACCTTTTCCGGCTTTTTAGCCTGATCTTTTTAGGAGACGCCAAAGGTATTTTGGCTAAAGAAGGCTCGAAATCGATGATCTTCTGTGTGGCTTTGCTGGCATTCCTTTCACTGGGGAGCGGGATTTTAATAAATTATCCCGCTGAATTTTTGAGAGCGGGAATGCAGCAGATGATAGGGATCATGAAATGATCTATACCATACCCTGGATCGGATTTGGATTGGAGCTATCTTTCAGAATAGATCGCTTTAGCGGTTTTATTGCGGCAGCGATTGCCGCTTTTGTCCTTTTAATTACGATTTATTCAATGGTTTTTATGCGAGGGAGGCGCCACTCCGGACCATTCTATGCCTATTTATTTTTAACCTTTCTTTTTGCGGAAGGGGCGGTGCTGGCCAATAATTTGATCCTGCTTCTCTTTTTCTGGGAAGCACTGCTGCTTACCATCTTTGGAATGATCATGATCGGAAAGCAAGATGCCTTCAAGACCGCGATCAAGGCCTTTGTCATCGTCGGGATTGCCGATCTTTGCCTGATGTTCGGGATCGCTTTGACCGGCCAGCTGGCGGGAACCTTTACCTTATCCAAGATACAGCTTTCGCTGGGAGGGTGGGCGAGCGTGGCCTTCATCTTCCTGATGATCGGAGCGATCGCCAAAGGCGGGTCGATGCCTTTCCACAGCTGGATCCCGGATGCAGCCATCGATGCTCCGCTGCCTTTCATGGCACTGGTTCCGGGGGCGCTCGAAAAATTGCTGGGAATTTATCTGCTTACTCGAATTTGCCTGGACTTATTCAAGCTCGACCCGGGTTCCTGGTTGAGCCTGCTGCTGATGATCATCGGGGCCATCACCATCATACTGGCGGTGATGATGGCGTTGATACAGAAAGATTTTAAAAGACTGCTTTCCTATCACGCCATCAGCCAGATGGGGTACATGATTTTGGGGATAGGCACGGCGGTTCCCATCGGCATCGTCGGCGGGATCTTTCACATGGTGAACAATGCCATTTTCAAATCCTGTTTATTTCTATCCGGCGGCGCGGTGGAAAAAGAAGCCGGCACCACCGATCTTTCAAAGCTGGGCGGCCTGGCGAGCAAAATGCCGATCACCTTTTTGTGCTTTTTTGTCGCCGCGCTTTCCATCTCCGGCGTGCCGCCCTTCAACGGATTTTTCTCCAAAGAATTGATCTTTGACAGCGCGCTCGAGCGGGGATGGATTTTTTACCTGGCGGCGGCTCTGGGAGGTTTTTTGACGGCAGCATCCTTTTTAAAACTCGGCCATGCCGCTTTCCTGGGAAATTTAAATAACGAAAATAAAAAGGTTAAAGAAGCTTCCTGGGTAATGCTGACTCCCATGGTTGTGCTGGCGTTAATTTGCGTCATTTTCGGAATTTACAACGTCCTGCCATTGAAATATCTAATTCAACCTATTCTCGGGGCCCGGTTGGAAGGGCATAGTTTTGCCGGTCTGCCGAGCAATCTTACCCTGGTGATAATAACCTGCCTGGTTCTTCTGGCGGCTTATTTAAATCATCTCTACGGCGTGAAAAAAACCGGAAAGGCTTTGGGTGCGGCGGATCACATTCATTATGCTCCGGTTTTGTCAGGGCTCTACGATAAAGCTGAAAAAAGATACTTTGATCCTTATGACATCGGCATGAAGATTGCCGCCGGTTTCGCAAAAATTCTGTGGTGGATAGACCGGTTGGTCGATTGGGTATACGAAACCTTTGCGGTCGCGGTCACCTATGCTTTCACGGGAGGGCTGCGGTGGCTGCACGGAGGGAACTTTTCTATCTATGTGGTATGGTCGATGGTCGGTGCACTGATGGTGATCCTTTATATGATTAGGTGAAATGGTGAACTATTTGCTGATCATAATTCCATTTCTGGCTTTAATTTTGTTAAATCTTTTTCCGAAAAGGGGAAGGGCGGGCCTGGCTTTATGGATAAGCTTAATGATCTTTGCCGCTCAGATAATGGTTACGCTTCTTTTTTCTCTGGGAGTGTGGAGCGGAGTTGTTTTTCCGCAATTGGAATCGGTTTTGGGCTTTAACCTTTACTATGATAAGCTCAGCGTTTTCCTGCTCTTTACCGTCAGCCTGGTCGGCCTGGCCGCGTTAGCGATCGGTCAATTTTCGATCAAAAAAGAAAACGAAAGTTTCAATTTTAAGAACCTGCTGCTGGTGGCGCTGATCGGGATGAACGGGATCGCAATGGTGCGGGATCTCTTTTCACTTTATGTTTTTATAGAGTTAACTTCAGTTGCGACTTTTGTTCTGATCTTATTGCATCAAGATAAAGATGCTCTGGAGGGGGTGCTTAAGTATCTTGTCCTTTCGGTGGTGGCAAGCATATTGATGCTTTCTTCCGTTGCGCTTTTTCTGCTGGCGGCTGGGGGAACTTCATTTCCGGCGCTTCGGGCGGCGGTAAATGCTTCCGGCGGCAATTTTCTGATCTTATCAGCCACGGCTCTCTTCCTCTGCGGTCTTTTTATCAAGGGTGGGCTGGTCCCGTTTCACGGCTGGCTGCCCGATGTCTACTCGGCGGCGCCGGCTTCGATCTCGGTTTTGCTGGCGGGAATTGTGACCAAAGCTTCGGGGATCTTTTCCCTGGCGAGGTTTTTGACTTCGGCTGCCGGATTCAGTAATCCAATAAAAGAAGTTTTATTGATAGTAGGCACGATTTCAATTGTGGTCGGTGCTCTGACGGCTTTGGGCCAGAAGGATATGAAAAGGATGCTGGCCTATTCCAGTATCAGTCAGATGGGATATATCGTGGTAGGGTTGGGGACCGGCACCAGACTGGGTCTGTTGGCGGCGTTATTTCACTTTTTCAATCACGCTGTTTTTAAGTCTCAGCTGTTTGCCAATGCGGCTGCGGTTGAAGAACAACTGGGGACGAGGGATATGGATAAGATGGGGGGCCTGGCTGAAAAAATGCCGGCCACCGGGATAACTTCAGCTCTGGCTTCTCTTTCCACCGCTGGCGTACCGCCCCTGGCGGGATTCTGGAGCAAACTTCTGATCATAATCGCGCTCTGGTCAGCAGGTTATTATGCCTACACCGTGATAGCAGTCCTGGCCAGTGTCATAACTTTAGCTTATTTCCTTTCTCTGCAAAGAAAGGTTTTCTTTGGAAAATTACCGGAAGAGTTGAAAAATATTCATGAGGCCAGTGCCGGATTGGTTTTACCGGCAGTGGCACTGGCATCGATTACGGTTGGAGTAGGGCTGATCTTTCCCTTGGTCGTGAAGGTATTTATGAGGTAATGGAATGAACCTGATGCTATTTCTTTTAATATCGATGGTTTTAGCCGGTCTTTGGTCGGTCATGACCAGCCTGCTGCTGCGCGCGGCTATAGCCCTGGCGCTGACCTCGGCTATTCTATCCATCCTCATGTTCCAGATGGGCGCGCCTCTGGCGGGCGTTTTTGAACTTTCGGTCTGCGCCGGTTTGATTTCAGTCGTTTTTATCAGCGTTATCAGTCTCACGCACCGTTTGCCTTTGAAAGAGTTCCTGGCCCGGAGACGCAGTCGAATTTTCCGTTTCTTGTACCTGCCATTTATACTGGTTGCGGTGGGAATTGCGCTGAGTTTTGTCCATAAACCGGTGAACATTGTCTTACCGGCAGCGGGTGCCATCGGTGACGTAAGGATTGTGATGTGGAATTTGAGGCGTTTGGATCTGTTCGGCCAGATCATGATACTGCTCGCCGGCGTCTGGGGTGTCTTAATTTTATTTAAAGGGAACGAAAAAAATGGGAATTGAAATCTCACCGTCTTTCTGGCTGTATTTTACTTTTGTGATTTTGCTTTTGATTGAGGGTTTTTATTGCGTAACCGTTACCTATAATCTCTTAAGGGTCTTGATAGGGCTGGAAATCCTTATAAAAGCCGTGACCCTTTTTATTATTTTTGCCGGCTATCTCAGCGGGAATATGGCCCTGGCCCAGTCGATAGTTATAACGGTGATCGTGATCGAAGTGGTGGTAGTGGTGGTGGCGGCCGGGATCATTCTCGGGTTCTTTAAGGAATACGACTCGCTCAATGTGCGCAACGCGAGGAATTTAAGAGGATGAAAGAACTGTTATTATCTCCGCCCGTCGCTTTTATTTTGATCCTGGCCATTTCCTGGCTGCTTTCATTTTTCTCCACGGCTCTGGCTTACCGAAGGAAGGGGCCGGAAGGAGCTTTGACCAAGGCCTATGCCGGCGGAGAAGATATAAAAACCCATCGGGTGCAGCCCGAATACAGTCAATTCTTTCCCTTCGCCTTTTTCTTTACTATTCTGCATGTTGTTACCCTGGTGGTGACGACAGCTGCTTTAGAAAATCTGGGTTCTTTTATCATCGCGGTCCTTTATATTCTGGGGGCGCTGGTGGGTTTACTGGTTTTGTTCAGGGGGTAAAAAGAGATGAAATTGGTGCAGAAAGTGGTTCACTGGGCCCGGCTAAAATCGCCCTGGCTGCTGCATTTTAATACCGGGGCCTGCAACGCCTGCGATATCGAGATCATCGCGGCTTTGACGCCGCGCTTTGACCTGGAGCGTTTTGGAGTGCAGCTCAAAGGGACTCCCCGCCACGCCGATATCCTGGTGTGTTCCGGGCCGGTCACCCGTCAGATAAAAGATCGTCTGATAAGAATTTATGAACAGATCCCGGAGCCCAAATTTGTAGTGGCAGTGGGAAGCTGTGCCACCAGCGGCGGTGTTTTCCACGGACTCTACAACGTGCTGGGCGGGATCGATGAGGCCATCCCGGTGGATGCTTTTATTCCCGGTTGCCCGGCGAGTCCGCAGGCAATCATTGACGGAATGGTTAAGTTGCTCAAGAAACTGGAGGAATCCGAATGAGTGAAGCGGAAAAAATCAAGAACCAAATTGAACAAAAATTTGTTTTTCTAAAAGATGCGCTCAGGATCCAAAGAGAAAAACGGCTCTGGCTGGAAGTTGCCAAGGATAAATTTTTTGAGGTATTTGATTTTATCGTGACCCAGCTGGATTTTTCTATTTTAAATACCATTACCGGGACCGACGAAGGGGCTGATCTTGGCCTGATCTATCATCTATCCCTTAAAAACCAGATGGTATTGAGCCTGAAGACCAGGGTTCCCAAGGAAAAACCCGCGATAAAATCAATCACCTCCTATTTTCCGGCAGCGGCCGCTTATGAAAGGGAGATCGTAGATTTGCTGGGGGCAGAAGTCGAGGGAATCCCTGGCGGGCCGAGGTATCCGCTGCCGGATGACTGGCCGCAGCAGCAGTATCCGCTCCGAAAAGATTGGAAACCGGAGATGCTGGAGCAGGCAGGCAAAGTTGGAATGATAGGCGAAAATGTTCAATACCCGATCGGACCGACCCACATAATAAGTCAACCTTCCAGTTTTACTCTGGTTCATCAAACCAAAGGAGAAATGGTAATCCCGGTCGGTCCGCAGCATCCGGCTCTCAAAGAACCGGAGAGTTTTAGTGTGGCACTCCGAGGAGAGAAGATCACCGGAGTGCAGGTGCGGATCGGTTATAATCACCGCGGCATTGAAAAAGGCTGCGAGCAGAGATCTTATATTCAGGATGTTTATCTGGTGGAGCGGATTTGTGGAATTTGCTCCCATTCCCACTCAACCTGTTTCGTCCAGGCGGTGGAAGAAATTGCCGGACTGCAGGTGCCAAAGCGAGCTCTCTATATCCGGACTCTAATCGCCGAACTCGAACGCATCCACAGCCACCTTTTATGGCTGGGAGTGGCGGGACACGAGATCGGTTTTGACACCCTGCTTATGTATACCTGGCGGGATCGAGAAAGTTTGATGGATGTCCTGGCGATGATTACCGGCAACCGGGTCAATTATGGAATCAATATGATTGGCGGTGTGCGCCGGGATATCGATTCCGCGCAGATTCCCGAAATTCTCAAAGTGATCGATAAGCTCGAAGAACAGACCAAGTATTACATTCAGGTGGCGCAGGAGGAAACGACTCTGATCCAGCGGCTTTCGGGTGTTGGCGTCCTGTCAAAAGCGAACGTCTTGCACCTGGGCGCAGTGGGGCCTACCGCACGCGCGTCGGGAGTCGACCGCGATGTTCGGCGCGACGATCCTTATGCCGCTTACGGCGAATTGTCTTTCAAGGTGGTCACCGATGATCATTGTGATGTATACGGCAGAACCGTGGTTCGCCTGGGGGAACTGATGGAATCTTACTCCCTGGCCCGGCAGATTCTAAACCACCTGCCGGAAGGGCCGCTATCGGTGCGGGCGCCGCGCCGGATCCCGGCGGGGGAGGCTCTCAGCCGCTACGAAGCTCCTCGCGGCGAAGACGTCCATTATGTTAGATCCAACGGCACTGAAAATCCGGAAAGAGTTAAGGTCAGGGCCCCGACCCTGGCAAATGTTCAGGCGGTTTCTAAAATGCTGGAAGACCGCTATCTGGCCGATCTGCCGATCGTGGTAGCGGCGATCGATCCCTGCTTTTCCTGCACCGATCGTTCGATCCAGGTGATCGATCTGGAACAGGGAAAGTCAAACCTGATGACCTGGGAAAAGCTTCGCAATTACAGCATCGAGTGGTACCGAAAACGAGGAGTGGATTTCCGTGGCAAGCGCACTGTTTAATCTTCTGGTTTTTCCGGGACTGATATTTTTAGGCGTTATCAGTTTATGGGCGGAATATTTTGACCGGAAGCTTTACGCCAGGCTGCAAAATCGAGTAGGGCCGCCCTGGTTTCAGCCCCTGGCCGATTTTATCAAATTACTGGGCAAAGAGAATGTGGTGCCCGAAGAAGCAGATATCCGGATATTTAATCTCTCGCCGGTCTTTGCCTTGGCGGCGACCATCACCGCTTTCTTTTACATTCCCCTCTGGGGTGCCAGGGCGCTCTTTTCTTTCAACGGCGATCTGATCGTAGTGCTTTATCTTTTAACTATGCCCACACTTACCTTTTTCCTGGGGGGATGGTATTCGCGTTCGCTTTTCTCAACCATCGGCGCGGTCCGCTCCATTACCCAGTTCTTTGCCTACGAAGTGCCGCTATTCATCAGCATCCTGGCCCCGGCGCTGCTGGCCAGCACCTGGTCTCTTTCCGAGATGGCGGTTTTCTATTCCGCTCATCCCTGGTACTGGATGCTGAACCTCATCGGGTTTGGAGTCGCTTTGATAGCACTGCTGGGAAAACTGGAGCGCGTGCCGTTTGACATCCCGGAAGCGGAAACCGAAATTGTCGCTGGCAGTTTTACGGAGTACAGCGGCAGGCTGCTGGCTTATTTCCGCATGGCGATCGATATCGAAATGGTGGTCGGAGCTTCACTTTTAGCGGCGGTTTTTATTCCTTTCGGTCTGAATTTAAACCCGTTTCTCGGATTTGTTTTATACCTGATCAAAATTTTCTTTATTATCGGCGTGCTTTCTGTCCTTCGAACCGTCTTTGCCCGCCTGCGCATAGACCAGATGATCGTTTTTTGCTGGCAGTATGTGGCGCCGATCGCTTTTTTGCAGGTTCTAATCAATCTTATTTTGAAAGGTTTCCTGTTGCGATGAAGGAAAGAAAATTTATTAGGCCGGGCAAAATGATCGATTTTGTGCTTAGATCGCTGTTCAAGAAGCCGGCGACGGTGAATTATCCCTTTGAAAAAATGGAAATGCCCAAGAGTTTTCGCGGCAAGTTATCCTTTGACGCGGAGAAGTGCATCGGCTGTATGCTCTGTATGAAAGACTGCCCGGCCGACGCGATCAAGATTATTAAAGTTGGGGAAAAGAAATTTGAAGCGGAGATCGATCTGGGCAAGTGTGTTTACTGCGCGCAGTGCGTCGATTCCTGCCCCCGCAAAGCGCTGCAGATCACTCCGGAATTCGAGCTCGCGCAGATCGACCGCAATAAGTTAAAGGTGGTTTTTCATGCCCCATCCAGAGCTAAAAGCGACACTGAAAAAAAGACTTGAAGGCGCCAGCAAAATCGCGATCCTGGGGGTTGGATCCGAAATCAGAGGCGATGATGCGGCGGGGATCCTGGCGGCCAGACAGCTTAAAAATGAACCGCAGCTCGAAGTGATTATCGGCGGCACTACTCCAGAAAATTTAACCGGCGAGATAAAAAAGCTCAACCCTTCACATCTTATCATCATTGATGCGGCCGACATGGGGGAAAAAGCAGGGACCATCAAATTGATCGACCCGGCCGAAGCCGGTGGCTATTCTTTCTCAACCCATTCGCTTCCCTTAAAATTGATGATTGATTATCTTCTCGCACATTTTCATTGCGAGATAATGATCATCGGTATTCAACCGGCCACGATCGCTTTTGGATCGGTGCCCTCACCGGAGATTTTAAAATCGATACAAGCGGTTGCGGCGGCCATCTCGAATGTGATATAATAGTATCCCGTAATGGTGGTCTTTCTTCTCACCTTCCTGATCGCTTTGTTTTTGACCATTTTGCTTACCCCGATGGTTCGTACTTTTGCCCCCGAAATCGGCGCGGTTGACAGACCGGCGGAGAGAAAAATCCACACTTCCAATATTCCCCGAACCGGCGGGATTGCCATCTATTTTGGTTTTCTGGCAGCGCTGCTTTTTGGTTTGCTGCTGGGCGGGGTGAGCGGCGTGATAATAAATCCGCGGCCGATCCTGGGAATTGCCCTGGGAGGGTCGATCGTTCTCATAATCGGATTGCTGGATGATATCCGTGGTCTGCCGGCCTGGGTAAAGCTGCTGGGACAGATCCTGGGGGCAACGACGGCTATTTACTTCGGCGTAGAGATCAGTTTTATTTCCAATCCTTTTAACGGGCTGCTTCCCCTGGGCTTTGCGGTTATTCCTTTAACTTTGCTCTGGGTGGTAGGGATGACCAATGCCGTAAATCTGATCGATGGATTGGACGGATTGGCTGCGGGAGTTACGGCGATTTCGGCGGCAACCCTGTTCTTGGTCGCGTTGCGCACCCACCAGCTGGGGGCAGCGCTGCTGATGCTGGCGCTTTCGGGATCGGCGCTGGGATTCCTGCGTTACAACTTCTTTCCCGCTTCAATATTTTTGGGGGATTCGGGCAGTTATTTTTTAGGTTTCGTTTTGGCTACGGCTGCGATCGTGGGAGTTTTCAAGACCACGCTGGTGGTGGCGTTGATCATTCCCTTGCTGATCCTCGGCGTTCCCATCTTTGACACGGCCTTCGCTATCTTGCGGAGATTGAAGCAGAAGAAGAGTCCTTTTGAGCCGGATAACAAGCACATTCACCATCTGTTGCTGCGTGCGGGGTTCAGCCAGCGGGAGGCGGTCATGTCGATCTATATCGCTTGTTTCCTTTTGAGCTTTATCGCTTTGATTATGGCTTTGCAGAAATGATTAATCGCAGGCGGATCATGTTTGTTTTTGGGACCCGGCCGGAGGCCATCAAGCTGGCGACGGTAATTAACGAGGTCGAGAAATATCCGGATGTCCTGGAACCGGTGATCGTGGTCACCGGTCAGCACCGGGAGATGCTGGATCAGGTCTTGCGCCTCTTTGACATCGATCCCGATTATGACCTGGGGATCATGGAAGAAAATCAGTCGATCACCAGCATTGTTACCAAATCGCTGCAGGGCCTGGAAGAAGTCATGCTGCGGGAGAAGCCGGATATGGTTTTGGTCCAGGGTGACACTTCGACGACTTTTGCCGCCGGCCTGGCCGCCTTTTATTACCGGATCCCCCTGGGGCACGTGGAAGCAGGTTTGCGGACTTTTGACAAATGGCGGCCCTATCCGGAAGAAATGAACCGGAAACTTACTACCGATCTGGCCGACCTTCACTTTGCCCCGACGCAAACCTCGGTCAAGAACTTATTGGAAGAAAAGGTCCCCCGCGAGAGGATTTTTTTGACCGGCAATACCGTGATCGACGCTCTCCTCTCCACCTCGAGAAGGAATTTTGATCTTGGCAAATTCGGCATTAAATTAAATAAAAGCAGGAAACTGATTCTGGTCACGGCTCACCGTCGTGAAAGCTTTGGAGCTCCCCTCAGGAATATTTGCTCGGCGGTGAAGAGGCTGGCCGAGAAATTCCGGGGAGAGATCGAATTTGTCATTCCGGTGCACAAAAATCCGATAGTAAGAAATGTCATGAATGAATTTTTAGAAGCGGTCGATAGCGTTGAGCTGATAGAACCTTTGGATTACGAGGCTTTCGTCCATTTGATGAAAGCTGCCTATATTATCCTGACCGATTCGGGCGGAGTCCAGGAGGAGGCGCCCTCCCTGGGCAAACCGGTGCTGGTCCTGCGTGAAAAGACCGAACGCCCTGAAGCCGTCACCGCCGGAGCGGTGAAACTGGTCGGTATGGATGAGAAGGTTATTTTTGAAGCAGCCAATCTGCTGTTGACCGATGCTTCCGCTTATGAAAAAATGTCGCGGGCGGTTAATCCTTACGGTGACGGGCACGCCAGCGAAAGAATGGTGGAAGTGATATTGCATTATTTTGGGGCTTTAGACCGAAAGCCGGGAGAATTTAATGCTCAAGTTAGCGGTTAAAGGAAAAAGACCCCTGGCCGGGGAAGTCAGCGTTTCCGGGTCAAAGAATGCCGCGCTTCCGATCCTGGCGGCGACCATCATGCTTTCCGGGCGCTCGGTAATTCGCAACGTTCCCAATCTTCTGGATATCACAACTATTATCCGGGTTTTGAGGGCTTTGGGACTGCGGGCGGAGTATTCTCAATCGAGCCCCAACACGGTCAACGTCTGGAATTACCAGGTTCGGCACGTTGCGCCTTATGAGCTGGTTACCAAAATGCGCGCTTCTTTCTTTGTGATCGGGCCGATCCTGGCGATGAAGGGATTGGCAAAGATCCCGCTTCCCGGAGGCTGCGCCATCGGTTCGCGCCCGGTTAATTTGCACATTAAAGGAATGGAGGCCCTGGGCGCAAAGGTTGAGCTCGAACACGGCTTTGTCATCGCCAGCGCCGGCAAGCTTCACGGCGGGAAAATTTATTTGGATTTCCCTTCGGTAGGGGCGACCGAATCGGTCATCATGGCCGCGGCCCTGGCGGAAGGAGAAACGGTCATAGAAAATGCGGCCCGGGAGCCGGAAATTGTAGATCTGGCAAACTTTCTTAGAAAGGCGGGAGCTAAAATCGAGGGGGATGGGACGGAAGAGATCCGCATCCAGGGAGTAGACTCTCTTTCACCGGTTGAATATTCGATCATTCCGGACCGGATCGAAGCCGGCACCTTGATGGTAGCCGCTGCCATTACCAAGGGTCAGGTGAGAATAAATAATGTGATTCCCGGTCATATTGAAGCCACTATCAGAAAGCTTCAGGAAAGCGGAGTGGGCATTCAAATAAGCGGAAATTCGCTGACGGTTGCGGCGAAGGATGGCTTCAGAGCGGTGGACGTAAAAACTATGCCTTATCCTGGTTTTCCCACCGACATGCAGCCGCAGCTTTCAGCGCTTTTAACCCTGGCGAAAGGCACTTCGGTCATAACCGAGACGGTTTTTGAAAACCGTTTTATGCACATGCACGAGCTGCGGCGGATGGGAGCCGAGATCAAGCTGGAGGGGCAGAGCGCGATCATTCAGGGCGTGCTGAGTCTTTCGGGAGCGCCGGTAAAAGTTTCGGATCTGCGGGCAGGAGCGGCGCTGCTGCTGGCGGGGCTGGCGGCGGAGGGGGAGACGCTGATCGAGGACCGCGACCGGCATATTAATCGGGGCTATGAGAAAGTGATCGAGAAATTAAGCGCTTTGGGAGCTGAAATTAAGTTTGTTTGAAAGCCTGGTCAGAAAAATAGTGAAAAGAGAAAAGGCGTTTGGGAAGATCGATATTTCATTCGTTAATGAAGCAGAAATTAGAAAGCTTAATAAAAAGTTCAGGAAAAAAGATAAGCCGACCGATGTTTTATCATTTGTATACGATAAAGAAGGAATTTTAGGGGATGTCATTATTTCACCGGAAACGGCTCGCAAGAATGCCAGGCGTTTTGGCGTTACTTACAAAGTTGAACTTAAGCGCTTAGCGATTCATGGGGTTTTGCATGTATTGGGCTATGATCACGGGAGGAAAATGCAGCATGCCGAAAAAATTTATACGCAGCTTTAAATACGCGCGCGCCGGGGCAGAGCACGCCCTGCGGACCCAAAGGAATATTTGGATCCATGCTTTTATCGGGCTGCTGGTGCTGGTGGTTGCGGTTTGGTTAAAAGTTAGCCTGCCGGAGGTGGCAATTTTAGTTTTAACGATTTCTTTTGTGATTGCAGCGGAAATGTTTAACACGGCGGTCGAAGAAGTTGTTAATTTAGCTAAATCTGAAACCCATCCGCTGGCGGCGCTGGCGAAGAATCTTGCGGCGGCGGCGGTGCTGGTGGCGGCGCTGGGTTCGGTTTTGGTCGGGCTTTTGATTTTTGTTCCCAGGTTAATGAAATGGTAATTGAACTCTTAGCGTTGATAATATTGATTGCGCTCTCGGCCTTCTTTTCGGGGGCCGAAACGGCTTTCACCACGGTCGGGCGCCTTCGCATCGCGCAGCTGGTAGAGATGAAAAGGCCGGGTGCCAGAACTCTGCGCCTGCTGCGCGAGAATCCGGCCAGATTGCTTTCGACCATTCTCGTCGGAAATAACTTGGTGAATATCAGCGCCTCGGTTCTGGCCACGACCATAGTGGAGAGTTTTTTTGAAAGCATGGGAATGGCAAACCTAGGCATGATCATTGGGATCGCGATCGGTTTTATGACTTTATTGATCCTGGTCTTTGGAGAAATTACACCGAAAACCGTGGCCATCAGGAACGCTGAAGTCTGGGCGCTGTGGTTGTCGCCGTTAATGATTGTGATTGAATGGATCCTGAATCCCGTGGCCTGGATCATTTCCCTTATCAGCCGGCCCTTCGTTTTTATCTTTGGCGGGAAAATCAAAGAAGTGGGGCCCTTTATTACCGAAGAAGAAATAAAAATGTTGCTTTCTATCGGAGAAAAGGAAGGAGTGATCGAGCACGAAGAACGGGAAATGATAAGTTCGGTCTTTAAGTTCGGTGATTTAAAGGCGGAGCAAGTGATGACGCCGCGGGAAAAAATGATCTGTGTCGAAGCCGGCGAAACGGTTGAAAATACAGTTGCCCGGATAAAGGATTCGGGCCGCTCACGTTTGCCCGTTTACGATCAAAATCTCGATAATGTCGTGGGAGTGGTTTTTGCGAAGGATCTGCTGGCTGCGGCAAGTTCCGAAAAAGTCAGCGATTACCTGAGGCAGGCCCTTTTTATCCCGAGCGTCAAAAAAGTTAGAGAGCTGATGGACCAGATGAGGATAGAATACAAACATCTGGCAATCGTGGTGGACGAATTCGGTCACACCCTCGGATTGGTGACACTGGAGGATCTGCTGGAAGAGATTGTGGGAGAAATTCACGATGAATACGAGAGGCGAAGATGAGCGCTAAATATATATTTGTGACCGGAGGAGTGGTAAGCTCTTTGGGAAAAGGGATCACGGCGGCTTCTTTGGGAAGGCTGCTCAAATCCCGCGGAATTTCTGTCACTATCCAGAAGCTCGATCCCTATATCAACGTTGATCCGGGCACCATGAATCCTTATCAGCACGGGGAGGTTTTTGTGACCGAGGATGGTGCCGAGACCGACCTTGATCTCGGCCATTACGAACGTTTCATTGATGTAAATCTGGGAAAAGCCAACAACGTGACGACCGGCATGGTTTACTGGAATGTGATCACCCGCGAGCGGAGAGGGGATTACCTGGGAGGAACGGTCCAGGTGGTTCCCCATATCACCAATGAAATCAAGGATCGGATCCGGCAGGTAACCAAGGAAGCAAATTTTGATGTGATTATCTGCGAGATCGGCGGAACCGTGGGTGATATCGAAAGCCTGCCCTTTCTGGAAGCGATCCGCCAGTTCCGCAAAGAGGTAGGCAGAGACAACTGTATAAACATCCATGCCACCCTCATTCCATTTTTGGAGACCACCCATGAATTCAAAACCAAGCCGACCCAGCACAGCGTGATGAAACTGCGCGAGATCGGCATCCAGCCGGATATCATCATCTGCCGCTCGCGCGAGCCGATCAGCGCCGAACTGAAAGAGAAGATTTCGCTTTTCTGCGATGTGACAAAAGAGGGGGTGATCGGCCTCTCAGATGTTCCCCTGCTTTACGAAGTGCCGCTGGTGCTGGAGAGGGAGGGACTGGATGACATCGTGCTGAAATACCTGGATCTGCCGACCAAAAAAGGGGATCTCAGCGATTGGGCAAAGATGGTGGAAGAGATGAAAAATCCGCTAAAGACGGTCCGCGTTGCCATAGTGGGGAAATACACCGAGCTTAAAGATTCTTATATCAGCATTGTTGAGTCGCTGAAGCACGGCGGGGTGGCCAATCACGTAGAGATCGAGATCAAATGGGTCAACGCCGAGAAGCTGGAAGAAGAAGAGGAGATAGAGCCGATCTTTCGGGATACGCAGGGAATTCTGATCCCGGGCGGTTTTGGATCGCGCGGGATCGAAGGCAAGATCAAAGCTATCCGCTTTGCGCGGGAAAATAAGATCCCCTTTCTCGGGTTGTGTCTGGGAATGCAGTGCGCGGTGGTCGAATTTGCCAGGAACGTCGCTAAAAAGAAAGGAGCCAACTCTTCCGAGTTTGACGCGGAGACGAAATATCCGGTGATCGATCTGCTGCCCGAGCAAAAGGGAGTTTCGGCCAAAGGCGGAACCATGCGTTTGGGGGCTTATCTTTGCAGAATAAAGAAAGGCACGTTGCTGGCGCGGGCTTATGAAAAGGAAGAAGTCTGCGAAAGGCACCGTCATCGCTATGAGTTTAACAATGATTTCAGAAAAGAATTCAGCGAAGCCGGCATGATTTTCTCGGGGATTTATCCGGAGGCGGATCTGGTGGAAGTGATTGAGATCCCGGATCATCCCTGGTTTTTGGCTACCCAGTATCACCCCGAATTCAAGTCGCGCCCCAATCATCCCCATCCCCTGTTCAGGGATTTTGTCAAAGCGGCCACTTCCCGGCTGGAAGAGCAGATCGCTCTCTTTAAGGAGGAAAGTAAAAAGTGATTGAAAAAAAACATGTCGCCGGAAAGGATAAGGGGCAGATCATGCTTTATGCTTTGAGCACCTGTGTATGGTGCAAGAAGACAAAAAAATTGCTAGATGGCATGGGCGTTGCCTATGATTATGTGGATGTCGATCTGCTGGATGATAAAAAAAGCGACGAGGCCGATGCCGAGGTAAGGAAGTGGAATCCTAAAGGAAATTATCCCACTATTATCATTGATAATGATCGATGTATCTCTGGCTTTGATGAGGATAAGATCAAGGAATTAGGCAAATGATAGCTGAGCCGAAGCCGGACCGGATCGATAAGCTTTACCAAAAACTAAATAAAGAGGCGGAAGCATCAGGTTATCACCTGAATCCGGATATTGAATTCACCAAAGATCTGGTGCGGGGATTGCTGGTCAATGAAGACCGCTATGGATACTGGGCCTGTCCCTGCCGACGGGCTTCAGGAAAAAAAGAAGCAGACCTCGATATCATATGTCCCTGTGATTATCGTGACCCGGACCTCGACGATCATGATATGTGCTATTGTTGTCTTTATGTTTCAGAGCGAGTGTTGAAAGGAGAAGTAGCGATGCATTCTATTCCCGAAAGAAGACCGTCCAAAGAAGAAAGAGAAAAGATGAAACAGGCGCAGGCGAAGGAGATATCAAACCTTTCATTGCCGGTGTGGAGATGCAAGGTTTGCGGCTATCTGTGCGCGAGAGAGAATCCGCCCGAAGTCTGCCCGATCTGCAAGGCGAAAAAAGATCGGTTTGAAAGATTTATCTAAAGGCTCTAAATATTTCGTGGTAAGCTCGGTTGATCGGAATGTGGTGTTTTTTCGCTATTCTTTTATAGTCTTCAAATTCAGGAGAAACGGTTTTTATCTCTTTTCCTAATTGCCCGATTTTTACCGCTGCTTGACCGTATTTCGTTTTGACTTTTGCGATCTTTCTCGTAAGTTTCTCTCTCGGGGCCAGATAAATTCGAGCCCCGAAAGTGGTAGTCTGCCTGAAAAGTTCACGCAGAACTTTCTCCCGGTTTTCCGGCTGGGTAAGTGTCACCAGATTTATGGCCCTTCGTTCTTTCTTCATTAATATAGGAATAATATAAGCATCCAAAGCTCCGGCTTTCATTAAAGCCCGGATGGCCTTTGAATAAAGTTTAGGGTTCATGTCATCAATATTGGTTTCGATCTGCAGGACAGCATCTTTCCGCGTTGGAAGTTGTGCTTCCCCGATGAAAATTCGAAGTAAGTTTGGGATCGGGAGATCAAGGGAGCCGGCTCCGTAACCGATGGCGGACACTTCCATCCGGGGCTGGTTGCTAAAACTCTCGGCCAGGGTTGAAATGATAGCGGCGCCGGTCGGTGTTACCAGCTCGGCTTTTATTTCGGTCCCATAGGTGGGAACCCCCTTGAGGAGCTCTGCCGTAGCCGGGGCAGGGTTGGGAAGAAAACCGTGGGAAGTTATTATTTTCCCTTTGCCGTGGGGAAGGGGAGAGCAGTAGATTTTTTCAATCCCGAGCTTTTCGATCCCTATGCATGCACCGACGATATCAATGATTGCATCAATTGCCCCGACTTCGTGAAAATGGACTTTGTTGATCGGGATCCCGTGCACCCTGGCTTCGGCCTCAGCCAGGCGACGGAAGATCCGGGAGCTCAAGGTTTTAACCTGTTTTGAAAGCTTGCTTTTGTTGATTATTTTAAGGATGTCCGCCAGGTTTCTATGTTGCGGCGCTTCTTTGACCCTGATATTGAAATAAGTTCCCTTTATCCCACCCCAATGACGCTCGGAAACCTGAGACTGAACGTTTCGGTTTCCTCGCTTTGATTTTTCTTTCGGATTGGAAACCGCGAAGTTCATTCGCAGGTTTCCAATCTGGTTTTTTAAGTAAACCGATTCGAGTCCGGCATCTAAAAGAGCTCCCAGTATCATATTGCCGGAGATGCCGGAGGGGCAGTCGAAGTAAGCTATGCGCATTTCAGGATGTAATGCGCCATCACCGCGGCGCCAAAGCCGTTGTCGATGTTGACAACCGCGACTCCCGGGGCGCAGGAGTTCATCATGGTCAGAAGGGCGGAAAGACCTTTAAAACTGGCGCCGTAGCCAATGCTGGTGGGCACCGCAATTATTGGTTTATCTATCAGGCCTCCGATCACGGAGGGAAGCGCGCCTTCCATTCCCGCCACTACGATGATGACCTTTGCTTTTTGGATCTTCGGCATATTTTTCAAGAGGCGGTGGATTCCCGCGACTCCAACGTCGTAAATCCTTTCCACTTTATTCCCTAAAAATTCGGCGGTGCCGGCAGCTTCTTCGGCGACGGGGAGATCGGCGGTTCCGGCGGTAATTAGAGCTATTGAACCTGCGACTGAATCCCGATCCGATCGGGACGGTTTCCTTTGAGCAGTTACTATCCTTGCTAATTCGAAATACTTTGCGCTTTTAAGAATTTTCTTTATGGCTCGAAATGCTTTTCGATCAGCTCTCGTGGCCAAAACATCATGGCCGTTTTGCGAAATGCGCTTGGCGATCTGAGCGATCTGAGCAGGGGTTTTCCCTTCGCAATAGATGACCTCGGGAAAGCCCTTGCGCAGGTGGCGGTGGTGGTCGATCTTGGCGAAGCCGAGATCTTCATAATCCATGTTCTTATTTTACCATAATTATTGATGGATAAGACTGCGGAGAAGCTTTAGATTCATCTGATCAAGAATCATTTCCGGGTCTTTAGGGGTTTCGATCACCATCGGCAGATCTTTGAAACGCTTATCGTTCAAAAGCTGCGCGAACGCTTTTTCTCCCAGCTCTCCCTTGCCGATATGCTCATGGCGGTCAACGCGCGTGCCGAGCTCTCTTTTACTATCATTGAGGTGAAATGCCGTCAATTTATCTAAACCGATCATTTTGTCAAACTCCTGCCAGGTCTTTTCGTAGCCGTCAATGGATTTGATGTCATAGCCGGCGGCGTAAACATGGCAGGTGTCGACACAGACACCCAGGCGTTTGGCGTCATCAACCAGATCCAGCCAAGCGGCAAAATGCTCAAACTTATAACCCAGCGCTGATCCCTGGCCGGCGGTTGTTTCCAGGACGAGTTTTACTTTATAGCTCCGGGTGGTTTTAAAGAGAAGATCGATGGCGGCGGCCGATTTTTTTATTCCCTCTTCCTCGCCCGCCCCGCCGTGGGAGCCGGGGTGCATAATGATGAAAGGTATTTGCAGAGCTTCGCACTTTTCAAACTCTTCCAGCATCGATTTCATCGATTTTTCATAGTTGTCGGGAGCGGGGGAAGCGAGGTTGATGAGGTAGCCGGTGTGGGCGAAAACAAATATTCCGGTCTCTTTTCGAAGCGCTTTAAATCTTTCGATTTCTTCCTTATCCAGCGGCTTATTAAACCACTGATTATTATTTTTTACAAAGATCTGGATGGCGGTGCAGCCGAGCAGTTTTCCACGCTCGATAGCCTTGTCTACCCCACCGGCGATCGACATATGGGCGCCGAGTAACATGGTTTAATTATAGCTGAAATTTATTGAGATTTAATAAGATATTTAAGTGTGAATAGAGCACATTTTAGCAGGCTGGGTGGAACGCTACCCATGTCCAGTGCAAGAGCAATAGTATTTCAAAGCGATGCATTGAATGCCAGTGGGCTGCAGGCGCTGCGTAGTTTTCTGGATATGGTTGAAAATTGCCGCTGTGGTCAGAAACAACTGGAGAGGTGTTTGAATGATGCAAAAGATGTGAGGGTTAGGCTGGCCGCTTCTTTGTTGCTTTATCCGCATCAGCCTAATCGATTAAGAAAAATCATTAATCTGGTTCCTAAGGCCGAGCTCCATGTTCACCTCGACGGTTCGGTTCTTCCCTCAACCATTTTTGAAGAAGCTAAAAGGCAAGGAGTTGATCTGCGGGAGGAACTGAAAAAAAATCCACTTTTGAAAGAGGTTGATATGCCGAAAAATTATACAATGGAGGACATTCAAAGAATCGCCACGCTGCAGGGTAAAGCGGGTAAAGATTTTTTAAGCTTTCTGCTGCAGGGCTTTTGCCTGCCGCTGGCGGTGATGCAAACTGAAGCGTCGCTCGAACGCACCGCATACGAGTTGGTCAGACAGGCATATGAGGACGGAGTCATTCACCTTGAAGCCCGGTTTGCTCCCTGTCTTCATCTGGAGAAAGGTTTAAGTTATGGACAGGTTGGCGATGCGGTCATTCGCGGCCTCCTGAGGGGCAAAAAGGAATTCGGCGTAACGGTGGCCGTGATCCTTTGTATTTACCGGGATAAGTTAGATCAAAAATTGTTTGGCGCTAAGTATTTAGACCATCCTTCAAAAACCGCCCAAGCCGCGGTTTTATTCAGCCGGAAATACCTGGGCGAGATCAGAGTGGGTTTGGATCTGGCAGGACTGGAGGTGGGATGGCCTCCCAATCATGCTCAATTTGTGAATGCTTATAGTTTCACTTTTGGATCACCGGTTTTCCGAACCGTTCATGCCGGCGAAATGGCTGGGACCGAAGAAAATATCTCGTTTGCGGTACGGAGGCTAAAAGCCGACCGCATCGGTCATGGAATTCAAGCCTGTAACCTTTCCGCGGATAAAATTGCAGACCTCAGGCATGTGCCACTAGAGATTTGCCCGACCAGCAATCTTCAAGTGGGATGTATTGAAGGCGAGAGTCTGGCCGCTCATCCCTTGGAAAAACTGATAGGAAGGGGTTTTCGCGTGACCCTAAACACCGACAACCGGACTATTTCTCAAGTAAGCCTGACGGATGAGATTGTGAATGTTCAAGAAAAAATGGGGCTGAACTTGTTTTGCAAAGTTGAATATTCTCCAAGATTTAAAGAGATTTTAGAAAACGGGATCAGCGGGGCTTTTGTTCCGGAAGGAGAAAGAGCCACTTTGATTTCGGATTTTTATTCCTACCTGGTGCTGGTAAACCGGCTCTTAAAATTAATCAATAAATTGTCCTAGAAACTGCCGCGACACTTCTTATTTCAGCTCTTCCATCCTGGCCTTGATCTTCTTCTCAAAGCCGATATCTTGGGCAAATTTATTCCAGCAAAAAAGTGAAATATTGCCTCAAAATTAACGATAAATATAAGGAAATTAGAATGTCAAGAACATCGGAAGCATTAATTCATCTCCGTGCTGCTAGAGTGCAAGCCAATGGCACCCTGCGATCAGACTTGCGAGAGCGGGTCATCGACACTTTCAAAAGGCTGATCCCTACAGGTCTTACGGGGAATATCCTTCCCGGCGCCAGATCGATCTTTTCAGAAGCAGCCATTGACCGGGCATCAACTTCTGAACTGGGTAATTTAAGACGCTTTTTTGAATGCCTCCAGGCCTTGGATGTCAGATCAAAAGCTGATTTTATAAGACTTGCCATTGATGGGTTGGATGAGCCGCCGCGGGACCGGCCTGAAAGCAAATACGCCGACCGCGCGCGCTATTTGCTGGAGACGGTATTTGGCTGCAAATTCGCTTATGACCAAAAAGGCCAGCTGATAATCGGTACAAAGGCTGAGGTAGAAGAAGGGGTTAAGTTAAAAGTATATTCCTACTCCAGGAAGAGTGTTCCTGTTTTTGCTCCGATAATTTCTGTTCCAAGAATAACAATTGATCAGGCAGCGCTTCCTCAAACTACCGCACTGGCCAAGAGAGACGAGGTGCAAACCATAGCCAAAAAAGAGCTGCGGCTAAAAGCGGAATTAAAACAGGCCGTGATCGAACTGCTGGAAAGCGGCCAGCCCGAGCTGGCGGCTACGGTTTTATTTTCCAATCCTGAACGTTCCGTTTATGAAAACCTGGCCCTGGTCGATGAAATTGCAAAAGAAAGAAGCTTGTTCATCTTCGATGGTTATGAAGATCTTCCGGCGGCGATCCGGCTCGAGAAAGATCTGCAGGATACCGGATTGATCAAAACAAAAAACCAGGGCAGTGTTCTATTGCTGGCTTATTTGTTGGGCCGGTACGCTTCGGTTGCGCCGGTTTTGGCGGCAAAAGTTATAGTTAAAATAGGTGCCAGCTGGTTTGGAATGGCCAGGGATATCGATCTTGTGGCTGACGTTTTTGCTTTTATGGAAAAAGATGAATATCGGGCAAACGCGATCCAGGGATTAACGGCTTTAGGGAGTTTTAAGCTGGTTGATCGGATCATACAAACCGGTCTGGATGAAAGCCATGCTCTCTACCATGATCGCTTTGGGGGAACACTTGATATTTTGAAAGAGAGGGATGGGGATCTATTTTTAAGCCATGCGGAATACAAAAACAGATCGGTCTACAGAAGAAAACCGGAAGCAGTGGAGATCAAATATTACAGCAATGGTGAATCAGACTTGAAGGTGAATGATTTCAGGGATATAGCAGAACATAAGCAAAAAATGGTCATGGCCATGTCCCCGGATGCGCATTTGAGGACGACCATAAGGGAATTGCTTAGAAAGGGACAGGATGGGTTAGCGGCTCGCGTGGCTTTTAGCGGTTACTATGACATTGCTATCAGATTTGAGAACTTAACAAAATTAGGGTTTCAAAACATGGGAAGGCTGCTGGGTTCAATGGAAGAGGATAAGAGGATCAAGGTCCTGATCGAACTGGAATTTGGATTGGAAGGGGAAAAGCGGCAGAAGGCGGGAGAAGAAGTAGCGCTGGCGATGTTATGGTTAGGAGGAGAAAAAAATCTGGAAAAAGCGGCTGCTTATTATCAGCAGCTTGTAATCGCCGAAGCCGGTTTCCCCGGATCAAGATTCGCCGCCAGGAAATTATTGTTGCTTGGCTCTTTAGAATCCCAGACTGCCGGCGATTATGGACTGGTCTATGATGAGCTGGTAAAAAATGACCCGGCGGTCTTCAATAACGATCATCATCGTTTTGTCAAAACCGATGGCTGCTTGTCTGACGCGGACGCGCCGCTCGGGCAGAGGACGGGGCAGGCAAAGCATTATTACGCCATACTGGTCAATAAAAAGGAGCAAAGCAAAAATCGACTGATAGCAGCCCATATGTTAGAACTATTATCCGGCATCGAGTATTTGCAGGGTATGATCAACATTATGAAGAAAATCCAAGAACCTGAGTTGGCCGCCGAGCTGTTCATTGCGATCGCCGTTATCTATTCTCAGTTATGTGAAGAGAGCAATGCTCGCCTAAAGCTATTTGCTGCGGTCAACCGAATGATAAAGGAAGAGAAATGGCTGTCCAAAGATACATTGGAAAGCTGTCACGCAAGGATAAGGGCTGCTGGCATTAAAGCGGCTCCGATATTAACACTGTTGTTATACCATGTTAAGGAATTGCGCATCGCAGTAATACAAGCTCTGGGTAATATTGAAGATGTCGAAGTGGCAAAAGGATTGATGTCCTTTCTCGTAGGCATCACTAATATCCCACCACACTTTTATAGCTCTGATAAAGAGATCGAAAATCAGATCGAATTTGTGACCACCGTAATAGAGGCGCTGGGGAATATCGGGCATCCGGTGACACTGGGAATGTTAAAACATATTATCGATAGTTACGGTATGTTTGAAAAGATAAGGGCGGCCGCAGTTAAGGTTATCGGACAAATAGTTAAGAATATTCGCCATTATCTTGGGCCGCAGAATCAGCAATATGAAGGAAATATTCTGGAAATGGAAGGCAGGTATATTGAATATCTCAAAAAGATCGCGTCAGAAGACCGGAGCGAAACGGCCAGAAAAGAAGCGGTGAAAGTGTTACTGTCATTAGGGGAAGGGGAATTTGAATTTGTGGTAAAGGAAATACTATGGGCTGGTAATGCTGAATCTATCAAGTTAGCGGTAGAGGGATTATTGGACTATAAGGAGAGAGCGATTCAGCTCTTTAAGAAGATGTTGGAAGACAATTCGACATTCAAACGGAAGATAGCAGCGGAGGCATTATTGAAATTGAAAGCCTATACTACACCAGAAGAGCGCCATCAACTGGAGGCCTATCTATTGGTGGCGGATATGGATTTGGAAAGGGCCATTGCCTTGGGGCAGGCTGAGGTGCTGGCTTTGCTGAAAAAAAGTTATGACGATTATTGTAATAGTGCTTCTTGGGAATACCCTTAAAAGGAAGCTGGGCAGCGAAAGAATTAGGGGAGATCGGGGCCAAAGCGGCGGCTCATGAATTGCGTGTAGCATTGTCAATAGAAGAAAAGAAACGAAATATTAGAGGTCCGGTCGATTTGCCTTCTCAAAATTCTTCTTTAATTCGTCCATCCTATGCTTGATCTTCTTCTCAAACCCGATATCTTTCGGTTCATAATATTTCTTCCGCTTCTCAAGATATTCCTGAGGAATATAGCCGGTCTTTGAATTGTGAGAATATTTATATCCCTTGCCACGCTTTTCGTCTTTGACCCAGGCGAGAGGATTCTTTAAATGATCGGGGACCGCCATGGTCATTTCATTTTCGATGTCTTGCATAGCAGCGTTGATTCCCGCATACGAGGCATTACTCTTAGGCGCGGTTGCAACGTAGACCGTCGCTTGGGCCAGGGGAATTTTCGCTTCCGGCATCCCCACAAATTCCGCTACCTGCATAGCCGAGTTGGCAACGACCAGAGCCAGAGGATCGGCGTTACCGACGTCTTCGGCGGCGCAGATAACGATCCGCCGGGCGATAAACCTGGGATCTTCGCCGGCATAGATCATCTTGGCGAGATAATAGAGGGCAGCGTCCGGGTCTGACCCGCGCATGGATTTGATAAAAGCCGAAATGGTGTTGTAATGGCCTTCGCCCTTCTTATCGTAAACGACCGCCTTTTTCTGGATCGATTCTTCAGCGATCTGCAAAGTGTAATTGATAATTCCTTTCTTATCAGGTTTGGTGGAGAGCACCCCCAGTTCGAGGGCAGACAGAGCGCGGCGCGCATCACCATCCGAGAGCTTGGCCAGGTGCTCGAGTGCCTCTTTATCCATGCTGATCTTTAATTTTCCAAATCCTCGTTCTTTATCTTCGATCGCTTTTTTGACGATGGTTTTTAAATCTTCAATGGTCAGCGGTTTGAGCTCAAAGATCTGGGAGCGCGAGACCAGGGCCGAATTGACATAAAAGAAGGGGTTCTCTGTGGTCGCGCCGATCAGGATCATATTTCCTTCCTCGACGTCCGGGAGCAGGGCGTCCTGCTGGAGTTTGTTAAAGCGATGGATCTCGTCGAGGAATAAAATAGTTTTGGCTTTATGATGTTTAATGCGATCTTTGGCTTCAAGGCTGACGCGGCGGATGTCATCGACTTTAGCGATCGAGGCGTTCATCCATTCAAAATGGCCTTTGGTGGTATTGGCGATGACGCGGGCGATAACAGTTTTGCCGGTTCCGGGCGGCCCGTATAAAATAACTGAAGTAACTTTATCGGTTTCGATCAGCCGGCGTAGGAGTTTTCCCGGGCCGATAATGTTTGCCTGGCCGATAATCTCATCCAGGGACCGTGGGGCCATGCGGTAAGCGAGAGGGGCATTTTTGCCCTTATATTCTTTTTCGTTTATATCGAAAAGATCCACTAACCCTTCCGTTCGACCGAGATGGTGCACTCGGTTAACAGCGCGGCGATCGCTCCGATCGCGGCCAGGATAGGCGCCAGTGCCGCACCGATCACTCCGAGCGTTAAAGGAAATTCAACCACAATCTTTCCCTCTTTATCTTTAATGGTAAGTCTGCGGACATTTCCCTCTTTAATGATCTCTTTAACCTTCTGCAGCAGTTGTTCTCCTTTAACTTTAAATTCTTCTTTCATATCTGCCATAAGTCACCTCCCTTAATTAATATTTAAATTCGGGTTATTGTTTATTATTTGATTTAATTCCGTTTGTTCCGATTCGATCAGGCTGGCAAAAGGGTCAGCGCCGCTCTTTTTTTCCTCTTCATCCGATGAGAACATCAGGTTGTCCAGCATCTGGCTGAAAGATTTTTCCATTTCATATATGTAGCTTTTGGGATCAACCGAATTAGCACTGCTGGTGGGAGTAGAAGACAAAGCATTTATCTTTGCCGTGAGTGAATAAATATTTGAAAGACCATCAAAAGCGTTCGACATTTTAGTCCCTCCTTAATTCCGCCGGTTTATATCTAACAGCTTTTTGCCGGTCTTGTCAAGTCGAGAGTGGCTCTTCATCAGAAAGTGTGCTTATAAGTTTGCGAAGGGTGGTTGATTTTTAGTTAAGCTCTTGTTAAATTCTCTCGAATTTCTCACTAATTTTGGCGCCTCACAAATGACTCGAAGGATTAATCCCCAATTTAATCTCTGATTGCTCAAATCAACTCGAATACATCTAAGGAATAATAAAATGGAATTCCCAACCCATGTTTTAAAATGAAAAACCAAGGAATATTCGGATATTCGAATAGATTCGGGGAAATTAGGGGAACCAAGATTCGGGTGCTTCGGGAAGGCCCAAATTAGTGATAAAATTCGGGCAAGTAAAGCGCAAAGACTTTTTCATGCTAAAACTACGCGAAAATACGGCACACTTTTTGCTGATGAACCGTCAAGAGTAGAATTCCCGCAGGCTGGAAAAGTTAGCGGGCGTCCAAGAAATAATTTACTAATCGTCTTAAAGCCGCAGGGTTATTTCTGGTTTCCGGGAAAAAAGGCGAAGAAAACATCCCTTTAAAAGTTGTGAACCAGTGGAGTTGAACTGTAGGTTGCTGGGGATATAATTGACCAAATACCACGCTCCCATCCACCGAAATGCGGCAACTATCGATTGCCAGTTTGCGGGGGTCTTCCTCATTAAGTGCTTTTTCTAAAAAGCGGCTGTAATGATTGGGTTTGGCAATATACGTCTCAGGTTGAGAGATATCGTCATGGAAATAAACCATCATCAGCGGGATGAGGACTTCGAGCGGTTCCCCCTGGCTGGTCTTTTGCCGCACCAGTGACTTAAAAGTTTCCAAAAGGCAGACCTCGACAATGCTTCCACCCAGGACAAAACGATTATAGCCGGGGCCGGCAAAACCAAAATCAACCGCTGGATTAAATTCACGCTCGTTGCCTTCATATTCCGGCGGTATGGTTCGGTCGTCAATCGCGCCGGAGAATGAAAAGATCTTCAGGTCGCCGGGTCGCCGGGTCAGGCCATGCGGGAGCTGGCTTCCTTCGCTGGTCAGCGATACGCGCCTCTTAAAGGGTACGCCGCCAAAAGCCGGATCACGCAATTCCCAGAGTTTGGTGCACTGTTCGAGATTGGGTTGAAAAGGCGGTTTATCCCGCAGGTGTGTCAGGATCAATGTTTTTGGTATTGCATTTGCGCTCATGCTATTTATTTATCGGTAAAAATGGGGAAGTATTTCACCTTATTTAGCGGCGGCAAGGCGGGGCAGGAATAACTATTCTGCTATTTTAGAAAGAATCAGTCTCCACTCGGTTCCATGCAGGCTAATGGTCGTCCATTCGGTTGCTTTTGCAACCGGGCTCAAATTGGCCAGGGTAACTGGAAAGTCATAAGTTCCGGTGCCGCTGGCTTCGGTGGTGATCCTTTTTGCCAGTTCGATTACGCTCGGATAGGACTGGTAGAGCGGATCGGAGAAGGTCATCTTGCCGATCTGCAAAATATCTTTATCATAAATGATTCGGCCGTCTTTCTGGATCGCCAGCGCTTCGTAAGCGGGCAAGCCAGCGATAGCGGACTTGATAATATTCCCCATCAAAGCATCAGGCTTAAAAACCATGCTGACGGAACCGATCAATTTTCCTTCAGGTGAAAATACCGGATAGGCGAGGGAAACGGCGTAAAATCCCTCCACCGTCTTAAACATTTCACTCAAAACCGGTTTCCCTGTTTTTTTCAGGAGGATAAAGTGCGGCTGGTCGCTGATGATCTGCCCTTCGGAGCCTTTATATCTTTCCGGCTCGATCCGCAGCAACCTGCCGTCCAGGTCGATAGTTGCAATGTCAACGGCTGAGGTATGATCGTTATAAAGCTTTTGCAATATACCGTACACGGCGCTGCTGGACAGGCCCGTAGAAGACAGCTGCCGGGCAGCCGTCGCCAGATCATAGTTCATTAAATTAAGCTCATATGAGATCCTGTTCTGCAAGTCCGCTAAAACCGGAGGCCGGGGCGGCTGCCCCATCGCCAGCGCGGCAGAGGCAAAAGTGGCAAGGATAAGGCCCAGCAGTAAAAGTTTATTTTTCATAATGGCTTTATTGTACATCGGATCCTAGATAAATTCAAAAGCAAAAAGGATATTAAGATATGATCGGTATGCGTGCGGTTTCGATAGTCACGAGTCACGGGTCGCTTGCCGGCAGGTAGACAGAGGGCATACTTTTCCTTATAATGTTTATAATAGCGGAGATTAAAAAATGCTTGGTTTATTCAGTAAAAATCTGAACCTTAATATCGCTTTTGTGGGCAACTATTTGCCTCGCATCTGCGGGATCGCGACTTTTACCGCTGATCTGTGTGAGACGGTCTCTCAAAGCCTTTCCTCCAGATCCAACGTGTATGCGGTTGCGATCAATGATAACGAAAAGGGCTACAATTATCCGCCCAAGGTGGCTTTTACCATAAATCAATCTCAGCAAAAAGATTATTTTGAAGCCGCTAATTTTATCAACACCAGCAACGCGGATATTGTCTGCCTGCAACACGAGTATGGGATCTATGGCGGATGGGACGGCGTCTATATTTTATCGCTTATCTCCAGTCTGGCCATTCCCTATGTGGTGACGCTGCACACCATCCTGAAAAACCCCAACCCCAACCAGAAGAAAATACTGCAGGAGCTCTGCCGGCGGGCAAGCAAAGTGGTGGTGATGAGCGATCGATCGATTGAGTTTCTCAAAGCGATCTATGGAGTGGATCAGGAAAAAATAGTGAAGATCTACCACGGCACGCCTAATTTCTCGGCCATCGATGCTAGCCATTACAAGAAACGTTTTAAACTGTCAGGCCGCGAGGTGCTGTTGACTTTTGGGCTGCTGAGCCCGAATAAAGGGATCGAGACGGTCATAAAGGCTCTGCCCCCGGTGGTGGCTAAATTTCCCAATCTGACCTATGTGATCTGCGGTCAAACCCATCCCAATATCAAAAGGGAATACGGGGAGAAATATCGATCGGAGCTCATGCGGTTGGTGACAAAGTTGAAACTGCAGGACTATGTCATCTTTGATAATCGTTTTGTGAGCAAGGAAGAGCTTTATGCCTATCTGCTGGCGGCTGATATTTATATTTCTCCCTATTTGAATGAAGCCCAGATCGTAAGCGGCACGCTGACCTATGCGGTCGGCGCTGATAACGCGGTCATTTCTACCCCCTATTGGTATGCTCAAGAATTGCTGGCGGACGGGCGAGGAGAGTTTTTTGATTTTAACAATTCGGACCAACTGAGCGTCTTGCTTCTGGATCTGCTTTCGAATAAAAATAAGCTGCGAGGAATGAGAAAAAAGGCTTACGCCTTTGGCCGGCAGATGTACTGGGAAAAGGTGGGGGAGAAATACCTTGAGGTTTTTCGCGCCACGGCTTCTGTGCCGCAAAAAACCGAGGTCGAGCTGGCAAAATCCGTTCCCATCATGCAGTTTCCCCCCTTCGATCTGACGCATCTTAAGCGCCTGACGGACATGACCGGTCTGATTCAGCATGCCAAATATATCGTGCCGGACCGCCATACCGGGTATTGCCTGGATGACAATGCGCGCGCCCTGATGCTTTCTGCCTGGGCGGTCTTTTTGCTGAATAATAAAGAAGCCAGAGATCTGCTTTCTACTTACTTTAGCTTTACCGCTTATATGCAGACACCGGACGGACGATTCAGGAATATTTTGGATTATCAGCGCCGCTTTACTGATGCAGTAGGATCGGATGACGCCATCGGCCGGGCGATATGGGCGCTGGGATACGTGGTCTGGCGTCCGCCCCGGGGTGCCTACCGATCATTTGCCATTGAGTGTTTTATGAAAGCTCTGCCCAACGTGCGGGGCCTCAATTTGCGCGGAAAAGCGTTTGCCATCCTGGGGCTGGCGGCATACCTGCGGAGTTATCCCAATGATGAAATGGCCTTTTCGCTCCTGCGCGACTGCTGCCAGGATTTGATAAACAAGTACAAGGCCGATTCCTCCGAGCAGTGGCATTGGATCGAAATTATCCTGGCTTATGATAACGCCACTATTCCGCTGGCTTTTTTTCACGCCTATTCGATCGTAAAAGATGAAAAATATTTAAAGCTGGGTCAGGAAATGCTGGCATTCCTAGAAGAAATCACCTTATCTGAAGGACGTTTATCTGTTGTCGGCAGCAACGGGTGGTATCCGAAGGGCGGGGTCAAAGCAAAATTTGATCAGCAGCCGATCGACGCGGCCGCTATGGTGCTGGCCTTTCAATCGGCTTACCGTATGACCAGGGATAAAAGCTACCTCAGAAAAATGAAGCTTTGCTTTGACTGGTTTTTAGGCGAGAATGACATGGGAATGTCGTTGTATGATGAGGAGACAAAAGGATGTGCCGATGGGCTGCTGCCGGATGGGATTAGCTTAAATCAGGGGGGAGAGAGCATGGTTTCCTTTCTCATGGCGCAGCTGGCGATGATCGAAGAAGAAGCGGGATACGGGTTTTAAAAACGAGTCAGTTTTTCTAATAATTCATTTACTTCTATGATGGCGATGGCGGAGGTGGAATCAGAGGTGGCGTACGGGATAATCAGTTCTTGGTTGAGAATGATCGAACCGCAACTGTAAACCACATTTGGCACATATCCCTCGCGCTCTTGCTCTTGGGGCGAAAGAAGCGGTTCATCCAGGCGCGCGATGATTTTTGAGGGATCCCGCAGATCCAGCAGTTCAACTCCGATGCAGTATTTTCTCATGGGGCCGACGCCATGGGTCAATAAAATCCAGCCGGCTTTGGTTTCGATGGGCGAGCCGCAATTGCCGATCTGAACAATTTCCCAGGGTTTTTCCGGTGCTTGCATTTTAACCGCTTCATTCCAGAAGTGGATATTGTCAGAATACATCAGGTACAGGTTTTCCCCATCAATTCTTCCGATCATGGCGTATTTGCCGTTTATTTTTCGAGGGAAGAGCGCCATCCCCTTGTTTTGCGCGGCTTTACCGTTAAGGGTGGTTATTTTAAAATGGTGAAAATCCCTGGTTTCAATAAGTTGCGGTAAAATGTCAAAACCGTTATAAGCGGTATAAGTAGCGTAATAGGCCGCCGTCCCGTCCTCATTCATAAAGCGCACGAAACGGGCATCTTCGATGCCGTTGCTTTCTCGCTCGGTGGCAGGGAAGATAACCCGCTCCGAAATCAACTGTTCGGGGGGGAAGATCACTTCATAATTTGATTTTGCCAGCCAGATCATTTCTGAAATAATTTTTTCCGCGTCAGCCTGGATTGTAATATTTTCTTTTTTAAATTGATCCATGCAGTCCTGCATCTGATCGAAAGTGAACTGCTTATCCAGGCGGTTCAAAATGGTTAGCGCCGGTTCGCTATGTATGTTCATTTCTTTTAACTTGAGCTCAAATACATATTTATCATAAACCGGGTTTAAATTAATCTGCGGAGTGGAGACATACCGGCTGAAAGGCTCTAAAAAAATATTGTTATGTTTATCGATCACGGCGCTGCGAAAAACGATCGATGAGATATGGCCTTCGCCGGTGGCCCGAAAGCTCAGGATCACTCTGGTTTGACCCGCTTTAAGGTCATTCTGTTTCGGGTAAATCGTAATCGAAGGATTAAAGAGCGCCGCTGACTCGATTGAATATTCGCTGGTAAAATAAGAGCCGATCAATAATTTGCGTGCCGAAGATAAAGCATTCCGGTTTTCAATATATTTTTCTGCCGCCTTGAAATGCCGCATAAAAATCTCTTCGATATTTTTATGCCTGAAAGAGAAATCTTTCAGTACCGTTGTTAAAAGCCGGGACACTTCATTTTCATTAAGGCTCAAGACCCGGCTGATTATGTTTTTTACGCGGTTCTCATCATCGGGCATAAATAGCCTGGCGATCACCCGGCTGTTATCAGGCTTGAATTTGTGAATCTTTTTATTGGTGATCCAATTGAATAGATGGGAGAAAACAATGGGATCGTTCAGGAGAAGGGAAGCCAATCTTTGTTTGCTCACCAGGAGCGATTTTTTGCTTACCATTTTTCTTGCACTCTTATGCGATCTGGTAACATTTTCCCACCACCATCCCGTACTGTCAACCGTCACCGGTCGCGAGTCACAATGGCATAAGCCCTTGCGCCGATCGCGGTCGGGTGATAGAATCTCAGGATCAACAGGAAAGGAGAATAAAAATGATTTTTGAAAGGACCGAGTATAAAGGCAAGCCGGTGCTGATCTTAAAAAGAAGTGAGGATGAGAAATTTCCTTTTTCTTTTGGCCTAGCAAAAGCTAAGATGCTCCTTGAGAGCATCGAAGAGATCAAGAAGTTTGTAGCGGAAAACGAAAAAGCTGCCAGCGATTAAAGTGGGCGGGGAAATTATACAGGTTTTGCTTCGGCTCTCCTGATGGAAATATCAAATATCTTACTGACGCTATTTTACATTCTGGTGGCCGCCAAGATCGGCGGAGAATTGGCGCAGCGCATAAAACAGCCGGCCGTGTTGGGAGAATTGATAGCCGGGGTGGTGGTGGGAGCTTCGGTTTTGGGTTTAGTGCGCGAAAATGATTTTATCAGCATTTTAGCGCAGATAGGCGCGATTGTTTTATTGTTCGAGGCCGGAATAACTTCCGAATATGAATCGTTCATGAAAGTGAAGCTCTGGGCCTTTATTGTTGCCGTAGTCGGGGTAACTTTCCCTTTCATTTTTGGCTATTTGGTCTCGTATTATTCCGGACTGGGAGTAATTGAGTCGGTCTTTATCGGCGCGACTTTAACTGCAACCAGCGTTGGCATTACCGTGAGAGTTTTTCAGGACCTGGGTAAAATAAAATCCAGGGAAGCTCAAATTGTGATCGGGGCAGCCGTAGTGGACGATGTAATAGGCCTGATCATTTTAGCTGCCGTAATTGGAATTGTATCTTCAGGATCATTCTCCTTGATCAATGTTTTGCGCATTACCGGATTAGCGGTTGCCTTCCTGGGAGGAGCGCTTTTGATCGGGAATATTGCGGCGGCTCCCATCCTAAAGTTCATCCATCAAATGCGGGTCCGAGGGGTGCTTTTTGTTTTTGCTTTTGCCTTCTGTTTAATTATGGCTTTCTTTTCCCTGGCCGTCGGCCTTGCCCCCATTGTCGGTGCCTTTGCCGCCGGCCTTATTCTCTCCCGCACCGAACACCAGGAGCACGTTGAAAACCAGGTTAAGCCGGTCGCTGATATTTTCGTTCCCATCTTTTTTATCATGATGGGCGCAGCGGTAAACGTTAATCTTTTTAATCCCTTTAACCCGGCCAATCATGCCGTTTTAATGCTGGCTTTTATGCTTTTTGCGGTGGCGGCTTTTGGAAAAATACTGAGCGGCTTTTCGGTCTTTGACAAGCTGAATAAACTGGTTATTGGTGTGGGCATGATCCCGCGAGGAGAAGTGGGATTGATCTTTGCGGCTTACGGCCTTTCCCACAAGGTAATAGATCAACAGCTTTATGTCGCCCTTTTAATAGTGATCGTCCTGACCACTTTTATCACGCCCCCGATTTTAAAACAGCTACTCTCAAGATCTCATTAGACGCTGGTTATTTGCTTAGCCATCTTTTGAGCTGGGGAAGGATCTCGCGGGCCATTTTCCGGGCATTGTCCGCCGGGATGTTCATTTTTTCCGCCAGGCCGACCATTTTTTCGATCTTTTCCTCCATGGTGATGCCGGCATCAGTGAAAGCGCCGTTCTGAAAACAAAACCGGCAGTATTCGCGGTTTTTGCTGCCGTCAGCGTTGGTGCCGTAGTCGTTTTCACTGCGCAGCGGCATGGAACAGCTCTGGCAGATCTCGGGATAACTCATGATTTCACTTCCTTTGCTCCGCGTATTTTAAGTAAAAATAAGTTGAATCCAGATAACTGATATGAGGTTTGTCGCTGGTATCGAGGGCGATTGAATTGTACTTCCCCACATCGCCGGCATCATCGACAGTGTAAACCTGCCAGGCGCCGTTTTTATTGGTGGCGTATTTGAGATCCTGATTGGTTGCATCATAATAACTGATATGGACCTTATCCTGGCTGTCGATGGCGATGGAGGGATACTGGCCGACGTCTCCCGGAATATCAATGGTTTTAAAATTCCAAGAATTGGCCTCGCCGGACGCGTATTTTAGATCTCGATTGATGACATCGAAATAAGCGATGTGAACTTTATTGTGGCTGTCGGTGGCGAGCGAAACGTGCCGGCCCACATCACCGGAGCCGTCCGCCACATAGATTTTCCAGGTTCCCGAAGCGTTGGTAGCATACTTGAGATCGAAGTTCATGTCGTCGCTGTAAGCGATGTGCGCCTTATTATTCCGGTCAACCGCGATGGATATGGATGATCCCACCGCGCCGGCGTTGTCAAGGGTGGTGGCCTGCCAGGTGCCGGTGCGGTTGGTAATGTATTTAAGATTGAAGTTCAGCGCGTCCTGATATCCGATATGTTCAATGTTATTGCGAACCGCGATGGAAGGGTTTTGTCCCACGTCACCGGCGCTGTCAATGGCGTAAGCCTGCCATGAGCCTGAAGCATTGGTTGCGTATTTAAGATTTCCGTTGGTCAGGTCGTAATAACTGATGTGGCTTTTATGGCTCGAGTCAAGCGCGATCGAAGAATTTTTTCCGACATCGCCGTTGGTGTCAATAGTTCTTATTTCCCAGGAGCCCGAAGTATTTTCGGCGTATTTAAGATCTTGATGGATGGCATCGTAATAGCTGACATGGGCTTCGACACTGGTGCCAATGGCAAGGGAGGTGTTGTACCCGATATTTCCGCTGTCGTCGATAACGGAGGCCTCGAAGGTTATGAAAATGGTGGTGGTGGTAGTCCCGGGGGTGGTGGTGGTAGTAGTAGTAACATCGGAACAGCCGGCCAAAAAAACGGCTAAAAACAAAGTTAAAGCAATTGCAACCCGGTTTAGCATGGGGGGATTATAGCATATTCCCCGGCTTTATTTACCCCTCCCTTACTTTCGAGTCTCTGTTTGGTAAAGCAGCATCAATTTTTGAGTTATCGGCCCGCATTTCCCGTTTCCTATTTTCTTATTCCATATTTTAGTGACGGGAATAATCCCTGCTCCCGACATGGTAACAAAACACTCATCGCAATTATAGAGGTCTTTCGGTTCAATAATTTTTTCTGCCAGCTCGAGTGCAGACTGCTTTGCGATTTTTATCACCAGCTTGCGGGTGATGCCCGAGAGAATTGGCTCATCGATCGGTGGAGTGTAGATCGTTCCCAGCTTTACGACAAAGATATTGCTGACGGTACCCTCGACTACGTGCCCTTTTTCGTCCAGCATAAAGGCTTCGTCGGCGCCTTGCTTTTTGGCTTCCGCTTTGGCGAGGATGTTATCAATGTAGCACAGGGATTTGATCCTTGAGGTGGGGACTTCAGTCCGGCGGATGTTCGAAATAATGGCTTTCCACCCTCTGACGTAAAGCGTTTTGGGGTATTCTTTGAGCTCTTCGACCAGAATGATGAGATTGGGTTTGCCTGACACGTTCGAAGGATCGAGCCCGTGCCCTCTGGTTTCTCCCCGCGTGAGGATGACCTTGATGTAATATTCTTTATACTTGTTTGCGGCCAGAGTTTTGAAAACGGCGGTTTTTAACTGGGAAAGGGAAGAGGGGGCTCGAATTTTAAGAAACCTGGCGCCGGCCAGCAATCTTTTCAGGTGCTCCTCGAGCAGGAACGGTTGATGGTGGTAGGTTCGCAGCGATTCGAACACTCCGTCGCCGTAAAGAAACCCGCGGTCTAAAACGGAAATCTTTGTGTCATTGATAGGGACGATTTTTCCGTTAAGATAGATCTTTAGTTGAACCATTAGGCATTATTTCTTCCGTTTCTTCCTGCTGGTTTTCCTAGCTTTGGGTTCCTCGCAGCATTCTTCCGTCATTCCCTGGCAGCATTCCGGCGGCGTGATCCCTTCCTCCCGCATCTTTTTCATGCGCTCAGCCATCATCCTGGGTATTATCCTGGAAAGACCGATTATAGCAGCGGCTACGGCAGCCGCGCCAAGAAGACCAGCGATCAAATAACCAAAGGGATTTTTCTTATCACCCATTTTTGCGCCTCCTTGTCCCGAGCGACTCCGAGCTGTCGAGGAGGAGTCGAGGGACTATTACATCTATATTCTCCCACCGCTATCATGAAAAGTCAAAATTCAAAAGGCAAAAGTCTTCGGTACTGCTTTTTTTCGGATTGTATTTTCTTTGCTCTGAGCATTTTTTCTTTGGCTCGCTTTGACCTTTTGCGCTTCTGCCTTCTGATCTTCTCGATTGCTTTTTGCTTCCGGCTTTTTTCTCCCCGAATCTTGCTTTCGATCTTATCTAATAACAGCCGCCAGGCCAAAAAGCGGTTCAAAGCCTGGGAGCGCTCTTTTTGCATCTTAACTTCGACCCCGGTGGGGATATGTTTTAGATAGACCGCGGTAGCGACCTTGTTAACATTTTGCCCGCCGGCTCCCGACGACCGGATGAATCTTTCTATGACATCTTCTTTTCGGATGCCGTATTCCTTTAACTTGTTTTCAATTTCAGCTAATTTCTGTGGATTAATAAAAGGCATATCTGCTTGATCATTCTCGCACTGCCATCCTATTAAGTCAAACTCGAAATCCGAAATCCGAAATACAAAATCCACGTTGACAAACAGGCCGCTCAGTCGTCATAATTTCCACGGTCATGTTGATCAAGCTGGCATTTCGCAATATCTTCCGCAACTTCCGGAGGACCTTCTTTACCTTCATCGCCATCGCTGTCGGGTTGGCGCTAATGCTAATGACAGATTCACTGCTGCAGGGGATCGATGCGCAATCGTTTGCCAAGATCATCAATTATGAGACCGGGCATGTCAAGATCTTCTCGCTCGGTTACCAGAAAGATAAGGATGATTTGCCGCTCGACAAGCTGATTACGGCGCCGGCAGGTATCGTCGGCGCGCTGCGCCAGGATGCGGCGGTCGCTGGGGTCACCTCCCGGGTCAATTTCCGGATCATGCTTTCCGACCGGATCGACGAGATCCCGGCGATCGGGGTCGCCGTTAACCCGGCCGACGACGAGTCGGTCTTCCAGCTTAAACAGGCGGTAGCGCAGGGCCAGTTCCTGGTCGGCTCCGAGGAAGCGATGCTGATCGGCGATAAGCTGGCGCAGGATTTTGGCGTCGGGGTCGGCGACTATCTGACCGTTCTGGCGCGGACGAAATACGACACTTACCAGGCGCTTGACCTCCGGATTAAGGGGATCCTCCGGACCGAAGACCCGCAGATCGACTGGTATTCGGTCGTCATCCCGCTCGACGTGGGGCAGAGTTCTCTCGACCTGAAGCAGGGAGTCACCGAGATCGATATCAAGCTGAAAGACATTAACGAGGTTGATAGCTTCAAGAACAAGCTCGCTACAGAAATTCCGGGACTGGAGATCGCCACCTGGAAAGACCTGTCCGAGGATGTCCTGGCCATTTCCAAAGCTAAATACACGGGATCGTTCGTGATCTTTTCCGCCATCGTCCTGATCTCTTTGATCGGGATCAGCAACACGATCCTGATGGCGGCCTTCGAACGGGTCAAAGAGATCGGGATGATGGGGGCAATGGGGATGAAAAGAGGTGAGATCGTCAAGCTTTTTGTCCTGGAAGGGACGATGATCGGCCTGCTCGGCAGCATTACCGGCTGCCTGCTCGGGGCACTCCTGGTCGGCGGCTGGATGGTCCCGTATGGGATCGATTTCAGCCAGTTCATGCGGCAGATGGGGCCGATCGGCTATCGGACGACCGGGCATTTCACCGGCACCTGGCACCTGATCATGTTCCCGGTCGTATTCGTCTTTGGTCTCGCTGTTTCCGCCCTGACCAGCCTCTATCCGGCGTTCGTCGCCTCAAGGATGGAGCCGAGCGAGGCGTTGAGGAAATAGGGGGGAGGGGAAGCCCTCACCCTGGGGAGGTAAAGGCAGCCCTCACCCGGTTTGAGGTTTAAGTTTGGTTTGCAGTTAGCGACCCTCTCCCAGGGGGCGAGGGTAGAGGAGTTTAATTATGCTTTTAGTATTTTTAACTATTATCTTAATTATTTTATCTATTTTATTAATTCTTGATGTATTTCTTTTTAAAGAGAAAATTTTTAGCAGAATTAAGAGTTACATTACTGAAGCAACTATTATGCTCGTAGTGGTAACATTATTTCTTGGTTCTTGGCAGATGGATGCAATCACAAAAGCGGATAAAGCAAAATTCCTACTCGATCTGAAGCAATCGTTTTATTACAGTAATCCAAATAACCGGAAAATTATCGAAGCGATAGATGGTGGATGGTTAAGGATCACTTCCGAAAGCTTCGCTACTGAAAAAAACAGACCTAAAGACATTTTTAGTGATTTTGAGATTGATGAATATATTATTAATTTTGATTATATGAACATATTTATTAATAAAGCAATGCTGGACGAAAAGGATGTTAACCAAGTATTTGGATGGTATATAAGAAATGCTTGGAATAATCCAGAAATACAAAACTATATAATACGAATTAGAAGGGAAGAAAAAGATGTTTATTCTAATTTCGAAAACCTTGCTAATAAAATGAAGAAAAAAGATTGAAAATTTGCCCTCTCCCTCTGGGAGAGGGCCGATGAAGAAAAATGAACGGGAAGGAGAAACTGTGTGAGGGCTGTATTTGTTATGAGTAAAAAACTTGCCCTCGCCCTTTGGGAGAGGGCAGTCGAAGAGAAGCAAACGGAAAGGAGAAGCCGGGTGAGGGCTTTCATAACCATATGTTCAAACTAGCCTTAAGAAACGTCTTGCGAAACAAGCGCCGGTCATTCCTGACCGGGCTCTCGATCGCTTTCGCGGTGATGGTAGTGATCTTTCTCTGGACGTTCGTTTCCGGGGTCGTCGCCGGTCTGTTCAGTAGTTACGTTACCGGTTCGGTCGGCCATATCCGGATCCTGAATACCGATTATTTGAAACGGGAGACGATGCTGCCGCTAAGCAGAACGGTCCCTGATTATCAGCGGCTTATCACCACGCTCGAGCAGGACCAGTCAGTTAAACTGGCGACCGGCCGGATCAAATTCGGCGTCCTGATGGATATCAAAGGGAAGAACAAGCCGATGCTCGGCATCGGGATCGACCCGCAGCGCGAAGAAGCGGTCCTTGGTCTCTCCAAAAAGATGGTCTCCGGCACGGTCCTGGCGGCCGGAACCAGCGAAACTAATGTCGGCGCCGGCCTGGCCAAGGATTTGGGATTAAAAACAGGCGATACCCTGACGGTCATCACCCAAACAGCTCACGGGTCTCTGTCGGGCTTGAATCTCAAGATCGCCGGCATCTTCAGCCTGGGGATTGCTTCGGTCGATAACCGGACTTTCTATCTCCCGCTTGACCAGGCCCAGCAACTCCTGGACATGGACGGACGAGTGACGGAGATATTCATTTTGATAAAAGATCCCGATAAAGCTGTCCAGGTCGCGGCCGGGATCGGGAAAACATTGCCGGCCGGCCTGATCGCCGTTCCCTGGCAGGCGAACGGCTTTTTATATTTCATGATGACTATCATGAAGACAATCTACGGGGCCATCTATGCCTTTATCCTGATCCTGGCCAGCTTTACGATCCTGAACACGATGTTCATGGCGGTGATGGAGCGGACCAGCGAGATCGGGATGATGAAAGCGCTTGGGATGAAAGAGGGGGAGATCAGCCGGTTGATCACGCTGGAAGCCTTGATCCTGGGTGTAATGGCTAGTTTGGTCGGCGCTGCCGGCGGAACGTTGCTCGCCTATTACGTCAGCACTGCCGGGATCGATTACACCGCTGCTTTTGAGAAAATAAGAGATGTGGAGATTCCGCTCTCTTACATTTACCGGGGTGAGTTCAGCTGGCTTACGATCCTGGTCGGTTTTTCGTTGGGGGTGCTATTTTCTGTTCTGGCGTCGATCTTTCCCGCCCGGCGCGCGGCGAAGATGGAGCCGACCGAGGCGATGAAAGCGGGTTGACGAATTTGTGTTCCGGCCTATAATTGTTGATAAAATAAGGAGGAGATAATATGTCAGTAGTGAAAATGGAGAATACGATAAAAAACTATAAAGTCGGAAAAGTAGAAGTGCCGGCGATAAGAGGGATTAATTTGTCGATCGAAAAGGGGGACTTCGCAGCGATCGCCGGCCCATCGGGCTCGGGCAAGACCACTATGCTCAACCTTTTCGGCTGTCTGGACAAGCCGACGGGAGGCAAAGTATTCATTGAAGAGCATGATGTTATTAAACTTTCGCCGGATGAGCTGGCCGACGTCCGCAACCAGCATATCGGTTTTATCTTCCAGAGCTTTAATCTGATCCCGGTCCTGACCGCGTTCGAGAACGTCGAGTTCCCGCTCATCTTGCTTAAAAAGGATGGTCCGCGGGCAAGGAGAAAAAAGGTCATGGATATGCTGGCGAGTGTCGGTATCGCGGATCTAGCCAGCCGCCGTCCGTCGGAAATGAGCGGCGGCCAGCAGCAGCGCGTCGCCATCGCGCGGGCTCTGGTCAAGAACCCGGACTACGTCCTGGCGGACGAGCCGACCGCGAACATTGATACCAAGACCGGGCA
>Ga0315277_10000694_pt1 | contig 52092 bp, 61 predicted proteins | sample YL17G05_15_MG_FD_203695 | JGI IMG/M metagenome (GOLD analysis project Ga0315277, IMG submission 203695) | Sediment microbial communities from Yellowstone Lake, YNP, Wyoming, USA - YL17G05_15 | ecosystem: Environmental > Aquatic > Freshwater > Lake > Sediment | place: USA: Wyoming | collected... | reverse complement strand
AAAGCCCTCGTATTGCAACGTCTGCACAGCTTTCGAATCGTGTTACCATGCCTAGGCAACGGTGCACCACAAAGTAGACAATGAAATTTAGTATCACGCACCATTCTACGCCATCTCTTTCTGCTTGTAGTAGCTGCAGTTTCGGCTTGATCGTTCCAGACGGGCGCAGTGGACGCAGCGAGGCATCAACCCCTCACCTCAGCTTCCTTGACAACAACGTTGTCGAGCAGCAAAAACTTTTCAGGAACTTCTGAACTAGCAAAACGCACCGTCGTAATGATACCAACCTCTATGAGATTTCGAACTATCTTGTTTTTTTGGTCCCCTGAATTTTTCGGGCGAGGTTTAACTTCTAACTTGTTGATCCATCTCCATATTGTTGGACCAGAAACTTTTTGATGAAACTCTTCGTATATTTTATGAGCGATTTTCTCGCAACTGCATCCGTTCTGATACAAGACTGAGGCATATTGCAACAGTGCTAAAGCATATCTTCCTCGGAAGTAGCCGTCATTGCTGAAAGAAGTACCGCATACTTTGCATTTGTGACGCTGGACCGTACCTTTCAGGTCATAATGTTTTCCAGATTTCGTTATTTGGTCGCTACTGCATCTTGGGCAACAAAGTTTTTCGCTCATCTACAACACTGACTCCTTTCAAGTGTTTTGCTCCGCATTTTTCGCAAGTACAATAAGGAGAATCATTCCATAATACTCCACCTCCGCCTCCAGCAAAACGCATATCGGTTGGAGGGTGCACATTGAGATTTTTAACTATCTTCTGGTAAACCTCAAGTTGCTGACCCTGTGGCAGCCGAGCCAAACTGAGACCATTAGTCAAGGTCAAGGTTTTTCCAACTTGATTTTTCAAGTCAGCATGCAGATTCTTGAACAACTTGACTCTCCCCTCAACGTAGAAACGACTTTTGCCAAGTTTCTCACAAAGAACATCAATGGAATATTCCTCAAGCAGAGAAACGTAGATTTCGCCTTCCCTAAACGGATTCAGTTCCAAACGCTGAATGTTCTCGTTCAAAGCCAAAATCAGAGCGTCTTGAGGACCCACTTGCCTAATTATGAACGGAATCGTTTTCAATCCAACGCCTTTCGCGGCGCAGAGCCGATGATTCCCACAAATGACTTCGTACCTCTGCTTTTCATTCAAGAAAACAATGATAGGTTGTAGGACACCGTGTTTCTTGATGCTTTCTTTTAGGTCAGCGATTGTTTGACCGTCGATTTCTCTGAGCATAGTCCTTGAATAGTCTACTCGGTCTACCGCTATTTCACTCATTGTTTGATTCCTCGTTTTTGGTTGCCCACAGCCACACGTACAGGAAAAACCCCACAACCGCCACGACTGCGATTAGGAGCATCATTATCATCCCAGAAATCATGTCCGTTTTGTCTCCTTTCTTTTTCCTATCATGTAGCAGACCCAACCTAGCACCCATAGAGGTGCAACGATGGGAAACAGCAGAACCAAAACAAACCACCTCAAACCCTCTCACCTAAAAGCGTAGTTCGCCCTTTTTGGTCGATTCTGCTGAATTTGCAAGTCTTAGCATCATCACATGACAAACAAAAACGGCGTAAGTGTTCTGGAATTTCGACTAGAAGAATGGGGTAATGAAGCCAACGCGTAGTCTTGCTAGGTGAACAATGCATTTTCAGTTTGCCTTTCTTACTATACCAATACTTTAATGGATCGCTCATGTTTTCTGTGTCTCCGTTTCTGGTTTGCACAACACCAAACACCTCATCCTAAAACTGCAATGCTCTTCTCTAAGAAGGGACAATTTGAATCACAACCGACTTCGTAGCCATCTGCAAGCTTCTTGGAATCATAGAAGGTATCCTTCTTCCCCCAAAGATTTCGTCCATCTTTCCACAATCGAGCAACATGAACACACATTCGGCATGTAGTTTCAACGTCGTTTAACATTTTTCGGATTTCTTTTTTGTTCATTTCTACTTACACCTCCATCTTCAGCTTGTACAGTGCTAAGGCGCGTTCAACCGTCTCCAAACTCTTCCCACTCCGCTTCACGTACCAGTTTAGGCAGTCGAAATCAGCTCCGTCGCCTGCTCCGAAAAGGGGATGGAGTCCCACAAGGCCCTGAACGCAACAAAATCATTCATTTGAGTAGCTCCTCAAGTTGTTTTTTAGCGTCGCTTTCGTGAAGGTAGTGGCAAGTAGTTTTTTCCAGCGTGTTAACCTGTTCATGACGAGTAAATTCTTGCATCCCCAAAAGCACAAGACATTGATACAGCATTCCTGCTTCAAACATTCTGTAGCTACCACCTGCTCGGAGCATAAGAAGTCGAATTGCTTTTTCCTGTAGTTTCTGTTTTAGCGAGCCACGCTCCCTCTCCAACTCTGCTTGTGAATCGCACCATTTCTTGTAGGCGTTGTCTCTGAAAGTTTTGAGCTTGTCTATTTCTTGCTGTGCAACCGAAACCAAAATGTAGGCACACCCAGGCAACTCGCAACCCTTCGCAAAACCATGATAGAACCTACAGCAAGAACAGTGGTAACAACCCCATTTCTTGGTTTTCTCTTTCAAACCTTCACTCATGGTTTTTGCTCCTTCACCATTTTAGAAACTCCCCCGAATTTTCAACTGTTCAACAATAGCCTGCTCTAGCCTACGTTCCTCAGTTTCAGTAACAGCATCATACAGTAACGGAATAACCTCGACCTTGTGAATTCTAGCGGCTTCCTGGCGTCTGAAGTCGTCTTCAACTTCACTGTTTTTATGAGTCTCCACAAAGTCAAAGTAAACGTCAATTTCCTTTCCAAACCTGTCAATCAAGGTCACATCTGAAATGCAGATTACTTTCGTTCGTGGCTTCTGAAATTCAATGCGCCATCCAAGCTTTCTAAGTTCCTCGTTGTTCTGCAAACGAACTAGCATGGCCGTGTCCATTTTGCTCACTTTAGGATGCATCTGGGCAACGCGGAAATCGCCCGTTTCCTTCGGTTTAAACGGTGTCGGCTCAATCTTGGGTTTGGGCTGAGGCTTCACATGTTCCGCGCATCTTGGACAAACGTTCTTATTGTCGATTAACGTGGCTTTGCTGATGTGGAAGCCCATGTGGCAATTCGCGCATTCTACGATTTCGTTCAGGGTTTCTTTTTGGATTCTTTGCGGGATTTGAGGTTGTGCGGTATCTTGAGTCGTAACAGTCTCAGAAGTCGCACGTGCGACTTGCTCCTTGCGTCCTTCGCTAATTGCTTCGCCTTTTGGCTTAAGTTCTTTAGGCATGTGTCTGTAAATAGTTGCTTTAGACAAGCCACTCATAGCTGTGATTTGTTCAGCATTCAGTCCTGCCTTCGCAAGAAACTCTACTCGCATCGTTATTTCTGAACTTGAAACAAGTCTTCGATTGGTGTTGACCGCTAGTCGTGCAGCTTCAAGCTTCTCAGGAGTATCAATGAAGGCCACAGTTATGCAGGGCCAGTCTGGAAAACGTTCTAGCCTATGCAACCCATCAATCACGTTGCCATGAGCATCTTTCAGCACTGGCGTAAGTTTCCCGAGAGTCTTGACTGACTTGTCTAGGTCATATTCTTCCATTGTCGCCTCGGCAAGTTTGCTGTTCGAAGTTGAGTTCGAAACCGCTTTTTCAGGGACATGTCCTAGAGCCGTCTCCAACTTGACGTTAGTAGGGGTGGCCACCCCTACTGGCCCACGGGCCAATTCGGGTTTGGGAATGTGGATGCACCGCACGCCAGGCGTCGCATCGTAGTCGCCGCCATACTCTTCCGCCAGAGCCACCACTGCCCTGAACTTCGTCGGCTCCAAGTAACGAATCGATTTTAGGGTCCACTCTGTCGCCGTGTTTTCGATGTGGAAATAGTTTTCTGCTTCTTCCTGGCTCATGCCCGCATGGTCTTTCAAAAGGTCAAAAAGATTCATGGTTTCTCACCCAAAATCTCTTTGATTAACTGCTTGGTTTCTGCACTACGGTACATGTCTCTCAATTCCTTTCGGAGTTGCTTCTCGAAACCCTCTGCCCAAATGTCAGCTACATCTTTGTTTTCGCCTTCAACAGTCTTTGGAAAGTTTTTAATGTTGAACTTCATGGCTTGTTTCTCTCCTTATCCTTGCACGTCGCGTACGATTCGCAACTAGGCGAACAAGCGTAACAAACGTTCATGTACTCCCTCAAGGTTTCACCTTCAACAGTTCAAACTGCCGTTTCAACTCAGCAACATCCTTTTCTAAACCTTCGATTTTGCCCATCATTTCAGAACTTTCAGCGTCCACATACTCAGAGGCCTCTTGCATTTGGTCCTCAAGTTTCCGATTCAACTCGGCAACGTCCTGCCCATGCCGATATTCCATGAGCCGTTGATGGCGCTTTAGCCGTTCAGCTTCCTCACTATCAAACAAACTCATGCCTTTGCCTTCTCTTCAAAATCAGTACAGCGTGCCAAATCTGGATAAAGGGGACTTGCAATGATGTGCAGACTTATTCTTATACATCGTCTGTTTCTGTTGTTCTTACATCCTTTATGCGTACATACGACTTTAGTTTCTTTCATGTTTCCGCTAACTCCTGATGAATATATCCATGGCAACTGGCACAAAGAGTGACGTAAATCATGGGTTCGGAATAATCAGGATGATGCCTAACTAGATTGATTGTACTATCGCAAATCTCACAGTTTTCTGCAAAAGGTTTGCTGAGAACTAGGTTTTCTGCGTGTACCTTTTCTTTATTCTGTCCTTTCCATCTCGCAATTGTTGAGTTAATTGTTTCTCTATGCTTTTCCCTTTGAGACTTCTGATAATCTGGATGTCTAGTTTTGAAGCGTTCACGAGCCGCTTGCCGTTTCTCAGGATGCTCTTTTCTCCATTTTCTCTGTTGAGCATAATGTTCGCGATTATATTTTTCCATATACAATTTTTTGTCAAACATGATTTTCTGCTTCCTTGACGCTTGCCCAACAACTCTTCCTAGCATGGAACCGCTCCAGAAAGGCGCATAAATCGCCGTAACTGTCGAATATGCGACGGATGACCTCGCCCAAAGCGTTTATCCACGCAACCTCAAACCGAGTCATACCCTCCTTCAAACGTCAATCACTTTCGCCTTCTCTTCCTGCCTGATTTCTGGGAGAGCCTGCAACTTTTCAAGGTCGCCTAGATGCGGAATTATCATCTCATGCAGAACTCTGTGGCCGTCAGCACTTGCCAAATATGGAAGAAACGCGACTGTCTTGCTACTCTGCATCGCATAAGCCATTTCCAAATGAGTCTTGATGAACCACCACATAGCCCTCATACTGACTTTCCAATTCACCTGCTCAGTCTGTGGCGGTCTAGCTCTAGGCCTTTCCTTATCCCAAATCGTAGGACACACAACTTTGACTGTTGCCTTAACTGGTCTTTCGTCTATGGTTTCCTCAAGCAGAAATTGAATGTAAACGTCGTTTTCTTCTGGTTTCCAATGCCAATGAACGTCTGAAACCTTCCAGTACCCAAGAATAGCGTCTATCTCAGCTTTGGTTCTGTTCGGGTCAATGCCACTGCTCTTGTAATGAACTAGCGGGTCATCAGTGAAAATCTTGTTCATGGTTTGTACCTCTCCCATCTGCCATTTTTCAATGCCATCAGCTCGCCCGTTGGAAAAACGTGATGCTTGACCACAGGCTCATCCAGAAGTTGCAAGCAAAACTCCCAGGTCGGGTAAGGCCCATCCCTAGGAACAGACCTATGATAGTGACGGCAGAATCCACTCGCGTTATAGTCGCAACGATTACACTGATTCACCGTTAAGCCTCCTTCCGCTCCACAAACTCGTACAGGCTAATCTTCCGTAGATGGTTACTCGGAATCAAGCTCCGAACCGATCCCACCTCACGAATCAAGCGGTGATGAACCCACCGCGCAAACAAGCCTCCTATCGCGTGGCTCAAGTCTCCATGTAGAAACTTCTCTAAGTCGCACGCTCGGAAGTCGTCGCTGCTGAACCGCGTTTTGCCTTCAACCGTCAAGTGAGAGCGAAGCTTCTGGTACAGAAACCTGTCCGAGCTTGACAACGTAAAATCTAGCTGACTCACGCGGAACCCTCCTTTTCAATGTAGAGTTCCATAGCCTTCAGAAGCGCACCGGTTCGACTTGCATCACGACCCCCATGAGCGAGCGAGCGCGTGATAGCATCCTCAAAATTCTTCAACAGCACTATGGGCACGTTAAAATGGATGTGCCTCCACAACTTTTCGTTCATCTTTTCATTTCCTCCTTCAATCTTTGGCGCAGTATTTCTTTTTCATCTGAACTTAACATGCTCAGAATGTGATTTATGAGGGCTTCAGCGTCATTAACATCGAGTTTGACTTCAACAGTATTAATTCCAGGGTAGCCAATTGCTCTCAGAGGCAAAGCATCAGGGAAGATACGTGCAGAGTTAACCTTGAACGCTTGAATCAATATGCCCGACTGCATGGTTACAAGTCGTTCTTGCCCTTCAAACACAAGTCCTTTCGCCAGTTTCTTGAAAGCGGGTAAAGTCGTGGTTATTATCGGCACTTAATCACCTCCCCATAGTGCTGTTACGACGGAACTTACAAGTAGACTTGCGAATTTATCCCAATCACTCATCTTTTTGTTTCCTCCTTGATTTTTGGTTTGAAACGGCAACCCTCAACACAGTCAGGCAGAGGCGCGTACTTGCACACATTCACACTACCACAGTTTTTGCAGATGCAATCGCCCACGAAAGGCCCGTTCCTGATTCCGTCAAACTCGCGTTGGACATCCTCAAAGAAAACAAGCTTATTGATGTAGACCTGCGTCGTCTCTAGGCTTCTATGCCGCAAAATCTGTTGCAACGTCGGCAGCGATTTCCGTTCGGTGTGGGCCCAGTTCGCAGCGAAATACTCTCTTAGCATGCGCGGCTTGAACCCTTCCACACCCGCGTCTGCTCCGACGTTGTGGATGATGTGCCAGATCTCCTGAACCGAAAGGGGCATGCCCTCCTTGACGTGCTTCCAACTGCGCGCTCTGGTGAAAACGTAGCCTTCCAACCGCTCTCGGATTAGGTCTTGAATCAGTTGTAGGGTGACCATGTCGAGCGGCAGGGGATACAACACCTTCTGTTTCGAGTCTAAGACCTGAAAGCTTCGCGTGTCAAAATCGATGTTTTCAATCTTGAAGCTGGCTATTTCGCCCGTGCGCAAACCGATTTTCATTGGCAACCTCACGATAACGTGATTTCGCAAGGTGCAGTTTTCCCGTGCATAATCGTAGATACGTTCAATGTCGGTTCTGCGAATGACCGTGGCCTGTCCTGACCACTCTCTTCTGTGGTAGCGTCCGTCCTTCATTGCAAAAGTTACCGTCAGTTTCAGTTGGGCTTTAACGGTTTCGTTGTTCATCCACTTCTGAACTGGGGAGAGAGATGGGTTAAAGTGATTCTGCATCATCTCGCCTCGATGCCTCTCGATTTCAATTGGCTAACTCGGTCACAATACCAATGATAGGCTCGTTCCCTTGCTTTCCTTTTTCGTGCAAAACCAACTTTCCTAACAAGGTGCAGATGTTCCTCGTTTGCTCGTAAACGCTTTATTCGATAGATGAAAGCATAGTATCGGGGTCTGCCATTCTCCAAACAAGTTTCAACAGTAAAACCAAAGAGCCTATTGTCTTTCTTGTGAACCCGTTTTCTGAACCCTAGAGACCTTCGCACATGGCCTTCTAAATCCTTTAACTTGATTTGCCAATAACGGTAACGTGGCATGTGACCGACTTGTTTACCGATGATCTTTTGGAACATTTCGTTTATTTTGTCCATGTCAAAATGCGTTTCTTGTTTCTGCATCAAACACCAACCTCTCGTATTTCCAAAATCAGTTTATGCCCTTGAACAACCCAGCGCCTTTCCAAGTTTTTCTGGGGGTCATACCCAAGTTCTGTCAGCAAAGAAGCAGGAATAGATACTATTCGACTTACCGTTCTGTGGCTTTGCCGAATCAGTCTGCGCCAATTTTTTGTTCCTGAACAACGGTATACCATCGGTTCAGACTGAGTTTTGCGTACCCCAGCGTCATCTACAATCCACCATGCGTAACTTAAGCTCACTCCATATTTTTGGCTTAGCGCGGAGTAATTCATGCCTTTTTTGTAATCATTCACAATAGCCTCACGGTCATATTTGCGAGGTAACCCATGACGCTTTGAAACTTGCGTCGGTGTACTTTGTAAACTTTCATTGTTATTGGAGACTTCAAATTCTCCCATACAAGGGTCGCCTTTTCTTTGGGTTCTATACACTCTTTGTGTGCATTTAAGGTTATGCACGTTTAAGGTGTAGCAAGTTTTAAACCTTAAGACACTAGACACAACTGTTCTTATGGGCGGCAAAGCAGTTCTCAGCACACAAAACGAAATACCGTGTACTAGCATCAACCGCATCCTTCCAACAAACAGTTTCATAGCAAAGATTGACCGAAAAACCAAGGGTGAACTGTCAAATCTCCTTGTAGAGCATGACGTTTGCCCAATCTGCGTCGAAAAAGGAGAAACACGGTCATTAACTGCACGTTTAGGCGGCAAAGTCTGTTTGGAATGCGGCTTCTTTTCTCACGTTTTAGACTTTCGCCCACCCCAGAACGACGGGCAACACAGCCCGCCTAACGCTTTGTCATGGGGCAACGATCTGGGAGGAACACTACAGGAGAAAGGCATGTTCTGCGTGCTTGCCCACACGGTAGGAACAGAAAACTTGCCCATAGCCATGACGCATCTTCGAACCATAGTCGGCACGAATGAACACCCAAAAATAAAACGCATGCTCGCATTGGGAAGAGACATTGCGAATGACTGTGGCTTCTCCGACCACAGCAGTAAAGAATCGTTGATCGTCAGCAATTACTTTGGCAAAATGCTTAGAAAAGTAGGAACATACTTTGTAATCAGCAACCTTCGCATTTCGCTTAAGTCCGTTGTGCATTCATGTTTTGCCTTGGCAATGTTGCATCTGAAAAGCGTAAAGGCACAGACTGAAATAATGAACAAATACGATGTGCCATTAGACATTTATGAAACGGTAGTGGAGATTGACCGTGTTTTGAGAGTTGGAGCAAACCAAAAAAATAATGGTAACGTTAACAAGGCAAAGAGAACAGCTTTAGATGAGATAGTTCATTCAGCCCTAAACGGTGGCGAACCAAGCCTTCCATTCCCAAACTGCAAATGTGGAGAGTGCACAAACAAGTCACTCTGCTACTGACGCGATGGAAAGAGTGGCATACTTGCAGTGGTTTAGGCTACCTTAACTGGTCAACTTTTGTTATAGATGTCAATCACTGACTGTATTTCCTGCGTTTCTGCGTACCCAAGAACAATCCACTTGTCACTACCACGCCTAACCCAAGGAGAAAGACGTAGACAAGCGTGCTCGGCACTTCAGCAATAGGAGTCGTAACTTCAAAAGTGATTATGCTCCTAACGGTCTTGCTGACTCCTTCAACCGTGTTGAACGTGACGTCGCAAGGAACAGAATAGTTGCCAGCAGCCAAACCTCCAGTAATGTAAAGCACCACTGGAACCTGAGCACGGCCATTCTGCATCAACGTTTCTAAGGTCCAAGGCAAACGCGAGACCTGAAGTTCCCAGTCACTGGCATAGTCTGACTCAACAATCACGCTCCAGATGTAGATTTTTGCTGCGCCCATCCAGCTAACGTTCAAGAACCCGTCCACGGTTGCTCCGCTCTGCGCGTTCTTTGGAAAAGAGAATGCCAACGTTATGAAAACGCTTGCCTGGGGCTGTCCTCCTGTCGAACCGCCACTGCTTGCAGGCGTCCATTCCAACGAGCCTGTATGTGGAGAGGCAAAAGTGTAGAGCCCAACGAATACTCCGCCTACGTAGCTAGTTACTGTAAAGCCCGTATCAGTAGAAGGCGCACCTCTGGCCAAGCAATACACGTCTAGCTCTCCAGCGTCTCCTGTTGTGCCGTTCGTTACAATGTCAAGCCGCTGACCTGCCCAACCGACACTCAACATTAGGCGATCCGTCTTCTTCACATAGAGTCCAGCCCAGTTCTCGTAGCCAGCCACTATGGTCATGTTGCCAAAGTGCGGCATAACAAGGTAGCCCGGAGCGAAAGCCGTGGTATAGTCGTAAGTCACGTTCAGAACGTATGAGGGTCGAGTCGTGTAGCTGGCCACCAGCACGTATGAATCGTTCACGCAGCTGAACTTGACAGTGAGCAAGAACCCGGCGTAAGCTGAGGAAGTTATAGTCGCATTAGATGCTGTCCAGTATCTGGTGGCGCCTATGACGTAGGGATAGCATGTGCAGTTGAAGTCCGTTGTAGTATCTGCAACTATCGTCACGTTGACGGTTGAGTTCACATTGAGATTCTGCAACCATGAAATAGAGACGTTAAAGTCTGCTGGCGGAATGTAAAGAGCTGCAGTTGTTCCAGCCCAAACAGTCGTCCCGACATAAGTGATGGTTTGAGTAGAGCCTGTCAAGCTGTTCCCGTCGACGTCTTCTGGAGCCAAAGTCCAATAGTAGTTAGTGAAGGTCTGATTGGCACCTGGAACGGTTATGCTGTAGGAGGTTTCGTTTTCTCCATACAGAGTGAAGGTTCCGCTAGTAGAGTTTAGTTGTCCGATAATGAAAGTGACCCAGCCTGTAGCATTGCTTGAGACTTGACCTACAATAGTCCCGTTAGGATAAGCTAGGTCTACGTAACCTCCGATGATAAGAGCCAGATCATAGCCATATTTCAGCTGTGCCTCATACTTGTAGTCGCCAGAACCAAGATACTGAACTGGCTGTATGTTAGTGACTGTGAGGTTGTCCCAGATTCCTATTGCGCTGTTGCCGTTTATGTTGCCAGCACCGATTCCGTAAGTTGCTTCATACACGCTTGTCAAAGCGTTTATTGTGAGGTCTGCTGGAGCAGCCAAAGACGTTGAATAGACCCAGTATGTTCCGTTGTAAGAGAAAGCATGACCGCTCAAAGTTAGAGTGTCACCCACACCCCCAAGGAGATGCCCATCGTACTCAGACTGGGCTGTGCAGGAAAAGGACTCAACAACTCCTATGTTTGCTCGTCCGTCCAAATCAGAGAAAGTTAGACTAGCTGCATTGACCTTGTACCTATCCCATATTTCAGTAGCTGTCATTGAGTTGATGTTGCCCACTGTTATGCCATAGGTCGCTTCGTTCCCAGAAGTGAAGCTGTCAACAGTAGTGTTCGTGACTGAAGCATTGGTCTCTTTATACTCAAACCTCACGCTCGTAACGTTCCAACTGAAAACGTGCCCAGTCAGTGTCAGCGAGTCACCAGCACCCAAAGCATGTCCGTCTGTTTCTAATGTGGCAGTGCAGTAGAACAAGCCTTCCGTGGAAACGTCTATCCTTGTATCGGCACAGGCCAGAGAGTCTATTCGGATTCTGTCCCATTTACCAGTAGCACTATTGGCGTTGATGTTTCCTGCAGTAATGCCGAAGGTCGCTTCATTCACGCTTGTCAAGCTGTTGATGGTGATTGACGTTGGAGCGGCTTGACTGGTGGAGTTTACCCAGTAAGTTCCGTTGTAAGTGAAGACGTAGCCAGAGAGCACTAACGAGTCGCCAGCCCCTAGAACGTGCCCATCAAGTTCGCTCTGAACGGCGCATGAGAAGATTCCTGCAGTACCAACGTTAACTCTTCCATCTGGGTCCTCAAAGGCTAAGGTCGCCGCGTCGACTTTGAACCTGTCGCCAGCCACTACTGTCGTGTCCCCGTCTAGAGCGTCTTGGTCTGTCCCGTCAGCATCTACCAAGTTTATGTAGACATGGTATGTGTTGCTTTGCACAGCATTAGGAATAGCGAAGGAAGTACTGAAGGCACCGTTCACGATAGTGTTGTCTGTTCCTCTGGCAGTATGGCCAGAATCGTGAATGTCCACTTGCGTAAACTCGGCATCAGGAGGATAGCTCGCTGAAGCAGTGTTGCTCGCAGGGTCATTGCCGTAATAAACGGTTCCGCTTATGATAGTAGTTCCAGCAATGTTTATCCTGCTATCGTCGCTTGTGAAGCCAGTTGTGACAAGCCTAGTTACCACGTCAAAGTTCTGATCGCTAACAGAGTTCGCAGACAAGCTCCCAGCATCTACCACGAAGGAAAGAAAGTCTAGGTCGGACTCTTCAGTTGCGTCCCACTGCGCCTGAAAGCCCCAAACAACAGCAATGTTGTTGCCCGACGACGAGTTGCTATAGCCAATCAAAGTCCACTCGGTTGAGCCTGCTGGAGTAGACCAACTGCTGTCGTCTTCGTGAAACTGGAACTCTGCTCGAGTGGTGTTTCCGCCCGTCTTCAAATAGAGTTCGCAATAGTGTATGTCAGCAAACCCGTTGGCATCCGAGTAAGTGACCGATACAGTGTAAGTCTTTTTCTGTGCATAGCAGTTGTCAGTGTCGTCCCAGTTGGTTCCTGATGGTGCTCCGATAGTTGGGGCAGAATTTGAGTAGACCTCTTCAGCCCCCCAAGCTCCATGACTAGGCTCAGGACTAACATACTTTCTTACAAGAAATGCGTAAAATCTTTTTGTACCGAAGCTACTGGCAACTTGCCTTTGAATGCCAACCTCAATTCTGTCTGGAGTTTGACTATTGGCTTCGTTGACTCTTGTAGTTCCGTCATCAGTTATTGTGATGTTTCCGCCGACTTTCCAAATCTTAACTCTAAATTGATAAGGCAAGGATGGAGTGGCGGGGGCTGGCGCATAATCTGCATTATCGCCTACTCCCATATATTTTTGAGTATCATTGTCTGCAGCCCAATTGTCCCCGTAATAAGCGAAAGCAATTCCCTCAACCCAACTTGCCCACGCGTGATGGTCAACATCAAAGATTGCTCCGAATATGTCGGCGGAGACATCTACATTATGCCACATTATTAACCCCAAATCAGAATAAGCGTCTTGAATCATGTAACTTGCGGGGAAAGTAACCACTTTACCGTGAAATCCTTTACTATTACCCCAATTCTCAGCCATGTCCGTAATTTCAAGATAGTGACTCGTAGCACTAATTGTGTATGTTGGAGTACCATCTACGCTTATCCATCTACCCGCGTTAAGAAGCGCATTGTCAAATGGGTCTCCAAATATGAAGGTGTTATCGAAATTGCTTGTCGTCGTGGCTTCTGCCTTGCCATAGTAAACGTAAATGGTCTGATTAACTGTGCTTAAGCTGTCTACAACTTCAACCCAGAACGTAGCGTTTAATCCTGTGTTCAGTGTGCCCATCCAACAGTCAAGAAGCGTAGAGCCGTCGTCATCCGTAAATATTACATCTCCAAAATCTGAACGCGCCTTATTGTCAATGTAAACTGTGCTTCCACTATCCGCGCCAGAAGCATTAATCACCACAATTTGGACTTGATAGTCGGTTCCAGCATCTGTAGCGTTGTTAACCACATGACTTCTTCTGTACTTCCAGCCAGCAAGCGTGAGGTATTGCCGTCTCCATATTGCTTGAGTTACCGTGTTTCCATACGCTATTACCCAGTTGTCACTATCAATTTTGATGCCTGTGCCTGTTTCTTGACTGCATGGAGATTGATACATGAATGGACCGTTAGCAACTGTCGGCCAGCTTTCAACGTCATGTGTCGCAATGACCGTGCCGTTGCTTAAGTATGTGGTATATGACAAGTCAAAGTCCACATAGTCATACCAGCTCACCACAAAAGCAGTGCTGTTCAAAGCTGCAACTTGAACTGATTTACTAGACGCCCCTATAGTAGCGTCAACGATAGTCGGTCCTGTTACCAACGTGCCAGCACTGTTGTAAATTGCAAAAATTGCGTCTTCATCAGTATTGTCATACCACCCGATAACAAAATATGTGGAGTTCAACGTACTTACAGAAACAGAATACGTATTCCAGCCTACATCTGTGTCTACGTCTGTTGGTCCAGTCTTCAATGCTCCAGCACTGTCGTACACAGCGAAAGTGGCGTCCTGGTCAGTTCTGTCAAACCATCCAATAACAAAAGTTGTAGAATTGAATGTTGACACAGAAACTGACCAGGACGTCTCAACATCAGCGTCTGCGTCTGTTGGACCCGCTACTAACACTGAAGACGAAGTATAAACTGCAAATGTGACATCTTTGTCAATGAAATCATACCATCCTATCACGAAATATGTAGAGTTGAAACATGATACCTGCACACTATAACAGGATGCGCCTACGGTATCGTCTGCATCAGTCGGTCCAGACAGCAAAGCCCCTGTCTTATTGTAAATTGCGAACGTAGCATCTTGGTCTGTTTTGTCATACCATCCTACAACGAATGTTGTGCTGTTAAATGCACTAACACCTATGCTTGTGTAACCCATAGAGCCTCCAGACGTGTCATCCACATCAGTTTCAGCTAAAACCTGAGTTCCATTTGTGTCGTAAATTTGGAAGCTAAAATCATCATTCGTTTCGTCATGGTAAGCTATAACAAAAGTGTCTGGATCTAACGGACAGGTGTGAATGCTCGTTACCGCAACAGTTGTAAAGGTTTCAGCCTTCACAGTTGGAACAAAGCCAAACTCAAAAATAGACAACGCACCAGCCACTATGCAGACTATCAGTAGCAAACTCAGAAGCCTAGACTTTGCTCTAGCCAACCCTTTTCACAATGGAAAAATAACATATTAAGTTTTAGAACTATGTGAGCGAAAATCTATGAAGCTCTGACGAACAGTCTAGCGTATGTGTAAACGTAAAGTTCTCCCCAACCAACATACCACACGTCGGTCTTGCCACCTATCTGTGCTAAAACATTATCCCATGCTGAACCTAGTTTCCATTCTTCTACAGAGAATACCGTTGGATGCGCCATATAATGGAATATACCACCCTCATTATATACTTGTTGAAATACTGTAGCATTTGGTAATGCATTTCCACCCATACACGAAGCACGTTCAAATACTGCACCTGTCCATTGTGTAATTCCTGTAAAATCACTTGGTCTTCCACGGTCAATAAGATAGTTGTATTTTGCAAGTACCTCCCCAGTAACGCTGGTTGAGTGGAAGGGTGCAATCCAACCATGAACATACTGCCCATATGGAAGATTCAAATTAGCAAGAATCGCATCACGAGATGCACGTGCCTCATTTTCGCAAAAGTCATTTTCCTTGGAAGCAACCCACCAATCTGCTGAGTGAGTATAACTATGTGATGAAATACTGACGAATCCTTCATCAATTTGTTGCTGAAGTGCAAACCATCCACTTGTAGGTATAATTCCAATATTCTCCATTGCAGGAATAACACCTATAGTAACTACTATTTTGTTTCTTTGATATGCATCTATTGTAGCCATCCATTGTGAGATAGAAATGCCACTATAATCGTCATTAGTTGAGACCACTGTTGCTTTCCTGTTGTCATAATACTTTGATACTCCAATAAATTGACAACTATTTGTTTCTGATATACATATATCAAGTGTTGTGTGTCCATTAAATGCTACAGAAACATATGCTATTTGCTCAGAATAATTAAATCTTGCAACATTAATTCCGTTGAAGAAATCGTTAGTTGTCTTCTGAGGCAATTCTTGCCATAATGCTGTTGTTTCATATCTGTACCAAGCATTGAGTGTATTTAAGTTTGGGGGTATTGAAAACATAAATGTTACTGGATAGTACAAACCATACTTTTCTGTTCCATTAACCATAAATGAGAATTCGGTCATACTATCAGATGATGACTGTATAGGAGTAAATACTGCCATATAGGAAATGAAGCAAGCCCCTACAAGTACGAGCAATAATATCAACGCATAGTTGGACAAAACATTCATTGTCACTCTATCACTTCTTTTTCCTTCTATCTTTAATTTCAAACAAAACCCCTTCTCAAGCTTCAAACCCTTCTGAACGGCAACGGGAATCGTGGTTATGCCCCGCGTTCCAACAGTAGACTCAGCAACATCCATCCTTAATCAACCTTTTCAGACCCTGCCCATAACCAAATCAACATAGTCATGACAATTCCAAGAGCAACCAGCGTGATTGCTCCTTCATGAGTAAAAGGCATGATTGAAAAACCTGAAACTAATATGAATAGTGTAAGAAAACTGAGAAACTGCATACTAAATAATTAAAGTATATATGTAGGTTGAAACAAGCCCGAAACAAGACGATAGACCCTTCTATTATGTAATTTCTTAGTAAGGCGAATAGTACGGTGGTGGTCGAGACCTCTCACCCTTCCCCTTCAACAGGAACATTATGCTCCCGCCTATAGTCAAAGCTACCCCTGCCACCATGAGTATGCTTTTGACTGCAAACTGGTTGAAGAAGTTCTTAATCGCCGTTATGATTGCCGCTAGAAAGTCTGGGGGAGGTGGCGAACCTCCAAAGTTCAGCGAGGCATCGGCACTACCTCCAGCGAGAACCGTCACTGGGACAGGTGAGGCAGAACCAGAAGAGTAGGTTCCTGACACCACATACGTTCCAGCTGTCACTGTGAAAGCTAAAGGATTAGTGGAGCTTGTAGTAGTGGACCCATACACAGTTTGGGGACCAGTGGCTGTTATAGAAGCAACCACGTAAGCGCCGTTGTAGGACGCGAAGATTCGAAGCGTTCCAGTAGTGGGAGAACCTTGTTTGAAATAGACTACTACCTGTTCCGTGGCTCCTAGAGAGGTTAGAGTCATGCTTGACGTTGTAACTCCGTTACGAGTCATATAGTCGAAAGTCCAACCTGAAGCAGGCGTAGCGGTTATAGTCAAGCTGCCACCCACAGGATAGGTAGTTGTGTAGTGTCCTGCTGCTGGAACTGTGGTTCCTTGGCCTGAAACCGATATAGTCACATCTGAAAATGTTGGAGCGCCACCGCCAATTATTAGGTTCTGAGTCTTACCTGAAACTGTGCCTAACTGGGCTACGTATCCACCAGACATCGCGGCGTATAGATACTGGAACTTGTCACCGATGGTACAGGTCAAAGTTGCTACAGGGTTCACATATGTAGAAGAAGTGAATACCTTCAATGTGGCTTGTGAACCACTCCTGGTTAGGCTGAAGTAGTACAAGCTAAATGGGTTCACAGTCGTCCAAAAGGTGTAGGAGACACGTCCATCCCCGAATTGTATTTGGTAAACTGCTCCATCGTAGAATATACTGACTCCCATAGTAGTCAAAGTCATCTGTGAAGATGCACCTATATCATTGGCCAAGACCAGGATGTAGAACGCATTCGGAGTTCCTACTACTGAGATTGATGACAGCTGCGCTTCAAACTGTATCTCAAAGTCTCCAAAATGTCCTACCCCAAAATCTTTGTAGACATAGGAGGAAGCAGAACGGGGCATAGCAGTTTGAATAACGCTCTGAGAAGTCACTGATAGATAGTTACCAGGATCTACCTTCGTATAGGTTGTAAAGTCTTCTAGGGTTCCAGTCAGAAGTAGCCCGAATCCTGAGATGCCAAAGAGAGAGAGATACATAAGTAGGATCCCAACTATAACTCCAACTAGAAACTTTGGTCTCATCTTTCTACAAGTGCCTCCTATGTTTACCTCTTCTATTAATAGAAAAATAATGCGTGCTTCTTCGTCTAGCAAAGAACACTAGACCCGCTACCGAAGCAAACGCACTTACGATGAAGATAAGTTGCAGAGGCAGATGCAGTTCAGGTACAGATGGTGGCAAAGGACCACCAAAATTAAGGGTTACAGTAGAGGTCTGCCCCTCAACAACTTCTATACTTTCTGATCTTGGTGAGAAGTAGGTTCCAGAAACAACATAAGACCCAGGAGTTAAGCTAAAGCTTAATGGAGCATTCAGGTCTGTCGTAGTTGTGCCTACCACAGTTTGAGGACCACTGACCGTTACCGAAGTAACGACATAGCTAGCATTGTAGGACGCAAAGACCTTAAGAACTCCAGTATCTGGAGTCCCTAGTGAAATTGCGGCTAGACCTATGGACCAGTGAGACAAGTAGCCAGTGGGAGAATCTCCACCTTGATAGAAAAGGTAAAGCTTCTCATTCATCATGTAAAAGTAGGGCGTTGCGACTTGGTACTGATCAAAAGTCCCAGGAACCCCACTTTTCTGAAAGATGGGGTTCCCCGAGAATTTAGTGAATGGCCCAGCTGGGCTTGAGCTTGTAGCCACATTACAACTATATGCAACCCCGTCAAACCCTTCATACACCAGCATGTACCCGTCAGAGGCCTGATAGACCTTACACTGTTCTACGCCGACACTATCTGACCCTGAACTGCTAGTAGTGAGGATTACTCCTAGTTTCGTGAAATGTATGCCGTCACTAGAAGAAGCTACTCTGTACTGGTTTGGAGTCCAAAAGTTATTCACTGAAGAACTCGTATAATACATGTAGTAGACTCCTCCAACGTTAATAACGCAAGGAATCGCACAGTGGTACTCTCCAACCATATCTGGAGTCAGTATGGGATTGCCAGCATATTTGACGAAGTTTATGCCGTCTGTTGAAGTCGCTAGTCCTATCATTCCAGGCAGAGGACTAATTTCACGGGAATAATAGAGATAGTATGTGGCGCCAATCTTCACTACTGAACCGAACCGGATAGAGTTACCATTGATTGTATTGGGAGTACCGGAATCCCAGCCAGAATCACTTGTAGTCAGAATCGGATTTCCAGCATATTTCGTCCAGCTGACTGGTGGCTCTATCTTAGGCCCTGTAGCTCTGCCAATAGCACACGTGTAATACGGCAGTGTCTGACCAAGGAAGTACATAACAAGCTGGGAACCGTCATCTATAATGAATGGTCCACCGATATTTAGTGAGTCCCAGCCAACATCACTATGCGTCATAATCGGTGTAGTCTGCACTCTTTCAAACGTCTTACTCAAGATCTCGTTCATGGACGGTGATGTCCCTTGAGAGAGAGTAATCGGTGTAGTCTGAGAGAGAGCCAAATTCCTGTAAGCTGGCAGTTCATAGAGGATAAGAGTTAGAGAGAACAATAAGACAAACAGTCGATAATCTTTCATCTGTCATCAAGAGAAAAATGACTACATTACAAGACTAACAATCAATGCGACGACCAAAACTAAGAAGACGATGACTAGAAGCTTGGGAAGTTTCTTAAACCAAAACACTAAAGAAGCTGTAGTTGCCGCCAATACTGCTAACGTCACAATCCAAGAAGGCACAACTACCCCGAATGCCGCACCTATGACCTGAACGATTACTGTGACTACCAGCTTACCAATCAATCCGACTGCACCGATTAGGGCCTTTAAGGAGTCAAGCCAGCCCCCAGCAGAAGCCTGAGTTACTTCTTCACATACAAAGTAGCCTGAAGGCACCCCGACCACTTCTACTACGCCTGTCATGTTGAGAGTCTGATTGACAACTAACGCTATGCCCACAAGAAGGCTCGTAGGAATAGCCACTGTCAAGTTCACTGGAGCACCTAGCCAAGCAGCGTCTGAGCTGCTCACGCTGAAGTTAAACTCGCTGTAGGTGAGGTTGTTGTAGGTCGAGACATACGGAGTTGTCGTGACAGTCCCATAGATCCAGAACGGGTCAGACACTGCTTGAACAGAGGTTGAGAGACAGAGGCAAAGTAGTATTGATAGCAATGCCAGAACCGTAAACTTTCTCATAAACGTCTACCTCGGAGCGTACTCCGATAATGGAAGGGTTATGTCATTTCTTCCATTAGCAAGGTTGACCATCACAGTACCCATCTTGTCCATTGTCGGAGTCATCCCATCTATACGATATGAGTAGCCCGTTAGAGAAGATGGTGCAAATAGTCCCACAAACTCAAAGGTTCCAGATGCATTGATTAACTGTTCCTTTATCACTCTCCAACCGCCATTAAATGGTTCAGACACCATAATAAGTGTGGCAACAGGGTTTCCATTTGCATCTATAGTTTTCACATTTAACTCAGCTATCAGAACCCCTCCATCATGGAATCTGGGATATTGCAGATAGATTAGAAATCCGATGACTGCACTAACAACAAGAATCCCGATTAAAATAGCGCGATTTCTCCTCATCTTTCTCACGGACTCCTTCCCAATCGAATTCGCTGAACACAGTAAACAATCGTGAACAAGGCAGCAACCACTGAAACTGTGATTGCCGTCGGATAGTAGCTCATGTAAAGTACGGTAGCATTGTAGCCGAAGTGAACCAGCATCGTTGCAAGCAAGCTGTGAGTGTACTGAAGAACCAGAAACATGATTACTCCGCATATAGCCGCTGCAGTGAGGTACACCCACCCGTTGGGACCGCCATAACTTAACGGGTTCGAATAAGTATGAAGCAAGGACCAACCTCCAACTGCAATACCTACAGCAGTCCACTTGCTGAAGCCTGCGCCGAACCTGTCCCTGAGCCAAGTGTAGAGCGCAAGTATGATGACCAGCTTAGTGCATTCCTCTGCCGTCACAACTAGGACAAACGTGAAAAGTATGTCAGTCCAGAAGGCTGGCAGCATGAAGCCTCCATAAGTAAGGTCTAGCTTCTGAGTTGGCACATAGAGAACGCTCTGTAGGAAGGTGCTAGTGAAGAACGTAGAGACTGCCAAACAACCTAGAACTCCGCCTAATACGATTGCAAGCTTCTCCAACGTTAAGTTTTCAGTATATGTGACTACTGGCTTCTCATTGTGCTTCTCAAGCCAGACAATCACGACAAGAGAAACTAGAAGCATACTAATGAAGAATTGTGTGTCGGGATAGTTGAGCAGGAGAAAGCTGGCGATAGGCAAAGACGCGATGGCAAAGAACACTAACAGGTCCTTAGACGCTGGCATGTTCATCAAGAGTCCTTGAAAGTTTTATTTTCATTAACAACGGCTTTCGTACTCGCTCACATCAAAAGAAAAATGGTCAATAATACTGAGGTTTATGTTTAGGCCAAAAGAGCATTATCGCACTTGGCACAGTAATCGCAATTCCCACAAGTTGCATGAGTTGGCTGTTGCCCAACAAAGCCCGAATTATGAGCATGAAATAGTCTGGATTAACTATCGGTCCGTTTCCAAAGTCGAATGTGTGAGCAAAGTTTTGCCCAGAGGCCAAGGTGATTTGGTAACTGGAAATGACCTTGTCTTGGTAGATTGCCGAAACCGAGTAGGTTCCTACTGGAGCATCAAGATTGTCATAAGGTGTTGACTTACTTTCATCATGTCCGTCTGGAAAGTAAATCTGCAACGTTGCAGTAACTGGGTTCCCGTTAAAGATTGCGTTTAGATGAACTTGAGCTATCGTACCTTGGCTAGGCGAGAACGAAGCAGAAATCGTGTGGGAAGCTTGAACATTCGAGAACGTGTAACTGGAAACAGTGCCGACGGAAGAACCATCAACCGAGACATCAGAAATGTGATAGTTAGTATTGGCGGTTATGGTGAACCCTTGGTTTTGTCCCGCATTAACGGTTACGGTTCCTGAGGGACTGATGGAACCGCCTGATCCTGCTGATGCAATTATGTTGTAAGTAGGGTTTCCACCCGTTACTGGATCAGCAGTTGTACATTGATAAATGTTTACTGTCTGCCCATAAGCTACTTCGCTCGCTGAATATTCAACCCCAGAATCCTGCCAATACATTATGGTAAATTGCCATGCGTCTCCATAAAAGATACCAGTCCAATCGACTACGAGCATGGTTTTTCCTGACAAACTCTCAATTGAAGTTACATAGAAAGTTGCTGGACTAAATCCTGAAGGTATCGTGAAAACCTCGTCGCCTACGTTTAATCCGCTTGCTACTACTTGAAACTCGCCCAAGTACATGTTGGTGTTGGTAACATCAAAAATATCTTGCATATCAATGTTGTTATTGGTTCCTACTTGATGAACGGTAACAACGGAGCCAACTACTGAAGTTACAGTATAAGTATAAGTGTACCTTCCATTAATTTCGCTTGTAGACCAAGACATTCCAGCTTGAAGGTTCGTCCTTCTACTCGGATACAAAGTGAGTCCTATGCCAGCAACACCAAAATAGCTGACGTAAAGAAAGAACAAACCTATCGCAAGACCGACTATCCACTTGGGACGCAATCTCTATCCACAAGGGAAAAATCGTTTCGCCTCTCAGCAACAGATAGGAATGAAAATAAAATTTTCAGTAACAAGAGTCCTTGAAAGTTTTATTTTCATTAACGACGGCTTTCATGTAGGAACTCATCAAATGAAAAATAGTCCTACGCTACGAATAATCAGAAGCTACGGAATGATCGTCCAATTATGAGTGAATTGACTTATTTCCTGAAGTGTTCTGTTACCGATAATCAATTGCGATGTCCAAGTAGAATCCGACATTATATCATATGGTGTATCTGGGTCAATTGGGTTATAACCAGATGTGCCATGGTATTTATCGGAAGCTCCTAGCCAATGGCATATTTCATGTGCTATGGTGTGTTTTTGTGTTTCTAATCCGCCCCAAAAGAAAGACTCTGCATTACTTCCCCAAACACAAGCCTCCATAAAACCCCCATTTATGAATGATGTTCTGTTTGAAAATAAGATCCATAGAATGTTACATGATTCGTAAATCCTTTTCTGTGCTGGTGTGATGGTTGAGAGGTAGGTGCTTAACACGCTGTCTGGAATGGTATGCTCATTTCCGTAGATAGCATCTGTGTAATCTGTGTAAACTTGAACATGTAACTCTGAGTATTCATAGAAAAATTGGTCAACATTGCGATTGTCCATTACTTGTTCGGTGGGATCGTAAACTGGCGGTCCAAAGAATATGTCATGGATTTGCTCGGTCCATTCAACAGTTTTTAACTCTATGGGATTTGAGTAATAATCCTCAAACCGAGTTGTGTTTGCAATTAGAAGAATATAGACTTTAATTCCGTTTGAAATATCAGAGTTTAACTTGGGGTTCTGCGACAAGTTCATGTAAAATGCCATGATTAACATAACAATAATGCCTATTGCTAAACAAGTACCTATGTCTGCTTTCATTTTTCTCAAACGAAAAATAGCTTTCTCTAAGCCTTCTTCTTTGTCTCGACCTTATGCGCCCAGATACCCACAAATGTAAGAGTTAGCCCACTTGTACTTGATAACAATCCACCCACTGTGTAGCAAAGACTATGCAAAGGTAAAGCCATGATAGCCAGAGCGATTCCAGAACATAAAAGAATATTTGCAAAGGTTGAGATAACTGCACTAACCTTCATTTTGAAACCTCCAACCCCTTCCTCTTGCTATTCCATTTCTTGACGCTCAGAAACTTCCCTTCAGAGTCGCGGATTACAATCCGATAATGTCCTTTAACTCGGATTCTCTTGCTCATGGTTTTGACTTCCTTCTCTTAGGAATAATTATCCTATCGTTTGTCGTGACCCTAACCCAATTTTCGTCTTCTCTGACAGGCCGTTTCAACTTCCTCACGGTTTCGCCTTCTCCGTTTTGATTGTTATATATGTGAGGATATATGCAATGGTAAACCCGACCATAGGATATAAGAGATAGTTACCTAACGACAACAGCAACCCATTTGTGCCTAAGAGTCTGCCAACATCCTCATAACTTACTTGAGAATAGCCGCTCAAGATACCAGAGTTTATCTGATTTGCGTTGTAGGTCATAAAACCCATCATGATTAAGAAGGAAAGCTCAAATACCAACATCAGGATACCAGAAACCACATTAACTTTCTCCACTTTGTTCATTTCTTTCTGACCTCTACATGCTTCTTTTCAACTTGGTTAACCACCGTTTGATTAGCGGTTCTGTTACCCATCCTAAAATGGCACCTATTATTATGGTGAGTACCAATTCAATTTCTTCAATCATTTTTTCATTTCCTCATCTATCTTAGCCTGAACAAACCGAGACAAGTTGATATGCTTCTCCTCGACCCACTTAGCTTGGTCTTCACGGATAGTAATACTCTTGCGCTTCATACGCATAATGTATATCATACGCTATTTAACTCTTGCCTATTGAACCTAGAGAGTTTCAGTAACAAGAGTCCTTGAAACTTTTATTTTCATTAACAACGGCTCGCATATCGAAACTCATCAACTGAAAAATAGCCTAATAATACTGAGGTTTATGTTTAGGCCAAAAGAGCATTACTGCACTTATCAAGGTAATCGAAGCACCCACAATCAGCATAAGCCTACTATTCCCTAGCAAATCCAGTAGTATGAGCAGGAAATAGTTTGGTGTAGGTCCAGTTTCAACTGAAAAGGAAGCGGAAATCGTATGAGAGGTTTGAACATTCGTAAAGGTGTAGGTTGATACCGCGCCTTGACTCGTTCCGTCAACCAGTACAGCCGAAATGATGTAACCATTATTGGCCGTGATTGTGAAGGCTTGATTTAAGCCTTGATTCACCAAGACTGAACCTGAGGGCGAGATGGACCCACCCGTTCCTGCCGAAGCGGAAATTGTGTATTGGTTCGGAGTATTGAGACTGAAAGACGCGGATATTGTGTGACTGGTCTGAACATTGGTAAAAGTGTAGGTTAGAACAGGAGGAGAGAGAGAGACACCATCGACTGAGACATCTGAAATATGGTATCCAGCACTGCTGGCTATTGTGAAGCTTTGGCTGGCTCCTACAGTGACAATTACGGAACCTGAAGGATTGATAGACCCCCCTGTACCTGCAGAAGCAGAGATTGTGTATTGGTTTGGAGGTAAGACGCTGAAAAACGCGGCTATTGTATGACTAGCTTGAACATTTGTGAACGTGTAAACCGTAAAGAACGTAGAGGCACCGTCAATTAAAACACTTGAAATCTGATAGCCAGTGTTACTGGTTATGGTGAAAGTTTGGCTAGCTCCTGCATTAACAGTTATGGTGCCTGAAGGACTGATTGAACCTCCCGCGCCTGCAGAAGCTATTATGTTGTAGGTAGGCTCAGGCGGTAGTTGAGCGAAGGAAGCAGAAATCGTGTGAGGAGCGTGAACATTGGTAAACGTGTATGATGCTATTGCTCCTTGGTTGCTTCCATCGACTAGGACACTCGAAATCGTGTAACCGTTGTTAGGGCTTATGGTGAAGGCTTGACTAAGCCCTAAACTAACAGGTACAGCACCCGAAGGACTAATCGAGCCACCAATTCCTGCAGAAGCGGTTATAGTGTAAGTAGGTACGTCGGTTACTGGGTCACCACTTGTACATTGATACCGAGTACTCGGCCCTAAAGGACTAACTGAAGTTTGGGAATATTCCACACCAGAATCCTGAAAATACTTTGTGGTAAATTGTAAATATGCAGTTGAAACATGGGATACGAGCAAGGTTTTTCCTGCCAATGTTTCAATTGCATCAACGTAGCCATGAATAGTAGTACCGCCGCCAAAATTAAGGATTTCCAAGACCTCATCGCCTATGCTTAATCCGCTTGCCACAACCTGCGCCTTGTCTATATCCTTCCTCGTCGTGTCCCTAACATCAAAAATGTCTTGAGACGACCATGGGAAAGTTACACCGCCATAACTGTCATATCCCTCTTCCTGCACAGTGACAACGGAACCAACTACTGAAGTCACCGTATAAGTGCGGGTGCTAGCACCGTCCTTCTCAATTGTGGACCAAGCCATTCCAGCTTGAAGGTTCGTCCTTCTACTCGGATACAAAGTGAGTCCTATGCCTGCAACACCGAAGTAGCTGACGTAGAGAAAGAACAAGCCTATTACGATACCAGTTATCCACTTGGGGCGCAATCTCTATCCACAATGGAAAAATCGTTTCGCTCTCACAGCCTTCTATTCACAATAGATAGGAATGAAAATAAAATTTTCAGTAACAAGAGTCCTTGAAAGTTTTATTTTCATTAACAACTGGTTTCGGGTTCAAGTCGCATCAAAAGAAAAATAAGCCAAAAATTATTTTCATCTACGACAAAAAGAAGAAAATCTTGAAGTTAAGCTCCTTTGCCACTTACTTTGTAATTGTGCTTGCCTTCTTTCGTAACCTTGACTATTCCTCTTCCTTTTTGCTTTCTTAAATGTTTAGCGTAATACTCTGCTTCTTTTTTAGTTGGAAAATGCCAAGGCATAATTATCACTTCACAAGAGAAAAATAGCCTTTCAAGAATAGGAAAGTAGAACTCCGAGAAATTCTATAACATTAGTTGTTACGGCATTCCCTAAGAGCTTGTATCGTTGCGTGTCTGAAACGCCTTCAGTCCAACCATCAGGAAAGCCCTGTAGCCTTTCGCATTCGGTGGGAGTCAAACGCCTAATACGTTGATTTGTAATGATTTTATGCGGCTCTTTGTAATCTGTTGAAGCAAGAGCAGGAGCTTCATCATAAAAGCGAAGTTTTCCATGTCCACGTTTTGTATCTAAGACCATCGGAACATTGTTTCCACCTGTCCCCATCTGTTGCGTCAAAGTCGGAACAATGCCTTCAAACTGCCTGAACCCTCTGCCTTTGCCATCTTTTCCGCTGTGACTGTGTTGCTGAAGAATTAGGTTTTCGCTTCCATCCTCCATAACCATATTGCTTAAGTTTTTGGTTTTTCCGTAGGTTGCTTCAAGAGTAGATGCCTCCCCGCTTTCGGGTTCGCTATTTGCCTCTCTTGGAGATAGTTCACCAACTTGTCCGACAGGAAATATTTGGGTGGTGGGTTCGGCTCGAGAATGTCCGACAATGAACACTCTTTCCCGATTTTGTGGAACCCCGAAGTGTTTGCTGTTAAGAGTTTGCCACTCGCACCAATATCCGATATTCCCCAGTTCTTCCAGTATGGTTCCGAAGGTTTTTCCGTTGTCGTTGCTAAGGAGTCCTTTAACGTTTTCCAACAGTAGAAGTTTGGGTCTTTTAGTCCTTGCGACTCTGGCGATCTCGTAAAAGAGTGTTCCACGAATGTCTTGGAACCCCTTGCGTTTTCCAGCCAAGCTAAAACTCTGGCATGGGAATCCCGCCGTGAGTAGGTCGAAGTCGGGCATGGAACTAGGGTCGATTGTTCTAATGTCACCTTCAACGAGTTCTTTATCTCCGTAGTGTTTTCTGTAGATTTGGCTAGCGTACTTGTCGATGTCGTTAGCCCATACGCAACGAAATTCTTTGAGCTGCCTCCCATCGCTCCCTTCAATGAGTGACTCACATTGTCCTTCCTCATCTCCAACCCTCTGCTGTGAATCAATGCCGACTTGATTTGCTTTTGCGAGTCCAAACCTAAACCCTCCAATTCCTGAAAACATCTCCGCGAAAGTGAGTCCCATGAAGGAAAAATTTTCATCCAATTATCAAGTCTCCAGTATTCCTGAGATATTCCTAGCAGTATCCTAGAGATATGCTTATATTTAAGAATATCCCAAGAGTATCTAGGTGAATAAAGGTGCAACCGTTGCCAGTAAAGTTTGAAGTAAGCGTGGTTCTAGTGGGAAAAAGCTTGAAAGTCACGATCCCAAAAGAAATATGCCAACATATTAACTTGAAGAAGGGCGATCATATCAGCATGTGGGCAGACAATAGCCACATCATAATCGAGAAAAAGACCTAGCTCCTTCTATTCATTATATATAGGGACTGAAAGAGGTTCAAAACAGGGCGGTCTCTATTCAGTATATATGTAGGTTGAAACAAGCCTGAAACAAGGCGATAGACCTCTTCTATTATGTATATATGTAATTGAAAAGAAGCCCGAATCAGCCTTGTTTCGCCTATGAACCATGTCCGTTAGCTATTACCACAATAATAGCCAAATTGAAAACAGTGGCATCGTCACGACTGGGTGTTTCTGAGCGGAATAGCTAGGCTTTTTGAGTAAACTTCCGCGAACCTTTCATCCATAACCTCTTTTGTTCTTGCCAAAGACTCCAAAGTATCGCTCTCAGCTTGTTTCAGGAGTTCCGTTGATATGAGTCCTTTAGCGTTCAGCTCCCTCAACAGTTCGGGCAAAAACTTCGGCAATCCCACGCCAAACTCTTGAATCACACCTTCCAATTCTTTAACATGCGTCTTCAAATAGGCGTTGTCCTTGGTTTGTTCCTGAAGTATCTGCCTCAAATCCGCAAGATCACCCAGCTTCATAGTCTGTTCTTCACAAGTGTACTGCATCACCTTCGCATAAGCCTCTCTAAGATTATCCGAGCTAATGTAAGCACTCTCAGAAATCTGCTTGCCCACGATCTGCTTCCACTTATTCGCATCGCCTACCGCTGTTGAAAGGTAATCACATAGAAACCTTCTGAAACAATGAAAGCTTAAGCGTAGATTTCCAAGTCTAAGACCTGCTTTTATTGCTAGTTTTTTGAGTATGCTGTTGATTTCCTGCACTGTCATGTGAGCGTCTGGTCTTCCAGACAGCATATACTTGTCTTTCCCGTCCCACTTGTTCAACACTTGAAGCTCCTGCTTCCAGTCAAGATAAGCCTCATACGCTTCATAGTCTAGGAAAGGATAAGCTGGTTGCTTTCGTTTCTGAGTCACCATCACGCCCAAACTGTAAGGAGCCTCACGATCTTTCAAGTTACCCTCAAACAAACCTTGCCTCAGTGATGCAAAGTCTCCTATTCGCAAGCCCAAGCTCTTACCAACGAGCAGAACATACCTTTCCTTAGTGTCTGCCTGTTTCTTCATGGCCACAATGTCTGCTAACCTCAAGTGGTAGGGCATGTTTCTGATGTTTCCAGTCTTGGCTATCGCCTGTTTCTGAGGTCTATTCAGAACCAATGGCATCCGCATAAAGGCGAAGAATGAGCGCACAGCAATACAGTAAACTCCTACCGTGTTGTCGGAAAGCGTAAGCTCAGGACTCGCATCATGTCGAAGCGGATACACACTTTTTTTAGAATGAAGCCAATTCGCATACTTAACTATGAAGTCTTCATACTTGAATTTCTCAGTTTCATCATCACTTCGCTGACTGTCTTTTCGGTCTTGATGTGCCTTGTCACCATTCCAAGGGCTATTCTCTGGCCACGTTTGATCTAGGAACTGAAAGAAGACGTTTATCGCTACTCGATACCCTTTCCTTGTACTTTCACCATAAGAGTTAAGCCACGACGACAAGCGCAAATCTGGTTCACTCATGATTAATCAAGAAAGTATGATGCGGAAAGAGCTAGTTATACGTGGCTATCAGTTAATGAAAGTAAAAGTTTCAGTAACAAGAGAAAAATGCTAGTCTACTGCTTCTTCTTGGGCAGTCGCAAGTAGCCTCCACCGCCGAGACAGCAGGCTCCCACAGCAAACATCACCAGTTGCTCAGTCGTAAAGTTTAGAGCCAATCCTCCAAAGTCAACGCTGACCATAGCCATTATAATCGACGTCGTTCCGTCGCTCGCAGTCAACGTCAGAGTATGCGCTCCGCCAGTAAATGTGTAAGAGCCACGCCAAGTCATAGAATCTGTAGACGTCAAAGTCAGAATTGGTGTGCTACCTTCTTTCACAGTACAAGTAATTGTGGTAGGTCCAGAGCTTCTTGAGAATGTGAAGTTCACTGTTAGGCTAGAAGAGTACACTGTCTGAGTAGAGCTGGTAATTTCTATACCGTTAACGTACCATTTTCCTTGAATAACCATGGAGAAAGAGAATGATCCAGTGTAAGTGGCTTGAAGTCCGACTTCATTCGTTGCAACATAAGTGATAGTGTGTTGTCCGCTAGTAATAGGTGTAGCTAGAGTGGCTGCCCAGATAGCCGAGTGGGGAGTTCCTACAACAATATGCATAAGATGCGCTGTTCCGTCAATAGTGCCCAAAACTGACATCACGTTACTTTCTAGGTCATCGACACGACCTTGGATTGTCGTCAACGGGCTCCCGTACACGCTACCGTCTTTAGGAGAGAGCGAGTCAACCATAAAGACTGGAGGAGTATCGTCTGTAAGAACCGTTAGAAATCCTGCTTTTATCTGAGGTTCAAAGTACCCAAGCACAAGAAGTGCTACGCCAGCAACCAAGAGAAGCGTACTTAACGTTTGTCGTTTCATCTTTATCACTACTAGAAAAATACTAAGAAGCTACTGTCCAGACCTGAATGTTCCCCTTATAGAAGGTCTGAAGCAGGTTCCCAGAGAACTTTCCCCAGTCAATCTGAGTGCCACTAAGCATAAGCTCAGTTAGTCTGATTGTGTCTAGCGTAACGACTACGCCATAGTATGGTTTGATTTGAATGTTTGGAAGAGTGTCTGACGGACTGTAAGCCTTAACCGACATGTAAGCCACACTAGGCGGATCTGTGCTGTTCTCAGGATACCAAACCGCATCAAGACGAGTCAACCACACCGAACCATCATTCGACACAATCCACAGCGTCACATGCCAACTCTGGTTCAAGTCCACACTAACACTACTAGCGTAGCTAGTGTAGTAGCTGGTGGCTTGGTCTTGCACTGTCAACGCCATACTGTTGAGTTGACTGTACCATGTAGTAGAAGCGTTCAAATCGTCTACGCTCGCAGGCATTTCAATCGTTCCATTAGTAAGCTTGGCCACAGCCACTTGCGCTCCGCCAGTCAATCCCGCCATAGGCCTGATCCACTGCCACACGCTCCAAAAACCCCACGTCGCTCCATAAGTCAGTTTAGAGAGCATGTCTTTAGGGAAGAACACTGGCATAGGCTGACTAGTCAAGACTGCGTAGCCTGCACCGAAGAGAGGCGGCAAGAAGATTAAGCAACTTAATGCAGTACTAAGTAGTTTAAGAAGCAACCCGAACATGCTCCCTACCTGTGTTTACGCCCTTTCTTTCTAGTCCCGGACCAAAGTAGCAAGGCTGCCCCCGCAATGATTATACCGACAACGACAATAGTGGCGTCTCCACTTGGACTACCAGTAAAGCTAAGAGGTGGCAGGTCTGGGTCCCAGTTTCTAGGTCCTGGCTCGGTAGTGACAATGAAAGAGTAGGAGGATGTATAACTGTTGCCACTTCTATCCGTCGTAGTAACTGTAGACGTCCAAGTTCCTGCTTGCCCAACTACACTGAGTTTGCTGATAGTGTAGACATAAGTGTTCGAGTACTGAGTGTCTCCATAAGAGTCTGCTGCTAGTGTATAGACGAGCCCAATCGGACTGGTGAAGAGGACGGTCGGAGAAGAAGCAATATCGTACCCGCCGAAGACATCAGTAATTGTGGCAGTCAGACAACTAGAATCATCTCTTTCATAGGTCACAAAGTCGCTAGAAAGTGAAGCTGTCACAGCGTCTTCAGCAACTAAAGTGATGCGCGAGTTCACCGCCGCAGTATCATACCCGACAGAGTAAGTCAAGTTGCTGGCACTACCTCCCAAAGTTATGTTAAGCTCCAAAGTGAATCCGCTAGCCACAGTTGTAGATATAGCAGAATGAGGGCTGGCCTTTTCAAAATATGTTGCGTTCAAACCTACACTAACATTAGATTTAGTAGAGACCAACGTGCTCACTCCTCCACCTGAGATCTTGTTCAAAGTAGTGATCAGATTCACGTCTGCTACGGTAGCGTTTGCTTTTATGAAAGGAATCACAGTCATAATGCCACTAAAGGTTAAAGTTCCTGCCAATGTTGGATATAGATAGAAATATACGGACCAGTTCCCTGTAGCCGCAACCTCCGAACTATTCTCCTGCGTACCTACTGACCAAGAAGCAGTAGTGTTGAAAATCTGTCCAGCCGTATTCTTCGTGTTTAAAGCGGCAACAGAGGTATCCTTATGAAGATTAAGAGTGACCGTGTTGGACCCTGGACTCGCAGTGACCAACGCGCCACTAAAGCTCAAGCCCAAACAGAGCAAAAGCATCAAGGAACCTATAATTTTCGATTTCATCTTCAACACTCAATAGAAAAATAGAAAACGTAAGCTTCTGAAAAAGTTGAACAAAAAATGGGGATTGTCCGCCCCTTGGCTTCCGCCGCAGAGCGGCTACGCCAGCCGCAAGCTTAGCCGCCCACATGAGAAAGCGGCGGCAAAGCCATCTCTCATGACTACGACTAAGCTAGGCAAGCGTAGAACGTTTCTGTAATGATAGCACCTGATCCTGTAGGCGCGGTTAGGTAGTAGATGTTCAGCGTTATCGGTATTTCAGTGGTGGCTCCCAAGAGAAACTCAAGCTGACCGTTCATGTCGAACCGATTGTTAGCGTTTGCCAGAAGCCCCAAGTAAATTGCGTGGTCAAGATTGTTCGTGGCAGTGTAAGTCCATCTGATGTCTTGAGTCGTGAACGTCTGCGTGAATTGGCTGCCGTCCAAGTATCCTAGGCCTGGAATCTGCAGTTTCTTCAAGCTAACCTGTGTCAAGTCAGTGCATGGAACAGTTGCGTTGCCCGCTATGAGCTCTACCTTGTAGATTGCTGTGCCGTTGCTCTCTGTCAAGTTCAGGAACCAAGCAAAGTATCTTTGAGTCAGAAAGGCGCCAATGGCCGTTGTGTTTACTCCGCTTAAAGCGTCAGCAAACACAGGTGGACAGTACGCTGTTGCGTATGAGACGAACGAGATTATCGGGTAGCCGCTTGAAGGTATAGCATGGTTCTTAAGGTCGTATTGGAACGCGAAGTATTTGACTCCTGTGCCAGTGACATCAACGTATTGGTAGCCCACGATGTACGGGTCGCTCTGCATGATTTTCTGGTAGTCAACGTAGAACTTCCAAGTTGTCGGAGCAATAACAACCCACATGTAGCCGTTGTCTTCTGGCTTAGCATCAAACAAGTCTGTGCCAGCCGAAGCCGTAACTCCTAGACTCCAGCGTCCCTGCAAGAAGTGGTAGTAGTAGATGTTCTGTTGCGTGGCAACCGTGTAAGACGTTGCCGCGACCAAGCTGTTGTAAATCCTCGTGCTCATCTGGAACTGGCCTATGCCGTTCAGATAGTTGCTGCGCATTGTGCTGTCGATTGTTGGGCCTCCGCCCGTTGGGCCTCCGCCACCGCCTGTCTGAAGCTTAGGGAACCAAGCAACGTAGCCCATCTGGTTGGCAATGAAGATTGCAAGTACTGCGATGATGATTACGCCGAGAATGTTTCGTGTATCCTTTTTCATGTCATCAAGTCCTTTTCAAAGGAAAAATACTTACCACTGGAATAGTCCCCAGCCTTCGGCAATGCCGAGAACGCTGAGTCCTACAGCCAATGCAGCCAAGACGACCATCCAAAGCATTGTGTGCTTGCCAAGAGGCCTGTAGCCCGCGTAGTTCAAGACGTGCAGCCAAGCGAACAGCATCACTGCAACGTAGTTCAGAGCCAACGCCCAAGAGTTTCCTGTCCAAGTAAAGTATATTGTCGGATTGTAGCCTGCTATGCCCAGCAACACGCTGAAGCCCAAGAGAGCCATCGGAATTATAGTCAAAGCCTTCGCATGCGTGTTAGTCGGGCCTAGCTTGAAAATGCCAAGCTCAAACACTAGCACAAGAGCGAATAATGCGATGCTCAACGTCCAAAGAATCGCCGCGTTTATTCCAGTCGCCACCATCATGAAGTAGCTCATGCCAATGAGCGCCGCAAACAACGCGCCGAGCACGGTTGGTCGAGGGTTCGCTAGGACTAGGCCGCTTGCGAGGAATGTGAAGCCGAAGAGCACCATTGACTGGTTAATGCCGCCTCCGCCTAGGAATGGCAGTATGATGTACCAGAGTCCGATCAGTGTGAAGCCGAGAACGCCTGTTTTCCAGTTTAGCATTTGCTTGTATGGAATGTTCATTCTTTTTGTCTCCTTAGTGTTTTCCGAAAGAAAAATAGAAAGATGGTACTATGTGAGGGTTAAACCCCAATCAAGGACGTACGTCAGAAGTATTGCACCAGAAATCGCCAAAGCTGCCAAAGCTAATCTTATCTTGCTGGCCGCTCCTACCTTAACTGCTCCCAACACTGTCACAAAGTCGAAGCCTGAAAGTAGCGTGATTCCCCCAAGATACATGACAGTCTGGTAGTTGAAAGGAGCCCAACCAAGAGTTATCCGATTGTAGAGATATATAGACCCAAACAAAGCAGACGCACCTAAAGCCAGCAGAGTAATGTACTTCGCTTCAGAGTGGTAGCCTCCAAACTTCACCACGTTGCTTTCACTTAGAACTACTCCTGCGAATAGCACAACTGAAAGCCCAGCGGCCATTTCAGCAGAGATTGAGGTAAAGTAGCTGACCCAAGGCTGCAGAACCAGCATAACCCCCAAGAACGCACCTAAAGCTGCACATAAAGCACTGAGCACCCTCGCCTTAGGTATAGCTAGAACGATCCCCAAACCTATCCAGCCCAAACAATAGGTCAAGCCATACCAGAACGCCCAGTTTCCAATGCCAACTATGAACACGTTGACAAGTAGCAGAGCCACTCCTATCCAGATCCACAATGTTCCGAGATTGCCATCCCAATCCTTCAACATTTTGCCGAGATTCATATCGACCACTTACAAGAGAAAAATACTAGCTGAGAATGTTAGCATCTAGCACTTCTGCCCAAACGACTGCAACCCCTACACTAAGCCAATATTCAAGACGACCTGAAATGTCCAGAAGCCAAGTTTGATAGGTTTCAATCGTGAAATCAGCCACAATCAAGTTCCCAGAGTCAAACCTGAACCCCAACACACTTGGAGTATCACGAAGAAGCTTGCCACCAATCCATTTGTGCAAATGCTGCTCCTTCATAGTCTGAAGCTGCTGCCAAACTTCGCCATCTGCCACATAAAGCCGAATTGTCGTGCTACGTAAATCGCGAATAAGACATGACGGTAGCATAACATCGTTCAAGACCACTGGTCTGTAAAGCCAAGCCAATCCAAGACAAGCCGCAAGCACTATCACTATTGCTAAGGCTTTCGTATCATTCATCGACAGAACCTCACCAATACGGCCAGAAGTCTATGCTGTCAATCAATCCCTGCACCGTATTTACCTGCACCTGAATCACGCAACATGAACCGTTGACCACAGTGATAGTTCTTGTCAATGTAGCACTTTGCCAAGAAGCAGTCACACTATAGGAAGTGTTCGCTCGTAAAGAAAGAATTGGAGAGGCATCCCAGCCCGCTACAGTCACAACAGTAAGATTCCCAGGATTCACGTTTACCATCACGTTAGAAACATAACCACTGTAGCTAGTGGCAAAGACTCTGACTGGAACAGTGGCAGGGAAAAGGATTGAACCCGAACCAAAAAGCTGAGCAAACACTATCACTCCTACCAAACACAATAGAAGCCCGCCACCTAAAACAACAGCCTTACGCATCATTAGCCTCCTTTATCTTTTTTAGTGACTTCCCGCACAGCCTTCCCCGCACTTGTGACTCCCTTGAAGATTCTGGGGAGCACCCACGGAGCAAACACCGCCAGCAACACGAAGACTATCAGCAGAAATACGCCTATGGTGAAGAGGAACCAGACAAACGGCTCCAACGGACCGAACATTTTGAACGGGTCCAGACCAGCCAAGACGCCTACCCAGAAATCCTGAGCCCATGTGAAGTAGTCGCTTGGAGTGAAAGGCGTAGGTGGCTTATATGCGGTTTGCAGAACAAAGTCATGTGTCTGTAGAACGTCAATGCGAGCTGTGTACTGCACATAACCATCCGCAGGATACAGCGCATCCACAATCCCCCAGCCGTTGAAATGCGCTTTACATCCTGGGAAAAGAGCAACTGGAAAGTATTGCACAACTGTACTCTCAATCCGTGTGTCAGGAGTTACCCCAGAATCCCAATCTACCACAGGAGCCAAATTGCCGAAAGAGCCATCATCATAAAACATTGGCACTTGATGACCTGGGTCTATTGCCCCTTTGTCCATTAACGGAGAATTAGCATCTGGTGTAGGCTTCCCACCAGGATTATCGCCAGACGGAGGAAACTGATTTTCCACTGGCCCTTCTATTCTTCCCCAAGCTTCATCCCAAATGTAAGTATTCATAATCCCCGCCCATGCACCTTGAAGAACATAACTGCTATTGGGCGGACTACGGTATGAATAACCAGTCCATGGACTGATGATGAACTTAACATAGGCCCCTCCAGTGAATGGCTCTCCAACTGCACCTGGCGGAACTATGCCACTGTCCAGCCAATTTCCACAAGAATATGGTGCGCTCGTTTCATGCTGAAAATTCGGGAGGTTCCCTAAGGTTCCAGCCATCCCGATTTGCTTGACATCTGCAATCGTCCTGATCGTTACAGTGTACAGGTAGATGTGGTAATCCATATAAAACGTATCGTTCCCGCGGGTTACTGGTAAGCATACTTTAGCAGGTTCGTTGTTAGGACTGTCTTTGCCGTCCAAACCAACATGGTGAACTTCGCCGAGCTCAATCATCACGGTAGGAAGGTTATAATAGACTGCATCAAGGTCTACTTGCCACAATGGATAAGAAACAAAGTTAGGAGTTGTGAACTCACTAGCTTTAGTAAAGATGTGGTTCCCAGTGCCATAGGGGTTTTGAGGAGTTACAGTTGCATTAGCGTAACCCAATGCACATGCGCGGTCCGAGATTTCCCACCCTGGAGGATACCCTGTCTGTAGTTTCGGCAGGCCTGGAATCATCCCCGTCATAAGCAAGACTGCAACTAGAAACAAGACTCCGATTCCTACAGCGGCAAACTTGACAGAGTCTGAGTGCTTCTTGCGTTTGGGCATCTTTCAATCCTTCAACAGAAAAATAGTTCTGAGACAAGAGTACGGAGAGTCACGGGAGAAAGGAGGTTTCAGAACCATGCCTCCGCACCCAAGTCCAAAAGAAAAATGCCTATCGTTTTCGCCTGCACTTTCTGCCCAGCAACAGACCTACTCCAATGCAGACAAGACCGAAAGCGAAGCTTTCATGATGAAGAAACTGGCTCCATGACCACCAATCGTCATAGACAATGTACTGTTCCAAACAAAGAAGGAAAGCAACGCAGAAACAGAGGTATGAGTACCATTCAAACTTCATAGAAGAAAAATCGTTTCTCTCCGTTTTTCTATACACCTTTAAAGTGTAGCAAGTTTTAAGTGTCAAGACGCAAGACAGAAAGGACTATTATTGCACAAAAGAAGGCTTGGAATGAAGTTATTTGAAGCGATGAAGGAAGTTTGGGAAGACGATGTTACTCTCTCGGCAGTCTGGAGCGTCTTCTGGATTAAGGTTTTCAGTAAATGGTGGCCATTCTAATGCTAGACGCGAAACCTGAGAAAACTCGGGTTTGGGTTAGAAAAGGCTTGATTATACAAGTCAAAGAAGCGTATCATGAGACTCAAGGCATGAAAGCATCGGGCCTTGTGGATTGGGCGCTGCGTTACGTGATTCTGCTAGAAAGAAACTTACCTATTGTAAGTTCTGGAGGCAACTTGAAAAAACCTGAACGAAAAAGCATGCGACACTCAATCGACTTCGTTAAGATGGTTGAAAGAGGCTGGATGGAAGAAAAACGCGAAAAGAAAGCCCTCCAGCTACCGAACAAACATGAAGGGTAAACTGGGAGGTTGAAAGTGCCTAGCTTCGACGAGTTTGCACTGCTACTGCTCTTCGTCACTCTAACATTGGCATTGGCCCTAGCTTACTGCGATTGGAAGGGAAGAAAGCATGAGTGAGATAAAGTTAGACATCGGCTGCGGAAACAAGAAGCGACAAGGCTTCATAGGCCTAGACACTAGACCAACCCTCCAAACCGATTACGTCTGCTCCCTACAAGAAGCGCATAACATCTTTCCTTACGGTACTGTGGATGAAATCTATTCTAGAAGAGTTTTTCAGCACATTCCAGACGATGTGGCCGCCTTCAAAGAAGTCTCTAAACTACTAAAGGTCGGCGGCAGAGCCACAATCATAGTGTCAGGCTACAGGCCATGGCTGTACTACCAGTTATGGTGGAAACACACTCGAGACTACCAGAACATCTACCCATGCTTCCACCTCTACACAAAAGGAAGGCTGAAACGCAAGTTTGAGAAAGCAGGCTGGTCGCTGTTCCACAAAGACCTCAGCTTCAAATATGCTATCCACCGCACTTCTGAGGGCTGTAGACACCATAGCTTCGACCTAGCAGTAGAGCTAGTTAAACTTCCTGCTTTAGACGAGCTTGAAGACAGAGAGTTCCGACAGTGGGGCTACATGGGCACTGAGATGGCACATGAACATTGCAGGGATTGTTGGACTTGTGTTGGCGAAGACGAATGTGGAAAAGGCGAGGTTTGAGTTACGAGATTAGACGTTGGTTGCGGTGGAAGTGGAGCTTCAGAGTTCAAGCAGAATGTGGAGCGCGGCTTCGTATTCTCACCCCTACAAGGCGACGTAGCCATAGACATCCGCAAACCCAAACAGAAACGACAGAACTTCATCCTAGCAAGCGGTGAAGCCCTACCATTCAAAGACAAAGCGTTCAGCTTCGCCTTCAGCACAGACGTTCTTGAACACGTCAACGGGCCCGTCTACATGGTTGAAGAGATGAAGCGTGTAGCACGCAAGATCCTCATTGTTACGCCTAACAGTCTGCATTTGCCCGGGATACTGATGAGCATGGTAAGGAAGAACCAGAAGTATGAGCCGTATGCAGATCATGTTGTTATCTGGAGTAAGGCTGAGATGGAAGGGCTGCTTAACCGAGTCGGCTTTAAGAGCTACTCTGTGGGTTGGTCGAACCTGCGCAGGCACAGAGCGCATTGGTATGTGCGTCTTCTTGTTAGTGTGTGTCCATTTCCTGCCTTGCGATATGGAGCTTTGGTGGTCGTTGCAGAATGCTAGATTCATTGGTCAGAAAATTTCATCCGCTTCTCAATGTGGCTATTGAAGCGACTAACGACTGCAACATGAACTGTAGCTACTGTTACCGAAAAGAAAGAGAGACAGGATATATGGACTTCAACCTATATGCAAACATTATAAACCAGCTACCCCAACGCTGTAGGGTGGCTTTAAGTTTTGGTGGAGAAAGCCTTTTGCATCCACAGTTTAAACAGATGGTTCATTATGCAGCGACTCGCAAGTTTAGAGACTTGAACATTTACAGTAACGGTTTAGTCGGCCATGAAGGTTTGCCTATTCGGGTAGTGGTGAATCCTAAACCTCCAAAGACCATTTTCACCAAAGACTTCAAGCTTCTTTCCAAGCATGATTTGAAACCTCAATATGACTGGTGCGTGCCGCTCCTTGTACTGTTACATGGCTATTCTTTGGAATGGCGACGTGGTTCCATGCTGTTACGATATTGCTGGAATGAAGGTTATGGGTAATGTGAAAAACAAGCCGATTAAGCAGGTGTGGAATAATGAGACTTACAGACTCTTGCGAAGACAAAGGTTTTGCCATGATTGCGAGTTGTACAAGTATGTGAGTGACTATAATCGGGGCCAAGTGTTTGTGCAAGAAACAAACTGCCAAATAACTCGTTAATTTTTCGTTTGGAGAGAAACAATGTCTCGCTCACTTAACAAGGTTCCAGGCGGCTACGAATACACTCTTGGAGCTTGGCTGTACACGAAACTGAAGAACAAAGGACAATTAATGTGTTGCTACTGTAATTGTCTGAAGGCTTTAAAACTTGGTGACAGAATTGTTTCTAAGACTCGCAGAGGCAAAACCAGAAGGTATCATAAAGAGTGTTGGCTCCTAACATTCGTTGCGTAAGAGATGAAGCAAACTTGAGAGAAAAAGCCTACCTTAACTGCCCACAAACAGGTGACTCGTTCCTGCTTTCTTTTTAGAAAAATCATTTTTCTCTTAGTGAAAACATGAAAGCCACAACCGCTTTACTAATCATTATCGCAGGTGCAATCCTAATCGTCGGTGCTAACCAATACGGACTTGTAACATTGTTCCCAAAACTCTCAACCACTGGCGGCGATGAACCAGGACTCAACCTGCCAGACCAGAACGAACAAAACGATGTGCCACCCGCCGCAGAACTCCAACCCTTCTCCAACCGCGAAATCCACACTGCACTATGCTACTTAACAGGCAAAGACCTTCCATGGCTCCAAACCAACGCTTTCATCGATTCATTGCACATAGAAATATACGGCAAAAACAACGTAAACTACCTAGACATGGAAACCTATTACAACAACCTCTGGACCGCCGACGGATACACAGTTTACGTTCGCGGCTACGCCTACCACGCAGGATATACCACGTACAGCGCAATGTTCACGAAGGGCGGCGACGGACGCGGAGTAACCGCAGCCTCAGGCGCAGGCGTCACCTCATACTATGGCTATGACACAATGATTATGGTTGGCCACGGACCACTAACAACTTGGATCGCATTTCTGACACTGATAAACTCGTCATAGACACTATTTTTCTAGTAGTGAATGTCGATGGGTAAACTACCGCAGAATCCGAAGAAAGGCCAAGTCGCAGTCCTCAAGCGAAAAGGCAGAAAAATCACTTTCAAGGCAACGGGTAAATCAGGTTTTGGCAAGTGGCGTATCGTAAGCAACGAGAAATCATAAACCCTTCTCCAACTAGGCTCATGCTAGACGATGATCTGCTAGACTGGCTACTCTCCATCGACTATTTCAAGTGCGAAAAGCGAGCCGCCCAATAACAAGTTAATTTATTACTTTGTTATTTCACATACTAGCTAGAAGTTCACTGAAGAGCCCGAATTTGAACCGCCTTAGTTACGAGACCATGTTACTTTGAGGTTATAACCATAAGGTCAAACCTTACATATTTTTCTACTAGGTGATGATATGCCCTTGAGCAAGTGTCGGATCTGTGGGAAGAAAGTTCCTAACCTCTTTCGACCATATCATGAGCAGGTTGCGTGTAGAGTGATGCGGAGACGGAGAGGTGAAGAATTGCCCAAAGTCCGAAAGCCAACGAAAGAGTCAGACGAAGATAGAGTTCAGAAGAAGCTTATGGAGTTTGTACGTCATGCAGAAACGAAGTAATAAGCAGCCTCAGAAGGCGTATTGGGACAAGCACCCTGGAGAGTATCGGAGGCACAGGGTTGACAAGGAAGTCCTGAATTTCATGGGGTGGCAGAAACTGGAGAAACTGATCAAGGCCGCAGAGGACCTGCCCACTAACTTTGATGATCGCTTAGTGTTTGCAGACGCTTTGGCTGTAGCGTTTGCAACGGCAGGCAGAATAAACGAGTGGACTCAATTGCGAACTAGCAATTTCTACGAATATGACACCTACTTTGAAGTCATAGATATGATTGTTGAAAAGCGTTACAGGAAAATCGGTCACTCAATCATCTGTCTGCGATGCGAGACTGAGAACGACAAGTTTGAGATGACCTGCAAAAGCTGTGGAGCAAACCTTGTGTACGCAGGACAAAAGAAGTGGCAAACCGTCCCAGTTGAAGAAATCAGGATCCCCTTCAAGTTTCCTAAAACAGAACCTACGACAATCTACATTAAAAGGAGGCTGGCACTTGCAAAGCAGAAAGGTTGGTCCTACCTATTCCTGAACCCAGCTACACAGAAACCGATTTCAGACGTTTGCTTCTACGACCATTTTGTGTTAGTAGGGAAACGATGTGGCATCGATATGTGGCCTCACCGGCAGCGAGCTGAGAGATGCAAACAACTCCGAGAAGAGTACAAATTCGAGGATGACGACTTGAGGCGATTTACCATGATAATGTCTGAAAAGACTCTGAGAATCTACGCCGGCACAAGCAAGCCTTACGAACAGAAAATGGGGTTGAGCTAATGTCTTCGAGAGGTTGGTGAAAGCATTTTGACAGTCTATACAATTTACCCATATCTTGTGTCTGATGCGCAACTTGAAGAACTTGAACGAATGGGAATAAGACACACGCAAGAAATGGTCAAGATGAATCTGAATTATGCTGATCTGCCAACAAAGTACGGTAGCGAATCTGATAAACATAGAGCATTGAAGAAGGCTGCTTATGAGATGTTGCAGAGACTAGGAGAACAGAAACCACAATACGAGTACGCATACTATGATGTTTATAGTTCTAGCTTGAACATTGTAATAGAATGTGGAGATACACAGCTGGATAAACTGCTTGATGCTTTCTTCCGATGGTTTAAGTCTGACCTGAAAGAGTTTTGGAACTTGGACTTTCCTGATAAAGATGGAAACGCGGAGTTACTAAAATTCAGGAAGACCTAATGGATACTTAGCTTGCAGCACCACAGTTAGGACATGTAGAAGCCTTTTGTGAATCGTATCGGGTTTTGCAGTAAGAACACGTTTTCAAAACCAATCTATTCAGGCTTCCCGCTCTCTACTATGGTTTGCTCGTTCATCCACTGATACACGCCGCTGCGAACCATGTCTTCAGCTTGAGGCCTCGGCACAACGCCCACCATCAAGCCTTCACGCCACACTTGGATTCTGGAAGTTCTGAACTCGCGGTCAACGCTTACGGCGAGCGTCTGCAGCGCCTCCGCGATCCTGTGCGCCTTGTCGTAGCTGCGGGCGGACACTGAAACGGTTTCTTTGTCCACTTGGATTGCGTCTTCAGTGACGGGTTCGCCTCCAACGCTAGAGGCTGACAAGATTCTGTGGTAAAGAAGTTCTGCTTCGTATGGGTTGAGGAGAACAACGTAGGCTACGTTCACGTCTTTTTCCAAGGTTACGCCGTACCTGAAAAGCTTAAGCGAAGGCTTTTTGCCGCTTTGGATTGCTCTGTGTCTAGCCGCTACTTTCGGGTCTTCCTCTACGGGGAAGGCTTGTCCGCGTTGTCGGCTAGAGCCGTGAGTGCGAGTTTTCCAAGGACACAAGGCTACTTCACAAGAGAAAAATCTACTGAGTCTGGGAGTCTTGTTTGCTTGTGGCTTCTCTAAAACTTAGTTGTGGAGAGTGTTAGAGGCCGAGCAATGTAAAAGCTCAGCTCGCCACTTTAAGCCAAGACTCACCAGATACAGTTGCACTTCACAGTTTTGAAGTTGAGTCCTAGAGCCCTCCACATCGCAAGAGTGTCTTTGCAGATCCCCCATTCAATTCCGTTAAGGCTAAGTTGGTCGCCCACAGTTCTATACATGGTCAGCCTTTCTGAGAATGGAGGCTTCTTGCCCCAGTTGCTCTTCTCAGTCAGATACACGGTCCACGACTTGTCCTTGCAATAGATCAAAGTTGTAGTCAAGCCTCTGAGACAGCCCAAAGTCACTCGGCTAGGCTCCACCTTGCATATCCAGTCGACCAGAGTTTTGTATTCGTCCTGCCAGCCCAGAATAGGAACCATCGGATCAATCCTAAGCCTTACCTCATAGCCTGCTTCCCTAGCTTCCCTGGCAGCAGCCAGCCTTTCCTGTGGCGTAGGCGCGTACATCTCCCATTTCTTAGCCACTTCCTCTGAGTTGACGCTCCAAGCCAGAATAGCGTTCTTCTGCCACTCATGCTTCAGAAACTGCTGAATGTTTGTCGACTTCGTAAGGAACATGACCTTGTGCTGTGTACCATCAAAGAACTGCATTATCCACTCACTGAAAGGCGAGCCTTCTCGAGTGCCCTCATCCATCAAGCTGTCAGACAATTCGCCAGTGTCAATGATTTCAGGCGGCAAGCTCTTGTCCGCTACAAACTGGCTGATGCCTTTGCCGATTCTGTCTCTTGTCTTGAAGACCATCGGTATTCTGCCGTTCGGCTTCTGACCGTAGAACCTGAATGTGCCTTTCAAATAACACCACGCGCAGTTGTATGGACAGCCGTTTGCCCAGGCTAAGAGCATGAAGTGAGGACACACCACGTCTGTGTCACTGACTGGGAAAGGTGTTTTGTCAAATCGCCTTAGTAGACCTTCTCCAACTGTTGATACTTGATTACGGACTTCGCCGTCTAACTGTTTATACTCTTTATATTTTATCATGGTCTTTTCCTCTCTTTCTCTTTTCATAGACTGATTCGATGTGCCAGCACGAGACTCGCCCTTCATGGTTATAGTATAGGAACCTGCTTGAAAAACTCTTTCATGCTGGCTGCCGGAGAGCCGAACGGGTCAAAGTCCACTAGGGAGGGCCTGAGCTTGCTGATCTGGTCTCGGTTTAGCTCGTTTCTAAGCCAGTCCAAATTGTCAGCGCAAACCGTTTCATGTTTGACTTTACCGTCAAGCTTCTGGTCTGCCTTCTTCAACAGAGCTGGTTGCTTCTCTACAAGAACGATTTTGTCAGCCTCTTTCGAGTAAACCTTGTCTGACAAGTTACCTTTCCCAGCGAAAAGCTCAAGGACTGTGCCTCCGTCAATCTTCTCTGCAAGTTCTGTACGCTGAACAGCCTTTGAAGGCGTCAGTTCAGGACATTTCTGATTGCTCGCGGTGTTATACCCGCGACGCTCATTGCCACCTTTCGAGTCTACAACTTCGCCTTCAACAAGTTCTCCGTTCTGCAGGGCCCCTTTGTGAACCTCGCCCTCTTTCATATAGTAGAGCGGTCTCTGCTTCTGAGAGATCGCCCGCTTTCTAGCCGCAACCTTCGGGTCGTCTTGCACAAGAAACGCCTGAGCCTTTCTGCGCTTTCCCCCTCGAAATCTGTGAGCAGTACGCCACGGCACAATTAGTTCACAACAGAAAAATCTGTGTTACCCTTCTTTTAGCAGCTTCAGAAGAGTATGATGGATTGTATGAACGCAATCTCTAGCAACTTCGTCTTTAATGTCTTTGATGTGTCCTGACGTTTCTTCTAAGACCTTAATTGCTTCTCGTACTGCTTTGCCTTTAGCCATTCAATCACCTCCTCTTCAGGTGCTAGGTGGCATCATCTTCACCATCTTCCTCGCCTGCTTAGTCGGCACAACCGTATCCCCAAACCGCTCCACCAAACCACAGTTAATCAGCAACTTAAGCTCGTCGCCCTTCTTCAAAACCGTAATAATGTGCTGCCGCTCATAACTGCCATGAACCACCAAATCCTCAAGCAACTCTCGGGCTTCGTCAGTCAACACGTTAAGAATGCTTCTCAACCGCCACTCGCCTTCGCCCTCGTCAAACCGCTTATTACACTCGCTCCTCCAATCATCATACCGCGTCTGAACATCACTTGGCAAAGGCGGAAACCTCAACGTCAAACCCGTCTCAGCCTCCACCTCCCTCGAAACCTCACCCTTATAATCCAAACGCACCATCGTCTGATACGGATTATCAAACATAGTCCACTTCTTCAGCCTCTGCACTTCATAGTAGCCTCTCTCAGCAATCTTGATTTCGAAGTTGAAGAAGTAACGCCAAGGATACGCAAGCTCCCCAATGTCAGGAGCCGTAGCCATCAAAACAGCCAACTGAGGCCTAGCCGTCGTACAGCGATCCCTCAAACTCCGCACATAGTTGTCTCTGCTTCTGCTCTTGCCGAAGACACGTTGAATGTCATCCAACAAAAAGAAGACGGGCTCGCCAGGATAACGTTTGGGACTCTTATAGAAGAACTCTTCAAGCTCGTAGGGAAAGCCATGAAGCACTTCAAAAACGCGGTTCCACTTCTCATCCCGCGTAGCACAAGGATTCAATCTGAACTTGTCACCGTACATGTCAATGAAAGTAAAGCACAGGTTCAACATTAAACTCGACTTTCCCACACCGTAGTCGATGCCAAGATTCTTCAGCTTCCCCTCGCTGGCACTTGTGACCAGAATAGCGATGAGGAAGTCATGCCAAATAGCAGCGTCTATGAAGTCCGAAATCGTTTTCAAAACAATGACGTCATGGCCTGACATTTTACCTTACCCTGTCACGCATCGCCAAAGCCGCAGGATCCACACTCACTGGGGATCCACGCCCAAGAGGCATGGCAGACGCTGCGATTCGGGCCTGCTCCAAAACTATGAATGCCTGCGCATAAGCAACCTCACGCTCCCCAACAAGCTCCTTCCGAAACTCGATCACGGCCCCGCTGAACCCAATAGTTAAAGTAGTCAACTTTTCAAGGTGCGTCCGAAGCATACTGTAGCATACCCGTTTAGTCTTGTCACACTTGAACCTATTAATACGCAGCAATGTCCCTCCGAGCCAGTCGTACAGCTTGTTAAGTTCAGGCGGAATGTCCCTAGCGTAATTCATGAAGTCCACTTGCCGTTCCGTCGTGGTCATCTGAGGCTCCTTAGCACCCGCAGTTATCTTCTCGAGCGCCTGCATCTTCTTCCTCTCGCCCAAGTACCGCCACATTCCATACTCGCCAGCAACAGGCTGATTTGTCAGTGCCGCCGCCGTCGGCAAAGTCTGCTGTCGACCAGACAGTTCCGCTTGTTGCATGGCTTGCTCCGCCATCTTTTCAGGTTGGCTCAGGGCCCTCCTCCGCAAGTCTATGTCTATGACAAGGTGATTCGTGTACCGCATAACCTTCTTGAAAGCATCTAAACCGACATACACGGTCTGCTCTTCATCAAAAATGTTCACGCCTTTATCGCGCAGCGTTGCCATTAACGTGTCAACATTTGCGATTGCTTCGTTGCCGACTTTCTCAAGCCTTTCCTCTTGCTGTTCAAACTTTTCGAAGATGCGGTCCAAATAGTATTCAGGACTCGGATTTTCGTCGCCAGCCTTTTCATTCATAATGCTCGCCCTCGGATAATCTCCTTCGCATCTTTATCATCATAGACAAGGAATAATTGCACCAAGAAACCTACAAGCCCTCCTGCTAGGAAATTTGCGATAAACCAAGACCAAGTAGTACCGACGGGTCCTTCCATGACGAAGAAGAGAACTGTCGCAAATAGGAAACAGCAACCTCCTATAAGATTATACTTAACATACTTCCGAACAATCCTTAAAGCAAGGTGTAGGTTCATGTACTTTCCTTCTTGATGCATAACATGTATAGTGGCATCCAATCTGACCGCATGTACCCGCAGATAAGCGGATGCTGTAATATGTCGGTCACATCAAATCCAGCAGAGTCTAGTAGGACCATCCATTGAGAGTAGCTTAAAAGGTGACAATGAGAAGTATCTTTGTCTTTAGGCGCATTTATTTTGAAAGCAACACTGACAACTAGGATACCATCATGTGTTAGAACTCGCCCCAATTCTGCTAAAGCGAAACCTATCTCCTGAATGTGCTCAAGAATGTCTAAAGCCAAGATGACATCAAACTTTTCATTCGGAAAGTGTAGACCGTTCTGGATGTCACAACAGTCAAACTGTATCGGAACTTTCGAGTTTCTAGTTTTTGCTTGACTTATTGCATACTTGGATATGTCTACTCCAACACAGTTGAATCCATGTTCATGGAAATATCGTGTTGTAAGACCAAACGCACATCCTACATCAAGCAACAGACCCTCTGACTTGATCTTAAGATGCTTAGTAACTAAGCGAAGTATCCCAGAGCATCTCCACATAGTTCCCAGATTGTATAAAAAGCTTCCGTAGCCTCCAAAGGTTCCATAATTGGAATGATTTCCATCGAAATAGTCTTTGTTATAGTCTAGACTTCGCGCATCAGACATTTGCTTGCTCATCTGTGAATCAGCTTCCTAAGAAACGGAAAAGCCAAGAAAAGAAAGAAAGCCATCCCAACCGCGACGGTCTGACGGTCAGGATAAGCAATGCCAGCGGCGCCCATTATATTTGGCGTGACAAGGTAAGCAATTATCGCTATGGCAACCTGCCAGCCAGTGAAAAACTCCGTGGCTTTCGGCCAGCGAAAACGCGATGGCGCCTGCACTTCAGGATGAGTCAAGCTTGTTGTGGAGGCTATCAGTTCGCTTTCAGCCTCATCGCTTGTGACCACGTTAAGCTTCTCATAAGCCTTCGACAAGTGAGTCTCAAGAATCCCTATGCGGTCCTCCAAATGCTTCTTCTCTTCTTTCCCAGTACCAGCCAACTTCAAATTCTTCAACGTGTCAAGATGAAGCGCAAAAGCTTCACGTTCATCATCACTAAACTTGGCCGATTCAGGCTTCAGCTTAACCTTAACATAGTTGAAACCGTCTTCGCCCTTGCCTCCGCTCATGCAATCCTGAATGTGAAGCAGAAAACGAATTGGAATAGTCGTTCCCAAACGGCTTGGCTTGTCGTCTCGCATGTGAAACTGCGGGTCCAGCGGGTTCTGGTCGAAAAGGTAAAGGTACTTGTCGCGTCCGACTCTCTGAGCAAAAGCGTGACTCTGCAGGATCTCTTCACGCAGCTTGATGTATCCTTGTACTTCTGACGGAGGCGAGTTGTCAATCAGCTTCGCAAATTGGCTCTGTAAAAACCGTCTTGCAGTACACACTTTTCCCTCGTTCATGAGTCCAAGTTGTGGAAGAGGGATTCGCCATAGTCCTTCGTCATGCTCGTTTGGAAGTGGCTCCTCTATTCTGGGCTTAAGCATGAAGAAATAGAAGAGAGAGAAGGCTCCAATAGATACGATTGCGATGGGCAGAAGAACAACGGTTAGCAGGTCAACCACTTGCGCGTCTCCTCCAACTTGCCAAGCCAGCCAGCACGAAGCTCGTCATGCTCATTACGACTGCTATGAATACAAGAGCGATGCAAACATACAGTGTCGTGGTTATTTGCTCCATAAGCTTGCGGTTCTCCTCTGTCTGAATCACAAGTTTCTGCTCAACCTGCTTCACAACTTCAGCGGCAACCTCGTCTTTGCTCGGGTAGGTCGGCTGCCTCGTCACGCCCAACCTAACAGTAATGATGAACTCGGATGCGTCGGACCTGTAGAGGTAGCCGGCTGACGGCAGATTTCCACTCCACAGGCCCACAATAACCGTGCGAGAGAGAGTTACATTACTTGTCTGATTCCCTGAAGTCTCGTTTGTCGGTTGACTTGGTTCGTAGTGGATGCGAAGCTGAAAAGAATACTCGTCCACATCGTCAGCAATGAAAGTCAGGTACGTGGCGCTTCCCTCGTACTTGTAAACGCCTCTCCCTATAGTGGTGACTTCTCCGATGCTGGCATTGTTCGTGTAGGGAAAGTTGAACGTTATCTTGGTGGTCTGGTAAGTCTGCAGGTCAAGAGACGCCTCGTAGAACCCGCTCGCACGCACTAGGCTAAGGCTGGGCATGAGAAGACAAGCCAGAACCAACCCAACTATGACAAGGCAGGGTTTTTTCTTCAATTTTAATCTCCTTCACTGGATATATTGTTTTTCCCCTTTTGGAGCATTTGCTGGTTGAATTGGAATTGTAGCCTTGAATTTCCTATCAGATGGAACAACCTTGACAGTGTTATTGAATTCAAAATGGTAGTCCTTATCGCCTTTATCATTAACTCGGAAGCCAGCCCGTATGATGTCAATACGTACAATGACTTGAGTTCCATCCTCCAAGCGGAAAACAACACAGTCATTTCCAACTGCTTTAGATGATAAGTAATTGAATTCAACTTCGCTCATGAAGACTCACTCTTCTTAGTGACTTTGTTTGCTTCAGCTTCTCTCTGCCATGCGTCACCTAACATGATACATTGAATGACGAAAGGTATAGCTATACTAGCAATTAGGAAAAAGGGGAAATGAAGAAGGCTTAAGACGAAAACGATTCCGAAATATGAAGAACAAGCAAGTAGAAACATTTTGGCAAAGATTTTCATTCTTTCTTCTCCTGAGCAAGCCTAGTCATTATCGCCAGAAACGTGCTCTTGACTTCTGGCTCCGCTAACGCATTTACAGCACTGGAAAATGTTGATACCACATCATGGTCGGACTGCAGTTCTCGCGTAACCCGTGAAACTTCAGGCGAATAGTCTGCAGCCTCAGGCATTGTCACCACATCCTCGTGTTCAGGCTTCGCTTCAGCCTTTTCGAAACCGTCCAAAGACGGCTTCTTCGGCCTTCTCATCTTACAATAGACACCGCCCAGCACCAGTAGAAATGTTCCTGAAACAACCGCGCCAGCAAACAACAGCAGGTTAAGGCTCACGCAGGTAAGCCTCCCTCAAAACCTTCTGAACCTCCTCAGTGAATTGGCTAATGAAGATTGCTTTACGAGCCTCAGGAACGCTCTCAAGCAAACTAAGCTTGTTCTTCAGATACTCGATGAGAGCCGCAGGATAAAGCTGATTCTTCGGAATCTTCGCCAAGCCCTGACCCTGCAACTTCATAGTCAACTCAGTGAAGAGCGCGTCTATCTTGCGAGCAACCTCATCCTGCACCAGGCCAGCAGACAACTGCGAACCCGCACCCGCAACACCCTTTTTACTCATGCCACCGCCTCAAAGGAAAAATAACAAATTAATTTATTTTTCTTCTAGGAGGTAAGACATGAACAAAACAAAACTCGTTCTAGTTGGGTTAATAGTAACGGCTCTGTGCTTCGCAAGCTTCGTCTACGCTCTCACTGCACTATCATGGAATCAAAATCCACAGGTCCCGACAGGCAGCTTCATAGCACTCTACGGAACGACCCCAATAATACAAGGCAGTGACCAAACAAGCATCTGGAAGTGGGATGGAACAACACGCAGCTTCACCACGACCATCACCATTGAAAATATTGGCACATCAATTATCAACGTGAAAGTTGAGTCCCCAGACCTTAGTCTTCTTTGGACGGCAAGCGGATTCGGCACTCAAACTTCAATAGGGATAGGAGAAAAACGATTAGTACCCTTAAGCATCACCAAACCCTCACCAGTCATCAGCGACGAATATGTTGGACAGTTTATCATCATCATGACTATTGTCCCATGACTTACGACAGAAGGCAGAAGGACATGAGCAAGAGAAAAGCCATCTTAGTCGAGGCAGCAACAATGATAATCCTATGTTCCATAAGCTATTACGCCTACGGATTCTTAGTATCAGAGACCCTGCACACTAGCGGCACAGTCTCTAGCATAGTCTCCAACATGGAAATATACGAAGACGCCGCATGCACAATGCCGCTGGTAAGCATAAACTGGGGCAACTCCGCACCAGGCTCCAACGTCATGAAGCATGTCTGGGTAAAGAACGTCCTCGGCAACCTAATGACACTCAGCTTTACTACCTCAGCCTGGATGCCAAGCCACACAATAAGATACTTACACTTGGCTTGGACTGGAGACGGACAAACTCTTGCTTCAGGCTCTCCACCTCTAGACACAGTTCTGACTCTAGCCATCGACGCCAATGTAGTAGACTCTAGCCCAATGATAAGTGACTTCTCCTTTGACATAACCCTCACTGGAAAAGAATAAACATGGACGCTGACCTAGTTCAAGTCGCCATCCTCTCTTTTTTTACTGGCCTAGGCATGGCCTTCGGCACAGAAGTAGCCAAAGAAACAGTAACAACAATCAAACAACGAATCAAAGACCATAGGCTGTAGTAAGTCTTAAGACACATAGTCAGAACCGCCCTTCAACAACTCAGGCCTAACCTCTGCAGAAACCGCAAGCTTACCCAAAACGTCGACCAAACGATTCACACTCTCAACCATCCCATCAACCTTCAACTCCAAACGCCTAACAGAATCAGGCAAAAGCAACCGAGCCCTAGCACGATCTCTGCCCTGATACTCCTCATGCGGAACACGCTCCGGCGGACTATTATCAACACTTCCGACACCCTCAACGATACACGTCCCATTCTTCACATCCTCCTTCGCCTCATCACTGTAAAACCTCAAAACGGGCTTATGCAAAGGAACCATCTCACCCAAAACCATGCCAAACCGACCCTCAAGAATCGAGCGAACCCACTCAACAGTCCTCCCAGCCATAACCAGCAACTCATCAACATCAAACCCTTTCAACCTACCAGGATGAATAATAACGCTACGGCTCGTCCTCACAACACGAACACACCCAACCCGAACACCCAACTTCTCCCAATTCGCAGGGCTACCCAACTTAACCCAATCCAAACGCCTCCGCTCACCCTCAACAACCAAAAACTTCACAGCATGATCCTCCAAAACAACACGCTCCAAACGCCCACCCTCACTCCTAGTGAGCAGCTTTGAACCGTAGGGAGTAAGCGTGTAGTATTTGATCAGACCGGGCGTTTGCAGTCTTAATGCGCCAATGTCTAAGAGCCTGTTTTTCCAATAGGATACGTTGCTTTTGCAGCATAAGCCCTTGCATGCGTCGCTCGCCGTGTTTCCCGCTCCGAGCCGCTTCAGAATTTCTAGGCCCATCGGCCCTAAGAGTTCAAATCTGCTTTTGAACTTTTGAACTCCCGATTTGCGACGCGGGAAACCAGAGCTTATGAGGTGCTGAACCAAAACAAGACACCTATTTCTTGTGGCTTAGTCCCAAAGCCCTCGTATTGCAACGTCTGCACAGCTTTCGAATCGTTACCATGCCTAGGCAACGGTGCACCACAAAGTAGACAATGAAATTTAGTATCACGCACCATTCTACGCCATCTCTTTCTGCTTGTAGTAGCTGCAGTTTCGGCTTGATCGTTCCAGACGGGCGC